>Ga0335394_10000051_pt1 | contig 111662 bp, 94 predicted proteins | sample MAT03_FD_205741 | JGI IMG/M metagenome (GOLD analysis project Ga0335394, IMG submission 205741) | Freshwater microbial communities from Lake Fryxell liftoff mats and glacier meltwater in Antarctica - MAT-03 (spades assembly) (version 2) ... | reverse complement strand
CAATTTTCGTTTTTCTTATATAATCTAAAAGCGAAGTTTTGCCATGATCAACATGACCGATAACAACAACTACGGGCATTCTTTCTACCCAAGTACCTTCAACCGGAATATCTTCCCAAATGCCTTTTACAAATTTTTGCGTGCTAGGCTCTGCTTTTAGTTCTTTTGTTTTAAACCCATAAAAATCAGCTATTTTTTTGATAGCGTCATTAGACAGTGTTTGATTTTTTGTTGTTACTATACCCTGCTTTAACAACAAAGCAATAATTTCATTTAAGGGTTTTTTTATAGCATCCGCTAGATGTACAAGAGTCATCGGCTTCAGCAATATTGTTTTTTCGTCAGATTGGCTTAGCATATTGTTATTAGACACTTCCGTAGTTTTGGTGATTGGTTTGGTGTTCTTTGGTTGCGGTGACACTTGATCAGTTTTAACTGCTGAAGATTGAGGAGCATCCGGACCAGAATCTTTGGTAGATGATGTAGGTGACGATTCTTGGGACCTTGTCTTTTCGGTTTTTAATTTGAGCTCTTGCTCTATTATCTCTAAAAATTCTTCTGGAACTACAGATACATGGCTTGAAACATCTACGCCTAGATCTTTCAAGAAACTTATCATTTCTTTATTTGTTAGTTCAAATTTTTTTGATAGTTCATAAACACGAATTGACATTTAGAGCCCAGTTAAATCTTAAATTTCATCATATACGTTATAGTCGTCATTGTTTTCTTGGCTTAAACCTTCAGTCTTTACGAGATGTATCTCAACACCAGTCAGTTGGGCCGCTAACGCTATATTTTGACCACCCTTACCAATAGCAATGGATCTTTGATCCTCATCAACCCAAACTTGTGCATTTCTGTTATCTGTTAACTCGACTCTGTTAACTTCTGCTGGTTTTAAAGCAGTTTTTATTAAATCTTCTAGTGTGTTACCCAAAGGGATTACATCTATTTTTTCTGTCCCTAATTCTTTCAATATAGGTTTGATTCTTGCACCGCCAACACCTACACATGTTCCTACAGGGTCAATGTTTTTGTCATTGGAAGTTACAATTATTTTTGACTTATAGCCTGCTATTCTCACAATTTTTTTAATATCAACCAGCTTTTCGAAAACCTCTGGTATTTCTAACTCAAAAAGTTTCTTCAAAAAGTCTGAAGAACCCCTATCCAAAATTAGCTGATTTTCATTGTGCGGTTGCTCTAAAACTTCTTTTAAGAGTGCTCTGATTGTATAGCCGACAATGCATTTGTCAGTAGGAATTGAAAGTGATTTAGGCAAAAAGGCTAAAGTGTCCTGAATTTTGACTGTTATACCGTTTCTTTCACACTTGTGTATCAGGCCTTGAACAATAGTGCCTTCTTTGGACTTGAACAAATCGTAGACCATTTGTGATTCAATTAATCGAATTTTTTGAGCAATTATTTGTTTTGCTTTTAAAATCTCAATACGGCCGATAGGTTTTTCGAAAACAACATCAATCATCTCTGCTAAATTGGCTTCGGATTTAAAAACACGAGCTTTTCTCAAACTGATTTGTTTATCTTCGTCGACAACAAGAGGTACAACTTCTTTTTCTGCAAGAACTTCGATTTCGTCAGTCTTTTTGTTGATATTAATTTTTATTTCAACATCGGGATATTTTTTTTTATAGGCGGCTAGCAACCCTTCACAGATAATTTGGCCTAAGGTAGACCTGTCTAAGCCTTTTTCTTCAACTAGTTCCTCGATAACTTCGGATAATTTCACGTGTTCCTTGCAGGTTAGTTAATTTTTTTTGTTTAAATCTAGTCAAATTATAACAGAACTAGCACAAAAGGGAAGAGCGTTTAAATTTTTTTTGTGGTTTTAACAATCTTTTCTATTTGTCGCTGATGCTTACTACGTAGTTTAACTTAGAATAATATATATTAATACTATATATAATAGTAGGTGGAGCCATTTTGTGTGGATAACTCACTCAATTTGCAATGAATAACCGCATGGTAGCGCATAATTTTGCTATAAAAGTTAGTGTGGATAACTTGTGGATAAGTGGGTAGTCATTGTGGATAACTCAAAAATAGCATACGGATGTGCCTATTAAACCGCGTTTTTTTTAGGAGGGCCGCCAAAAGGCCCTGTTAATGCCCCTTCCCAGCTGTATAAAAAAGTTATACACAAGTTATCCACATGTTATCCACATAGTTATCCACATCGAAGTTTTTTAACTTTTCTAATTTATTCCAAACAGAATATATTATTTAAAGTTGATCTATTTGCATTATCCAAATATTTTTTTTGCATATTAATTTTTGTTAGCGGATTTTAGGCTTTCGAGTTCGATTTTAATTTTTTCAAAATCTTGAACCCAGGAATTTAACAGCGTTTGATTTCGAAGAACATAGGCAGGATGGTAAATGGGGATTATTACCAAATTATCTTTGTCGATTCTGATTCCGTGAATTTTGGTTATTTTTATAGCCTCACCGAGCAGGGCGTTTGAAGCTGTTGCGCCAAGCGTGACTATGATTTTTGGTTGTATGATTTTAATTTGTTTATCAAGAAACAATGTTTTGCAGATCTCCATCTCATGGGGCAACGGGGCTCGATTATTTGGGGGACGACATTTCACTACGTTGGTTATATAAACATTTTCTCGATTGATTTTGACGTGATTGAGAGCTTTGTTTAGCAGCTGTCCAGATCTTCCAACAAATGGTTTGCCCTGTTTGTCCTCTTCTTCTCCTGGTGCTTCGCCGACAAACATTAAATCGGCATTTGCATTTCCATCGCCGTAAACGATGTTAGTGCGTTTAAAGCCTAAATGACATATCGCATCGCTTGTGTAGGTTTCATAAAGTTCATCGAGTAACTTTTGCTTAAACTGTCTTTGTTCCACTGAACTCCTAAAATTTGGTCTTCACTCGAATTTGATGTGGTTCGAGCTTGCTTGTTTTTTGGAGTTAGTTTATCAAAAAATCGGCCGCTGATCTTGTTTTTTGCTTTTTAGTGGTCGATTTTTTTGTTGGCGTTAAATAAGTTTTTAAGAAATCTAGCCAGCCGGTTTGTTGGGCAAATTCGCAATTGTGATAAGAGCTGTGTATCTGCTTTGAGGGGAAATAAATCGATAATCCAGTAGCGTCTTTGAGCCCCTTGCCAACTGCATTTTCAACCACTATTTCTTTGATGATCGCCATACCGTCCTTCAGAATTGCTTGAAGCTGCGATCTAAACTCTTGCGTTTTTTGGATATCAGCTAACTGAAATTTGTTAATATTTTTTGATAAATTCAGCATGAGGTGACCATAATCTTTGTAAGATGGCTCATCGAATTGAGTGCAAAAATTTCTGTTTACGCTAAGGTGAATAGCATCTCTTACTGCATTGTTTTTTTGGTTACTTAGACCAGAAATGAGTAATTTTGATAATTTGGCTGTGTTTTCTTCAAGCAATGAAAATTTCGAAAGATCAATTGCAGATTGAGCATAATCGTGTGTTAACTTCCCATAGGTAGCTTGAAAGGATTTTACTACATGTTTTATAAAATCTACAGTCTTTGTTCCTTTTTGCGATAGAGGGAACAAGAGCTTGCTGTAATCGTAGCCAGTACCTAGAACTACTTCTGAAGAAGAGGCGAAATAGTTAGCACACCCTTTGATTGCACTAGCAAATTCAACTGCTCCCATTAAGCATGCATCACAAAGAATTGCTTCAAATTTGCGACCCTGTAGATTGTCTTTGCAAAGAGTTTCGAAGACATTCTTGATATCTCTGGTGGTTAAATAATTTCCGGTAGTATTGTCAAAACATATGCTTTTTGGTTTCTCTTGTTCAAGCTGATTCTGATAATTTTCTAGGTAATCAAGAAATCCAATCTTTCGGTTTATTTCGATCATGCGGGATTGGGGATTAAATAAAAATAGCTCTGATGGGTTAATTGCCTGCTTGATTGCTGGCTCAAGTGGACCTTCACCATGGTTCCAGAGAATTGCTATATGCTTGCCCGGGAAATTATTTATTTGCCAGCTATAAAAATCCATCAAAGTTTTAGGATCGCCGCTATCCATAGACATATCGGGGCCGAACTGTAAGATTTGATCTTTTTCTATCAACAAGCGCTTAGTGATTCGTTTTTGGCCTGCTCTTTGGGTATCAAAATGCACCAATATTTTTAAATTTTCGTTTGATCCGATATTTTGCATTTGTCTTAAATTGCGCCCAGCGAAAGGGAAAAGGTCATTCCGAGCAGCCATGTAAACACCAACAACATACGGCTCTTCTCCTGAAATGGTTCTTTTGGTGCAATATTTGCTTACGTCTTCAGCAGGAACATGTTGAATGTTAAGCGAGAAAACAGTGGTATAAAAGCTCAAAATTGTAAAAATATAAACTCGTGAAAAATTTTTAATGCCTTTCATCAAGCTCTCCCTTTTAAAATTTACCTAGGTCATTGTAGATTTTTGGTAAATTGAAATGCAAGTATTAACCTTTTTTGTTTTGCATTTCGTTAAAAAGCGAGATCCCTAGGGCCAATCCAAAGCTTAATTGGAAGTCTAAAAACAATAAATTCAGAGGATTAATAATTAAAAATAGTAGAGAGCATAAAGTTATCAAATATGACGATCTAATGGGCAATTTCATGATTAAGCAAATCTGAACAAATAAAAAAGTGACGAGTGCTCTTTCGAACGAGGTGCTAGACCAACTTAGAAGAGAATAGGTTATCGATAAAATTGTTAAAATTACTTGCTTAAACATAAAACCGAGAGGCATAACTCGCAAAAAAAGTGACCATAAAAATATAATCAGCACCACATGCAATCCTGATCGCGCCAAGTAATGAGCAATACCCCAGTGATTAAACTTATAGCGTAATTGATCTGACAAATCATTCGATTTTTTTAATCCGAGAAAAATATATTCGAAAAGTGTGCTAGTTGCTTTGGACATTTTTTTGTTCAAATTTTTCGCTAAATTATATTTTGCTTCTTTTAAAATTCTGATTAATGAAAATTTTGGCCTATAAACGATCGAAAAAAGCAGTTTACTGGCAAAGAGCTTTGGCGTTAGGCTTTCGTTTGAATAGAGCAATCCTTGCCGCGTTTTTGAAGGATTAATCTTGAGGGCATCTACCGCCAATTGGTCAGAAATTCTAATTCCGCATAAATTTGGCATGTAGACGCATATTTTGCAGCTTGTCTTATCCCTAGAGGTAATTTTTAATAAAACTTTATGTTTAAAAAATGGGTTTGAGTAAGCGTTAATATCAAGCACCCGAGCAGTATAATTTGATGGTGATTTGAGCATCTCTGTGATGTAGAGGTTCTGTTTTTCCCAAAGATGAAATCGAAGCATACCTCCCATAAAAAATAGAATAAGCACATATGATTTTAAACTATTTTGGCTTTCTAAATTTTTAATAAAACTGACTAAGGATAGGCAAATTGATGCGATAATAATTAGCAAAATGACGGTGAAATTTAGATGAAAATAGCTAGTTAAAATGCCAAATGCAAATGCGATGGTATAAGCAAATAACGAGTGCACTATTTTCTGTTTGTCCCATAACATATTTAATTTTTCAACATTTGTTGTTTATGTTTAATTATTTTGGATAAATATATTTTCGTCAAAAGGGGTCTGTTTTTTTTGTTTTTTTATAGTGATCAAAAAAAATTGTTTTGCTTAAAATATTTTTTTGATATAACTTTTATGGATTAATTTTGTGTAATTTGCGGTTATAAAAATCCTGCATCTGATAGTTCTTAACTTGGTAAATAATGCTAAAAAAAGTTTATAAATATATCTTGGAAAACGGTTTAACCGTTCTAGTAAAAACATGTAAAGTTGTACCAAAAGTATCAACTCAATTGTGGTATAATGTTGGTTCTAAGCATGAAAAAACTGGTCAAAGAGGTATTGCTCATTTGATTGAACATATGATTTTTAAGGGCACAGCTACTTTGTCAGAATGTGATATCGATGCGATTACTCGTAAGCTTTCTGGTTATTGTAATGCTTTTACTTCATTCGATTATACGGGATACGTCTTCGATTTTCCTACACAACATTGGAGTGAAGCACTCCCTATTATGGCTGATTGCATGCGTAATTGTACTTTTAAACAAGAATTTTTAAATTCTGAGCTTAAGGCTGTTATTCAAGAACTTAAATTATATAAAGACGATTATCTTAGATATTTGCTTGAAGGCATGATTACAGATATCTTTTATGATCATCCCTATCGTTACCCAATAATTGGGTACAAGCAGGACCTTTGGAGCTTAAAAAGAGAGGAACTTCTCAGCTTTTACAATGAGCATTATATCCCAAACAATGCTACTTTGGTGGTTGTTGGTGATGTTGATCCTGAAGAAGTTCGAGATTTGGCATCAAAGAGTTTTTCAAAAATTAAACCAAATTTTGATTACAAACAAACGGAGTTTTATCATTCTCCAGATTTAAGATCTACAAATTTAACGTTCTATCGAGATGTCAAACAACCCTTATTGGTTCTTGGATGGACTGTATCTGGGCTTAAGCAAAAAGATGATTATTTAGTTAACTTAATTGCTCATATTTTTAGTTCGGGCAGAGGTTCAAGGCTTTATAAACTTCTTGTTGATATCCACGAGCTTGTTACTGAGATTGATGCATTTAACTACGATCTTTTTGATTATGGTATTTTGTTTATTTATCTAAGGCCTAAAGATATTAAAGATTCACAAAGAATTATAGATATTATAAACCAAGAAATTGAAAAAATAATTAAACATGGTGTAACCGATTTTGAAATTTTAAGAGCGTCAAAAAGAGTTGAGGTTGATCATCTTGGTGTTTTAGAAAATATTGAAAAACAATCATATGCAATTGGGCAGTATTTCTTGAGTACTGGTGACGAAAATTTCTTGTATAATTACACAAGTTATCCTAAAGAAAATTTATCTGAAAAAATTAAACAATTCTTTGGTAATTACCTCTTGAAGGGTTTTATGCATCAAGGACAAGTTTTACCAATTCCTGATGAACAAGGAAAAGCTGCATGGTTAAAATTACAGCAAATCTCTGATGAGGAAGATCAAAGAGTCTTATCAAAAGTTCTAAGAACTGAGGCCATCGAACAGGGTAAATGTGTTCTTTCTATTCATGCCAAAGAACCTAAGGTGTTTGATTATCCTAAAGCGGATATTGATTGTTTAAATAACGGTCTTAGACTGTTTTACAACGATAATGAAAATTTACCCAAAATAGATTTTCTTCTCGATTTTAAAGCTAAGCATTTTTATGACCCACGGAACCTTCAAGGTTTAGGAGCATTTGTTTCAGCAATGCTTGAGGAAGGTACCAAAAATTATTCGGCTGTTGAATTTGCTGATGTGTTGGAATCATTAGGTATGAACTTGAGAGCTGATGCCGGCTATTTGGCCTTAAGTTTATTATCGGGAGATCTGGTCAAAGGTTTAGAATTAGTTACTGAACTTCTTACTAATGCAGTATTTGATCCTGAGAATATAGAACGAGTTAGAGAGCAACTGCTAGCTGATTTGCATGAATATTGGGATGAACCATCAAGCTTTGTTAAGCAATTAATAAGAGATGAAATTTATAAAGATCATCCCTATAGCAAAAATCCAATGGGAACTCTTGAAAGCATAAAGAAAATTAATAGAGCGGATCTTATCGAGTACTACAGAAAGTATTTAACTCCAGTTGATACTCGTTTATCGTTGGTCGGTGATGTTAAAAATTATGATTTACAAGAGGTTGCTGATCATATTATGTCTAGCTGGACAGGCAAGCCAGTTGATGATATTCAGTATCCTGAAATAGCTCCTGTATTTTACAAAGAAATTAATTATCCTATGGCTCGAGATCAAGTTGTCTTATGCTATGCAGGACTTTCGGTAAGAAGAACCGATCCTGATTATGATAAGTTGCTTGTGTTTGATCAAATCTTTACCGGTGGTATTTTGAGTTCAATGGGCTCAAGGCTTTTTGACATCAGAACGCGTACGGGCTTGTTTTATACTATTGGTGGTTCTTTAATCTCGAATGTTGATGTAGAACCTGGTTTGATAATGATCAAAACAATAGTTTCAAATGATAGATTGGTTGAAGCTGAAAAAGCTATTGAGGAAGTTATAGCTAATGCGACCGAAAATATAACTGAGACTGAGTTTTCTCAAGCTAAGCAAGCAATTATTAATACATTAGTCGATAATTTCTCATCGAATTACAAGACTGCTGCTACCTTCTTATTTAAAGATAAATATAGGTTATCTGACGATTATTTTGATGATCGCGCGAAACAGATTTTGGCGGTAGATTTGAATGAAATGAAAGAAGTTGTTAAGCGCTATCTTGATCTTAGCAAAATGATAAAAGTCCGAGTTGGTAGAGTTTAAAAATTTAGGCGGGGGATAATCTTATCTCCCGCTTTTTTTGTTTTGTATCGTTTCTTTATGAGATTCTGTTCCATTAAGAGCATGTGCTCAAAAATTAAAATTTAACTCGAATGTCCAGAAAATACCGAATTTTTTTACTTTGCTCCGTATAACTTAAGCAACGTGATTAATCTTTCTGGTTCGGCAATCTTAGGGAGAGCTTTAGCTATACTTAAACTTGTTTGGCCGTTAAGTGTTGATAAGTTTGGTTTTGCGCCAGCTTGTAAGAGCATCAATACAATTTGGTTCCGCAAAAGAGGGCTAATGTTATTATTGGCTATAATTATTTGTAAGGGGCTAAGCATTTCAGTGTTTTCTAAAAGCCAGCTTGATTTGTAGGATTGTAAATTAGGATTTGCTCCTGCTTTTAAAAGAGCTTCGACTATTTTTATAGTGAGTGCACCATTGTTATCAGAACTTTGATTATCGCTCTCATCTTCATGCATCATAGCTGTTTCTAAAGGGGTAGTGACCTGCTTAACTTTTATTAATGCCCAAGCGCCATCCGTTGCATCCAATTGTGGGAGGTTGTTTTGGTGGTTGTTAATTCCGTTTACATTTACTCCAGCCTTGATTAGGTCTTGAACTATTGCTAAGTCACCTTTCGAAACAGCATCAACTAGATCATTTACTGCTCTTCCAGGGTGATCTTGAACATATTTTAAAGCGAGGCAACCTTTAATAAAAGGGTCAGATGCTAATTCTCGGAATCCTTTATTGACCTGCGTTAATGATCTGCTTTTGATAGCTTTATCAATATCATAAATAGTTTTTATTTCGGTTCGTGATCCAACCGGTGGTGCTAAAAGATAGTCTCTTAAGATTTGTAATTTAAGTTCATCCGGTAATAATGATAAGGTTGCATTGGAAATTGGTGCTTGTGATAGATGTTTTTGGCTTTGAGTAATAATTGAATGCTTCGCTTCAGATGATATATCTTGAAGTATTCGCAGCATGATAGGCAAAGGCAAGCTAAAAAAAGCTTTGAGTGGTTCCTGCTCTTCATTATCAGTCTCTTTACAGAGAGATTGCTTGTCAGATTGAAGTACCATTGAAAATGCTCTATGGATTGGAGAGCTTATAAAAAGTACCAATACTAAGATTGTAAATTTGTTTTTCATAAATAACCACCATTTATTACGTTTTTAAATTATCAATTTGAATATAAATTAGCAGGGTTTGGGCTTTTTGTAAATTAAATTTTGGCTAAGATGAAGATTGAGTATTAACTTTAAAGCAATCTGAGATTAGCGAGGTAATATATAATTGAGACTGTATTCAACTTCAAATTATTGAACTTAAGCATCGAATTTTTGTATAGTTAATTTGATAAATTATCCTCAAATCACGTTTGGAAAATATGTTTAGTGGAACCCAGATTTTCAATTATTTAAAATTTATTATGCTCATGCTGTTTGCTGCAATTATAGCGTTTGTATCTTATGAATTTTTAAAACCATTAAAACAATTCTTGGTTTTGATAGGGGTACTTATCATTATTGTCTCGTCCTTAGGTGCTGTTTTTGAGTATATACAGCATTATCCTGCTTCAGGACACAAACTGGATCTAATGAGATATAAATTAGGTGCTGGTATTTTGTTTGGCTTAGAGGTAATGGTTGGTGCTGATATCATTGAAACAATTCTGAATCCTAGTTATTACGATATTGGACTTTTGGGTTTGTTGATCATTATCAGATCTTTTTTAAGTTACTTTTTGAACAAAGAGATGCGAGAATTAACTTTATACCAAGGTAGTAAGTTTGAAAATGGACCCAAATCTTAGAATAATTATTACTTTTTACCTTACTTCTCCAAGAAGCCACGTTGTTTCTTCGGTAACATAACTATTAACCCCCCGATATTGCATGTTTGAAATAAATTGTTATTTATATATAATAATAATTGTATATTAATATATATGGATGGAGTAAACCACAATGAAAAAATTATTATTATTTACCCTTCTCTTGGGGACTTTAACAAATATTAAGACTATGGAACGTCAGATATCAGCGGGACGTTATTTATTTGGTGCCGAGTTTCCAGACGAATTAGTAGTAAAAATTTTTAACTACGCAAATCATGGATTAGATCAAGCAATAATCGATAAGATTAATGAAATAATCAAAGAGAATAAGATAAAATTTCATGGAGGCGAGGGATTAAGGCACTTCGAAGATCCTGCCTTTAAGCAGATCTCTCACATAATTCAGGCTGCTCCACTAAATTGTTATTCTGTAATCGGTTTATCTCTTGCTTTAAGCAACATATTTTCTATACATGAAAAAATGCATTTTTTTTCAATAATGCTTATGAACAAAAATTTAACCTCAAATCAGACAGTAATTTTATATTTTTTAGCCGAGAGAATCAAAGTATTTCGATATAAAACAAGATTCTCTCAGCCAGAGTTTAAAGGAACGACGGGTGATGATTTTACGGAATGGGCTTTGATGATTGGTGATTCAAGCAAAACTGAAACACTACTAAAGTTCTTCGTTAAAAATGGGCTAAAGTTATCGAACAATACCATAGGCCAATTGATTCGATTTCAAACAAAAAATGCAATCCCTTTAGTGAGATGGGCCATTAGCAACGGCGCAGTGCTTGATAAACCATTAATAAATTGTATTTATGAAGTTATCCCGCTAGATTACTGCAGACAGCAACTAAGTGCTTGGCACAATGAAAAATTGACAGGAGAATGTCCTGGCGAAGAAATTGATTTCATGAAAAAATATTATCAAGAACTTATAGAACTTTTAGAGGGCTGTAACTCTGAAAAGAAACAAGCAAATGAAATTGAAGAATTTTGTCCTGCTGAAGAAATACTTCCTTTTTAAGTAATGATTAATGCCATCTTAAATGGCTTGAGATTTTAAACTAAATTTAAATTCGTAAATAAAATATATAAATGGAGTAAACCACAATGAATAAATTATTATTATCAGCATTTTTGCTTTTATCGATCAATACTATTCGGTCTATGGAAGAAGGCGATACAGAGCCTGGAATTTTTGCCGTGGGTGATGAAAATACAAAAGATGAGCAAGAAAATAGAGGAACCCCGGGGCTTTTTCGTCAACTACTCGGTGAATTGCAAGAAAGAATTCTTGATTTTACAAGTCATGCTTCTGCTCAAAAAATAATTAATGAGATTGAAGCGATTGTTAAAAACAATGAGATAAAGAGAGAGAGATATGAACATAGAAGACATTTTAGGAATCCACTATTTATTGAAATAGGCGGCATCATAGAGAATGCCCCAAGTTGTAGCTATTCTGGAATTGCTTTGTATGTCGCTTTGTCTAAAAACTTTTCAAAGTTCGAAAAAAATCATTTTCTGTCAATAATGATTATGCATGAAAATATAACTGTAGATCAAAGAATTATTCTTGAATTCTTAGCAGAACAAATTGAGCACTTTAGGGCAGACGTAACTTATCAGTCTGGGGTAAATATGTCTGCCACGACTAGTGCTGATTTCATGAAATCTAGTTTTAGTATTTCGGATCCTGAAGAGATGAAAATTGTAATTGATTTTTTGCTTAAGAATGGCATAAAATTACCCAAAAGTACTCTAGGATATTTTATTAATACGGGGAATATTGATTTAGTAAGATGGGCCCTAAGGAAGGGAATAGTGTTGAATGAGACCATGTGCTTGGAAGGGATTCCTTTGCTAGAATATTGTAGGGGACGATTGGGTTGCTGGTTAGATGAAAATTGGACCCAAGGTGGTACTTCTGAAGAACAACTAAATAAAAATGGTCATAAAATAGGAAAAACGATCTATTCGGCACTTCGTGACAAACCGTCTGAAGAAACTATAAACGAACAAATAGAGCATTTTCAAACCTTGATAAATCTTCTTGAAGCCTACATGCCTAAAAATTCTGAAGAGAATACAAGCAAAACTTAATCATTTGATCAGATTATTGCAATAGAAATTCAAAACATCTAAATCGGCTGTAGTTAACATTCTGTGCTTCTGATATCAGAAAAAACAATAAACAGGACCCTAAATTAGTATTAGCTACTAATTTAGGGTCCTGTTTTATTTTAGCTTTTTAAGCCTCTCGTTAATCATAATACTTATACTTTGTAGATACCCTATTTCTTATAATTAGTTATAAAATACTTTAATTAGATTGAGTCGATTTAATATTATTATCGGAGTACTTCTAATTATAAAAATACAATACATTTGGGATGCATATGAAGATTATCGGTGTCTTAGCTCGTGAAATATATGATTCTAGGGGACTACCGACTGTTCAATGTCAATTGGTGATTGAAAATGGCATTTCTGTATGTTCTTCGGTACCTTCTGGCTTATCAACAAGCCCTTTTTCGGCTTGTGAACTTAGAGATGGTGGAGATAGGCTTTTTGGAAAAGGTGTTCTAGATGCTATACAAAATATAGAAGAAATTATAGGACCAAAGATTATTGGAAAAGAAGTTGATGCAATTGAGATCGATAAATTAATTATCGAATTAGATGGTACTTCTAATAAACATAATTTGGGTGCAAATGCTATGCTTGCTGTTTCTATGTCGGCATATAGAGCTCAAGCTTTTTGTGAGCATATGGAATTATATCAGTTTTTGTATCATCTCCTTGGTAGTACCAGTGTTAAGTTACCACAGCCCTTTTTTACCATTATTAATGGTGCTCAACATGCAAATAATCAATTGTACATCCAGGAATTTATGATTCTTCCGGTTGGTTTGGTTAATTTTAGATCAGCATTAGAATCTGGCGTTACCTTTTTTCATGAGCTTAAACAGTATTTACAGGCAAAAGGCAAATCTATTTCTGTTGGTGATGAAGGTGCCTTCTCGGCTGCTTTTTCTTGTGACGAAGAGGCTCTTGAGATTTTGCAGGAAATTATGTCGGTAGTATATCAAAAATATGGCTATTCATATGTTCTAGGTCTTGATATCGGCGCGTCTGATTATTATGATGACTTTAAAAATCTTTATAATTTTCAGGGCCATTTTTTAACAGCTTCAGAAATGATAGATTACTATGAGCGTTTGCTAACAAAATATCCGATATATTCAATTGAGGATGGGTTAAGTGAGATAGATTATAGCGGATGGGCTACATTGACTGCTCGGTTAAAATCTAAAGTACAGATTATTGGCGATAAAATTTTTTCCACAAACATTTACAAGATTGCACAAGGAATCGGTGAATCATTAGCTACTTCGGTTATTATTAAACCAAATGAAGCTGGTACCATTACCGAAACATTGCAAGCGATGCAGCTTTGCAAAGATATGAGTATCAATAGTATCGTTTCTCACCGCTCAAGCGAAACGGAAGATACGTTTATTGCTGATTTGGCAGTTGGTGCAGGATCTGATCAGATCAAATTCGGTAGCTTATGTAGAGGTGAACGAGTCTGCAAATATAATCGGTTGTTGTATATCGAAGATAAGCTTTCACTGAGTGATCTGTGAATTAAAAAAGTAGAGCCTATCAGATAATTAAACTTTTATCATACTGTCTTTTATGGTATGCAGGTATAATGTTATCTAGCTTAGATGGTATGAAGTTATAGCATTTTGCTTGTCTACCAGTACGTTGGCTTGTCATTATGATGTAAATTCCTATAAAGCAGTTTACTGGTATATGCGTTCGTCTGCATGCCAGCATTAGGTAAAACTGGTATAGCATTAAACCATCTTGCTGAATAACTGTTAGGGTGTTATGCCGTTATTTGGTGAACCCAGCAGTATGGTAAAAAGTTATACTGTTTTGCGTTTGCACCAGTGGGCTGTCTTGCCAGTATAGTGGTACTAGCATTGATATGATTCTATGCCATTAAGCAATTATGGTGGGTTGGAATCAGACTGGTATGCCGGTAATGGTAAGATTTCATTATGACAACTCTGCAAGGTAGTTTGTTGGCATGACTTTAATCTGGTATACCAGTAAACCTGTTGGCCAGTAGCTCATCATTACGTTATGCTGTTTTGCCTTTGTGTCATTGCACTGCTTTGACAGTATAATGGTGATAGTTCTCTTGGGTTTTATTGTAGCTAAAAAATATTTTACTGCCGCCCGCATTGAGGAAAGTGGATCGCTTTTAGGTTTTCTTTATAATTCAAAATTTGTTTTTCCAAAACTCAACAGAGCCTAACAACTGGGTATGATGGTATGACATTAAGCAATCATAATGGGTTAGAATTAGACCGGTATGCTGGTAATGTTAAGCTTCCATTCTGGTAACTCAGCAAAGCAGCTTGTTGTCCTGACATCAATCTTGTATACCAGTAAACTTGTAGGCCTGTAGCACATCATTAAGTTATACTGTTTTATTTATGTACCATTGGACTGCTTTGACAGTGTAATGGTAATGGCAAGCGATATAATGTTATGACATTAAGCAAGTGTAGGGGGGTTAGAATTAGGCTGGTATACTGGTAATGCTAAGCGTGCAATCTACTAACCCTGCAAAGTAGTTTGTTTGCATGACGTTACTATGGTATACCAGCAAACTTGCAGACCAGCAGTATGTCATATGGTTATAATGGTGTGCTGGTCTAGAGGTATAGAGGCTATCATCTTAAAAAGAATAAGCATTAAGCGCATTACCTCATTTCTTTTTGGTAAAGCAAATTTATTGCTTCTGCAATAAGGGCAGACTTATCTGTTTTGCTTTTAGACTGTAGCCGCTTTATATAAATATCTATAAGCGCTTGATTATCTTCTTGACTCAAATAATATGTCGCTTTAATTTTTGGATTTGTATTGTCTTGAAATGCTTTGCTGCAGTTGCAATGTTGTGCCGGCATACCGGTATAATATTCAGCTGGCTTGCCGGCATGTCCCATTTGATGGCTTAAGGTTACACAGCTATGCTGGTTTACCATAGTAACATCATTATGGGTAACGGGTGCTGTGTTTATGGCATTCGGGCTAGATGGTAAAACAATATGCTTGTTTACTGATGCACTGGTACTGTCATTCTGTTTTGCCATATTAGCATCTTGATGGTCTGCTGGTACTGTATTTATGGCATTCAACTGTAATGTCGGGCTGTTTTGCAAGCTAGCTGGCACCACAGCACTGTCATGCAGGCTTACTTTATTGCTGTCATTATGTTGTACTGCAGAAACAGTTTGTAAGTGTGCAGTTATATTTTCTTGCTTGTGAGCGGGCATGCTTTCTTTATTGCTTACTGGTAAGTCAGTTTGCTTTTGTACGGGTATAGCAATTTGTTGTTGTACCGGCTCGAGGGTACTTAACTCTAATGGCTTACTGGTATTATGGTCTTCTGGTATGGGATTTTGTTGCTGAGCTGATATCCCATAATCATTAAACGATAGCTTCTTCTTTAGATCTTTTTTGGTTTGCGAAATATTGCTCATCTGTTCTCCTTTTTAAAACTTCAAGTGCTAAATTTGTATATGCTTCAGCCCCTCTACAGGTGGGGTCATAATCAAAAATAGATTTTCCATTTGACTGAGCTTCGTTTAGCTTTATATTTTGTGGAATTGTTGTTTGGAATAGTTTGTCCTTAAAGATATCTTGAACGGCAGATAAAATCTCTCTTGCTAATTTTGTTCGAGTATCAAAAAAAGTTATTAATATGCCTTCGATAGTAATTTTATGATTAATAAGAGGGCCCATTGTTTTATTAATAAAATTGATCGTATCAACAAAATTACTTACACCTTCAAGAGAAAAATATCCCAGTTGGATGGGCAAAATAATTTCTGTAGCCGTGGTAAAAACGTTCATTGGCAAGGTACCAAAAGTTGGAGCACAATCAAAAATGATAAAATCGTAACTTGTTTCTAATATTGTTGTATTCAGCTTATTTCTAAGTCTAAATTCCTTTGCTGGCATAGTAGACAATTTTAGCTCTGCAATGGCAAGAGATAAATCGCTTGGAATGATATCTAAATTCTTTACATCCGTTTCTTGAATAACTTCAGAGGCTGTTACGTCCTCATCGCACAAAAGTTCGGCTATAGTTTGTTTATCTTTTGTTTTAATATTTAAGCCTAGGCTCGTATGGCCTTGCGCATCCGTATCAATTAAGAGCACTCGGTGGCCCATGCCGGCTAGTGCGGCGCCTAAATTTATAACGGTGGTACTTTTGCCAACTCCGCCTTTATGATTAGCAACTGCAATTTTTCTCATACTAATATTCCATTTTGCTGGTTTAACAGCATGTTGTTTTTTTAATAACACTTGGAGCTAGCATGGACCATTTATAAAATTTGCGTCAATAGTTTAATCGAATGTTTTAGATCTATAGTAATCATAGAGAAATTTTAATTGATTCCAGTGCACTAGAATCAATCCTAAGATAAGCCCAACCATCCACATTAAAATGAAATTGAGGGAATTAAAAAGAGAAGGCACAAACTAATTGTGACTTCTCTGATTTTTAGCGATGTTTAATGTAATCTAGGGTATTGTTTTTGATTTTTACTCGTGGTCTAGCAGGAGTCATCACAAATCTATCATGATTTTCTTGATCGATAAGCGCAAATGAAAAATTTTGATTAAAATGTTCTACGGGAACAAATATTAAACCATTAATTGTGCTAAATGGGCTAATCGATTGATCCTCTAAAGCTTTTTTAGAAAAATCCATATTAAGTTGTTGATTTGCTTCTTGCGATCCAATCCCGTCAACTATAGCAGGAATCATAAATGGCCATATAAATAATCCAAGGACGCCATAACCTACAACTCTTTTTGTTGTTGAGGTATGTACTCGTTGAGCTACTTCTAATGCTGATGCACAAGGAAAGCTAAAGTTGCCCAGTGACAGGTAAAATGAACGAGAAGAATGATTGGTAACAGCAATATGTATTGGCTGGTATCCTTTAGAAAGAACATCCCTATCAAGATACTTAAGGCAATCGGATTGACTAAATATATGATAAGAAAATGATAAAAATTGCTCTTGCACATTAGGCGGTATAACCGGGGTTAATCTATTTAATGGGCGAGCTTGATAATTAGCGCATCCCGCTAAACCTAGTAGTGCTAAAAAGCTTATTATAACTGTTGTTTTGTTATTAAATTTCATAAAAATCCCCAAACCCCTAAAGTCTTGTTTAATTAAATCCCAATCAAAGAATTAGAAACAGTGTAACGTATTTGTTTATTTTTAACAAATGCATATTAAGGGCATTGTTTGTATATATTATCAAATAGTAACGCAAGATAAGAGGTAAGCGCAGCCTAAAAAGAGTTCGAAAAAGACTTAAAAACTTGGGATAATACCCTCAATGATAGTCTTGAAGATTATGATTGAGGGTATTAATAGTTAGTTCGCGGATTTGAATTCTATAATTTATAGCTTAATTTAGCGCGTTAAATTATCCAGTGTTATCTATCTTCGAAATGGGTTATTTTCCACCGAAAGCCTGTTTTTAAGCCGTGATATATTAAGTCTTTTCTGGGATGTTTTAACTTTTGGAAGAATGGCACTTAATTCCGCGTCAGGATCATCATTATTAAGATTAATTGTAGTTTTAAAATAGTTGTCTAAATATTCTTCTTTTGCATTAAAACCATTAAAAAACAATCTAGTAATAGGTTCGATATCGCTAAATAGAGCGTCATCGCTCATGTCATCAAAAACTTGTTTTGTTACACTCTCGATATAATGAGCTGTTCTTTTTGTTTCTCTAGGATAAATAATATGTGGGCTTACAAAGATTGCTATATGTGTTTGCACATTGCTGAGTTGTTCTCCTCTAAAAAAGTTTCCAAGCAAAGGAATATCACCCAAAATTGGTGTCTTGGTAACGGTTACTCGTTCGTCCGTTCTCTTGAGGCCAACAATAACCATAATATCATCTCTTAAAAGATTGGTTGTGGTTGAAAAACCACGTGTGATCTTGTTTAATGTTTGTCCTAAAAAATCTTCTATACGAACTGCTAAATTTAACTTTAGATGCTCTGCATCAGCTATTTGAGGAATAACGCTAAAATTAAAGGTGGCAGTAATATCTTCGATAGGTATGATAAATGATCCATTTACTCCAGGTAATATATCGCCTCTATTTCTTCTTTTTAGTATCTGTGACAGTGTACCTTTTTTATTGTTTCCAACAACTAAGAAGGGAAACGAATAAATTGAAGCATTATTGTAACGCTTTAGTACTTGAATTATTCCCCAAATGCCCGGTGTTTTAGGACTATTTAGTGAAATTAGAAGAGAGCCAGGCGATATAGTTGAAGCAAAGCTGTTAGCTCCAGTTACTGCCAAAAGATCCTGAGTGAGCCTTGTAGGGGATGGTCCTAATACTGCGCTTACTGGTGAAATTTGTGAAGATAAAAATTCAACACCACCCAAAAAATTGTCGCAATTAATTGGATTTCTGATTGTGCTTGCCAACTCATCTCGATGCGAAAGGGTAAAATCGGCCACAATGATATCGATTACTGCTAAGGGTTGTGGTTGATCGAGTTGGGCTATCAGATCTCGTATTTGTATCCAATCATCATGAAGCGCTGCTATTATAAGTCGGTTCCCGCCACCAAAAGCTTGCCCTTGCATGCCTCTGATTTCGATATTTGAATCTTTGTCGGTAGTAACTTCTTGCGTTGCTAATGATCCTGTAATAGGTTTTAACTCTGTGTATTCTTCTGCTTTAATGACCACTCCTTGAAAGAAGCTTGCTGGTCCTGAAACCATTTGACCTGTTGCTTGAGAAGGTTGTAATTGAGAACTAACGATGCTTTGTAAAATTGGTGCAAACTCTTTTGCATCAAGATATTGTAGATTATAATGATGTAAAATCGATTTACCAGATTGAGGAGGTTTATCAAAATGTTCTTGTATAAAGTGAGTTATGTAGTTTACCGCAGTATCTCTACCCATTATTATTATTGAATTATTTCTTGTGTCAGCAAATATTTCGGTATCAGAGGCAAAATTGTTTAATGCGCCAACCTGAGGGTCAATTCTTATAAAAGGGTTTGGGGTAGTATCGTCAAGTACCGCTTTTTTCATTGTCTGAAGTATTTCTGCAATTTCTGCTGCTGGCGTATTGAAAATTGGTATCATCGAAATAGTTTCTCTGAAGCCAGAGTTATCTAAATTTGCTACTAAGTTAATAATAGATGCAATGTTATTTGCTCGGTCGATAAGAATGAAGCCGTTACTTTGAGGCAAATAAATAGGATCTGCTGATTGTGGGGTACTCATTTGCTTAATAATTGAATTTAAAGCGTCATTACCGTTAGGGCCCAGGATGATATTTTTCAAGTAATAGAGGTACCTAATACGCTGATCAGAATTGGGGATATTCGCTGGGGTGACATTGATATAAGTTTCTATTGTTTGTCGAGTTATAGATTCTTCATCTTTTTTTCCCGTTTCGATAATTTCCCACAATTTTGGTGCTTTCTCAAAAATACTATATCCCGACATATCGAGTAGCGTTATCAAAGATTGCCAGGCTTGATTTATATTATTATCAAAATCTGCTAATGGTTTAAATGTTATGTATTGATCCTCAAAATCCTTCATTGTTTTCAGAGGAAGAATGATATTGATGCCTTTTTTCTCTGCAAGTTGATGCACAAAATCTTTAAGCTTTTGTTTCGTAAAATCAGGATTCAATAGTGGTACATTAGTACTTTCAGGTACAGCTGCAGTTATGAGACTTGGCAACTGTTGTGTTAACAAAACTAAAAAACTTAAAAATAATATTTTTTTCATATACTTATTTTCTAATTAAATATCTCTCGTAATCTCCAATTCCGCTCGTACACTTCGACACACCGAGTATGAGCCCAGCTAGGCTCACTATGAGTGGGGTTTTAATAAGTATAGCGGTACAAAAACAAAATGGCGTATTGGCAAAACAACAAAATAAGCCATTTGATTTTAACATTATAGACCCTCTCGGCATAGCATCTAATGTATTATTCACGAATGGTGAATTTTGCAAAGGCGAACAGGGTAAATCGAACTATTACTGCTAAAGCTGCTTTGGCCTGCACAACTTCAAGAGCCAATACCTCGTTTGAATCAACGCAAGCTTCTCTCTTAATGTGCGAAGCATATTGAGCTACGTATAATACGAACAACATTCATTAACAAGCGCTCGTGCTGAACCAGTTGAAGCATACGAGCGCACAAATTAATTATCAAATTTATTTGTTTATTCAGGTAATTTTACCCAAAACTTATTAACCTAAAAGAGGCGGCACTTCCTGTTCTTTAGGCATTTGTTCTTGAGGAGGCGGCTCTTGTCGCGCATATCGTCCTTTTTTAGGTCGTTTAACTTCTCGTTCAAGGGGTTGAGCTTCTCGTTTTGGTAATTTGTGGGTATCTGCTACCAGTTCTTCATAAGTTTTAGCATTAAATGTTTGGTCCAAGTATTGCTTAAATAGTCTATCATTAGTTGTTTTGCTATTTGGGAAGAATAGGCGTGTTATCGGATCTTTGGTAAATCCGTATACCAAATTATCATCAATCTCTGCGCGCCCTTTTGCTATTTTGTCTTCAGTGTAAAGATCCAAGCCACTTCTAGCTCTAGGACTAATAATAGTTGGCGAAATAAAAATTGCTATGTTGCTTATAATTACATTCCTTCTAACACCCTTAAATAAATAGCCTACTATGGGAAACTGACCTAATATGGGGGTTTGTGTTATAGAGTCATTGTTTGTTATTTGAGTTAAGCCACCTACAACAAAAATATCGCCACTTTGCATATATGAATTTGTCTCTACGCGGCGTGTTGCTCTATCAAAGCTGGTTGGACTTATAAACGTATTAACATCAAGGGCTATTTGTAAACCCAATCGGTCCAAAGAACTAATTCTTGGGATCATCTGAACTTGAATTGAGGCAGGAACATCTTCAATTTGAATTGTTACCACACCACTCTGGCTCGGGATTGCGTCCCCTCTTTGTCTTCTGATTTCTCTTTGAGATACGGTTGCTTTTTGGTTGTTAGTGCAGATTAGAAATGGATGAGATAAAACTCTCGCATCTATATATTGATCAAGCACTTGTAAAAGGGCAAATATTCCACCTGGTTGATTTCCTGTAGGTGTTGGAGCTGTTAGTACATCATTAGCTGAGATCAATAATGATCCTGGAGTTATCAAAGATGCAACTGGAGATGCATTTCCGCCACTTACCACCGCCAAAAGATCCTGAGTAAGCCTTGTCGGAGTAGCTCCTAAAACACTATTTACTGGCGTTATGTTAGATGATAAGAATTGGAATCCTTTGTTTTGAGTAACGTTGGGTAAGCTCGTTGCTTGTGTATTTCTAAAAGAACCTGCGATACTTTTAATCGAATTATGGGTAAAATCGCAGATAATAACTTCTAAAATTACTTGTGGCTCTTGCTTATCTAAGCTGGCGATTAATGGTTTAATATGCTTCCAATCATCGTCAGTGGCTGCAATAATTAATCGATTACCACCAGTTTTAATATATCCTTGAATGCCTTTAGCATCAAAACCTTGATCGGAATCGGTTTTTACCGGTTCTGTAGCTAATGGACCTTGAATTGGCTGAACATCTTCAACTTTTTCGGCTACGACCACCACGCCTTGGAAAAACTTTTGAGGACCGCCAGCTCTAGTTGCTGTTGCTTGGTCGCCACTGGATAGATTAGAACTCACAATACTTTGTAAAATAGCTGCAAATTCTTGTGCATTTAAAAATTGTAAATCATAGTAATGTAAAATTGAATTACCGCTATCACCTGGATTATCAACATGATTTTTTATAAAATCTTTGATTCGTTCTACGGCGGTTTGGCGTCCCATTAGAATAAGACTATTGTTTCGGGTATCTGCAACAATTTGTGTATCAGCTGCAAAAAATGATGTTGTGGTCTTTGTGTCCGTTCTAATGAATGGCGAAGTTTTTTCTTCGCCCGCGGCTTTTTTTAGCGTTTCTAATACATCAGCGATCGCGGCGGCTGATACATTATACAAAGGAACGATCTCAATAGCTTCCCTAAATCCGGTTGAATCTAGTTGAGCAATAAGAGTAATCATTGAGGCTATGTTGTCGGCTTTATCTACCAAAATAAAACCGTTAGCCTTTGTTAAAATTATAGGATCAGGAGATCCATCTGAGCTCATGTCCCTAAATATCTGGTTTAATGGATTATCTTTTTCTTCGGTAATGGTGAGATTTGAAAGATAATAAACATAACGAATACGGTCTTCAGACCTTGGTAAATCTTCTGGTTTTGTGCCTACATACATTGGCAATGGTTCTTTAAAAATTCCTGAGTCAGGCTTTTTTCCTGTAGGAATTATTTCATAAAGACCTGCTTGTTTCAAGAACCAACTGTATCCGGAAAGTTCTAAAAATAAGGTAGCAAGATTCCATGCAACATCTAATGTTACTTCTTTGCTTCTAGGGGTAAAAGTAATTAACTGGCTCTTGAAATCTTCAGTGTCGGCAGCTCGTTGTGGCAAGATATAATTTACGCCCCGTTTTTTAGTTAAAAGATCGATAATCGTGATCAATTTTTCTTTTTTAAAAGTAAACGGTATTGTTTCTTCAGTTTGTACAGATGCTGGTCGGACTTTTTCGGGCTCGACCTGAATATCTTCAAATTTCTGTGCGGTTGCCTTTAAATCTGAGGAAATCCCAGGGTTGCCGCGAGTATCTTTTTCATTAGGAATGATACTATCTTTTAAAATTGATGCGGTTTTATTGTCATTATCAGTTGGATTTTCAGTGCAAGTTGTACTGCTAAATAAGCCCGTTAATAAAAAAATAAAAAAAAGCTTTTTCATAAAACAAATTCCTATTCGTTCTCGCTGATGTTCTCAAGAGTTGCAATCGTTAAATCAATATCAATTTTCTGGCTGTTAGGGACCTTTTTAATAATTAGTTCTTTAGGATATAATCTTTCGATTTCTGCTATTTGTGTTAACAATTCTGTTAATTGTTTCATGGTAATAGAATCTAAATGAAAGGTTAAAATGCGCTCAATTTTGCCACTAATAATCTCGCCATCTGATTTGGTTGGCTCCTCAGATTGGAATTTACTTAATCCTAATTTTTTAATTAAATTATTGTACTCCTGAGCTATAAAAAAATTATTATTCGTGGACAAAATTTCTTCAATTTTCTGTTTTTGCAGATTTACCAATTTATAATCGGTTAAGATTTTTTTGGTCTGCAAACGTTCTTTATTAATGTCTTTTAATCTGGACTTATACTTATTAACACCAGAATGATTCAGGTACAAAATCAGTCCAATAAGCCCTAAAATAGTTAATCCAAAACCCGCGAAATATTTGATTAATTCTTGTTCATCTAAATTTTTTATGAAATTTTGGATGGTGCTAAATAGTGCCATTAGATACCCTCATCAGTTTTAATACTTAGAACTATCGGCTCCGATTTAAAGTTAAAATCTTGAAGCTTAGGAATGGGTTTAAAGATCGGACATTGTAGTTGATTCTGTAATTCTGTTAATTGATTGTATCCTGGAACGCTTCCATACAATTTAATTGTGTCTTCTTTCATTGCAATACTTGTTAAAACAAGTTGCACTTGCTTAGCGTTGATGCATTTACTTAATTCTGATAAATATTTTAAAAACGAATATCTATTAGTAAGCGATAGCTGCTTCCAAGCTGTTTCTTGTTTTTTTAATTCCTTTAAAGCCTGAGAATTGGCTTCTTTAATGGTAGTCGGTTTCTTAAGTTTAAATGTTTTGTTTAGCTCATTAATTGCTTGAGACTCTGCTTGGGTAACTACCTTTTTTATTCCTCTTACTCGCCAAAAACTATAGATTGATAATGTTGAAAGCAGTAATAATGTAAGTAATGATAATGCTATAATTTGGTATGTTAAGATTACACTTTCTTCTTTTGCTTTATGATCAACATAAAGATTAAAATCATCTGTTATTTGTGACGGTAATGCGGTTGCAATACTTACTAAGAAATTATTAGGAATAAAATTTATTTTGGAATGTATTTTACCGTTATGGATAATTTTCTTTGCTTCCAAAATTTGGCATTCTGTTTCAAAAATTCCTTCGGTGAATTCACTGATAGACGGAATATCTGCTATAGAACCAGTTAATAAAACAAGCTTTAAATTCTCTTGGGTTTTTAGCTTGCTGATGTACGCTAAAATAGTAAATTTTATTTCTTGGAGCAGTTCATTGAAAGCTTCCTTGGCTGCTAATTTTAATGGTTCCGTTTCTAAATTATTTAAACCAAAATGAAGTATGTTATTAAGAAGCTCGTTAGGATCCTTTTGATTATTTGTAGCTACTTGCTTAATGATGTTAGCTAAGCCCTTAGAGATGACTCTAATATACTTAAGTTGATTATTTAAAATAATGGCAATCTTAGTAGAATTTAGCTCTACTTCAACCAGAGCAGTTATGCTATTAATAGCTTGATATTTTGGTATGGATTTATAAAGAGCGTAGAGTTCAAAAATATCGACCGTTATTTTATCAACTTTTAGATCAGCTTCTTCAAATAGTTTAATAAATTGTTCAATATAATCTTTTTTTACCGCTGCAACTAAAATATCACTGGATTTTTCTTTCCTATCTTCTTTGGTCACAATACAGTCAATTACCGCTTGATCAAGATTAAATGGTAATAATGACTCGACCTCAAAAGGGACGATCATTTTTATTTTTTTAATGCCTATGATTGGCAAACTTAACTCTTTGAAAATGACATTTGAGCTTGGAATAGTAACGTTGAGTGAGTCGTAATATTTTAATTTTATTTTTAACGTTTTTAGCGCATTTACAACACGTTGTTCATACGATAAGCCATTGTTATTTTCAATTTTTTCATTAACCAGTTGAACGATGGTTCTTGTATATCCTCGAGCAACACATAATGCTGCATTGATATCGTATCTACCGATATCAATGGCTAATATATGCTTGGGAAATATATAATATGAGCCGATGTTTTGTGGGAGTATTATATTCTTAATCATCATAACTCTTTATTAGATGGTTCATCTTCTAATGCATCAAGTAGACTTCTTTGTCTTGCTTCGGATGCGTTTTCGGTTGTCCGTTTGCGTTTGCGAGGGCCGACTGCTGGTCTCGATGGCCTGTCGGAATCCATTTGGGCATTCGCTTCTTCTTTTTCAGACTTATATGCATACCTTGCTGACGTGCTAGTAAATCTATCAATATCTCCAATAGTTCGTTCTTTATGATCACCAAAGAACCATCTATGAATAGGATCGCGTTCTTCTTGAGGATAGTACATAGTGTAAAGAGTATCTTTTACGCTATTTAGTTGATACTGAGTAAACTCACGGCCAATTTCTGGTTGGTGAGGTTTAATAATTTCTGGAGAAATTAAGATCACTATACTCGTTCTTTCTGAAGTCTTGATCTTGTTTTTAAAGAACCAACCAATGAGGGGAATATCGCCAAGTATAGGAACTTTAAATTCTTGTTCTGATATGGTTTCTCTAATTAATCCACCGAGCGCTATTACTTCTCTGTTTTTTGCTATTGCTTCGGTACTTACTTGTTTGGTAAGTCGCGTAGGAAGATCACCACCACTAGTAAATTGCGTTAATTCAACGTAGATGTTCATGGTAATCATATCGTCATAACTAATCTGCGGAGTTATTACTACGCTTAAATTAGCATCCAAGTTTCCAAGAGCAGTTTGAGAACTTTGAGCTTGTACAATGGATGTTAATACCCGACGAGTTTCCCCAACAGTAACTTCAGCTTTATATTTATTACTGGTCACTAAGAATGGGTTTGCGACAACACTTACACGGGTAATACTTTCAAGTATGCTTAATAATCCCCAGAATCCAAATATATCTTTGCCTAGAGTAATAAGTGTTGTACCGGTTCCAAATAGACCTGGTCCACCACCTGTGGGCAGGTTAGCAATGTTTATGAGGTTTCCTAATAATCTTTCGGCGCCACTTACAAAAGAACCATTAGTCGTTTCTCTTGTTATGATACCATTAAGACCTGAAAATTGTGCACTGATATTTTTTCCAAGAACGCTATCTGTTCCTCCGCTGCCATCACAGCATTCTTTGCTATTTCTTATCTGGGTACCAAACTGTTGAGCATTGGTTAAATCTACATCCAGAATCATAATTTTAAGAGCTACTTGTGGTTGTTCTATATCTAACTTTTCTAAAAGTTCTCTGATTTTTAAGTAATCTTCATATTCAGCGTTTATAATTAAGCGATTCCCAGAAGGCTCTGCCGTTATCTTAACTGCCGGATTAAAGAACTTGTTGCCATCTCGTACGCCACCAACTGAAGCGGCCGCAGCTCTGCTAGGATCTGCATTGAATTGCTGAATCATTTGATTAAGTATAGCTGCTATAGATTCTGCTTCGATGTAGCGTAATGGATAAATATGAAGTGGTGAATAAGGAAGATCCGGCTTTTTGTCAATATATACCGATACAAAATCTTCAAATTTTTTAATATTTTCGCGTGTTCCTAAAATTATTAAAGAATTAGTCCGAGGATCGGCGAACACTCTTGTAGATTCGGTAAAATAATGCGTTGTTGATGTTTTTCTCGGCCTGAAAGGGAACTGTCCTTTTTGATCTTTTCCAATTAGTTCTTGATAAAGTTTTTGAATATCAGATGCGTCAGCATGCTTTAAGCGTATAATCGATAGCATTTCTGGCGTGCTAATTTTATCTATCTCATTTAATATTTTTAACATAGATTTTATGTTTGCCGATTTATCGGTAATGAGTATAGCGCGCAGTTCCGGGAACTTAATTGGCGCTGCTGAAGAGCTAGTTCGCAAGGTATCAACTACTTTGCTAATGGTATCAACCTCAGAATTTTCAATGAAATAAACATACCGTACCTTTATATCGCTATTTGGTAAGATTCCAGGATCTGTGCCAATAAATGTTGGTAATGGATTGTTATTAGCAGAATTTTTATCACCACTTGCAGCCGTTACATGATATGTTCTTGGAAGTGTTGTAGGTATAACAGAAAAACCAGACATTTCTAAAAAGGTGAGTCCTAGATCCCATGCTTCTTTGAGCGTAACTGGGATATTAGATTTAAAAGTTATTTTAGTTCCTGCCAGCACTTTTAAACCATCTGCGCGTTTAGGTTCAATATAATCGTCCAAAATAAAGGTGATATCTAGATTTTCTTCGAGAAATTTAAGAAGTTCAGTAATTTCCTTATTCTCAAAATTCATTTCGATAGTTTCGTCCGGGTCGTGTCCTTGCCATGGTTCAATATATTGACCAAGATATACCTCTTTAGATTCTTTCTGACTTAAATCGCTGCCTACAAGGTCATCTAATGCTGGTGCATTTTTAGAATCGAAGTCTGGAACTGCTTTTATTTGCTGTTCAATAAATTCTTTCTCTGTTTCTGTTGTAGGTGTATCGCCCATCGAGAAGTATTCATTTTTTTTTACCGGTTCGGCTACTTCCTTAATATCGGGGAATTCTTGCACCTTGGGTTTTTGGGTGCCTTTGGGTGGTCGAGAAGCCTGCGTCGGTCCGATGGCTAATGTTGGTCCAGTTGCTAGTGTCGGCCCTGCAGATGCTGTTGTATTAAGGGATAGTTGCGGCTCACTTGCTAATGTGGGGCCGTTACTTCCTGCAGATTCAGGAGTTGTTTTTGCTTCGGCATCCAAAGTTGGTCCAGGAACTCCTGTTCTTCGTCCAGCCGTTATTTTTTGGTTTAATGCTTTTGCTTCTGGAGAGGTTGATGGTCCAGTTGTAACTGCAGCATTTGAGGTGATGCTCGGAGATGGCGTTGATGATGTATCAAAAGTATTGCCGGTTGATGGGAGTTTTGGCCCAACAGTTGCTGAGGATCCTGAGAATTCATCAGCATTATTATTAGTAGTTATATTTGCTAAAGTAGGACCAGTAATTGAAGGTCCAAAGTTATTTGTTACTGGTGCATTAGATAATGTAGGGCCTGTTGCTGTTATAGGTAGAGGTCTTGTTGTATTGTACACTAAGGTTGGACCCAGGGGTTTCGGTGCAACTTGATTTATAGGTGCTTTTGGAGCTGGTCTTCTACTAGCGGCTCGCCTTTTGGGGATTATTACTTGGTCTTTAGGAGATCCGTCATCTGTAGAAATTCCATCATCTGATTTGGTATCAGCAGCAAATAGACTGCCGAAGGTTATACAAAAGCTGATAAAGCTATATTTAATTATTAGTCTCATAAATTTTCTTACCATTATTCATTCTAATTTATTCAAATATCAGATAAATGAATTATTTAAGACCGATTCGTTGCCATACTTTAGCATAGTATCTTTGTCTTGTCTCTTTACATCTTGCACTTGGGATTCAATATTATAATTTTTTTCGATTTTGTTTAACTGATTTTCCAGTTTCTCCATTTTCTTGGCTTGTGGATCTTCGGGTGTTTTGTTTGTAAATTTAATAGAACTAGATTCTTCGGTTACCGGTTCTGTTGAAGCGGTTTTAATGGTATATTCGTATTCCATTTTTTCGCCATTTCTAGCAAATGATACTTTTATAGTGTCATTATTTTTTAAATCTTTGAGTACATTGTAAATATTTATTCTGCTGACTGTATCAATTGGCGCTATATTGGCTATGTCAATTATCATGTCTCCAGGCCTAAATCCAAAAGAATAGCCGATAGATTTTTCTTCTATTTTCCCGATGCGACATCCAATGCTAATGCCCTGTTTAAATGCAGTACTCAGATCAAGCATTTCTATAAGCTGCGCGAGCGAATGTATTCTTAGGGCAAGATTATCGGTATTTACTGCGAATTTATTTTTTTCCAAAGGTTGTACTACGTCGGTCCAGGTTGTTTGTTTAAGTTCATTAATTTCTTTTTCAGCATCCTCAGGATACATATATAAAGTTTCTTGTTGCCCATTAGATCTGATTAAAATAATTTTTTTAGCAAATATCCTTAAAATATAAGCATCAAAGACCTTGTCGCCTACCTTATAAGAGGATGACTCTTTAGTATTATTGTTAATCAAGGTTACTTGTGATTTTGCCTCGTCACTATGCGCTATAATTCCTGTTATCTTTATCGGCAACGGCTCCAAAAACTGAACTTCTGGATTAGTTTGGCTAATAATTGGCTTAGGAGTGGGCGGCTTAGGTAATTGAGGAATAGGTAACACTGTGGGTGCTTCGGGTTTTGTTTGGTCATACGTTTGAAATAGATCATTGCCTTCGTAAATGTATCTAATGTCCTTTGGTTTAGGCTTTTCTTCTTTAGCTAGTTCAGGACTTTCTGAGGGTCTTATTTGCTCGACCTTAATGCCAACACTCGATCTTTGGATCGCGTAGAAAACGAAAATCATTGTTACTAGTAAACTTAACGTTATTATACTATTTAAGATCCACAAAGGTGTTCTCATCTATTACCTCTTTAGGGGGACAAATCAAGGAATTATGCTCTCGCGTTAACCAAATTTTGTCAAGATCAACCGCATTATTGCTTCCATTTTGATGGGCTTTTGCCCATTACCAGAGATTCCTTTTTACCTAAGAAATATATTGGGATTAAATTTTTAATCAACTACTAGTTTTTTCGATATAGACTGCCTATTGGCTAATATATGTTCATTTTAGCTCGACAGATGGCTTTGTTTTCATATTGGCAATTATGGAAATTAAAAATAAGGATATGTTAATCTGTCTTTAGGAATAATATGTTTCTTTTCGTAAATAAGGGAAATGTATTGATAAAATTTAGGAATTCAATAATGAAATTCAATAAAAAATATTGAATTTCATTATTGAATTGATGCTAGATAATCGTGGATTAATAACAGGTAAAACTATACGCTTTGCCTTATTGAGCTTGAACTAAACAGTGTGCCTTCTCGTTTTAATTTAAGACCGATTATGGTAGTGAAAAAGTGTTTTAACTGAAAAGGGTGTTGAATGAAGATGTATATTTTAGGAATCATGTGCCTCATGACACTGGTGAATTTGAACATTAAAGCGGAGTTTTTATATTTGCAGAATGATACAAAGAAGCCCATTGTAATAAAAGTTAATGGTAAAGTTCCGAAGCCTTATTTAGCACCTCGTGGAAAACAGGAGATAGTAGTAAGTAATGTTAGAGCTGTGACCGTTGGCTATAAAAATGCCTTGAGTGAATCTGAACCGTTACAATTGAATGATGCATTGAGAAAGGGCAGAAATGATAATTATGTAGTTCATATAGTACCCGAAGGTGACTTTGGATTTAAGGTCGGAAAAATTGAGCGTTATAAATACGTTGAAGAACCAGATGATGATTTTGCTTAAGAGAAGCATGATTTTGTGGCTCTATAACCGATAGATAAATTCTTTAACAAATGTGTTATCCGACTTCCAAATGTTTTTGGCTTCACTAAAATATTCTATCTTGCCATTGTCCAATACAGCAATGTAATCAACATAGTTAAAAATTTCTATGTCATGAGAAATGATTACCGAAGTAACCTTTAGCTGTTTCTGAGTATGGACCATAAGTTCATACACAAGTCGGGATGTTATTGGATCTAGACCGGTTGTTGGCTCGTCATAAAAAATTATTTCAGGATTACTAATGAGAGTTCTTGCTAAGCCTACCCGTTTCCTCATCCCGCCCGATAATTCTGACGGATATTTAGTAAGCACATCTTCATCTAAATTAACAAGTGATAATTTTTCTTTTACGGTGCTTAAAATTTGATTATGAGGCACATTGCCTTCTAATAAAGTTAAGCCTACATTTTCGAATATGGTTAATGAATCTAATAGTGCAGCAAATTGAAAAACGTACCCACATTTTTTAAAAACTTCATTTTTTTCATGCACATTGAGTGTTGTTATATCTGTTCCATTTATGATAATTTGGCCAGACGTGGGCTCAATTAAGCCGATCATTTGTTTCAAAAGAACCGATTTTCCTTCACCTGATTTTCCAATAATGCAGGTCATTTTACCTTTTGGAATAGTCAGATTTATCCCATTGGAGATCCATTTTGTATCAAATCGTTTTTTTAAATTAATTATATTAATCATGGCTTAGAACAAAATTAAACTGAGAAAATAGTTAGCTATTAAAATCATAATGGAACCAACTACCACGCTTTTGGTTGTTGCTAGTCCTACTCCTTGAGCTCCTTCACCTGAATGAAAGCCTACATAGGTGCCAACGGTGGATAGTATTAACCCGAAAAATGCAGATTTAATCATGCCGCCGGTTAGATCAAGAATGTCTAAGTTGTACTGTATAGTGGCTATGTAGATTTCGGGATTTATATTGCCTGCGGTGGTGCTATAAATATAGCCGCCGATTATACCGCAAAAAGTAGATATTATGCTTAACAGTGGCAACGCAATTGTTCCAGCAACAATTCGTGGGACGATAAGATACTGAAAAGGATCAATGCATAATGTTCGAAGAGCATCAATTTGTTCGGTGATTTTCATGGTGCTAATTTCTGCTGCCATTGCAGATCCAGCTTTGCCGGTGATCATTATCCCTGTTAGCACTGGTGCTAACTCCCTGGTCATACCCATTGCTACCACAGCACCAACTAACTCTTCCCCGCCAAATTTGCTTAATCCCATATACGATTGAAATGCCAAAGCAAATCCAGAAGATAATCCAGTTATAAAAACAATGCCAAAAGATTTGGCCCCAATTTGGTGGAGATAGATAATTACTTGTTTTGTCTTTAATTTTTTTGAAAATAAAACAAAAATTGCTTTAGAAAAAAATAGTGAAAATTCTCCAAGCCCTGTACATAGCGATAAAAAAACAGAGCCTAGAGAATCGATAAATCTTAAAATCATTTATTTACCAGATCCATAAGCATAGTGCCGATGGTACCGGTTCCTCCAATATTTTTCAAGAATAGAGAGCTTATGCGTTACTCTGTTCTTTTTCTGCTGTAGGTTCGGCAGTTGGTTCTGCTGGCGCCGCTTCAGTTGGTTTTACAGGCATTTGTACAGTAGGTTGGTTTCTTTCAATTCTTCTTATAAGATCAGATTGAGGCTTTTTAACAAAAGCTAATAATAGAGAACCGCCCATGAAAATTGTTCCTAGAACCCAAGTTGTTTTTTGGAATATATCTTGACCTCCGGATCCTCCAAATAACATTTGGTTTCCGCCACCAAGATTACCTATTCCCATACTACTTTTACCTTTTTGGATAAGGATTAAAAGAAGTAGTATAAAACATACAAGTATGAATCCTGTAATGAGTATACCGTAGTACCATGATAATCCGATCAAACCGGCTAAAAGTACGACTAATGCTGAAATTAATATAGTGATTTCGTTAAACATTTCTCTCCTTGCTTAGGGTGCAAGTTTATTTTTCTTAAACTGTCAATAACAATATACAATCTTTTTTTGTTTTTGGAAACTCAAAAAAGATTAGTATTGCTTTTAACAAAATCAAATTAAAATAGAGCTGGATTAAACACAAAAAATTAACTTATATTTTTTGTAACTATATTCTTACCTAATCTATCTAATTTCTTGGAGAAAAAATGAGCTTTATAAAAAAAACAATCCTATTGATAGTGGTGTTTTCGGTAACGCAATTAAATTCTATGGACGATCAAGATTTTCAGCAATTTAAGAAGCAACTAATAAGCAAAAAATTAGAAGAATATAAGAGCGATTTATCTGCCAATTATGTTGTGCACTTATTCGGAAATATGTCACACAATAAGTATTTATTTGACAATTGCACACTACGAGATATCCAAGATATTCCAGATGAATTGTGGATTCAGATTTTGGCCCATACTATGGGTTTTTCAGCTGTAGATGATGATACTATTAAATCTGATACCAAGGCTTGCGTTAAATCTATTTTTTTACTCGGCGGGGTGTGCAAGAGTTTTTATATGGTAAAAAATGAGCTTTTCAATTTTCTTAAAGATTCGATCATTGGTATCTGGCTAGGCATGAGATTGACCTCAGCTGTTGGACATAGAGAAAAAGAATTGGCGCGTCTGTTAATACAAAATGGTGTAGATGTTGACATTGCTGACGATGAAGGACTCACGCCGCTGCATTTTGCAGCAGAGTATAATCAAGAAAGCCTTGCAAGGTTATTAATAAAACATGGTGCTAATGTTAGCGCTCAAACGAGTAAAAAAACAACTCCTCTTTTGATGGCTACCATTTACAAACACGAAAATTTTGTAAGATTGCTTATAGCGCATGGTGCTGCTTTGAAGGTTAAAAGTTTAGATGAGATAATAAATTTATGTTGGGCTGGACAGCCTGATCAAGAGAACCTTGTAAGATTGCTTGCTGAAGGCGGTGTTGATATTGATGCTGCAAACTCTGATGGCATGCGCCCTCTTATGTGGGCATTATATGCTGATGATGAAAATCTTGCTAGGCTCCTTATAGAGCTTGGCGCTAGTACTAACTTTGTCGATAATGAAGGAGTTGCTCCGCTTACTTATGCGGTACGCCAAAGAAAGGAAAATCTTGCAAAATTATTGGTTGAGCATGGTGCAAGCGTTAATGTTCCAGATAAAATAGGCGTAACCCCGCTTTATGGAGCAACGTGTTTCGACCTAGTAGATCTCGCCCGATTGCTTATAGAGCACGGTGCTGATGTTCATGATGCACATGATTATGGGATAACGCCTTTTGCTTTGGCGATAATGGATAAGAAAGAAAAATTTGTAAAATTGTTTATAGAAAATGGTGCAGTTAATGATGCTGAAAGTTTAAGTCAGGTAATACCTTTAGCTTTAGCGGTAAATTCTGATCAAGAATATCTTGTAAGACTGCTTGTGTCTGCAGGTGTCAATATTAATAGAATTGATGATACCGGGACAACGCCTCTTATTTGGGCGATACGCGCTAAAGAGGAACGTTTTGCTAGGTTACTGGTAGAGCTTGGTGCTGATGTTACTCTTGCAGATCAAAGCGGTGGATTGCCTCTTCCGTATGCGCTAAATAGCAGGCAAGAAAGCATGGTAAGTTTGTTGATAGAAAAGGGCGCTGACCTTAACTCTGGCTATTCAGGCGTATCAGTATTAGCAATTGCATCATGGATGGGCCTTGATTCTGTTGTGGAGTTAATTAGGCGAAAATTAGAAGAAAAAAATAATAGTGCTGATTAAAGCCTTGCTAGTTATGCGAGAATGATTTATGAAAAATTTTTCAATTTTAACTGTTTTTTATAATGTCGCGTCTATAGTCGCAGTAATGATTTTGAAACAAAAAATCGTTCATACATTTTGATTTTGTTGCGCAATTAATTCGGTAAAACATGAAGGTAATAATAGTATTGCTTGGTCCCAGTTTGGTATAGTGCCTACATTAAAATAAGAGAACAAATAAGGGACACTATGAAATATAAATTATTGCTTTTAGTTTTTGCTTTTATAGCAATTGTGTTACATGGGATGGAAGAAGGAGATTGGAATAAAGCCCCTATAGCCAGAAAAGATGTTTCAAGTGTGCAAGAATATTTGGCAACTATGAACGATTTTTTATATGACGAAGAACCGTTGAGTGGGGTAATAGAACTGCAAAATGGTATCACTATCACAAGACGCCCTATTGTTGGACAAAATTCAACCTCTGAGATTGATAACAAAGATGAGGGAGGTCAAAAAAATTCATCTCTTGCTTTATCAACGATGAAGGTTCTTTTGCCAAGAGTGCTTTTTCTACAAATGAATTCCACAGACACAGAAGTTTTCAATCTTTGGGACTTAGATAGCAATACACAAAAGTTACTACATTTTCCCGAAATCATTGGTTCGGCTTGGTGTCTATCTAGGGATAAGAAAATCATTTTTTTTTGTAAGGATAAACGTACTGTATATTCTTATGACATAGCTACATTGCAATTACTGGGCGAGTTTAAATTGCCATGTGCTATTTGCTCTATGTCAGCCCTTTGGGAAAACAATCTTTGCTGTGCTATGGTAAATGGAGAGGCAATAGCTTGTGATCAGTCTGGTAAAGAAAGTTTTAGTTTTAAAGCTCATAAGGGCATATTTACCTGCATTAGCTTGGGAGTTGATGCTCTCATAACGGCAGATTCTTCTACGATAAAATGCTGGAGAAAAGCGGTTGATAATCAATGGAAAAATACTTGCAACTATGCGTTTTCACCATTCAATATATTTGCTCTCTCTACTAAACAGCTTGAAGATTTAGTAACTAGTTTAAGCGGAAAGCGTCTTCTTGTTCTTTTGAAGGAAACAAAAATTTTTAGTGATGCTGTTAAATGGAGTTTTGTGTTATTAAATTCGTCTACCTTAAAACCAGTAAAAGAATATATATTGTCTAGTCCATTTAATGTTAGAGCTTCAAATGGTGAAACATTTTATTTAGTACAAATAGGGTGTACAAGAGAGAAGTCTAATCGTATCTACAAGAAAATAATGCTTTTAAATGCTAAGACAGGAAAAATTGCAGTAAAAAAACTTATTGCGAGTGAGAAGTATGATATAGAATCACTTCCGTGGTTTGAAATTTCTCCAGATGAGCAATTCATGATTTTATATAATGCAAAAGAAGGCATTGTCAAAATAGAACTTCATTCAATAAAGAAAAAACATGCTAAAGAATTTCTAGAAGAAGAAATTTTAGTGCTTAATTGAAAATAAGGATGAATCGCTTAAGATAAAATGATATATTGTTTGAACTGAATTAATAATCCAAATTGTATAACCGTTAGGGAAAATATGAAATATAAATTATTGCTTTTGGTCTTTATTTCTATAGCGATTTCGTTAAGTGGGATGAAAGAACGAGGCACCGAAAGCAAGGGTCCAAGGTCAGTGCGTAGGGTTAATACTATACCGAAGAAAGGCCCTGGATTAGTGAGTAAAACTAAAGATTCAGGTAAGAAAAGAGACCATTCATCACAAGTAAGAGAGTATTTGGATTCACTAACCGAAGAAGATTGTTCGGCTGATATAGAGGAACCAATTTCTGTCAAAACACTACCAAATGGCACAGAAATTATAAGACGGCCGATATATGCGCGATCGCTCTATGGACCGGATTACATAAGTTCACAATTTGCTCTTGCGGGGGAAAAAATAATTAACGTTGTATTCCATCGTGGCGCGGAAACTGAAAAAACTACAGCAAAAAAGCTTTGAAACCAGTGATGAATACGATATAGGTTTATTCCCTGAATTTGAAGTTTCTTCCGTTGGACGATTCGTGCTTTATATAATGCATAGGGAAACATTGTTGAAATAGAACTTAATCACTAAGGAATAAAAATATGAAAACTATCTAAAACAAACTATTTTTATCCTTAATTGAATGATCGATGAGCCACTTAAACAAAAAAATAAATGATAATTGTTTGAATTAATGAACAATTAAAATTGTATACCGTTAGGGGAAATATGAAATATAAATTATTGCTTTTAGCTTTTATTTCTGTAGCGATTCCATTGATTGGGATGAAAGAAGGTGACACGGAAAAAAAGGGTCCAAGGTTAGTGCGTAGCTTTAATATTTTGCGGGAGAAGGGTTCCGAATCAGTTAGTAAAGTTAAAGATTCAGATGAGGAAAAAGCTAGAAAACATTCACTACAAGTGAGAGAGTACTTGAATTCACTAACTGAAGAACGTTGTTCGGATAATGTAGATAAACCAACTTTTGTCAAAACACTACCAAATGGCAAGAAAATTAAAAGACTGCCGATATATTTGGTAACTAGACAAGAGTGTATAGATGAAACAGGACCCACAAATAATGCGAAAACTCGTAAAGGATCTCCAAGAAAAAATTCTGGTTCAAGTGATTCATTGCCTCGTAAAAGCAAATGGAAAATAGTAAAAAGTTTACCAGCAAAATCATCCTTATCTGTGGTAAAGCCACTTCAGGACGAGAGGCTTTTGCTAAAGGTTAAACGAGAACAAAAATACAGCTCTGGCGAAAAAGAGATTTTAAGCATTTATGATTTTAACGAAAACGACGAAAGAGAGCAAAGTTTTCTTGATTTTCCAGAAAAAATTGGTCCTCATTGGTTTTTATCAAGGAATGGGAATATCATATTTGCTTGTATCGATCTGGAGGAGATAAGATCGTATGATATAAGTACAGAAAAAGTAAAACGCTTGGGTATATTTAAGATGCCTGATTCTGTTCGGGGTATGTCTCCAATCGGTAATAACGGTGTTTGTTGTATCATGAATAATGGACAAGTGCAAGCTTTGAATTTTGAATGCAAGGATATTTTTTCTTTTCAAGCGCATGCGGGTGAATCGCGCTGTATCGCCTTAAATGACAATACCCTTATAATGGCTGATTCGAATACAATAAGGTACTTTCAACAAGGAAATGATAAAAAGTGGCAAACAGTTGGCGTATATATAGTTCGTTCATCTGATGCATTGAATACAAAAGAGATTCAACAATTAGCGATTGGATTATCCGGAAAACGTCTTATCGTTTATTTGGAGGAAAAAGACTCAATTGCTCAAGAAGGAGTCAGCTCAGAAAAATATAGTATTCAGCTGCTTAAATTGCCTACTTTGAAACTTATAAAAGAAGAGGCATTGTCGAGCCCATTTAATATCAGATCTTTTAATGGTGAAATGTTTTATTTAGCACAAATTGGAATTACAAGGAAAAGATTGTCTGAGCATGAAGTAGTAAAATTTAAGAAATTAATTTTCTTAAATGCAAAAACTGGAAATACTATTATAAAACGATTTGATGAGAGTGATGACTACGATATAACCTTATTTCCTGAATTTGAAGTTTCTCCAGATGGACAATTCCTTGTTATCTTTAATTCACATGTCATTATTAGAATAGATCTCGATTCAATAGGGCAAAAAGTGGAAAAAATTCCCGATAACGATATTTGGGTGATTAACTGAGAAATAGGTAAATCGCTAACTTAATTTAAATGACCGTTCTTCCTGGTTTGAAAAAAATCAGGGGAAAATGGTCATTTTTTTGTTTAATAATTTTCAGAATTAAGAGAATTCTATTGAGAGGGTAGTGTATGGGGCTTATTTATACTGTGCTGAAGTTGTGGGCATCCTAATTTAGATCAGTTTCGACATTGGATAAAATCAATAAAAATTGAGGGAGCGACAGCTTTTTAAGACGTTCGAGCTTTATTTCTATTGGCATTAATATTTTAATGCTTGAATCAATGTGTAGCGGGGTCTTTGAAGGCTTTTTATTCGGTGGATATTCATTTTTGTGCTTTAAAAAGACATGGGGTCTGTGCATAAAAAAAATAAATGATATACTATTAGATTATATAAACAATAATAATTATTATTTAAATCTTAGGGGGCATTATGAAATATAAGTTATTGCTTTTGGCTTTAGCGTCAATAGCGATCTCGCTGCGTGCGATGGAAGAAGGCGATTCGGTAGAGGATAGTCCTAGTAGCAGCACAACAACATCAGACACTTATTCGTTCGATAGTATAAAAACAGCAAGTACTAAGAAAAAAGGTAAAGAGAAAGGTGGTCGCAGAACCAAAACGTTTTCGTCAGATGGAGCGGAAAAGTATCGTGAAGTGAAGCGAGGTTCAAAAGCAGATAGTATCATGAACGGACACGCTTCTTTTGATGGCGTAGAAGAAGATAATGTAGCGGTACTAAAAGACAGATTACGCATTGTCAGCCAGGTCTTTCCAACTTTTAGAAAGAAAAGTTCAGATAATGAAGTAAATGATGTGGAGCCGGAGGCGTTTAATGGCAAAAAACAATTAGAGAAGTTGTTTGTTTTAAGCGAAGAGCAAATTCTATTCATATGTAGGTTTCCACGTAAAAATAAAAAAAAACCAATGATCTATTATCAATCAAAAAAAGCATCCCAAGAGCTACCTCTAGAGATGGCCCTTGAAGATAGTTATTTATTGTCAAAAGATAAATCGATTTTATTTGTATATAGTTTTAAAGGCAAAAAAATGCCAATGTTAACTGCTTTTGAAATTAGTACTGGAAATAAAATTTGCAGTATGCCTTTAACTCACAAATGGGTTGCGTTTGCTCCCTGTCGAGATAACAGTATTTGTTGTGGTTTTAAGGATGGATCGATAGGGATTTACAATGTAAATGTAGAAAAGTCTAAGTTTAGACTTGTGTCTGGATTCCAAGCAAATAAAGGCAGAACCAAAATCAATACGATTTGTGAAGTAGGTGATTTAATTGTTACGGCTGATTCTTCTGGAGTAAAATGTTGGAAGGAATGCATTTCTGAGCATGACGGAAAAGAGAAGATTACATGGAAAAAAATGGGTGGATATGACCTAAGCAGCTTTTCTTTCGAGGGTGTTAGTAAAGAGCTCTTAGTAGTGGATTTAGAATATTGCGATCGCAAAGAGGGGCAATGTCTGGTTGTTAATAGTAAAAAATCTCGTGAACAAAAATGGGTTACTCATTTACTTACAATTCCTGGTTTGAAATTAATAAAAAAACACGACACATCTGAACCATTTAGGATCAAACCTTGGTGTAATAATAGCTATTGTGCATTAGGTGTGGGACATTCCAAACCTAAGGAAGGCGAGAGACCTTTTAAATCGATAGCTTTTTTTGACACGATCAAGGGAAAGCGTAAACAATTAAATTATTTGAATGCCGAGGCGCCTGAGAATGGGGGTATTTTGAAACGATTCGAAGTTTATCCCGAGAAAGAATTTATGCTTTTATATAATGATGTGGGTACAGTTGTTAAAATAATACCGAAGGGAATGACAAGAGATAATATGTTGTTATTCTCAAGCAATACAGTGTTTAATGTCTTTTCTGGGTCGGAAATGGTTTAGAAAATTAATAAATTTTGAGAATGAATGTAGCTTAAAGGCTTTTGAAACGATAAGGGCAGAGCTTGATAATTAATTATCAAGCTCTGCCCTTATCTATTGATTAGCTATAAATATTTTGGATCTTAAAAGACTTGCATTTTGTGACCGTGAAAAATACAATGTAAATTTGATTAACATATATATTTAGTGATGGTATATATTTCATTGATCTGAGTAAAATACCAAACCAATATCGATGCCAATCATTGCTGATATATTCCTGGTTGTGCCGCTATTGGAGTGCTAGTAATCTGGTTTAAGATGATAGGATTAAAAAATGAACTTAGAAAATTTTACCGTTTCTGCTCAAGAGCTTATTAATAGCAGTGTAATGCTAGCGCAAGAGATGCATAATCCTACACTAAAAACTTTACATGCTTTATTCGCGGGACTGCAATCTGATTTTTGTAGATCATTTTTTAATGTTTTAAACATAGATACCACACAGCTACAAGTTATTGTTGATAAAGAATTAAATAAATTGCCCGTTGTCCAGGGAGGGCAGCTAGGAAGTGATTATAGTTTTGATGAGTTTTTGAAAGAATTGAACACTGAAGCTCAAAAACTTGGCGATAAGTTTATAGGATTAGAGCATTTTATGCTTGTGTGGTCATATACCAAAACATTACCTGAAACCATTAGGCAGTTTTTCAAAGATAACCGTTTTATAGATTCTACCATTAGGCAACACATGAATAGTTTAAGAAAAGGTCAAAATATCAAGGATAAAAATCCTGAAGCTCAATACGAAATTCTTGATAAATATTGTCAAAATGTTACCCAGGCAGCTCGTGATGGAAAGCTTGATCCGGTGATTGGGCGACATGAAGAGATTCGAAGAGTTATCCAAATTTTGTCACGACGGACTAAAAATAATCCAGTTTTAATTGGTGAGCCTGGTGTAGGTAAAACTGCTATCGTTGAGGGTATCGCTCAAAGAATAATAAATAATGATGTTCCTGAAAGCTTGAAAAACAATGTTATTTATGCTCTTGATCTGGGTTTATTAATTGCCGGCACAAAATTTCAAGGTGAGTTCGAGGAACGGCTGAAAGGGATCTTAAAGGCAATAGAGTCGAGTGATATTCCGGTTATTTTATTTATAGATGAAATTCATACTTTGGTTGGCGCGGGTGGTGGCGGCTCGGCTATGGATGCTTCTAATTTGTTAAAACCAGCTTTAGCGCGAGGATTATTGCATTGTATAGGTGCAACAACCATCAAAGAATATAAAAAATATATAGAAAAAGATGCGGCTTTGGAGAGACGCTTTCAAAAGGTTTTGGTTGAGGAGCCTTCAATTGAAGATGCTATTTCAATTTTGCGTGGTCTGAAAGAGAAATACGAGCTTCATCATGGTATCAGAATAAAAGATCAAGCGCTTGTGGATGCGGTGATACTTTCCGCTAAACATATTTCGGAGAGATTTTTACCAGATAAAGCGATAGATTTGATGGATGAAGCTGCTGCTGGCGTAAGAATGGCGATTGATTCACAACCAGAAGAGCTTGATAAACTTGAGCGTAAGATTAGACAGTTCGAGATTGAAAAAGTTGCCTTAGAAAAAGAGTCGAATGAGCAATCTAAAAAACGATTAATGGAGCTAGAAAAAGAACTTTCGGAGCAAAAAGAGATATTTCAAACATTGCTCAATCAATGGAAGTCTGAGAAGGCTCCGCTCGAAAGTATTAATAAATTAAAAGAGCAGATTGAGCAGGCGCAACAACAGTTTTCACAAGCAGAGCGCGAAAGTAATTATGCTAAAGCTTCTGAAATAAAATATGGCAAATTGGTGCAACTCCATCAACAGCTTGAGAAAGAGCAAGAACGGTTAAAAAGTCTCAAATCGCATATGATTAAAGAGCAAGTAGATGAGCAGGATATAGCTCGAGTGCTTTCTCGCTGGACAGGTATTCCTGTTGATAAATTGCAAACGGCTGAAACGGAAAAATTGCTTAATATGCCAGAGCTTTTAAAGCATAAAGTGATTGGACAAGAGCAGGCAATAGAGGCGATTTCTCATGCAATTCAGTTGCATCGAGTTGGTCTTTCTGAACCAAACAGACCAATTGGTTCATTTTTGTTTTTAGGACCTACTGGTGTTGGTAAAACTGAAGTAGCTAAAAGTTTAGCAGAGTTTCTTTTTGATGATCCCAAAAAAATGATAAGAATTGATTTGTCAGAATATGGTGAAAAACATTCGGTAGCGCGACTTATTGGATCTCCACCGGGATACGTTGGGTATGAAGAGGGTGGCCAATTGACTGAAGCAGTGCGTAGGCAACCCTATAGCGTAATTTTGTTTGATGAGGTTGAAAAAGCTCATCAAGATGTTTTTAACTTATTCTTACAGATTCTTGATGAAGGACATTTGACTGACGGGCAAGGACGTACAGTATCGTTCAAAAATACCATCATAATTATGACCAGTAATATTGGTTCTGACCTTATTTTACAGGCACATGAGCTTACTGATGAGGTTAAAAATTCTATAGAAAAATTACTATATAAATATTTTAGACCTGAGCTATTAAACAGAATTGATTCAATAATTTTCTTCAGAACGCTTACTCATAAGGATGTGCTAAAAATCGCAGAGTTGCAGATCGGTCATTTGAAACGCAGATTAAGCGCGCAAAATGTAAAGCTTGAAGTAGATAATCAAGCTTTAGAGAAGGTTGCTGATTTGGGTTATGAAAAAGAGTTCGGAGCAAGACCCCTTAAAAGAGCAATCCAAAACTACATAAGTATCCCTATTAGCCAGTATCTTTTGAAGAATCCTCAGGCTAAAGAAATTACTATAACAGTACAGAATGACACTATTGCTATAAAGCAGAGTTAAGAACTCTGCTTTCTTATGCGATTTAGCGTTTCTTTTTTTATAGTTTTATGAAGAACGGACAAGCGCCTATTTTCAGAGAAATTTGCTAAATAAGATGACGCTATTAACGCCACTGAAGACCTTAAAGATTGGTCGTCATAAAAAGCATTTTTGAGTTCTGTTTTATCATAATACATTTTGGTTGCCGCAAAACATCCGTATGGCAGAGCGACATTAAAAGTGAGCCAAATAAATTGTCTGATTTTTTCGTTAAAAAGACTGAGTTTGATAACTTTATTAAATTTGGCTATTTTATCAGCTTTCCGAAACACTCTGGAACTTTGATAGCAAAATTTTATATTACCTAAAAGTAGCGGTACATTAAGTATTCCCATAACGGCATCAGTTGCTTTATCTTCTGTGGTACTTCGCGTGCTAATGATCCTTTTTATCTCAAGGGCATTGTTAAATCCTAAATAACCACTATAAGCACCCCTCGCTAGCGCATTTGCTTTTATTTCAAGCGAGTTTTGACTATCGCTAGATTTAATACCAAGAAGTCCAATTGCGTATTGAAGTGCAATCATCGGTAGATTTTTTTGAAAAACAAATTGTTTCGAGTTTGCTGCCATTCCAAAACTGTAGTTATTAAAACTTAGTATAAAAATTAAACTAAGCAGCGATATTTTTTTCATTAGTTTTCTCCAAATTTATTTGCTTATAAAATAATGATCGTCTTAAATACTCTGAACAATTACTCATTAAACGAAAAATGTATACCAAGCCTATATTGGATTTATTTAAGTTGGAATCATTTTTGTCTGCGTAATGGAGTACATTCGTTAAACTGCTTTTATCCCAATAAAGGCGTTTTATAATTAATGCGGCGTAGGGAAAAAATGAATTAATAGTAAGCCAAGCAAGCTGTTGTTTTTTACTGTAGCTTATGCGGGTCTCTTCGCTAGAATTCAATTCTGCAATTTTTTTTGAATTAACAAATATTTTTTTATCGCTTAAAGCGAAAAGCATATTGCTTACACAAAGGTAAATTTTTATTATTGATGAGATATCGGTCTGCCATTTATGTATATTATAGGGATCTGATATAAATAGATCATGAGTAATTTTTTGCATGATTATTACCTCAACAATATCATAAAAGCTTGTTGTCATATTTTTAATGCCGCTCAATCCAGCAACGCTTTTAATTTTTAGATAATTATTGCTCTTTAAAGAAGTTATATTAGCCAATTCGATTGCATAATTTGTAGCATCTAACAGTGCATCTAGTTTATCAGGTATAAAATCATCGGCCAAGATATAACCTTGGTTAATGCTTAAAATTATAAACATTAACCGGAGAAAATAGTTTTTTATCATAAATTCCTAAAGTAGATTTGCTTAACAATTTTTGAGCATAATTTTGGTTATTACTATTATTCTACATGTTATAAAAAAATATTAAAACAGGTTTTAAAAAATGAAATTTACAGGTGTGTAATTTGTTTTTTAAAAAAAAATTAGAATATTATTGAAAAAAAAATACAAACTTAGTAATTTTGTTCTAGTAGTAAGTGTGTAATTATATAATTAAACTTTATAATCAGGGGAGAATTCATGAAGTTATCTAGCCATATTGTTTTCAATATATTATTGTCTACAATTACATTTTCAGCTTTTGCTAATAAGATGGACTTGCTTAACGATGCCAAAGGCTTAATTGTTGCGCATAAAAGAGATATAGCGGTAAGTGCTAGCTCTGTAGCTGTAACTGCTTTTTTAGCATATTTGGCGACTAACGAAAAAGTTAAAAGCTGTGTTAGTAAGACTGCGGGCAAAGTTTCAGATTTTAGCAAAAACAAGGCTCAAACGTTAAGAAATTGGTGGAATGGCTTAAGCAAACCTAAAAAAGCTGCTTTTCTATCCACTCTTGGTGCAGGTGCTACTGCTGCTTATATTTATTTTGAAGGACCAGGAGTTGGTTTTATTAAAGATAAATATAATGCTAGTGCAAAAGACAAAGGTGCTGGTGCTGACGCTGGCGCATAAGCTTTAAAAGCAAAAGGCCTCCAAGAAATTGGGGGCCTTTTTTAAATCTAATTAACGATTAATCTTAATTCTTCTTTAGTTAAGAACCGCCATTTACCGACCGGCAAACTCTTTTTAGTTAGATTGCCATACTGAATGCGATCCAATTTTGTAACTTTATATCCTAGATGCTCCATCATTCTTCTAATGATTCTATTCTTGCCGCTGTGTAGCCCGATAGAAATGGTATCCCGTCCTTGTCCGGAAAAATAAGCGAAATCGGGTTTAATAAAACCGTCTTCTAATTTTATTCCGTTAACCAATTTATTAAAATCAAATACTTTGAAATTGGTATCTACGGTTATTTTGTAAATTTTTTTGATGAGATGTTGTGGATGAGCTAATTTTTGTGCTAACTCACCATCATTTGTTAAAAGTAATACACCTGTAGTTGCACGATCTAGACGTCCTACCGGAAATACTCGTTCTTTAATTTCTTTTTCAATTAGATCGATAACAGTCTTTCTATCTCTTTCATCAGATCTGGTAGTTATACAATTTTTAGGCTTATTTAAAAGGACATATACCTTTTTTTCAGGTACGATTTCATCATCTTTGTATACTACTTTGTCTTGGGATGTTAATCGATAGGCAGGGTTATCAACAAGTTCGCCGTTTATGGTTATATGTCCGGCTTTAATCAGCTCGTCAGCTTTCCTTCTTGAGCATATACCGCAACGAGCGATGTATTTATTTAATTGTTCTAATTTTAATTCGTTCATAAGTGAGCTTCAGAGTCTAAAAGTTTGTCAAATTTGCAAAAAAGGCCATATGTTATGCACTATTTTTGCATAGTTTATAATAACAAGAAAACCATATTTAGTCCATTTTTAAAATGTGGTATCTAGAGATCAATTTTTCTAGAAAGTTTTTTTAACCATAATTAAAGAAGCTTTTAAGGAGCCATTTTAAAATCTCATTTTATGTGTTATGGTGACCAAAACATACTATTATACCACCAACGGGGGGAGTTAAAAGATGAGTAATAAACTTTTGAACTTTTATCTTATTATTTCAGTTCTAATTTTCATGGAGAGTTTTGCTAATTCAACGTACTTGAGCGATGAAGTTTCGGTCATCGAAACGAGTGCAGATGGAGTTAAGAACACCCAAAATCAGACACCAAAATATGGCATTGGTTTTTTAGCTATTAATGATGAGGTAGATAATGCCTGGTCATTATTATGCCCTTTGGCTGAACTATTAGCAGATGATACCATCAAAGCGGTTGTTCTGCTTCTTGGGGGACAGGATATTAACATGAGATTAGCGCGGACTTTTGTGAGTGATCTGCAAAAATTAAAAAAATGTTATAGCAAGCCAATTGTTGCTTATTGTGAATCGAAATTATTTGCCGAAAATTATGTGGTTGCCTGTGGTGCGGATGCAATTGTGGTAGCGCCTTTAGCAAAAGTTGGTGGTATTGGGTATCACTGGGTGTATGAATATTGCTTTGAAAAAGACAAAAAAGATGAAGCTATCTTACATTATATTTATGCTGGCAAATTTAAGGATATAAGTATGCATTTTGCCCCAAAGCCTGAGCATATAAAAGAATTTGAACAGTTTGTTAATAAAGCGTATGAAGAGCTTGTTATAGAAATTAGTGCTCGTCGACCTAATGCTGGTATAAATAAAGATAAATGGATCCAGGGGAACTGGTTTCATGCAAAAGAAGCGCTGTCGGTAGGATTGATAGACTGTGTTGCTGATCAAATAGATCTTATTGGCTATGTTATAAATCTTGCCGGCTGTTCATACCTAAATCTTACCAATGCAAAATTGGCAATAAAAAAACCGCTAGATAATCCATCTCTTATGCAGGCAAATACCAATCAAGGATCACGCGTTGGTATACTTAAAATTGATCAATTAACGAATGCTGTAAGTTGGGATTATGGCCAGCAGTTGTTAGATCTTTTTAAAGACCAATCTGTAGATCGCATACTGCTCCACATTTCTTCTTTTGGGGGCGAATTAGATGTATCTATGAGCCTTCATAATGATATTTTAAAATTAAAACAACTTTATAAAAAGCCAGTAATCGCTTATTTAGACATAGCTTTATCTGGTGGTTATTTAATAGCAACTGCAGCGGATTATATAATGGCTGGTCCTGGTGCTCGAATTGGTTCTCAAGGAGTATGTTTAGAAAGGTGGGACCTTACTAAAAAATACAAAAATGATCTGTTAAAGATTGTATCTGTATCAACAGGTAAATCTGCTGCGATACAAGATACCAATGTAGCATTGGATGCGGCGACTAAAAGTTATCTCCAACAGCAAGTTACTCTTATGCACGCCAAGGTAATTCAGGTGGTTAAAACAGCAAGGCCAAAGCTAAAGAACAATGAACCGGATTGGTCAGAAGCACAAAAATTTAACGCACCCGATGCCCTTAAGGCAGGTTTAATTGATGCGATTGGTACTCCCTTGGATGCGCTAAATTATGGTAATCATACTGATGATAATTCAATACAGGACTTAAATGTTGTTTTTAAATCGGTAATTTCAAAGAATAAATAAATACATGACTATTATTTGCAAGGAGCTTGCGAAATGAAACTATTTTTTACGATCGATCTAAAATTCTGGGGCTTCTGTTTGGTGATTTCTTTTTTAAGTTGTTTTGAAAATATTTATGCTCAAGATGAGTTGAAGAATACGATGTTATCATATGATAATATCGAAAAAACTAATGATGACGCAGTTGGGTTTTTGGTAATAAATGAGCCGGTTAATAATACATGGTCGGTATTATCCCCCCTTGCAGATTTACTTGCAGATGAAAAAATAAAGGTAGTTGTATTGTATGGAATACAGACCATTAATGGATCCATGGCATCTTCATATTTGACCGGTCTTCAGGAATTAAGAAGGGCTTATAATAAGCCGATAATAGTGTATTCAGATACAGTCTTAAGTGGAGCAGCTAGTTATCTCATGGCTTGCGGTGCTAGTGCTATCGTTATTGCTCCGTGGGCCTCGGTTGAGGGTATTGAATATAGTGCGAGCGCTGCCTTTACTTCTGAAAAAGATAAGAACGAAGGCAAAAACTTACATTATATTTATTCTGGAAAGTTTAAAGATCAAAATGAGCATATTGCACCTAAACCCGAGCATATTAAAAGAGCAGAGCTGTTTATTCAATCAATTTTTGATAACTTTGTTAAAGACATTATTGCACTCAGGCCAACAGCGGGGATTTATAAAGATAAGTGGATTAAGGGTGAAAGCTGTAATGCGAATGAAGCTTTAACATATGGTTTGATTGATGGAATAGCTGATAAAACAGCTCTGATTAGTTATGTTTTAAATTTTGCAGGTCTCCCTAACCGAAACATTTCGAATGTTGATATCATAGTAAGAAACCCCATAAATGATTTATCTTTTGAGCATAAAAGAACTGATCAAAAATCTAATATTGGAATATTAAAAATACATGCACTAGAGAGCTTTAGTTGGAATTATACACAAGCATTATTGGCTCTTTTCAAGGATGAATCTATTGATAAGATTATTCTAGATATTCGGTTGTATGATGAACATTATGCAACGGCGTCGAGTCTTTATTATGATATTTTAAAATTAAAACAATTTTATAAAAAGCCGGTAGTGGCGTATCTTGAGCAAGCACAATCAAGTGGCTACTACATAGCCAGTGCTGCAGATTATATTATTGCAAGTCCAGGAGCGATAATTGGTTCTATAGGTACTAGTTATGAACGATGGGATTTAACTCAAAAAAAGAAAAACGAGCACTTAAAATACCTAACACTTGCAACAGGTAAGTATGTTGATTTGTTTAATGAAAATGTACCTTTAGATGATGAAGGTAGGGCTATTATTCAAAAACAGCTAAATTTTGATCATGCAAAAATTATTCAAGATATCAAAGTAACGAGAGTTGCATTAAGAAATAAAGATGATTCTACATGGGCTGACGGGCAACCATTTATAGCTAACGATGCTTTTTCATTAGGCTTGATTGATGCTGTAGGTAATCCATTGGATGCGTTGAATTATGGTAGTTCAGTTATTAATAATAAAGTGCATGAATTAAACTTTGTATTTAAAGCTATCAACTGAACCATCGGCAATAATATTTTGAAATAGAAGAGGCAAGAGCCTCTTCTACTAAAATTGTATAAAACAGAAGTCGATTTAATCTTTAATCCATGTTTAATTTTTTTTGATTTAAATAATTAGGTATCTTTAGTATTAATTTTCAATTGTTGAGAGTTGTTCTATTAGTTTTTGTTTCTCAAATTCTTCGATTAACTCAGCAATGTCTTCGAAACCATTTTGACGAGCAATATCAATAGCTGTTAGGCCATCGTTATTGGTAATGGAAGAATCGGCACCAGCTTTTAGTAGAAGTATGACGACCTCGTTACGAACTTCTGGGGATTTATCATAACAAGAAGAGACCAATGTCTGCCCTCTTACAGCAACAGTCAAAGCAGTTTCATCTGATAGGTTTTCTTGAGCATTAATAGTATTAATTTGATTGTACAATAATAGTTGAACAATATCTACATAGCCCTTTTGAACCGAGATTATAAGAGGTGTTGTACCGAATGAGCTTGCTATGTTTGGATTGGCTTTATATTGCAGTAATACTGCTACATTTTTTAAGGCCCCGGATAAGCATGAGTTGTAAAGTGGTAAATCAAAGGCAACACAACCATTTCTGATATTAGGGTCAACTCCCCTTTTTAGCATGATCTCAATTAAGTCAGCACAACGTTCATAACAGGAAGCTTTAGAGAGCAGTTTGATCCATCTACTGTCACTTGGACCTACATTCCTTGCGATTAATTTCTCAATCTTATTCCTAATTGTCTGCTGATAGGATTGAAAGGGTACCTTCGGGGCAGTTGGCAAAATGGGAGCTTGCTTTGATCTCGGTTTGCCTTTAACTTTTTTAGCAGTTTTTTTCTTACGTGGGCGTGATTCTGCCCGGATTTCCTTTGATTTTCCGTTGATAGATTTATCTTCCATAGATTTGATAATGAATGAAGATAAAATTAAAAATGAAAAATAGATAATACGCTTTTTCACAATCGAATTCCTGGCAAATAATATTAAAAAACAAATTATATTCATTAAAGATATCAACAAATAATGCTGCATGTAAATTAATTGGCGGCGAAAAGTTTATTTATGTATATATTATTGTTTTGGGTTGTGGTTGGTTGATTATTTAACGCGAATTCGACACGATTAAGCTTTATAAAATATTTATTTGCCAGCAATAACAAATTTAACGCAAAGCCGCTTATATGATGAAAATAGCAAGCGAAACCAATAGGTTTAAAATCGGTCGTTGGATGAGTTGAAATATCTCAATGGCCTCTGATGGTGGGCGTACTCGAATCCATGCGGAGTAAATTAGAAGGTTATATTTCTTGGGGGTAGTTATTTGTTGAAATTAAAAAAGAGGCTCCTACATATAAGAGCCTCCAAATTCATATTAAAATTGACGACCGATTAAAGCTGTTTTTCTTTGTAATTATTACGACACAGTGGGCATGTTCCCTGCCATTTTTTCAAACACTCGGCATGAAATGTATGATTACATGAAGTAGTAAAGACGTTATCTGGATGACCAAGATGTTCAAAACAAATTGAGCACTCTGCTTCAATTTCTGCATCCATAGTGTTATTTTCTTTTGATGATATCGTAAATGTTTCCATTAATTTCGCAATGTCATCAAAACCTTTTTGACGAGCAATATCGATAGCTGTTTTCCCTTTGTTGTTTTTTATCAAGGGATTGGCGCCGGATTTGAGTAAAGCTACTACTATATTTTTACGTAAGCTTTTGTCCTTTGTGTGGAGAGCCCATGATGAATTCCTATGCGCGGCAACCATTAAAGCAGTCTTGCCTGCGGGGCGGTCTTGAACATTACTATCAGCTTGGTATTGTAATAATAATTCAAGAATAGCTAAATGACCCATGGTAACTGCAATCATTAGAGGTGTTTGCCCGGTGGTATCGGTTATATTTTGATTAACGTTATATTTTAACAATAAGGTTACATTCTTTAAAGATCCTCCCCAACATGCCCTATGTAGCAATGTATCCCCAAAACAACTACTTGCTTTAGGCCTAACACCTTTTTGTAGCATTATTTCAATTAAATCAGCACATTCATCATACTTAAGAGCCCAGTTCAAATTAAACCAGTCTTTATCATTAAGATCAGTTTTACTTTTTAAGAGAAGTTCATTAATTTTACGTCTACTGTCCGCAATAGCTAAGTTTCTATGATTCTCTGCGCTTAAGGGAGGATGTCTAAATACAGGATGAATATCCAACAAAGGAACAAAGTTGTATAAATGTTGAGTATTGGTTGTTTCCCGCCCAGCGCTCCAGGATTCTGATAGATGTTCGTAGGCTTTAGTTCTCTCTTCCATTGCTTGAATTGAGGATGAAAGTAAAATGAGGAGTAAAGAATAGATTATATATTTTTTCATTGTTGAATTCCTAACCAATAAAACCAAATGATAATAAATTATATTTAAATATATCAATATGATTTATATTTGCAAAATCGGCATTTGCAATAAAAGATATTTCTGTACGTTTTTTACTCTTCGTCGCCAGAAAACCAACCAAGCTTTTCGTGGTTGAATCATTAATAAATAGCCGATAAATATTTTAGATGCGTCATTTTGAAGCTTCAGTCAATAATGATTTCTCAATTTTGGATTATAGTTAGCAAAATCAGCATTAAAGTATTTTATCCTCTTCCTTTTTAAGCTCGAAGATAGAAATGTAATCTTCTATTTTAAATTCGTCTTTTCGTTCAATAAGTGAGTCATAAGCTTTCATTAATAGAGCAAGATCATCGAGATTATTATTTTTTGCAATTGCAATTGCAGTGTGACCTTCTTTGTTAATAATTGACGGATCAGCTTGAGCATGTAACAAAGCTCGTACTACTTCTCTACGAAGAGTTATATCTTCTTGATATCTATCACTTGTAAACAAATCGGTTTTAACTGCACATATTAAAGCAGTATCGCCGAATGCTCTTTCTTGCGCATTAATTTCGATCTCTTCATGTTGCAATAATAAGACTATGACTTCTAGGTGGCCTTCTTTGGCTGCTTTGGTTAGGGGGGATTCTCCATAATTATTGGTTAGATTTGGATTAGCATTGTGTTTTAATAATAATGATACGATCTTCGTACATCCAGACCAACAAGCACGCATAAGCGGAGTATTGCCGATGTCATCTTGATAATGTACATTTACACCATTAGTTAACATCTGTTCTACGAGATCTGCGTGTTCTTCATGGAAAGATGCTTCGTTAAGCAATTGAGTCCATCGTGGGTGGTCAAATGAAAGTTCTTCTTGGTTAAGTTTATTAAATTTATCTTTGATTTTAGAACAATTATTTTCTGTTTGATACCATTGCGAAGGACTAGGTGTCAGCTTCTCCATTGATTGAGTTATGAATGCGAATGACATTAAGAGCAAATAAGGGATTGCATGTTTCTTCATTTTTAACTTTCTGTTTAAAAAATTAGTTAATTAACATGTATGTTATAGCGTAGCTCAATATGCTTCGCACATTAAGAGAGAAGCTTGCGTTGATTCAAAAGAGGTATTGGCTCTTGAAGTTTTGCAGGCCAAAGCAGCTTTAGCTGTAGTTGCACAAATTTAATAATACCTTCCAACTATTTCTAGGCGTTTGCACTTTTCATAGGATTCTACGTTAATAGTCTTTTAATTATCATTATATTGAGCACCATAACGACATAGGATTTCAAATATTGATGACCTTATATCCTTGTTTGCCTCATTGACTTCAGATGAATCGAGAATCGTTAATGGCGTTTTATTCAGTGCGTCTGGTGCATTTGCATTAGCGCCATGTCTAAGCAAAGACCTTACTACTTGAAAGCGATCCTCATCATTTTTTAATAATGCGCACTCTATAGCTAGGGAAAGGGGAGTGTTTTTGGATGAATTATCTGGATTAGCTCCATTCCTTAAGGCCTTTTTAACCCCTTTAATATCTCCTCTGACAATAGCCTCTTGAAGATTTTGATCGACAACTTTTTGGGTATCAGGTTCGCTTTTTTTTTGTAATTGAGGAAGTTGTTCCAAAGATTCTTCATACCAGTCGTCAGGCTCTAGCATGCTATAAGAAGTAAAGTTTAAGAATAATATCGTTATTAATATCGCTACTTTTTTCACCGTTAACTCCATCGTTAAATCTTAAATATGCTGACATGCTAGCTGAAGCAAATTAAGATTGCAAGTAATTTGGCCAGTTCAAAGGAGCGATTTTGACTTACTCTAATTGAGTTATACAACCCATAACGGATAACATATTGTTCTTTCATCCCAGAAAGTTAATGTGCCAAAATCTTCAGCTGATCTCGGCGTAGCCTTTCATCAACTCAGCAAGATCGCCAAAGCCATTTTCATAAGCGATATCAATAGCGTTTTTTTCTTGTTTGTTAGCACTGAGTGGATTAGCGCCACCGTTGAGTAAAGATAAGACTATGTTTTTGCGAAGGTTATTATTTTTATCGTGACTAATGGTTGCAATAAAATCATCTTCCACTGCAACCATTAAAGCTGCTTGGACTAGATTGGCTTCTAAAATATTAATGATGTTATGTTGTAGTAATAATTTTACAACAGGTAGCTGGCCTTCTTCAACTGCTTTTATCAAGATAATTTGGCCATATGCATTTGTTTTATTAGGATTAGCTCCATGATTTAATAACAAAGTGATATTTTTTAACGCTCCCATCGCACAAGCTGTGTCTAGAGCTTTTTCTTTATCCAAATTATTTGCATTAAAGTTGCTATCATTTATTAATAATAATTTTAATGACTCAGAATATTTGTCATAAAAAGAAATTTCTTGGAATAGGTCATTCCACCTCGGATCATTATGATCAGTTTTGAATTCAAGAAGTTTAGTGATCTCAAATTGAGCTCCTTTACTAATTGATTTTTGAGAATTTGCATCTTCTGCTACGGTAAAAGGCCGGTGATGAGATTCTTCTTTTTGCTCCATGGTTTTGCTAGCAAATGGCAATAGAATTAGAAGTAAAAAAGTTGAGTTTTTTTGCATCGTTTTAATCTCTTGTTCACAAATTTAGTATTAATAAAGCGCACTACGGTTAAAAACCGTAGAATCGCGCGGAATTCTCATAGCTAGAAGCCCACTTCGCTTTCTACTTAACTGAAGTTTCGAAGAACAGAAAAGCTACAAAGAACAAGACGAAGGGCGACGTAGAATAAAAAAGTATGCACGAATTAAAGAAAAAATTGAAGGTGTTTTGTATGACTTTAAACTGAATTTGTTCTATGATGGACAAATATAGCATCGCTATGTATGATTTGTCCACACAAGTTTAAAATAAGGTTCGCAAGCTATGTTTGATCGTGATATATCTCCTTTTCTTCTAGAAGCAGCAAAAAAAATGCCTGTTATTGCCATTCTTGGGCCACGTCAATCAGGAAAGACCACCTTGGCAAAAGCGGTCTTTAATAAGCACAAATATGTTTCACTTGAGAATTATGAGGAAAGAGATCTTGCGTCTTCTGACCCTAAAAGATTCTTACAAGCTTATGAAAATGACCATGGTGTTATTTTTGACGAAATACAGCATGTTCCTAAATTGTTGTCTTATATACAAACATATGTAGATCAAGAGCATAAGCCTGGACATATTGTGCTTACGGGATCTCAAAATATACTTCTTAATCGGGGAATATCTCAAACTTTGGCAGGTAGGATATCCTTATTTACTTTACTTCCTTTGTCGATCGAAGAATTAAAGAAAAATACGTTATTGCAGGATACAGTAGATAGCTCTGCTTTTGTTGGGGGATATCCTCGTATCTATGCTTATGACTTAAATCCTACCAGTTGGTATTCTGATTACATTGATACTTATGTTGAAAAGGATGTGCGTCAAATAATTAATGTTACAAATTTGGCTACATTTAAGCGATTTTTAGGGATATGTGCTGGTCGAACTGGGCAATTAATTAATTTTACCTCTTTGGCAAATGATAGTTCAATTGATGTACGAACAGCCAAGCAGTGGCTATCTGTGTTAGAAGCGAGTTATATACTGTTTTTTTTGCAGCCGCATTATATGAATTTTAATAAGCGTTTAACCCAAACTCCGAAGCTTTATTTTTATGATACAGGATTGGTTTGTGCTCTTTTAGGTATTGAATCACCAGAGCAACTCAGCAAGTATTATCAAAGAGGTGGGGTTATTGAGACTTCTATCATCTCAAGTATCATGAAACACTATTATAATAATGGGACAAGACCACGACATGTTTATTTTTGGCGAGACAAGACTGGCCATGAAATTGACTGTATGATTCAAAAAGTTAACGATCTAATACCCATCGAAATTAAATCAGGTACGACAATTACCAGTGATTTTTTTACTGGGCTTAGTTATTGGCAAAATCTAACCAACGATATTTATCCTAAAGGATATGTTATTTATGGTGGTTCAACAAACTTTGAACGCGCTCAAGGAACACTTATAAGTTGGAAAAACATAGAAGATGTTTTTAAAAAAATAACATAAAGTCGCCTCTTGAGAAGACCCTTTTTTGTTTTAATGTATGCGTCACATCTTAATCTATCATGGCTGAATCAGGTATTTTACTTTCTTTGTTTAAAACTTCTTGGAGTTCGCCAGGTAATAAGTTAAGCTTCTTCGAAAAATACTAGATGTTTTTTTTAATGCATCTACGACACAAATTCTTCAATGTAGGTCTATAACGTTCCATTGCTAAAGCAAGATCATCAAAGCCATTTTTGCGTGCAATATCAATAGCCGTTTTATTTTCTTCGTTTTTTATATGAGGCTTAGCTCCTGCATGCAATAAAGCCAATATCACCTTTTCGCGGAAATCTTTTTTTGGGGACTGTTGGTCTTTAAGGAAATTGGTTTCGGCTGCAATCATTAAGGCAGTATAACCACGAGTGTTCTGCATATTGCTATCGATTTTTGGATGCGCTAATAATAATTCAATCAATGGCAAATGTCCGCCTTCAATTGCACCCATAAGAGGAGTTTCTTTGTCGCGTCCCGCTGCTAAATTAACATCGGCATTAAATTTCAACAATAGAGCTGCATTCTTTAAAGATCCAGAAGAGCATGCATTATAGAGTGGCGTGTTGTGCGAAGGATGGCTTGCATCAGGATTAACGCCAGTTTCTAAGGCTAATTTAAGTGCCTCAAAATATTTTTCTTCATGCGCTGCTTTGATAAGCAAATCAGTCCATTGCTCATTAATAAAATCATTGGCTTCGTATTGTGCTCTTGTGCTTGCTAGAAGGCTATCATTATCTTCGAGTTTTGCATTTGCATATGAGGCATCAGTATGATCATTTAAATCAGCCAAGTTTGGCGATAAAAAATCAACTTCACCCTTGTTGTGTTCCATGGAGTAAGTAACGAATGGCAATAAAATTAGAAATAAGTAGATTAAGTTTTTTTTCATTGTTTTGAAATCCTGGAAGTTAAGAATGGTACCAAATTTGGATGCATCTAAAAGTATCTAAAAATTAGAAATTTGTCAAAAATAATGCATAGGTGTAAATAATTTTAATGCGAGATCGACAAAAAGTTTATTCAATTTCTTGTTTTAGCTGGGTAATTTTCCATCAGCTCTGCAAATTCTACGAAGCCATTGCCGCGAGCGATGTCCATTGCTGTTTGATTATTGGTATCTTCGATTGATATATCGGCGCCTGCATCGATCAGTGCTGTTATTATATTTTTACGAAGATCTTGGTCATCAGCACAAGCCTTATCCAGTTTTTCATGATGTTCTACTGCATGCATAAGAGCAGTCGTCCCTTGATGTGGTCTTTGGGTATTCACTTCAATGTCTTTGTGTCCCAATAACAGCATAATGATTTTTAAATTTCCACCTTCAATAGCAGCCATGAGAGATGTATCTGAGCAGGATCTTAAATTAGGATCAGCATTATGCTTTAGTAACAAACTAACGTTTTTTACGCATCCAAACAGGCATGCATGATATAAGGGTAGAGCGCCAAATATATCTGGTTCATCAGTGGGAACATCTTTTTTTAGCATTTCTTCTATCATAGGAGAACAATCTTCATAACAGCATGCTTGTTTTAATAAGTTTGGCCATTTGGGATCGGCAAACTCTATATTATTAGTACTAGAACAATCGACATAGTCTGGTACACCGCTTAATAAAGATGTCCAATTTGAATCAGCGATTTCCTGTTTTTTAAGTTCATCAAGCCTCTTTGTTTCAAGATCCTTAAGCTTGTTAAACTGTTTTTCAATTTTGGCGATATATCTTGGGCTGTCGGGGCCTGGTAGAGCGTTACTTTCTTTATCTAGGCACGCCGAAAGAAATGCAATTCCGCTAAATTCAGAATATTCACCTGATTCGTTACCTTCTTCAAGTATATTGCTAGGTTTGAGATTCATTGTTTGTGTTATTAATGGCCACAAAATGAACAGCAAAGAAAATAGTATCTGTTTTTTCATGATGGTTTCCTGCTTAAAAAAATAATCTATTAATAAAAGTATGCTTGAATTAAAATAAATTTAAAGATTTTGTACCTATTTTTGAGATAAAAACATTCTATAGGTTGTTTAAAAACTATTAGACATTTAGGAACGTCTTGCCTCTAAAGGTTTTATGATATGAGATAGCAAAATGATGAGCGTAGTCTCTTAGGGCAATTATAAGCGCGCCCAAACTGGTCTGTCGATCAAGTATTACGCCAATTTTTAAATTTGATGAAAATAAAGTTTCTTCTCGTTTTGCAATGCTTATAAATTGTGTTTGAGGGTATAAGTCTTTAACGGCATTAAGTTGTCCTTTGCCGCCATCTATCAAGACGACATCTGGTAAATCTTCAGGATTTCTATAGCGCCTGCTGACAATTTCTTGTAAGGCAGCGCAATCATTTTGGTCGATAAGTGTTTTGATTTTGAATTTTCGAAAATTTTTTTTATCAGGAACGCCATTGGTAAAACGTATACAAGATCCAACGATCCAATTTCCTTGAAAATGAGAGATATCAAAACAATCTATACTTTTTGGTGTGGTTGTTAGATTCAATAAGAGTTGAAGTTCGCATAAGCCTTTCACAAAAACGATTGCTTGGTTACTCTCTTTGGTTTTTTGGGCTAGTTTAATAACTTCTTCTTCGGAATAGTCCAGGTCCAGAGTATCAAAAATTGATTCTAAATTTTCCATGTACTCGTTAATATTTTTTGATTTTTCGAACTCTAGCTTTTGATTATAATTTTTAATTTGCTCGAGCAAAAATTTTTTCGAATCATCATAATTGCCGGTAAGTAGCTTTTTTACCAGTTCAATTCTGATTACATAATCACCCAAATCAAATGTTTCTAAACATGCACCTGCGCATTTGCCCAGGTGATAATCAAGGCAGCCTTGTTTTATCTTTAGTTTACAAATTTTAAGCTTAAATTTTCTTAAAAGAAATTCAAAAACTTGACGTGTTTTAGCTTTGTAGAGAAACGGGCCGAAGTAGGTCGATTTTTTATTAGTATGTTGATAGACCAGATTTATTTTGGGAATTTTGTCGTTGGTAAATTCGAAGTACAAAAAGGGCGATCCAGATTTTAATAACGTATTATATTTCGGTTGAAATTGGCGAATTAATTGAGCTTCCAAGAGCAGTGCTTCCGTCTCATTTTTAGTCTGAACATAATCCATGCTAGCATGCTCTTTAATCAAATGTTCAATTTTAGAATCTGGTTCCTGAGTTTTAAAATATGAGCTTACTCTTTTTTTTAAATCTTTAGCTTTGCCAACGTAAATAACCGATTTAAGAGAATCTTTAAATATATAAACTCCTGGTAGGCCTGATAGTTCCGCGAGATCTTCAATGGTTTTTACTTTTTTTATCATGGCTCTAATTGCTTAATTTTATATAACGGATTAATTATAGATATTTGTATGAATCAATTTATATTATTTTTTAAAATTTGCAACAAAGTCGAATTGGTGTGTGAGTTTATTATTGAGCCTTCACTAAAAACATTACTTACTGCTTGGTTACAAATAGAGCAATGTATGTAAAAACAATCGAAGGCAAATTTTTTTAGGTATCCTTTTGTGATTCTAGGATTAGCTATCTATACTTAGATTATTGAAAAACTTTGAGGGTATAAAGCATGAATAAAATAGTAGCCTTTATTTTGTTGAGCATAAATTTAAATATGTTCTCTATGGAAAAAGAGCAGGGCCAAATTAAAACTCCAGCACAAGAACAGCAATTGACTAAAAAAGACATAGTTAAAATTGGCGTAGCAGCTTTAGGGTTTGTTGCCTTTACAGCATCCTCTGCTTTATCTTATCATTCAGGCTGTAGAGTGAAGGCTGAAAAAATGATTTTTGCGCTTGATATTTTACCAGCTATGACAGCAGTATTACCATTATTTATTATTGAGAAATCGATGATAATGCTTGGTAGATCTGATCCTAAAGATTATAGGACTAATGTAGCCTTTGTGGTAGGCGGAATAATATCAGGTGGGCTAGCGCTGGGATGCATTTCTTATATTTACAAAAAGATATCATCGCTTAAAGAAGCAAATAGAACTGATAATGCTTAACATTTTACTTGCATTCTATTTTTCTCACGAAAATAAAATTTCAATCTCATTGACTTGATTAAAGAATTCGTTTTATCCTACCCCCAAAATTAAGGGTTTTATGTTTTTAGATAAAGTAAATTTAGAGAATGTGAGTAATAAGATACTGTATTTTCTTTCACAAAAATCGAGTTCTTTTAAATATTGTCTTACCATTTTAATGTTGAGTTTGGTGGTAAGCATTTGGCTATTTGGATTTGCCAGGCCGTTGCATTTGGCTGTAGGGGTTAACCGAGCCAAACTAAAACAGTTAAATATTTTAAAAAACACCTGTTCTCAAAGTTATGGTCATTGTGCAGAGCTCACTCAAACTATTGAAGACCTCAATGCTAAAATTGGTAAAAAATTAAACATAATTGGCAATTCTAGCGCCTACTTAAGTTTGGGTAGGGTTATTGAATGCATTAATTGTAATGGCGTAACATTAATGTCATATAGTCCAGGCAAGGTTGAAAAACTAGGACCTAGCGATGGGGTGTATGCCGGCAAGAAGGTGTCATTTGAGTTAGTTCTTGAAGGTACCTTTTTGAATATGTTTAATTTTTTCAAATGTTTGTCCGCAATCAAATATTGCTTAAAGTATAATCAACTATTTATTTCTAAAAACGAGCAAGGGCTTATAGGATGCAAACTGATTTTAGATATTTTGCAAGTTTCAAAATAGTACTAGTTCTTTTTATTTTGGGTTTCTTGGAGCTAAAAAGCAAGCCGCCGCGCAATCCGTTTTGCTTTGCAGACACAAGTAGTAAGGTACCGTTTTCTTATACAGCAACCGCTAAAGTACATAACTGCTCAAAATCTTTTGCGATTTTATCGTACTTTGAAAATTCTCGAGACCATCAAAAGGTGATCGCCAAAAAAGGGGATACAGTCTTAGGATATAAAATTATAGATATTTTTGATGATGCATTAACCGTGCAAGATGATAAGAATAATGAGATGATTTTGGATTTAAAATAAATCCCTTCAACTTAGAATAAGCTGAAGGGTTAGGGGGTGAACAATACTCTGGTATTGTTCGTTTAGGGACATTTTAGTTAAATACTTGGGGAAAGACTAGCAAGCCGCATTGGGGTTGTCAAGTTATTTTTAATTGATCAAAATCCTTATTATTAGCGCATTTGCTAATTAAAAATTTTTGGATACTCTTAATAATCAAAACATCGACATCTTTTACTATCAAATACATTGAATAAAAAAATTGTTATTTTCTGCATAAGTCTATTGGTTTTGCCTGCGTGTGCTCCATGGAACGTTAGAAGATCAAACACATTGGTCCCGATCCAACAATCTTGTTTGCCTAAAAAAGCGTATTTGCATATTGATGATATCGAGTGCGAAGATTGCTTTAAGCTTATTCAAGGAATTCTTTTGCCTATCAAGGGCGTTAATGATGTATTTCTAGAAAATGGTGGATACGATTATCAAACTGCAGGGTCATCCAGCAATAGAGTGGTAATTTGTTATGATGCCGCTGTTACGTTAAACAAGGAACAACTTAGAATGGTTCTTGAAGAATGGAATTTTGAATTACAGAGAATCGAACTATAAAACTTACATCAAAGATATTTCTTAAATTCCCAGTCGGTTATGAATGAACTATATTCATGCCATTCAGCTCTTTTTAATTCTATAAATTTAGTATGACCGACATCTGAGAGTAATTTTTTTGCGAAATCACTTTTTTCAAATATGGTTAAAGCTGAGCCAAAATCCGCTGGCTGCACAGAAAAATTCCCAGAGTTAACTTGTTCGTTTGTAGGAGTATTATTAGTTATTTGTGATTCATCTAGGGGGCTCATCAGCGATTTTGATTTTTTTATTCCCTGTATACCGCTTTTTAGCAATGCTGCTAATGTTAGATATATGTTTGAGGTACAATCAGCCATCTTACATTTTAGCCATAATTTCTCTTCGCGTTCGTCTTTTTCGGTAATGATTGCATTGAACATAGTGGTATGGCTAATTGGCGACCAACAATTATATTTTTGCAATGCATGAATATCGTTCTTATACGAGTTTACTGTGGGAGCGAAAAGGGCGGTTGTCTCGAGAATTTTTTCTAGATTACCCGCCAAAAAGTGGCGTCCAATAGCTGATAATTTAAATGGATCTGCCTTATCATAAAAAGCATTATTGCTTTTAGTTTTATTAAAAAGAGTATACTTGATAAGCATCTTATTACCGTTTTTATCATGAAAAGGCTTTGGCATAAAGGTGATATGTTGTCTTAACTGATTTGTAAGGAATTTTAGTGCATACTTACACGCAATTGTATTGTCAGCGATCTGTAGAACATCTGCATTCTTTAAGGTAATTCGCCATTGTCCATTTGCTATTCCATGATCAATCTTCTCGATACCTATATTGAAATCGCGTAAAGCATGGATAATCAAATTCATTTCTTGCTGTTTGGTTAAATTATATTCCGATTCTAAATAATTTGCTTGATCTGCTGGAACCAAAGAGCCATGATCATTCTTCTCTAATAAGAAGAAATCTAATTCAATGCCAACATCAAAAGCATAGCCCAAAGAAGTTACCTCGTTATTTAATGCTGCTAAAATTGCCCGTGGATCTGCCTCGTATGACTCGGTTTGGTTTTTATGTACCGCGCACATAAACCAAGCGGTGCGATGAATATCTGTCGTCCATGGCAAAAAACGAAGGGTAGATACATCAGGTTTAATAAGTAACTTGTTTTCCGAAAGTGATAATCCGAACTGTAATACATCCTTTGTTTGATCTATAGGCATAACTATTTCTTTTATATTCCCGGTGATATCGCAAAAGGCAAAGATAACAAAATGAGCAAGTTCTTCTTCTAGTTTTTCTAAAATTTCATCTATACCATAGTTATCTGCTAAATATGTATCAGATTCTTCTATGATAGATGAGGTGTCTGTCGCATTTGTTTCAACTGCTTCACATAAACCAATGGTGACTAAAAAAAATAAACTTACGAATAAGATTTTGGATGCGTTCATGGGTATCCTAAAGTTTGGTATTGTCGTTAGCAGAAATTCCTTTAACAAAATTTTTAATTAATGGATATTGATCAGGATGCGCCAAGAATTCTGATGAGTTGCTGCTTTCTATAATTCTGCCTTCATCCATCAGATATATTTTGCAGTTTAATTTTTCGATTAATGAAACATCGTGAGTAGCAACAAGTACAATATACTCTTCATTTGCTAGTTCTTGAATGCTTTGAGCAACAAAAGATTTTAAATAAGGATCTAGCGCCGAAGTGGGCTCATCAAAGCATATTATTAACGGTTTTAGAGCAATAGACCGAGCAATTGCTAATCGTTGTTTTTGGCCACCAGAAAGACGTTTAACTGGCAGGCTTGCTTTGCCTTCCAGGCCAAATTTTTGCAATAATTCGATGGCAATTTTTTGAGCTTCTTTCGGTGTTTTATGTGCGGCTTTTTCGAGTGCGAAGGTGATATTTTTTTCGACGCTCATATTATCAAATAAATTGAACTGCTGAAAAATTATTCCGGTAGCATGTTTATATTTTGATTTATAGTCTTTAAGGCTGAGACCATCTAATAGTAGATGTCCCGTATCAAAGTCTTCTAAGTTGTTTAATATTCTTAATAAGGTAGATTTTCCTACGCCGGAAGGTCCGAGTAAAAGCGCTATTTCACCTTTCTTTACCGTAAAACTAACGTTATCTAAAACGAGCTTGTATTCGGAATTTTTATTTCCAAATTTTTTTGAGAGATTTTTAATTTCCAACATAGTTATTTATTCTGTTTTCGATTGAATTAACTAATAATGTGAGAGAGCTGGTAAGTACCAAGTAAATAAATCCAATGCAAAGATAAATTAAGATCGCATCGTGAGTGTAGCTTATTATTATTTCACCACGTTTAAATAGCTCTATAACACCTATAAGTGATGCTAAACTTGAATCTTTTATTAAGGTTATTAACTCGTTTAAGAGTACCGGAATGGTAACTATAAATGCTTGAGGTAAAATTATATGACAAATGAGATCATATTTTTTTATGCCTAAACATTTAGCAGCTTCGATTTGACCTTTATCAACCGATTTAATTCCCGCTCGAATTACCTGGCTTATATAAGCGCAACTATTGAGACCTATTGCAATTACTGCAGTTGCAAATGCAGATATGTTAATGCCAAATTGCGGTAACATTATATACATAAACATAATCTGTAAAAGCATCGGAGTACCTCTAATAATCGTCACATATAACATTACAAAGGCATTGACCAGCTTGTTAGCATTCATTTGTAAAAGGGCCACAATGGTGCCTCCAACAATTCCTATTGATGCTGACAAAATTGCTATAGCTAAAGTTTTTCCTGCAGCCACGATGAGTTGGGGAAATGCTTGGGCTAGTAAATTATAATCTATCATCTTGTCCTATAAATTTATTTTTTTATCGTTGGTTTTGTCATGCCCACGGATTCGATTTTGCTGCACTCATTATTGTACAATTTTATCTTAAAGTGATCAGATTACAGGTTAAAACAAATAGCTTTTAAAATTAAACATTATTTGGTTAAATTAAAATTCCTATTCCATTTTCCATTGATGCTTAAGATTTTTTAGGGTGCCATCATTTTCCATGTCATCTAGCGCTTTTTGAATCTTTTCAAAGAGCTCATCAGATATTTTTTTTGAGATACCGAGGGCTGAGGTTTCACTTGTACCCTCAATGTTTGTCAGATTAAATGTGCCTTTATTGTCCTTGGTGTAAGGCGCAAGGGCTAAGCTAGCAGTAACGAAAGCATCTGCTTTGTTGTTCTTTAGAGCTATCATTGAATCAGTGACTTTTGGAAGCCTGATCAATTGTATTTCAGGAAATTTGGATAAATACATATCTGAGGTATAGCCGGTATTTACGATGACAGACTTATGTGCTAAATCTTGTACCGTTTTGATGGCAGGTGTTTTATCTTTAAGTGTTACGATTACAAGGGGATTTTCTTTTAGGTAGGGCTTAGTGAATCTTAGATTTTTTTCACGTTCAGGACTCGGGGTTATACCAGCGGCAATAACATCGATTTGGCCTATTTGAATCTGCGGTATAAGCATAGAGAAAGGTCTGTCGATGAGTTCGATCTTTAAATTAATTCTTTTACAAATTTCTTTTATTACATCGATATCGAAACCCACAATTTCATCAGTGCTATCCCTAAATGAAAAAGGTGGAAAATCAGAAGAGGTTCCGACTTTGAGCTTGGTATATTCTTTGCTAGTTAAGTGTGCAGCTTCTTCGTTAGATATCATCAATTTTCTGTTTAAAAATATCCCGACACCGGTGAGGATAAGTAGAGCAATTAATGAAATAACTATCTTTCTTTTCATAGAAGTCCTCGAAGCATTTTTATTGTTTGTAAAATTTTAGTATAATTTTGACGGTTTATCTGAAAAATTATAAACCATTAATATTAGTCATGCAAATTTATAGTAAGGAGTTAAATAATGAATAATCTTTTATCCGGAGTTTCCGGACCAGGCATGTCTGTCAAAAAGGGATTGCTCTATGTGGTAATTATTGGTATTTGTTCCAGCACTTTTCAGGCCCATGGATGGGGACCTAATAGTGGTGTTCGCCAGAGCGTAACCTATGCACTTGCCGCCGGAATGGGAATTTCAGCAGCGTGGGCCTTATATGAAAAAATGAGCAAACGAAATCTGCAATTAAAAACAGATAAGCTTGAAGAAGAAATTAATGATTACAAGTCTGATGAAAATGTTAAAAAATATTTGTTGCAGATTGCAGATCTTGCTGCGAAATGGGACAACTTCGTTATAGAAGCTGTTTCTTGTCTTGACGGTTGTAATACTGTTGAATCAGAATCCGTTGAGAAGGTAATTGGTTGCATCAGCAAACAAATCAAACGGTACCGAGTTACAGCAGATGAGTTTCAGGATGGGATTAACAAGGGCATCGGTGAGTTAACTAACAAGCTCAATGAGCTTCATATAAAAAGTGAAGATTTAAAATCTAAGCCACAGTTCTATCAATCTGCGACTGAGTTGGCTGAAAAAGTTGATGTTATTTTAAAACGATTAAAAGATTATAATTTGTTGTTTCAAGAGCATAAAGCATATATTAAGCTCCAAGATTTTATGGATCAAGGACTAGAGACAGAATATGCAAAAGAGATTGAGTATGCCTATCTTGAAGTTGCAAATTGGGATCTTATTATTGATGAAATTATAAGGGGCAAAAATAGCCAAGTTTTATTTCCTTATTTGTTTTATGCGCAAGGCCTTCAGTCACAGTTAACTCAATTATCAAAGTACTTAAGTAATTTAACTGACTTTAAAGCTTATCCGTTCCAGGAGCAAAAAATTACCCGTGCTAAGTATGTATATGATGCTTTGCAAGTAATTTTACAATTTGCGTCTACTGCTGACACTTTTATGAGAGAAAAAGATGCAAAAGTGGGCTATGATAGGGAAGAGCAAAAGATTCAAATGGAACTTGCTGAGCGCAAAGAGCTTCTTAGGTTAGAGACCAAAGAAAGAGAATCTAAAATTGCACAGCAAAATGCACTAGCAGAAGCGAAGGTAATAGAGCAAAGGAATAAAGAGAAAAATCTTGCGAATGAAAAAGCTAGACTTGATAAAGAGAAAAGAGAACTAGAGTATAAGAGCAAAGAAAATGTACTTGAACTTGCTCGTATACACGAAGGTTATGGCATTAAACAAGCGCTTGATGAAAACAATCAAAAATGGCGCAAAGATTATGATAGCTTAAATTTAAATCAGCAAAAGCTTGTTAGAGATATTGAACAAAGAGATGCTGAGCTAAAAAATCTAAGGATTAAACTTAACTCATTACAATCGGATGTCAAGGGAACTCATAGTACGAATACCGAGCTTGAGCGTCATGCTAGAAGTCTTGAACTAAGGGTTAGTAATGTAGCGTATGCTATTGATTTATTGAGAAGTAAAGTGGCTAATCCGCCATTTAATCCGCAATCTGTTCATGGTTTATCTGAATATATTAATGGATTACAAGAGCAAATTAGGCAGTTAAAAACGATAGTCTCTTAAAGCTAGAGATTTTAAAAATAAAAGCCGCACCTAAAAAATGCGGCTTCTTGATTTTTAATGAACGAACTAACCTGATGGCAAAGAAATTTTAAACAAGCCTTAAATAAGCTATTTTATAAAGTGTTACAGCTAAAGCTGCTTGGGCCTGCACAACTTCAAGAGCAACACCTTGCTTGAATCAACACAAGCTGCTTTCTTAATGTGCGAAACATACTCAGCCATGCTATAACGATTCTTAAGCCTTTATTTCTAAGAAATATTTATGGTATAGTAATAAAGACAGTCAAACATTTGGAGGATATTATGACTATCAATAATAAAGTTTTTTTCTTAATACCATTATTTACCTTATCCATTTGCATATCTCTCAATGGTATGGAACAAAAACCAAATTACCCAATATATGTAACAGAATTTTTAAAAGAAGCAGATAAAGATAATCCGCCTCTTGCGATTGCCGTTAGAAGGCTTCTAGCTCTTCAGTCTAGATCGTCAAGAAAAATGGAACCCGAAGAATTACAAAAACTGAAACAGGCTATATCTGATAAAGATAAGGATACTGTTGAAGCAATTCTTCAAACAGGGGGCAATCTTAATACTCAAAGTCTTATGACCAATCCATTATTTCGAGCTGCATCTACCGATGATGTACAGATAGCTAAATTACTTATTGATCACGGTGCTGATGTAAATTGTATAGTATATAAGAATTCGTCACCACTCGCTTTTGTAAGGTCAGCAGAAATGCTAAACCTCTTTTTAGAGCATGGCGCGAAGCTTAATTTGAGCGAAAATGAGGGAGATCTTCTTTTTATTACTGCGATAAACATTGATAAAATTAAGATGGTGGACATATTATTACCCCATTATGACATAAATGGTGTCTATGATAGGGAAAATACTCAGGTAACTCCGCTCATGGCTGCTGTTCTTTCAGATAGGTATGCTATGGTAGAGCATTTGCTTGAAAAAGGAGCAAATCCGAATATTAGAGTAGTTGGGTATGCCCATCAGCCTGCGTATACAGCTTTAGAAGCTGCAAGGTATAGACTTGCAAGAGGATACACCAAACATGATATTGAGGACCTTCTTCTTAAGCATGGTGCTAAAGAATAGTATAGTTATCAAGAAAATTGATAAGTAAAATAAATGAAATGCTTGAAGTAACTTCTACTTACTTCAAGCATTTTTGCTGTCTAAAAATTTAATATATGGTTCAACAAATTGGATGTCCAGGTAAAATCTGCTATTAATAGCAGATTGTCTAGAGTTCGTTTAGGCAATCTAGATGATTTTAAATCCTTAAAAGAGGGCTTGTGGGAGCTCAAAATTAATTATGGTCCAGCCTATAGAATATATTTTGGAAAAATTGATAATACTTTAATACTATTACTTTATGGGGGAGATAAAGGTAGCCAAGAAAAAGATATTGAAAAGGCTATGCTTTACTGGAGAGAATATAAGGAGGAAAAAACATGCCAGCATTAGATTACAAAGAAGAATTACTTAAAAGATTAAAAGTAAGTGCTGAAGAATGCGTTGGTTACCTAAATGCAGCTTTAGGCGATGAAGACCCGAGGGTGTTTCTTCTTGCACTTAAAGATGTTATTGAAGCTAAATCTTACGATTATTCGGATGCTCTTTCTCCTTAAAAATAAAGCTATTTTGTGCTGGTATATTTACTGCGCGAGTAGACTCTCAACCACTTTTTTTTGCTTAGTCTATGTTGGCTTGGCGCTTGCTTGAATAGATGAGATGATAATTTAATGGCCTCTATCTAAAGCAATGCTTTGTGACAGCTATAATAAGCTAAACTTTGCCATTACAATTGGTGGAAGACTGGTTTTCTGTGGCAATGCTATTGAATTCTTTTGTGACATTGAAAACAGCCTTTTTCTGGTAGGGTCTCAAGCTTAAATTTGCCATTTTTTTGCTCTTAAAACCTGTTAATATTGTGAATTAGCAAATTTTTCCGGCATGCCCCAAATTATGTTTTTTGTCCATAATGAAATTATAACAATGTGATGTTTGTATAATATTGGCAAACTTGAAAAAAAACAGTCGTGGCAATAAACTATATTTAATACTAGCCAAACATATAGGGGCGCTTGATGCTGATCAATAAATTAACATTTATATTTATATTACTTTTCGGTTTTTCTTCTTATTGTATGGGGGGGGGCATTAATCGAAAAGAGGCAAAAGGCAAAGAGAAAGTTTCTAATACAGAGAAAGAGGCTGAAGATGAGATACGGATAGGAGGAGTAAGTTATAATGTTGAAGAAAATTTGGATCATGAACAAATGGCAACCATACATGTTGTAGAGATTTTAGCTGATCAAGGTGGTGAAAGTAGTTCGGATGAAATTGATTTACCGCCTCTTCATTTGTTTTTAAGGGATAGAGAATTATTAGATGTTCGCTTAGTTATAGAAGAGCTTAAAGAAGCCAAAAGGAAAAAAAAGAATTTCCTCAAATCAGGTTTAATATTGCATGGGCCTGCAGGAAATGGAAAATTTACTATAGCGCAAATCATAAGCAAAAAATCTAAATGGGAGCTAGTTGCATTAGAGGCTCAAAAATTAGTAGACGGTGAATATTTATATGATGATGAAGACCAGGGTGATAAACAAATTAGCAAGCATCTTGAAATTATAATTAAGAACCTTGACAGAAAGAGTAAGTCCAAAGAAGATAGACGGATTAAGAATGCAATCAAAGCTCTTCTCTACGCTGTTAGTAAAAGACCTACAATTTTATTTTTACACAATGTGGAAATTTTGTTTGCTCAGAAGGGTTTGGTTGCTTTAAATATGTTGATGAATAGCTTTAAAGATTTTAAGCCTTTTGCACTTGTATTTCTAATTGCCAGTACACGTAGCTCAAATATAATTACTAATCAATTAACAACAGAATTGTTTCATCCGATAAATGTAAAGTTGCATGATTGGGAGGGAAGGAGTGCTATTTGGAAATATTATTTTAAAAAATACAATCTTGGTATGTTGCTTTGTTCTATCGATAGCCAACCAGAAGAGAGAACGTTACATCCTATATTTTTGATAAACTTAATTGGTCTTACTCAAAATTTTTCAGGATCAGATATTGAAGAGATAATTTGCCGAACAAATAGGGCTATAAACGCTCAAATACCTCATACAAATGAAGTATGGTCAATCTCGATTCTAAAGAATTCATATTCTTTTGAAGATGCTTCCAATGCCCTTGGTTCTTTAATGATGATTGCAATATTTCCGCTGTCACTTTTGGCTACTTCAGGGCTAAGATATACTGATAATGGACCACAGGAATATCTTTTTAGCTGTTATGAAATACAAAAAGAAAAACTCGCGTGGAAACAGGTCATGTTATTAAGCGAAAAGATATCTAAAAGAACAAAATGTTGGAATTCTATAAAATTTGTAGGATATTGGGGTAGTAAAATTGCATTTGGAATAGGCGCTTTTGTTTTCAATAAAGGTAGTGAGTATGGCTCTATAGCATTATCAGGTGCTTTAAGAAGAGCAATGAGTTGTGGTGCAGGAACAATCGGCTTAACAGCTTACCTGATAAAACCTGCTATTGAAGGTGTATTAGAAATGAGCAAAGATGAAATAAAGCGACTTGCAGTAGAAAAAAGTCAAACATGGAATCCTCCGTTGAAAGATGACGAGAAAGGCAAAGAAAAAGTGGGCGAAAAAGAGCAAGACAAAGATAATTAAATAATTGATACGACTAGAGGCAAAGATCCCTGGTAGCGTTCCTAATAGATGTAAACAAAAATGTTAGTTAAATAACTCGTTGTTTTTATACAGGTCCCAATAAGAATCCCAAAGCTCATTGGCTCTGATAATCCTAAGTTTAAGTATTGCATTTGCATTTTCTTTAAGCCACCAAGCACAAGTTAATTTGAGACGCTTTGGAATAATAGATTGATTAGCGCTTCCTGTTTCACCCCAACCGATTGGTAAGTCTTGATCTATGGCTTTTTTTAATCATGTATTGGTAGCATTTTTTTACATCACAATCATGATTAGCTTTATAATCATTTATATGTTGTTCAAGTTGTTCAATAACCGAATTTTTTTCCTTGTTTCATTAGATCTTGCATATCTTGAAAATGCTGAAGAGAATTTTTTAAAGAAAAGCATTGACATGCCGCATCAAAATATTCAGATAAATAAAAAAATCTATTAAATAAGTTGCACGGGCACCAAAATCTGTTATTGTTAAATTTCCGAAGATTGTTTTCTAGTGAAGTTTTTTTGAATGTTTAATGAGCTTTTGGTTGTTTTCTTGCATGTTTTCAATGCTTTTTTCGGCATTTTCCGTTGCCCATACTTGAAATAATTCATTACTCATTTTTGCAATTTCAACAATTAATTACTCTTCTACATCATCCGCTTTACTAAATTCACCCGTAATATTTTCGGTACCACCTAATAATGCTTCAAGTCGAGCTTCAATGTGTGGATGTTTATCTAATTTTTTTAATAGTGCTTCTCTCTTGTTCATGGCTTGCTCTTTAGGGATATTAAAACTACTTTCTTGTTTTTATGCCAAATTTATTCCATGTCAAGCCAACTAACACTTTTAATTACACGTTCCTAATTACAATTTTGACAATATTTCATTAATTTCAGAAGCATCTAAATACTTTTGTTTTAAAGATCTATATTTTTCAAAAAATTGAATATCCAATTTTTCCCCTTGCACCCAAAGTTTTTTAGCTAATAATGCCAATAATGCCTCAATCGCAAGTCCAACGCCCAGAATCCCAAGCGCTTCGTCTGATTCTGACATAAAAATTGTACAATTTATAAGTGCAAATGCCATCCAAAAGCCAACACATATGGCGCCTATTCTAGAAGTAGTTCCAGGAGTATGAAGTTTTTTAGGGTTAATCATGTTAGCCTTCATTTTATTTTCGCGAATATTTAAAATTTTATTAGCAAGCTTCAAGCATTCCTTTTTATGTTCATCTCGTAATATTTGACCATCTAATGCTTTTGTAAGAAGGTTTAATTTGCTCTTTTTAATAGCATGTTTTATATCATCTGGTAGACGTGCATATAATTGAATTGGTAGTAAAATTACTAAAACAGCTATCTTTAAAATTATTTTCATAAGCTCCTTATTGAAAATTGTCTATATACCCAACATACCCCAAAAAACCAACAAACAAAATAGCAACATTACGCCTTTTGACTAGTGAGAATAGCACCTTTACCTATTTAAAGGAGCTTAAATAGTAATTCAAGCTAAATACTTTTAGGTAAACAAGCGAGTTTTATGTAATATGATAATTCTGATTCAATGACATAAATGGTAGCTTGTATTAAAGAGCTAACTCCTCTAAGGTAGTGGTTATTGCAGATAAGTATGCTTTGGTTAAGTATTTGCTTGAAAAGGGGGCTTATCAAAATGCTTACGTAGGGGTACATCTAATATAGGAAGAGCATATAGCTTTAGCGATGGCCAGGCATAGACTGGCATTAGGTTCCCTAAATGAAGGACATACTAAACATGATAGTGAAAATCTTCTTCTTGAGTATAGTGCTGAAAATAACAATAATTAACCATAACTTTATATCAATAATGAAGCGCACTACGGTTTAAAAACTGTAGTATCGCGCGGAATTTTGCATAGCCAAAACCACCTCATGAAAGCTTTCTATTTCGCTTTCTACTTCACTAAAGTTTCGAAGAACTGGAAAAGCTACAAAGAACAAGACGAAGGATTCTACGGCCATTCATCCAGGCTTGAGATCCATGATTTTCTGGCGACGTTGAATAAACTGGTTGAGTAAGTAGAAGTTACTTCAAGCATTTTTGCTGTCTAAAAAATCTCATCCATTAATTGTTGGATACTTTTTTTGGATGATATTGGATTCATAGCTTTATAAAAATCTTCATTATATTCTCTGCTTTCAATTACTACGGGCATAGAAATCGCGTGACCTAAGATGAGAACCTGTTTTTTGCTCTCGAGGCCCGATAAAATTGTTTTAAGTTCTGTTGAGCCACTACTACCAGAAAGTATTGCTTGAATATCTTTATCATCACTGAGTTGTGCAATAATTTTTGTACCAATTTGAGACAAAACTTCCGGATCTATGCCAGAAGGCCTTTGATCTACAACTAATAAAGATACGTAATATTTTCTCATTTCTCGGGCAATAGTCCCGAAAATAGTCTGTTTAGCTGTTTGAGTATTCAAAAATTTATGTGCTTCTTCTATGGTAATTATAAGTTTTTTAGGCTCATCTTGTTTATGATGACTACCTAAAAATTTTTCCGTCTTTTTTGTATAAAGATTATGAATTCTTCGTGTGATAATATTAGCTATCAAGAGGTAACAAAAGGTGGATGTATAGTTGCCAAACTCAACTATAATTGAGATTCCGCGATCAACATACTCTATCATCATATCAACCATATCAGGAGAATAAGTACCTTTAGATGGTTTTAAGAAAGGTAGCCGCTCAATATTTCGTAATTTTCGATACAGTGATGCTATAGATTCAGGATGCGCGCCCACTTCTTGAGCAAATTCTTTAAGCTTATCTGCTTGAGATAGTAAAACTTCGAGCCAATCTTTTTTATATTTTGCTGCTATGAGATATGCAGCTTCATAAGCTGTCGGGCTTAAATTTAGTTCGGCATTTAATGAAACGATATCTTCAACTGATATACAGTTATAGTTAATGGTTAGGTTTGCATCAGGTATTGACCCACGACGTCTTGTTGACTCAGGATCTAACGAAAATATGACCACCTTATCCGGAAAAAGTGTTTTGAGTCCTTTAACGAATGAAGAGCTACTTCCTTCTTGTCGTGCTTGCAAACCGTACTCGTTATGCATATCAAAAATTATGTTTACGGCCTTATCTCTATAGATTAAGCCTGCTAATAATAATCTTGTTAAGAATGTTTTTCCGGTGCCAGTTTTACCAAAGATGCCGGAACTTCGCTCTGTTAACCGATCCAGATTTATGCAGACTTGAGCATCTGTATCTAAGGGTTTACCGACATTAAAATAGCATTTGTTTTGATCGCTCTCTGAGCCAAAGATCGTTTCAATTTCTTCTTTTACGGCCGCATGAACATCAGCAAAATGATGCGGAATGGTTTTCACCGGCATCATTTTGTTGTTGCTATCCAGCATGATCATCGGCCGCAAGATTGCAGTCGCGTATATATCTTTTGTTTTAAGCGCTTCTTTTAGCAGATTTTCATCATCCTCGGGAGGAAATACTAAAATGTCCGAATTAGTAACCTCTAATTTTATATCGGTAATAAGCGAAAAATAGCGATTTCGATTGCCATGTATGGAAACAAATTTTCCAATCTTTAGGCTTTCAATATCAATATTTGAAGCGATTCTCATGATGAATCCTTCGGCCAATGATCCCGAAATTATATGTCCTAATGCTTTATTCATGCGTCAATAAAATGGTTGCAGTATCTCTATTAACTTCTAAAACACCGTCAGCTACCTTTATAATTTTTTGAGTACCGTCAGGTAATCCAATTATTAACTCTTTGTTGCTCGCCAATGATGTTATAATTGGAGCATGGCCGGGCTGGACTACAAAATTTCCTGAGTCAGTTTTTACATCTAACCATTCCGCTTTGAGAATGGTGGAGTTTAGCGGGCTCATTATGGTTAAGGCAATTAGCTTTTTACTCATAGCTTAATCTTTTTGCTTTTTCAAAAACTTCCTCTAGAGTGCCGACCATATAAAATGCTTGTTCTGGTAAATCATCGCATTCGCCTCTTATTAATCTTTCAAAATCAGATACCGTTTTTTCCATTGGCACATATTTGCCAGGTATTCCACTGGTGAATTCTGCAGAAAACAGTGGCTGCGTTAAGAATTTTTGGATGCGTTTAGCACGTTTTACCAGTTTTTTATCCTCTTCAGATAGTTCCTCTAAGCCTAAAATAGCGATAATATCTTGAAGCTCTTTATATTTTGCTAAAATGCTTTTAACCCTTTGAGCTACCGCATAATGTTTTTCTCCAACTATGTAGGGAGACAAACCTTTTGAGCTAGATTCTAATGGATCGATCGCCGGATAGAGGCCTAATTCAACAAGTTTTCTTGAAAGAACGGTATTAGCGTCCAAATGAATAAAAGTTGTTGCGGGTGCTGGATCGGTTATATCATCAGCTGGAACATATACCGCTTGAATCGAGGTGATAGATCCATTTATTGTGCTTGTTATACGCTCTTGAAATGAGCCCATTTCTGATGCTAATGTAGGTTGATAGCCTACTGCAGATGGCATTCTTCCTAATAAAGCTGATACTTCAGAACCGGCTTGAACAAAGCGGAATATATTATCCACGAAAAGCAAAACGTTCAGTTTCTCAACATCACGGAAATACTCTGCCATGGTAAGACCGGTTAATCCAACTCTTAATCGAGCTCCAGGCATTTCGCCCATCTGCCCGAAAACAAGAACTGCTTTATCCAATACGCCAAATTTTTGCATATCTAACCAGAGTTCATTGCCTTCTCTGGTTCTTTCACCGATCCCAGTGAAGACAGAAACGCCTTCATGCTCAATTGCTATGTTTCGTATTAGTTCTGTTACAAGAACCGTTTTTCCTACGCCCGCACCACCGAACAATCCAATCTTTGAACCTTTGAGATAAGGCATCATAAGATCGATGACTTTAATACCAGTTTCTTGGATCTCGTTTTCTATTTTTTGTTCAATAAATGGTGGGGGGTCGCGATGAATAGGCATCTTTGTTACATTTTCTAACGGACTTAGGCTGTCGATTGTATTGCCTAATACGTCAAAAATTCTACCTAATACTTGTCGTCCAACAGGTACTTTAATGGTGCTTCCGGTATCAAGAACCTTGAGTCCGCGATATACGCCAAAAATATTTTCTAAGGCGATACATCTCACTACACCGTCTCCGAGTTGTTGTTCAACCTCAACGCTTGCAGTCTGATAATGGGTCTCTTCACCTGATTTTTTTTGTTCAGGAATAAGAATTTTAAGTTCGTTAAAAATTCTTGGTGTTTCATCTTGGGGAAACTCAATGTCTATAACGGTTCCAGATACTTTTAGTATGGTACCTTTTGCGTTGGCCAAATCTAACTTGGCCTGTTCTTGGTTTTGGCGTGCCGATAAACCATGATTTAATGTATTATTTAAATTTTCTGATGCCATACATGTACCTTTGTGTGTTATGGTATGTGGTATGAATTATTTTAGTATAAAACAATTAAAATTACGTTACAAATGTAGAATTAATTTAATCTTGTTTATACACTAGATTGATGCTGGTTGTTAAGATTTAATAGGAGTAAAAAATGTTGGTGTATTTGATTTTTATTTTGAGTTCGTTTTTTAGTGTGCTTGCAGAAAATTCTCAAGAGGTATCTATGTTGGTAAGCAGCCTTACTTCTCTAGCAGAAAGGCAAGCTGAAATTAAGGTTCCAATGCCAGCTTTAGGTACAGTAAAGTTAATTAGAGAAAATACCGAAGGAACTCACTTTTTTACCGAATACCAATTAGGAAACTATCAAATTGGTTTAATAATTCAAGACATATTGAGAGAGCCTGCGGATGCGATTGTTAATGCGGCTAACTCTGGCTGTTTGGGCGGCGGTGGCATTGATGGGGTTATTTCAAGTGCGGGTGGAGCAAATAAAACACAACCTACTGAACATACAACGCTTTATGATTTGAGGGTTGCTTTACCCCAGATAGCTGGAACAGGAAATAGGTGCCCATTGGGAGGGGCTCGTATAACTCGTGGTGGTTGGTTGCAGTATGATTACACTGATTCAAAAATTGGTAATCATAAAGTGAGGGAGAATTTTAATTACGTAATTCATGCAGTGGGGCCAAGCTGTTCCGGCGAAATTACCGCAGAGCAGAAAAAGACACTTGCGAATACGTATGTAAATGTTTTAGGAAGAGTAGATGCATTTAATAAAAACCCTAAAGATATCACTGCGGAGTATTCAGAATTTGGGAAAATCAGTATCTCTGATTTAGGTAAAGACTATAAAATCAAAAGCTTAAGTTTTCCAACAATTAGCACTGGAATTTTTGGATGTTCGACGAATGAGACAGCGGATTCGGTAGTGGATGCTGTTTGTGATTTGCTAAAGAAAAACCCAAAGTTAGATATTCAGCAAATTAAGTTTGTATTTTGGGATCCAACAAATCAAAATAAAGCTAAAGCCGATTATGCTTTGTATAAAAAAGCATTTGATAAATATTTACCGGCTAAGTGAGATTCATCGTATGCGTACCATTTTTAATTTGTGATTAGAAAGATTATAGTTTTTAATGTGATAATGCTTATACGAATGCCAAGAGGGGCTGACAAAGGTAGATTGCTTATCTATAAAGTCATTCCTGAATTCTCTTCGTTTTAGCGAACCCAAGCAGGCATTAAATCCAGATTATTGGTATAGTATAACAATTAATTACGTGCTTATATTAAAAGAAGTTTTATAAGAAGAAATAAATAAATTATAGAGGGAATTAATAGAAATGAATAAACGAATCTTAAGTTTTATCAGCATAATTTTTATTGGTCTTCAGTCCACAATAATGAGGGGAGAGCCTAATGTGCTTTACCAGACGGTGGGCGATTTGGTTCTAAAATCGGAAGACTATATTATCAAACCTAGCACTATTGTTCCTGCTGTAGATGCTAAAAAAGAAACGCTAAAAGAAAAAGCCGCAAAATTTTTAGCCACGCTCAGTGATGTGCGTCAAAAAGAATTGCTATTCAATTTATTTAGTAGAAATGGCTCACTAAAAGCTACCGAAAAATCTTTAGAGGATTACTCTTTACAAGAATTAAATCTAATAATTGGCTCAGATTTATCTCGTAAAATGAGTTTGTATCAATCGATTGATAGAACAGAAACGATTGCAGGATCTGTTGTTTTATCAACCATGTTATCGACTCCTGTTTCGGATATTTCGACGATTCAAAAAAGACAACGCTTAATAAAATTTCTACTGCAAAATGAAACTATATTTAACCATCTCGATGCCTTAGTCAAGGCTGTCAAGAGTGGTCAAGGTTCGCTTTTAAATTGCTGGAATCCAGAAGCTGAGCTCGATGAAAACTTAAGGAAACTTTGGTACACATCAAGAGAAGTACCCGGTGCTTCTTTTTGGAATAAGTCTGCAAAGAGTCATCAACTAACTCGTGTTATGCTTCTTTGGGGAACTGGTGTAAATGCGGTTGCAATTCCAATAGGTTTGACGGCTTTGGCAATAGGACTGCCAATCATGATTTCTCAAACACGTGAAGCGGGTGCGCAAGCTGTGCTAGCATTGGGTGGCACATTCTATGGAGGGACTATTGCTTATGCCGGAAAGCTTATGTATGACCAATTCAATTTAATGCAGTCAGTTCTGCGTAATATGCATAAACGATTAAAAGATATAAGCGATGTTTGTCACTCTTTCGATGAGATGTATTTGACCATTGGGGATTATAATGAACTTCATGAAGGCCTCTCTTTGGTGGAGAATATGTCTAATTTTGTACAGCAACCCAAGGTCATATCTAATGAGTTGGTTGCCCTGAAAGATCTTTTGAATAAGTCTGTCTTTGAGCAAGAAAAATTTGGCATATTTTCACATGCCGGTAATGTGTTGGCAGCGTATGAATACCTAGGTGAATTGAAAGAGTCATTTTCGGCACCGCTAGAAGCTATGGGCGAAATTGATGCTTATCTTGCAATTGTTAAATTGATTAAAGAGCATCAAAACAAACCGTCTGGTTTTTGTTTTGTAGATTTTGTCGATCAAAATGAGCCCTTGATTCAGTTGAAGGGTGTGTGGAGTACTTTAGTTGGATCAGAAAATGCTAAACCAGCTACTATTGTTCTTGGTGGAGAAGATAAACCGAACAATGCTATGTTTACCGGGCCAAATGGTTCAGGAAAATCAATCGTAATGAAGGCCATAGTGAGTTGCGATGTCTTAGGTAGAACTTTTGGAATAGCGCCAGCTAAAGCTGCTAAGATGAGTTTGTTTAAGAAAGTATATACCTACGTAAATGTTAAAGAAGATCCGAGATTAGGACAATCGTTGTTTATGGCTGAAAAAGCTAGAGGCGAGGACATTCTTAATCGACTTTCAATGAATCCTAATGAAAAAGTGATTATCATTATCGATGAACCTTATAATGGGACCATTTCAGATTCTAGTGAAACATTAACATATGATCTTGCTGGTGCTATTGCAAAATATCCAAATGCTGTTTGTTTGCTGGCTACACATCGTAGAAAGCCAGCGGATCTTGCAGATGAAACGAATAAATTTACCAATTATCATTTTAAAATAATTGAGCATGATGATAACACTATCGAAAGAACATTTGAGCTAGCATCAGGAAAATGTGATTGGTGGTACAGCGATGATGCTAGAAGAGATAGATATATTAAGCTTTTTAACTAATCGTGAGCTTAGAATAGAATAAAAAAATAAACGAGCTGGAGTAGATAACGTATCTACTTCGGCTCGTTTGATTACGGTCTGTGACATTAAAATATGAGGTTAAGATGTTTAAATTAAATCCCGTTCTGGGATTCATAATAATAAGTTTTGGGGTTTTGGTTGTTGGTGAAGGCAATGCTATATATAGTACTGATACTTCAATTTCACCGCAGCCTCAAAGCTACCAAAATGCTCCGGCTAAGTTGCATTGTTTAAGATTAGGAAATGGTAGGTCTGGTGGGATAGTGGAACTTCCGTCAAATTTTTTGATGAATTTAACCGATGCGCGTGCGAAAACAATAATAACTAAGCTTTTTAATAAGCATGGTAAATTAAAAGCTGTGGGTAAAACGTTAGAAAACTATTCACTAGCGGAGCTTGGTATAGTAAATAATGATGACTCAGTAAATGGCGTTAGTGTGTGCAGCGCGTTAGATAAGACCGAAACTGCAGCAGGGTCTGCAGTGCTATCAGCACTCTTGTCCAATCCTGTCTCTGATCTTTCTGTTATAAAAAAGCGACAAACTATAGTGCAATTTTTATTAGAAAATGACGCAATATTTAATGAGCTTGATAGGTTGCTTAAGGGTGTTAAAGAAGGACAAAATTCTCTTTTAAACTGTTGGAATGAAGAAGCTAATCTTGATGCAAATATGAGAAGCGTGCTTTATTCGCCGAAGAATTCAAGATTTGCTTTCTTAAATAAATCTGCTAAATATCACCAGCTTAATAAGATTGCATCATATTTTACGGCGGTTGTATCAAGTTTAGGTTTGCCGAGTGCGTTCATTGGGTTGATAGCATTTCCAATAGCTAGTGCTGCTGCGCTTGCTACCGGACAGATTCAAGAGAGTGCTGGACTTGCTGGCCTCACGGTATTAGCTGGGTTTATGATTTTGATCCAAAGACAATATTTTAATAATTGTAGATTGATGCATCGAACTGTGTTTAATATTCATCAGCGCTTGAGGCATATCAGCAAACTTACAGAATCGATTGATGATATATTTTATGTAGTTAGAGATCATAAGCCGCTACGCAAAACATTGTCTTTGGTAAATAATATGAGTGATTTTGTGATAGATCCTCAGTCTGTATCTAAAGATTTATATCACTTAAAGGATATGTTAAGCAGGTCCTTATTCGAACAAGAAAAATTTGGTGTTTTCTCTCATGCTGGCACAGTGATAGCTGCGTATGGTTATATGCAAGAGGCACAGGATGCTTATATAGTGCCATTAGAAGCTATCGGGGAAATCGATGCTTGTCTTTCAATTGCTAAAGTTATTAAAGAACATCAGCTAAAAAAATCAACATTTTGTTTTGTAGATTTTGTTGAACAAGCGGAGCCTTTCATGAAATTGCAGGAAGCTTGGAATGTAGTGGTTGGATCTGGTAAAGCTAAATCAATGAATATTGTTCTTGGTGGTCAAGATAATCCAAAAAATGCGATGATTACTGGACCTGTTTATTCAGGCAAATCAACTTTGGTTCAAACGATAGCTAGTTGCGATATTCTAGGTAGAACGTTTGGGATTGCCCCAGCTAAAAAAGCTACCATGACCATGTTTGATGACATTTGTTCTTTTGTTAATGTTAAAGAGAATAAAGAATTAGGGCGCTCGTCTTATAGAAAAGAACGAGAGCGAGGAGTTGAGATAGTGAATTATATTAAAAATAATCCGACTAAAAAAATATTGGCGGTTATTGATGCTCCGTACAATGGCATTATTAATGAATCTGGAGAAATCTTGTCCCATGATTTTGCTGCTGCAGTAGCGCAATATTCTAATGTTGTCTGTGTTATGGCATCAAATCATAAAACACCAACCGACTTAGCTGAAACAGGTAAATTTGCTAATTATCATTTGGATGTTTCTGAGAACACCCTCAATGATTTTGATCGAACATTTAATCTTTTGCCTGGCAAATGCGACTGGTGGTTCAATGATGTTGCAAAAAGGAGCAGGTACATTAAATCTTGCGATTAAAAACAAAAAGAAAGAGCAGAGTTATTCTGCTCTTTCTTTTTGAGATATAAATTAGGAGAAAGTATGAGCTTTAAAGGTAAATTGTTGTGCGCTTTTCTAATAGTATCCTGCGGATTATGCTGGAAGTCTTTAGGAGCTTTAGAGAGTACGTCTCATTCTTTAACTCAAAAAAGAGTAATAATCATAGGAGCGAGTTCAGGAATTGGCGCTGCTTTAGCAGAGATTTTCATTAAGCGTAATGCTATTGTAGGTATTGTTGGTAGAAGGGGTGATCTGTTAAATCAGATTAAACAAGATCTTGGTCAGAATGCTTATTGCAAAGTTATTGATGTGACCAAATATGAAGAAGCAAGAGATTTATTGAAAGAGCTTATAGCTGAAATGGGCGGAATGGATATCATTATCATTTCTGCAGGTACGGGGACATTAGAGTTAGATTGGGAGCAAGAAAAGCAAACAGTAGAAACTAATGTTCTTGGTTTTCTTGGGATGATAAATTATGCTACCGATTATTTTTCACAAAAAAATGATGGTCACATTGTAGGGATATCATCGATTGCAGGTTTACGAGGATCATATGATGCGCCTAGCTATAGTGCTTCCAAGGCATTTGTTTCTAATTATATGACCGGACTGCGAGCGCGGTTAAGAAAAGCAAATCAGCCTATTTTTATAACAGATATTCAACCAGGATTTGTGGATACCGCTATGGCTCAAGCAGATACAAAATTTTGGGTAGCAACTCCTCAAGAGGCAGCTTCTCAGATTTATGATGCCATAGCTACTAAACAAGAGCTTGTATATGTTACAAAACGATGGCGGCTGATAGCTTGGTTGTATAAACTCCTTCCAGATTTTCTTTTTTATAAATTACCCTAGCGGTTGATTATTTATGCCGTAGCTTAATGAAAGCCTGTCGAATATAAAGTGTAACAAGGTTTTAAGATGGTATGAATTTTATTTTGCGCTGCTCTTGAAGCTGTGCAGGCCAAAGCAGCTTTAGCTGTAAAATAAACTTTTCATCAAAACTCAACAGAACCTAGCGTTATTGACAACGCTTTGTGTGATTTGATAAATTATATAATAGCATAATTATACATATGAAATAAAATGGAGTTAGAACATGAGTAATAAATGTTATATATTACTTTTTTGTGTAGTAAGTTCGTTACTTACGATACAAGCTATGCAAGAAGAAAATAGATTGAAACTCTATGAAGATAAGATACGTAAATCTCAAAACGAGTCAGAGTATAAAAAAGCAGTACAGAAATATTACATAAAGGCACAGGAATTAAATCTTTGGGATCACCCTGAGTTTCCTTCTACTCTGGAAGCTTATTTAGAGGATCAAATTAAGAAAGAAAAAGAAGATGAGACTGATTCTGATAGTGATGACGAAACCGGTTCTGAAACTGAATCAGAAGATGATTCTGATAGCGAAGAAGAATTAGAAAAGCTACGAAAAGAGCTTGCGCGTTTAAATCCAGGAAGGCAACAAACTCCTTCTGGAGATGTTTCTCCTATACAGCAACAACAAACAGCTTCCCCACAGTATTTGGTTACTACTATTAATGAAATTCGAAATGATTCAGGTGAGCGAATTAGAGTGAATATTATGGATAGGAATGTAGAACCGGGGAAAAGACCGCGAACGATACTTCATTCTACGACAATTCCTGCTGGTGGCGTAATTTCGGATCGTTATCCTCTAGCAAGCGTAAGGCAATTTGGTTTTCCGACAGTAACTGCAAGAACTTTGGATAGCGATAGGCATGAGACCATATATAGACCAAGTGGAAGATCGCAAAGAGTGAATTTAAGGGTAGCAAAAAATACTGAAGGTGGACTGACAATGCACATAACACATTTAATCACTAAAGAATAAGAAATAAGCCCCTGAATTTGATCTGTAGTTGGTAATATACAGATAAAATCAAGGAGGGGTTTAATTTTATCAATAGAAATAAATAAAATGGAAGGTGTTCAAATGAAAAACAAATATTATATTGTGTTGTTTTGTCTCATGAGCTCGCTTTTTGTAATCAATGCTATGGAAGTTAAAGAAAAGTCTTCATTAACACAGTTCTCATTAACATTATTAGCGGATCTCCAGCGTGCAATAAACGAGTCTAAAAATCAAAAAGAATATACAAAAGCGGTAGAGAATTATAATAGTTACGTGCACTCTTTTGATTTTGCAGATTTTCGTAAACATCCTGTTTTGTGGAGCAAATATAGAGAAGAAGAAAGCAAGCATAAAACGCCATGGGACTCTCGAGAATATGAAAGAGATTTAGCGGATAGCGATTCTGATACTGAATCCGATGAGGACTCTGAAAGTGAGCATGAGGAAGATATTGAGTTTCTCAAAAAAGAATTGGAAAACGAAAAGCAAAAAATTGCGCAAGCAAGACTTAGACGAGAACTTGCAAGATTAGAAAAAGAGCAATCCACTGATAAAAAAGAAGATGATTCCCAAAGTGAGTCTGAGAGCGAAGAAGATGAAGGAGCCCTTAGGCAAGAGCTTGAGAATGAAAAGCTAAAAGCGCATGAAGCTAAAGGTGAGCATCCAAGAAAAAAGGGTACACCCAAATTTTCAGTGATTACTGTAGAAATACAAAATAATTCAGGTCGTCCTGTTCGTTACTTTGTTACCTATCAAAATTTAGCAACTGATCGCGATTTTGAGGAAGAAGATAAGCATATTATTGATGTAGGTGCTACAATTTTTCCATCTCCTTTGATTAGTAAGCGAGGATATGGATTTCCAACGCTAGCTGTAACGGATTTGCAAAGCAATACAGCAATGACCTATAGACCTCGTGGAAATATCGAGCATTTGGAATTAATGGTTATAAGAAAAGATGATGGCAAGGTAGGGTTAAAAAAAATATTAAGTTAAGATTAACCTGTAAATGTGCATTGAGAATAAAAAAATGAAAGGTTCTAAAATGAATAATAAATATTACCTAGTGCTATTTTGTATCATAAATACATTGTTTATGATTAAAGCGATGGAAGAGAAAAATCCACAGAGCGATTGGGATAGAATCAGGACATTCCATGGAATTCCTAGGCAAGCCAACGAGGAAGTGAGAAGTCAATTTGACTTAGAGCCGCAATTACGGCATGCGTTTGAGCAAAGGATAGAGGGAATAAGAAAATCGGAAAATACGACAGAATATTGGGATAAAGTTAATGCATATAAGAGATTTTTAATCCAGTATAACCTTGTTAAACTTGAAGATGCTCCCCAGTTCCCAAGCAGTTTTGTAGAATTTAAAAAACAAGAAAAAGTAAGAATTGCTGAAGCAAAAGCAGTTCAAGAGAAAATTCGTGCAGCGCTCTTTTCCCATGAGTCGGACGAAGGACATGATTTTGGCTGGTTATCTCAACGTTTGGAGCAGCATAGAGCGCAGCATGCAAATCCGAATCAACCAAAAACATATACTATAGTTACTGTTCAAACTATTAAAAATAATTCGGGTGAGCCTATTCAACTGGATGTATTGTATGAGGATGCTGATCCGGATAAAATAGAGAGTCGCTCTTATATAAGCGATGTGATGTCTGAAGGACAAGTGTTCTCGGGTGTTAATCTTCTGCTTGTACAAAAAGGACAATATGGATATCCAACCCTAATAATATCAAGTTTAAAGAATGGCGAAGTGGTAAAGTATCGACCGAGTGGTACTACCGAATTTTTAACATTAGAAATAATAAGAGATGCAGAAGGCAAATTAACCTTAATTAAAAGATTACCAGCTGCTTAACTTTTAAATTTAAGGCCCCTTTTCAGGGGCCTTTTTAATGGGCTTGTTATGCTGCTAGGTAGCTTTTTCGTATTTTACGCAAATCAATATAAATATAATTTGTTGCGTTGCTAGCATACCTTACTATTTTTAAATGTATGTAGTTTTATTTCTCTAGATTGGGTATAGCTTATATTATTTAGGAATTGAACTTATCAGTTGGCGCATGACTTATTGACAATAAAATGCGGCATTTGTTATTATTTATAATAAAATAATTGCGCATGTGGAATTAAAAATGGAGAGGTCTACAGATGAATAATAAAATTTATGTTTTACTGTTTTTTTTAATAAGTTCTTTTGTCGCTATAAAGCCAATGGAAATATTAAGAGCTAAGAAAGCATTGGAACTTCAGTTAAATCAAAAAATCAACAGAATCGGACAAGCCGAAAATATATTGGAATATAGAGATGCGGTTAACGCATATAATAGATTTAGACGGCAGGAAGATACTGATAAGAAGCTCGGCGATACCCCTACTTTTCCAAGTAGTTTTTCAGAATTCAAAGAATTGCAAATAAAAGAAATGCAGAGGCTATTAGGTAGACCAGAGTCTGCTGATCAGAAGCAAAATGCAGAAGATCGTGAGCTAGAGGATGCATTAGAAGCCAGTGAAAAAGAAGAATTCGAAGAAACAGAAACGACTGGCCCAGATCGTTTGCAATTTGAAGCGCTAACACAAGCGTTATCACAAGGCACAGATCGTCCTATTTTAGAAGAAATAGCTCGACATGAAGAGGCTGTTGATATGCTTGTTCATCTTTTTAAGAGAGATATTCAACTTGCTGATAATGAAGCTCAATATCAACTTGGTAAGTATGTGCTTGCTAGTTATATCGCACGATATAATGCTCTTCCAAATCGAGTGACTACTATAGAACCAGTATCTTATCCAAAAACATTTGAAGAGTATAGGACTGTCGTAAGACCTAAGGAGAAAGCTCTGGAACTGAGAGGTATGGGTGCACACAAAAAATTGGGATGATGCCCAGTTCATAGTGAGAGCACACAATGTAATAAGAGGCTATGCTAAGCAAAGATTTTCAGTTATACAAGCCAGGACACAAGCCAAAAAGCAATTGGAAGCCCAAACTGCAGACATTCGTATTGTTAATGTTACAAATAATTCGGGTGAAAATGTTGAGCTTCGAGTGGTGAGTCCTAGTCTTCGTCAAATTATGAATCGAAATGTTCCTGGTATTTACAAAAATGAACCGGCAGAGTTTAGAAAAGTTCTATTTGCCGGTGAAGTAATGAAAGCTGGAATTCCTTCGAATCCTAGGGGCATTATTCTAAAGTATAACAAGCAGTTCAATAGTTACCCAACTATATTGGTGATTGGATCGAACCGTGCAGAAACTTCGTATAGACCTACTGCTCATAATGAAGCGATCCAAATAGTGATAAATAAGAATTCTAACGGCCAATTGGCTTTAGCTGTTTATAAGGCATAATTTTACGATTGATTTCAAAAACAAAATAAAGATTTATGAGTTAATTATAATTCTTTATGAAAGAGTGCAGGCGGGTAGAATTTTCTACCCGCCTGTTTGCTTCAAACTACTGCTTATTTTTTAGGCATTAATACATGATTGAGTACTTCATTTGCATGATTTACCCAAATAATATCAATACCATTTGCTATGTCACCTGCACCGATTAAATCGTTTTTATTTTTAAAAGGTAATATAACATGGGGCACTTTATTTCTTTTGGCAGCAAGAATCTTTTCTTTTACGCCACCAATTGCCATTACGTTTCCTCTAAGATTCAGTTCGCCCGTCATAGCATATTCTGAATTTATTGGTCGTTCCGTTAAGGCGGATAGCATTGATGATAGCAATGTTACACCAGCAGAAGGACCATCTTTTGGAATTGCGCCACCAGGAATGTGTATATGCAGATCATAATGCGTAAAACGTTTAGGATGTATGCCAAACTCTTCAGAATGAGCTCGAGCATAGCTTAATGCTGCTTGAGCAGATTCGCGCATCACATTGCCTAGCGATCCTGTTAAAATCAGTCTACCTTTTCCAGCCATAAGTACTGCTTCAATGCGTATAATTTCTCCGCCATAAGCAGTCCATGCAAGTCCATTACTTATGCCTACATCATTTTGATTGTAGGTATCAGTATCGATAAACTTTCTAGGTCCTATTAAACTTTCTAGGTTCTGTGAATTTATTTTGATCAACTTATTGTTTTCGACCAATGATCGAGCTATTTTTGAACAAAGTTTTTTGATCAGTCGTTCAAGTTCCCTTACTCCTGCTTCGCGAGTATAGTTTGTTATAACATCTTGAATAAGTGCAGGAGATAGATCTATATCATAAAAATCTAGCCCTGTACTTTGTAGCGCTTTTTTAACAATATGTTTTTGAGCGATTTCTACTTTCTCTTCCAGGGTATAGCCTGAAAGTGAGATGATCTCCATTCTATCTCTAAGGGGTTCAGAGAGGGCATCTACATTATTTGCTGTAGCAACAAAAATAATTTTAGATAAATCGAAAGGAATTCCTAGATAGTTGTCATAAAAACTTTTGTTTTGTTGGGGATCTAAAATTTCTAATAAAGCTGCTGATGGATCACCTCTAAAGTTAGAGCCGAGTTTATCAATTTCATCAATGACTATTAACGCGTTCATTGAACCAGCTTTTCTTATACCATTAACAAATCTGCCCGGCATTGCGCCCACATAAGTTCTACGATGGCCTCTTAATTCAGCTTCCTCTTGTACTCCTCCTAAAGAAACCCTAAAGTGATTGCGTCCTAGGCATTCTGCAATAGATTTACCTAGCGATGTTTTGCCGGTACCTGGCGGCCCCGCAAAACAAAGAATTGGAGCATGGGTATCAGTCTTCAGTGTTCTGATAGAGATGTAATCTAATATTCTTTCTTTGATTTCATCTAAACCATAATGGTCGGCATCCAATATTTCTTTTGCTCTTTGAAGGTCTAGATTATCTTCAGTTTCTTTACCCCATGGCATAGCCAGGATCCAGTCTAGATGATTTCTTATAACAGATGCTTCCATCGATTCAGCGGCTGTTTTTTCTAATCGATTTAATTGTCTAAAGACCTCAATTTTTGCTTCTTCTGGTAGAGCTAATTGAGAGGCTTTATCGCGCATTTTTTGTACATCGCCGGCATCATCATCACCGAGTTCTCGTTGTATAGCTTTCAGCTGTTCTCTTAAATAAAACTCTTTTTGTGCTTTATTCATAGATTCTCTTGCGTCAGTTTTGATATTTTCTTGCAGTTTGCTCACTTCTAATTCTTTGTCGAGTTGAAGATAGAGTCCGTGAAGAAAATCTTGCTGCGTTGGTGCTTCAAGTAGTTCTTGTGCTTGGTCGATCCGTAGATTTAGATGAGATAAAATAAAATCAGCTATTTTTTCCGGATCATTCATTTTAGAGAGAATGATATAGAAATCTGGGCTAAAGATGGTTCCAGCAACTGAAATTCTCTCAGCGACATCTTTAATATTTTTTATTTGTGCAAATATTTGTGGATCATTAGGATCATAAGTTAATGAAATTTGTTCTATATGAGCTTTCAAAACTAAGTCTTGTGTAATAAATTGTGTAATTTTAGCTTTTGCAATTCCTTGAACCAGAATTTTTATGCCGCCTTCAGCTACTTTAACGAACCTCATTATTAAAGCTACAGTGCCTACCGTATATAAATCGTTTGTCCCTATAGGTCCAGAATGATCATCCGATTGCTTTTTAGACCCTACTAATAATATTAGTTTAGGATCCTCTTCTAGTGACTTGTTGATTCCATTTATTATTTTGTCATCTACTACCAATAATGGTATTACTTGATTTGGAAAAACAACAACGTCCATAGTTGGAACAACCGGGAGGATTTCTGGTATTGTACTGTTAAACGAGTTTAGCCTCATTATTCATCCCCTTTAAATTTTTTATCCCCTGCAGTAGATTTTAGTTTAGTTTTGTTTAAGAAAACAATATTTTTAAAGAGTTATAGCCATTACCAAAATAATGGTTGATGTTAAGGGGCTTTTTTTAGATCGGAGAGAAATTGGGAAATAATTTAATAATAAAAGTTCTAAATTTAAAAAAAAATTTTAAAAACGAAGGTGCTGATCTCTGTATTTTAAATGATATTAATTTTGAGTTTAATCAAGGTGTGGGTTACGCTATACAGGGCATCTCTGGAGTCGGAAAAACAACATTAATAAATATTATGTCAGGCCTAGATGTTCCGACATCAGGTTCTATTTTTTATGATCAACACGATATACACGAGTCTAAAAATCGTACATTGGTTCATAATTCTATCGGATTGATCTTTCAAGAATCATATCTTTTGCATGAGCTAACCATTTTAGAAAATGTGATGATCCAGGGTCTTATTAATAAACAAACTAGTGGTAAACCTTTTGCTTTAGAGTTATTAGCAATGGTTCAGCTTCAAAACAAAGCGGACAAGTACCCTCATCAGTTATCGGGTGGCGAACAACAAAGAATATCTATTGCCCGAGCATTATTTAATAAACCTAAAATTTTAATAGCGGATGAACCAACTGCTCATCTCGATAAAAAAAACAAACAACTTGTTATAGATTTGTTATTAAATCTTAAGAGTAAGCAAAATGTAGGACTCATTATCTCAACTCATGATCCGTTAGTTGCCGAAGTCATGGACGTGAAGTTGGAAATCCAGAATGGAAAATTAATAGAGGTTTAAATACGGAGAAATTTAAGTTGATCAATTTGTGCCATTGGCAATAATTTTGTATAATATTATTATTGTTTGATAAAAATCTAATAATGCGGGGTTTGATTATGAATATTAGATTACACTTGGTTGCTATAGTGTTGTTTTGTTTAGCCGTTTCTTCTGTAATGGGGATGGAACAATCTAAAGAAGCTTCAGTAGAGCAAAAACTAAAGGATAAGAGTAACAAAAAATTGGATAAGTTGCAGCGCATTATGCGTCCTGTAAGTGAGGAAATAGCTGAACTAGAGCAACTTCTGGTTCAATTAAAAAAAAAGGCCGATTTTAGAAGGGTTGGCGAAAGCTATATTCTTGTAAACGAGCAAATACGGACTTTAAAGAAGCAGTTAGCTAGACAGCGAAAGATTCTTTCTCGTATGGAGAAAAAAAAATTAAAAATTTTAGGCAGAATGCCACAAAAATTTGTTTTAAAAAGAGCGCAAAAAGAAGCGCTTTTCAACTTTGTCATGGATTTCAGCGATTTAAGTAATCTTAGATTTAGTACTGCTAGTTTCCTAAAATTAAACGGTTGTATTGACAAAAGAATTGATATTCTTCATTCAGAAAGAAATCTTGCTGAAAAAATTTTAAAAATCGCAATAAAGCTCAAAAAAATTGAATTGATTACATTCCTATTGGAACAAATAAGCTATAGCCCTGAAATCCTTACTGCACTATGCTTAGATGCGCTTTATACGGCAAAGTTTGAGCGTAAAGAACCTTTTCTTCTAGATATTGTTGAGTTGTTGGTAATATATGGCGCTAGCTTAGATGCGATAAAAAATGAAGCGGATATTATTAGCCAAGATGGTAGCTTATTAGCTGCGGTGAATGCGGCCCAGTTGAACTGGATTATAGCTATTATCGATTTTTATTTGGGATATGCAATCCATGGTCTAAAAGAGCATTTTCGTGAACTTTCTGAGAATTGTGATAAAGCAATAGATAAAGCTGTAATTAGGACTTTAATAAACGGGCTTCCTGCTAAAGAAAAACGAGTATTAAATTTTGATTGAAAAACAGGGTGGCCAACAACAGTCACCCTTAATTATTGGTGCTTGGTGGCGCTACTCCATGGGGGGGGGTTTAGTCCCGAATGGGCGGAATTTGAAAGAAGCTGCCGTACAAGTACTAAGTCCGGAACAGAAATAGATATAAATTCAAGGATGTGAAACCCGTGGGACTGAAGTCTCAAATTACGATCTATCGGTCAATTTGTGTAATTTAGTTGATTTTTTTTATTGATTAGATTGATTCGTTTTTTGTATAATTAAAGAACAATTATTACAAACTAAATGGAGAGATTATTATGAATACTAAAATTAGTGTTTTGTTTTCGTTAGGAATGGTATTCGGATGGATGAGTTTTGCAATGTCTATGCAAAAGCCAAAGCTTGCAATCCTAGATCGTATAGATAAGTTAGAAAAAGAAGTTAGTGAACTAAATAAATATCGTGGATGTTTGACTCGAATATGTCCCGAACAGGTGTAAATTTCTATTATAGAAACAAGCTCTGAAATTTAATTTTATACTCAAAATGGTGGCTATAGCAACCACCATTTTGTCATATATATTTATGTGAGCTGCATAATTATTTTATATTTTTTGCTTTTTATGTGTATACTGAGCTTGCTGATTATAAGCGTACTTCAGTAATTAATTAATCGGTTGCTTTTTTAATGAAAAAACTATTTACGTTATGCTCAAGATTTGTTGTTGATAGATAGTTTAGGTGTTTTTATGAAAATTTATTTTTTTGAATTGATATGAGATTAATACATTCGGCTGGCATAGTCGTTTATAAATACGATGCTCTAACAAATGAAAGACTCTATATTCTTTTGCAATACCAACGAGGATATTGGGATTTTGCCAAGGGTAAACTTGAGCCTGGAGAAACAGTGCTTGAAGCGGCTGTTAGAGAGGTTAAAGAAGAGACCAATCTAGATGTGGATATTCATCCTGGGTTTGAAGAAACTTTAGATTATACCTTTAGAGAACGCAATGGAATGGTTCATAAATTTGTTACCTTTTTTGTTGGTGAAGCTCTATCAGATAATGTGGTTATGTCCTGGGAGCATATCAACTTTTTATGGTTGCCTTATCAGGCAGCGCTGGATCAGTTGAATTTTGATAATGCTAAAGATACCTTAAAAAAAGCAGAACTGTTTTTAGAAAATTACAAAAAATAATAAATTCTCGTCAGCATAATTCTCTATTAATGATTTGAGTTGTGTTAAAATTTTTAATAAAACTTTCGAAATGCTTGTAGCGGTCGCTAAACGTATGATAAATGAGATTCTTGCTGACTCTTAATTGATCAGTTATTATACATTGAATTAATGCTGGATTCTATGCATTTCTTTATATTGGTCTTATGAGTTCTTGAATAAATCTTAAGCTTATCTGATTGTCTTCGCTAATAAATGATAGCCCTACCAATACTACATGCTTGCTTTTGTGTAAAAATCGTTGGTAATAGCCACGTTGTTTGATTTGAGCTAAAGCAACTTTTGGAGAGGCCTTAAGTTTAAGCTCGAAAATGTAGGTGTGCGAGGCTGTGCTTAATACCAGATCTATTCTGCCTTTGTCGGTAAAGAGTTCTGATTGAGCTTCAAGTGATAATAAGCTTAACAAAAACTGAAAAAGAACATGGTAATAAGCTTCTGTTTTGATGAGCGGGTAGGGAATGTGTGCAAATAATGTTTGCAAAACTGAGCAAAATTTTTCGATTTCATTATTATTTAATGCTTGAATAAGTTGTGATCCAAGTGTGTTCAATGTAATGCTTGATGTTTGAGTAAGTGTTATTACTAAAAATTTAGTGAATGAAAGCTCAACCTCAAAGTTAGGAAAATTAAGCGCAAAGTTACCGGTCTCTTTGTCATAGTTACTGATGGTTAAATAACCAGTCTGAAATAGCAATGGAATTAATGGGATGTTGTTAATTTCAAAATTTCCTAAGCTATCTTGATCAATCTTTGCTTGATTTATAAGCTCAATCGAACCGTACTGCTTTTCAATTAGATGGACAAGGAAGGTGGGAGTTCCCGATTGGTACCAATAATTTAGAAATTTTTTTTTCTCTAAAGCATAAAGAACTGAAAACGGATTGTAGACTTTAACTGCCTCTTCTGAAAACCGATAGCCGTTGTACCATTTCTTGAGTTCAAGCAAGAGTGCTTGGATTGAAATTTCTTTTTTTTGAGCAAAATCTTCAAGGTATAATAAAAAATATTTATCAATTTCTTCTTGGGTATAACCTAATAATTGTGCTGCTTTGGGATCTAAAGAAATATCATTTAAGTTATTCATACCAGAAAAAAGCGATGTTTTTGAGAATTTAGTTACACCGGTGATAAAAATAGCGCGCAAATAAGCATCCATTGATTTAAGTGGGTCATAAAAGCTTTTTAATAGTTCCCGTTGAGCGTGCGCATCCTTGGGATTCTGCAAATGATCCAGAATTGGCTTATCATATTCATCAATAATCATTACAACTTTGTTTATCAGAGAAAGCCTTTTTATAAGATATGATAATTTATCTGAAAGAGTAGGTGCTTGGGAAATATCAATTTCATAATCTTGCGCAATGTTTGTTAGGGTCCATATCAAGCTTGCTCTAAGCTCATCCACTGTACCATGAGCTATTCGGGAAAAATCAAGATCGATAACCGGATATTCATGCCATTCATAATCGCTCGAATCGATCCATAAATCTTTAAATAATTTTTTATTACCGACAAAAATTTCTTTAAGCGTAGAAATAAGTAATGATTTTCCAAAGCGTCGAGGACGCGATAAAAAAAAATATCGCCCGTTTTTAATTAGATTATAAATGGACTGAGTTTTATCAATATACAAATAGTTTTCTTCTATCATTATTTTGAAGGTACTTACATCTATTGGTAATTTTTTTTGCATCTCTAACCGAACATTTTTTAATAGCGGAATTATTCTAGCCCTTATAATTTTAAGTATATCGATTGATAGTTGAATATTCAATTAACCGAGTTCGAGAATAGGTTATAGTGCCCAATCTTGTTCTTAATTTCGATGCACTCACACTTTTGTTTGCAACTGTTTACCTATCTTTCAATTAGTAAAATTAAGATAGCAAAAAAATATTTTAATAAAGTTCAATTTGCCGAATTTGCCTTAGTGAAAATATTTGTATCCCTATACTATTTAAAAACAAAGCATATATGTGATATCATGAGTAAATGGAGTTATTAAAAAATGGAGTGACCAATGAAGCAAGTTATCAGCCTCTTTATGGTTCTGGTATTGTTCTCTTGTTGCATGCTGTCTCATGGTATGGAAAAGCAAGATACTAAATTCAAAATTGAAACCGTACAAAAAACAAAAAAAGCTACAAGTTTGATTGAGCTCTCAGCTATACCTTTGGCGAGTGAAGTTATTAAGATTTATGATGAGCAGGGCTTTATGGCTATGATTAATTATGTATCAAATTTAAAGGTTGGGAATAATCAGATACCAGAAGATCTTATTGATACGATTTATTTTGTGATTACCAAGGTATTTAAAAGAGGAGATATCTTAGTTCATAGATTATTTTATTTGTATCAAAATTCTGGGTCACTAGATCAAATTTTAAATCATCTGCCAACAAACATAAAAAATTTATTAGTTCGGCCTTTTGTAGCAATGATAGCTTTGCCTCGTGCAGACATAGATAAAGAACAGTTTCAGCAATTTATCCAAGCAATGATAATGCATGATGACATTATTTGGCAAGCAAGAATTTATAGGGCGTTGGAGCCTTTCCTGTTTGAAGGTAGCTATGATAAGCGCGATGAAATTAAGAGCCTCAGAGATGCTCTCGGGAATCGTATTGATGAGTTAGCAAAAAATATTTCAAGCATAGAACAAGCTAGGGCTAGAGATTTTAAGAAAATTAATATCTCTGACGAACATATAAAACTTGCTAATGATTTGGTTGATAATGTGTTACTTCCTGAGTTTTTCGAGGAAGATGAATATTCGAAGCAGCTGAATAAATTGGATCCAGAGCAATTAGACCAAATTATAAGCTACATTTTAGTTGAGCTTATTGATAAATTTCAAGATCAATTAATTGAAGATGAAGACGAAGAGCCCGAAAGCGGTCTTGATGCCTTTACGTATTTACTTGGGTTATCGTATCCAGATGAAACGATCCGAGAAGATAAAATGAGCCTAATTTTAGGACAATTAAAAGATTATTATCCCCAAGCATTTGAGCTTTCGCAATTTAAAAAAGACATCCCGGGAAAGGTTGAAATTATCGAATATCTTAGAAAAGCGGTTTTTAAGCGCCAGCATGATAAAATCATCAACTTGTCGAAAACTGAAGAGGAATCTTCTTACGATGCTATAATTGATGAAATTCATGAGAATTACAAACGCTTTGGCAAATTGTTCTTGATCGACCTATTTAATGCATTTTATGCATCAATAGGATCACAGCGAATGGCTACTGTTTTAAAAAGAATAACAGATAAGTTGTTAGAATCTCCATCTGGGGTAGATAAAAAACTTAGAAGAGCGATATTGAATATTGCATCTAATAACAATATGGATTTAAATGCAATTTAAGCGGATTAGCTCTAGATAAATATAGTGAGAATGGGGATGTTCTCCCATTCTCATCTTAAAAATTATGAACATTCGAGCTCTTTAATCAATGAGCGAATTGCGTTGTATCTATGATTTATTTTTTTACCTTCAGGTGTTTTTTTGATGATAGAAAAAACTTGATCGAATCCTAGAGGCACAAAAATTTCGGTGAATGGAAGATCTAAATTCTTGGGCACATTTACTGGTTTAATAGTGTTGCCTTTAAGCACGCCTTCAACTATTTTATAGCTTTCAGGACCGTCGATATAAACTATTTTGCATAAAAAATAGACACGCGGATCGTTTTCAGCAAGGCGCCAAAAGCCTTCAAATCCAATTCCTTGGAATACATATTTAGCTAAAGGTCCCGGAAAATTATTATATTGTTCAAGGTATATACCACCATCATCAATAATAAGAGGCCTCTTTAGTATTTGCCAAGCATATTTAGCTTTATGAACTGCTATTTCTTCAACATCAAGTGATTGGATTTCTGGTATATCCATTTTCACTTGTTCTATAGTTATTGAAGGGCATAGCTCTTTAAAATATTGTGCTATTTCTTGAAATTTTCCAGCATTTGATGTTACGAAACTGATTATTTGGGGAGTCATGTTTTTTAAAGTTTAATGTGTTGGTCTATTTAAAAACTGAGTGTAATATTAATACCTACGGTATTTAAGAGGATTGCCCTTTTGCCATTAAAGCCAAATTTGAGCCAACCAAAAATCGTAGGGCATGCACCCAATTTTGGGAAGTAATAAGGAAGAAATGTTCTTACACTTGCAATGATGCTATGTGCAGTCCAATCTTGTAAGCTTTGAGCTGTGTTTGATAAGACATTGTCTATACCATCATTGAATATTGTTAGCTTGTCATCATCGCGTTTCAAATATTGATAATCAACTCCTAGTCCTAATCCATAAATATATTTTTCAAAAAAGACGTTAAATTGTTGACCTAGCCCAAATTCTTTAAAAGCGGGAAGCTTGGTTAAGAAAAGTAGATCCGTTTGATTGCATTCGGCCTTGATTCTGCGTGTTTTTGTGTTACCAAATAAGAATAAAAACTCAGCATCAAATCCTGCCCTAAATCCGTACCAAGAATCTAAACTTAGACCGCCACCAAGTTGTATACCCCAAGAACCGTCATTACCAAAAGGGAACGCAAGAATTCTATTTTCATCTTGCTTAAGTCCTGTAGGAATATTTATACCAAGTCTAAATTGAGGTTGTACATTTGAGATGAGACGTTTGCGTTGTGGGAAATCTTGTATCCATAACCCTTGAAGAACAATATCACCGAACCCTGTTTTTTTCCAGCCACCTATATTAAGGCCAGAAATATCCTGAACAAAGTTTATAATATTGCTGTCAATGTTGTCATCCTCATTTATACCTGTTCTTCGCCATTTAACATCCGTGAGCTCCATGGATAAAACTTGCATATGCAATGCTAATGAAAGATTATATTTCATGTAATATCTGGCAGAGATCAGAAGGTTTAACGGCACCTTAAAGCAACCAGATGGCACGAATAGTCCTTGCAATCCATTCTCATCGTTAATGTTAAAGAGTTGAGATAATTGCCCTATTGGACAGGTTGATTCGAATCCTTTAAGTCCGGCCAAAAAGTTTTGTTGATCTTGATAGAGTTGTAAAACATTACATCGTTCACTGCTACCAATGCATGGAGTGCCGGTACCAGGTATATTGTTGCAATCATTGAAATCATCCTGAAATACTTTAGTGCTAAATGATCCTTCATAGCCAACGGTTAGTTGAAATGAACTACCAAGAGGGATGAGGGGTATCAATAATCTGTCGGATGGTCTGAATATATTTATGGGAGGTATAGCGTTCAATTCTGTACAAAGAAGAATTAAGATCACTAACTTTAAAACTTTTTTCATCATTTAAACCTTGTTTAAAACCTTTGTAGTAGATAGCTATTATTGATTTATTCTTATGCCAAAATCACCATATATTAGCCACGAACCTGAAGCAGAATCTCTTGTTAATCTTCCAATGGATTTATACTGCTGAATATTCAGATCTAATAATGACGGATTTTTTGCTGCAAATCGCTGTCCGCTTCGTAATTGATAGTTCAACAGCCATAATCTTGGAGATGATCCGGCATATGAACTTCTTGAAACAGCATTTATAGCACCATCAGTTATAAAGTAATTTCTATAATCTTCAAGATTTATGTAAAAAGTGGGCTTATTTAATATGAACATATCAGCAAATAATGATAAAGCGTTTGCAAATGGTATGTTTTCGGGGTTTACAAAAAATCTATAGACTTGTGCTTCATTGTAGCCTACATATGCATTGAGCGCATAAATGTTTCCATTGTTTCTTACTCCTGTTTCAAACCCATTCGGGCTGAGGGCAAGTAATCTACTGACTGGGCCATAGCCACAAAAGGTGCCTGCAACTTCTGGTAGGCATACTACCTGCCAGGTAATATCATTGGGATGAATGGCGGTAGCGACGTTAGAATTGTTAGAGGAAGCAAATAATCCATTGCTCGTGGCTAATGTTGCCAATGGCTCTGAAATAATAACATCAGAAAAAAAGTCGGTGGAAGTAAATGGTCCTTCCTGTGAATGAGCAATAGTTATTGCTTCGAGCATGCCTGATTCGATTAATCCTGGAGTGATTTCGATACGATCTAGCTTGTTATTTGTTAATATATAAAGTCTATTTTCAACAGCAACTAACTTTTTGATATTGCGGTAATCTCCTAAAATTTTAAATGCCATGTCATTGGTTAGGCCACCAAAATCTCTTTCTAGTCCAATAGTGCTATTCCATCCAGATCCATCTGGTTTTGTTAAGATAGCTAGACCTGCCGATCCACCCACAACTAGCCAGCCATTTGTTCCATCAGACAGAACATCTGCTGATGTTATGAAGCCGATTCTACACAGCTCGCCACCGGAAATAGCGATTGATGTTGCTGAGCCGTCAAACCCTGACAATGAACCATCAATTGAGTTTAGGAATTTTATTTCGGAGTTTAATAATTCGGGACCAAAGATGCTGTTATTGTTGTCCTTCCCGCTTTGTAAGAGTAATACTTTATTAGTACTTGTAAGTGCTATGACGGATAAACGTGAGCCTAATGATTGGCTAAACCCAGGTTGATTTGAAGGAAAATCAAATAATCCTAAGACGCCAGCAGCGGTGCAGAATTCTCTAGTTATGAACTTTTCTAATTCAGTTTGACCTTCTGACCATTGGGTTTTGAAGACATTATTCGTTGCGCCTTGTTGATTTGGAATGAACCAAAAGTTGCCACAAATAGGGTCGAGTGCAAATCCTTCTATTGGCCCGTTTAAAGTTTTCTTCCATGGTGTCCATGCTATTATTCTGCCTAAATTATCAAATAATGCTTGGGAGTAAAAGATGCCGGGCATTTCTCCATTGCCAGAATCGCCAACAGATACAAAAACGCTGTCGCCTATGACATTAATATCGGTTATGTTGCTTGGTAAAGGTTTTCCAGATCCTACAATTGCTTGAGGGCTTTGGTCGGTATAGACATCATTCGGATTTTCCGCAGGCGCAACAAATGATCTCTTAAGAAATCTTGCGGGATCGCCCTTCAGAAAGAAGGTTGCTGGTTGAGTGTTAACATTTGCCAGTTCGCCATGAAAGGGTCCTTCGGTATTATTTACTAGAGGTAATGCAAAAACATTTTGCGCAGTACTAGTCCCACTGCCGCCCACCACAATTAGATAATTCAAATGGGTGCTTGTTAACATTGTTTTAACTTGATGAATTTGTACTTGTTCCGAAGCACCACGAGTACCAACGATTTTGTTGGTCCCTATAATGACGTTGTCAGAGGTAATTGGCATTAAAACAAGTTGGTTTCCAGCTAAACCGGCGATAAATACAGCGCGAGCTCCGTCATCAGGATTTGTGTTTGATTCAACAGATAATGCTACATAAAGTCTATTTAAGCTTTTATCGAAATGCATGTTTACGATTGAGCCAATTCCTGCGACATCAGCATTAATTTTTATAGCATCAGTATTCTTACCGATGGGAAAAGCCAAATTACCAAGCTCGCCAGTTTGCGCATTAAAGTTTTCAAATTTAAAACTGACTTTGCTTTGGCTATCTCTTGTTGCCTGCAGTTGTGCAAGCGCTAATCCTGATCCATTACCATCAAAAGCGCCATCTTGATTTGATACGGCAGCAAAAACAAATGAATCTTGCATTACCGATTCGGGCATTTTAGTAATATCAGGATTATCGGATTCGATAGCAAGAATCTGTGGGGTTGGGGTACCATTGGAATCATTTAAAAATTCGCAACAAAATACATTTATGTCTGGTGTTGCAAAATATTCATCCACCACATAGAGTGCTGAGCTGCCTTCTCTGGTTGCTACAGGTTTGTATGAAGTTTTTGATAAATGAGTGATTTTTGCTCCGTTTAATGGATTCATTTGGCCTGTTTGGTTGTTTAGCGTAACAAAAACGGGAGTTAATCCTCTAAATGTTTGATTTTTTTGAGAAGCTGCGGCAATTGCAAAGTTATTAAGCGGAACTGATTCATTTGCCCCGACGAAGAATTGTTGTAGCGGTACTAAAAAATTGTGCGCTTTTACATTAAAGCTAAAACTGCTTTGGGTGTCGTCTGAGTTTGATAAAATTAATTTTGCGCCAAAGACTTTATTGGTTGCAAGTAAACTAAAAAGTAAGACCAATCTCAAATTTTTTTTAAACATAAAATGTTTCCTTGTTGTTGGCTAATATCAAGATATATGAATTTTATAACAAATTAAGTGAATTTCCAAATCTGGAAAACGATACCAGAAAGTTATTGCTATACATTGAAACATAAAATTAGATTTTACGATAGATCGAGCTGTAAAAAAGTTGCTGATGGTATAGACAAAAATCTACAATGCAAAATAGTAGGTTAATTACAGAACTTAATTGAGGTGGATAAATATAATTTTTAAATTAAAATTAACAATGTTCAGATTGGTTTCACTTGTAACTTTAAAGGTAGACATGAAGTTTATTCTTAAAATACTAAGCATAGTAGCTTTCTTAAACAGTATCAATTTTGCTGTTGCTATGATTGAATCCGATAGTTCAAGAAAGTTCATAGTTATAACTGATCTTGAACCGGACGACAGAATCGCTCTTCATATCTTGGCTGCAAGAATTCCTAAGGATAGACTATTATTAGTAGGAACGACGGTTATGAATGCAGCAAGAAAACAAGCTTTAACAAGACGTTTGTTGGATCAATTGTCATTTGGTAAAGTGCCTGTTTTTCAAGGAACCGGTGGTATAGCGTCTAGCTACGACGATATCGCATCTTCTAGGGCAGCTCGAGAATATACGCATGAAGGCAACAATATTTTATCTGAAAATGAACTTGAAATTTTAAGTAAAGAGCCACATTCAAGCCTGGAGTTGCAGAAAAAAATTAAAAAAGCATTAAAAGCGAATGACAATGTAGAGCTTATTCTTTTAGCTCCTCCAACCGACTTAGTCAGAGTTTTGAATACACGACCCGAATTAAGAAAAAATATTAAACATATTTATGTAATGGGTGGATGGACAGAAATTCAGGATCTTCAAAATACTATCTTAAGAAGTACTTATAATTGGAACATGGACCCTGTTTCTAGTGCACAGTTGATGGAAATGAATGATATTCCAATGACAATTTATTCCTCGCATATTATCAAGCAATTTTTTAAGGGCGGCGGAATCAATTCTGCAAATTTTCCTAAAATTATCAAATTAATAAACAAGTACAAAACTAAGCTTCCAAGCTTGGTTGATCAAGAACTTGCTGGCTTAAGTTGGGATAAGCATGTTATTGAAAAAATTCCGATGTTGAGCGGTATTGTGGCGCCTTATCAAGGCCAGCAATTTACCCCTGCAGATCCTTTGGTGATCATTGGAATTATTAACAATAATCTTATAAAAAAAGCTGTTCCGGTTAATATTCATATTGACATTAATGATAAGGATGTTGCACGAGGATTCCGAGTCGAAGTTTCTTTATCTTCGGCTTCAAAAATCTTATTGGTTGAGGAAATCGATTGTGCTGTTTTTGAGGATGAAATATTGAAAAGTTTTAAATGCTTGAATAAAACTTTTAAAGCGTGAAAAAACTTGTTTTAGCTAGTTGTTCTTGTGCTAAATACTTGTGTGTTCAATAAGCATCATGATAATTAGGCAACTTATCAAGAGTGATTTATCGGGACCTTTTGAGCTTATTTTTAAAATTGATACATTAAAGTTATAAAGATTATTCGATTATTAATTTAAGGATTCGAAACATGAAAAAAACATTATTTATATTTTTAGGACTGATAGCTCTAAATTCAAATATATTTTCAATGGAAAATGATCAAGAGACTGCTGAAAAAAGGCCAAAAGCCCAGCTAAGCAAAATGGATTGGGCTAAGGTTACTGCTGCGGGATTAGGATGTTTGGCCTTTGGGGGTACAGCATTAATGACTCGCTCAACTGTAACGCGACTTACAAGAGGTGAAAGTGCTGTTTTATTTAATTTTCCATCTCTACTAATGGGTCTTGTGTTTTCTGTTCCCGCCATAGAGATACTGAAGTATACAAACACAGAATGCGGGAAACCATCGATGTATTTGGGTGGAATTACTGCAGGATTGTTTTCATGTGGTCTTGGAGCATATGTTTATAAAAAACTATCGGCATTGCGATCTAATAGATTAGCTCAATCAAAAAAGTAAGGTAAAGCATGAAAAGAATATTTTCATTTATATTTTTAGGGCTAATAACTCTAAATTCAAACATGTTTTCACTGGAACATGAACAAGCTTCTGTAGCTGAAGCTTCGCAGGTTCAGTTGAGCAAAATGGATTGGGCTCAAGTTGGCATTGCATCGGTTGGTTGTCTTTGGTTTGGGATGGCTGCTATCATGACTTATTCAACAATGAACACTCATGCAGGTGAAACTAGTTGGAAGAATATCCCAACAGAACGCATGTTTTTTTCTTTTATGAAAGCAGCAGACTTGTTAGGATATAAACCCAGCAATAGCGTAGTAGACACTGCATTCATTACAAGCGGAATTACTTCAGGTATATTGTCATGTGGTCTTGGAGCGTATGTTTATAAAAAACTATCGACATTGCGATCTAATAAATTGGCTCAGTTAAAAGGTTAAGGCACAAGATGAAGAAAGCATTGCTCGTATTTTTAGGATTGCTAGCGCTAAATGCAACTATATTTCCAATGGGAAATGAACAAGATGCTGCTTGCGAAGCACCGCAAACGCAATTGACCGAAGTGGATAAAGCTAAAGTTGCTGCGGCATCATTTGGAGGTCTTTGCTTCGGGGGTACTGCGTTAATGGCTGGTTTAACAATCTATCAGGGAGAGTTGTTAGGTTATTATAATCCCGCAGCATATGCTGCTTGGCCGTTTTTTAAAGTTATGGTCCAAGTAATGCATTGCGATGAAAATGAATTTACCGGGAATATATGCCTTGGTGCAGGTGGTGTTATCTCAGGAGCAGTAGCATGCGTTTTTGGAGCCTATGTCTATAAAAAATTATCTGTTTTAAGGTCCAATAAACAGCCAAAAAAAGATACGTAAAACAGTTAATGGTATAAAAAATCTAAAAATTAAGCCGCAGAAGTAATTATCTGTGGCTTTTTTGGTTTCTGTTGATATAACCATGAAGGCATACGTTAATTGTTCCGCGAGGTGGTCTTAATTCACTCTTGGTATTATTCTAATGTTTTGACAGGGTCTCTTGTTTCTCTAATTCAGCTTCAATTTCTTCAATTGAAGGAAGGCTGCTCTTGAGCTCTTTTGGAAGTCTGCTGATAATTTCTGTTTGGTACTCGGCGATACCAATTGGCTTGTTTATATCTCTCAATGCATATTCTGCAGTAAAATTGTCTTTCGTTTTACACAATAACAGCCCGAGCGTTGGCTTATCATCAGGATTTTTAACGAGATCATCTACAGCAGATAAGTAGAAATTGATTTGACCGGCATCTTTAGGTTCAAATTCTCTGGCTTTTAATTCGACAACTATAAAACATTTTAAGGTTATATGATAAAACAGAAGGTCGATATAATAATCTTTATTGCCGACTTCTAAATGAAATTGTCTAGCTACTAATGCAAACCCTTTTCCCATTTCAAGTAAAAGCTTTTCCACATTATTTATGAGCCCATTTTCAAGGTCTTTTTCGATATGTTCATCATGCAAGGTTAAAAAATCAAAAATATAGGGATCCTTAAAGCTTTCTTGAGCTAGTTTCGAGTGGTGATCTGGAAGTGTTTGTGTGAAATTGGTAATGGCTTTGCCTTCACGTTCATAAAGATCTGACTTAATCCAAGCCTCTAATGCTCTCCGGCTCCAGCCATATTCAATAGTTTTTTGTGCATACCATAAACGCTTTTCATCGTTTTTAATTTTTTCGAGTATCACCGAGTTATGGCCCCATGAAATTCTAAACATTGGTAGGTTTGTTATTTGTGCTACCATGGTGGCACTTTTTTGATATGCTGCATAGAATGCTTGTATCCTAAAAACATTTCGTTTGGAAAAGCCGGCCATTTTAGGAAATAAATTTTGCAAATCTCTCGCTAATTTTTCAATAATGCTTGAGCCCCAAGCATTTATTTGTTGTTTTTCAAAAATTATTTTACCAATAGCCCAATAAAGTTTGATAAGCTCGGTGTTAACAGCGGAAATAGCTCGAACTTGTGCTTCTTCAATTTGTCTTTTGATTTGCACTAATACAGAAGTGTAATCTTTGATCGAAGTCTCTTCAAATTTGTTCTTGATATTTTTTTTCATAATTTACCAGTTCCCAGATTAGTGATCACTTATTAACTTGCTGAAATTTAATGTGACTCCTGCTTTTTAAATTTCTAATCTTGTTTTAGGCAAGGGGGGGGTCTTTTTCTATGGTATTGTTTTTGTCTTTAAAAAACAATATTTGTTATAGGCTCATTTCTTATCGATTACCTTGGGTAGCATGTCTAATAAGTTGCTTTTATTGGCGGGTCGAATGAAATAAAAAATGTGAGAAATAGGGCACTGAACAAGTATTGAATTGTATATCCTTGATTATGTATTATTAGAAATAGTAGTGATAAGTAACTATAAATAATGGAGAATCTATGAAGTCTAATTTTATCTTGAATTCTATGTTGATGAGTACGGTTTTTATGACCTTAAATGTATTGGGAAATATATCGGGCCATAAAGAGGTATTTATTAAAGAAGATATCGATACTACTCACAATACTGTTGGTATAGATCGTGCGGCGACGTGCGCTATAATTTATAATCCCCATCATACCCCTAAACATGATGAATGTCTGGTTGTATGCGGAGGCCCGGGTAATCATAAAAAAGTGTTTGACAATATTGGTAGAGTTATAGGTTCATCTACAGGTACACCAGCGTGGCTTGAGTATAAAAACTATATTGGTTTCAAAGAATTTCATAATTTCGTTGGTTCAAAAATACTGGTGGATAGCACTGGCCCTGAGACCGTTAAAACGACGGTAGTTCATAATAAGCATGAAGATGGTATTGATAGGCGAATAATTTTATGTGATGGCCCTTGTGAAAAAAGGGATGGAAAACCTGGTGAATCAAAAGAGCCAAAAATGAGAATTATGCCTTTTGAAGAATAAAAAAAGTCTCAGTACGAAACAGAGTAATTTTAAAAGCATTAATGTGTAAGTATGCATTAATGCTTTTGGTTTTTTTAAATCATCTAATTGTTTAAATCTGGCATTCTCTGAAGAAAATCTTTAGAGATCAATTACACCAGATTTTACTCTACTTTTTTCAGGTTAGTTTCATCTTGATGATCGATATTAATGACATTTGTTTCCAGCACAGCTCTAACTGCTTTGGTTCTGGTTTTCTTCGGAAACTCATCATCCACAATAATGTGCATTCAAACTCAACAGAGCCTAGTGTTTTGAAAATATTGGATCCATAAAAATTTGTGTAGCGCAAACCTATTATGCCTTTGGATAATTGATTTTTTTTATAATAAATATATAATTACTAAGTGTGCATATAAAGACATAGGTGACTTATATTCTATTTCAATCCAAATAAGGGAAAATACAATGAAAAACAAAATATTATTATTTTTGGCATTAAGCCTAACAGCTCTTACGCCTGTAGCGCATGCTGATTTTTTAGATTTATGTGGAGGCATACTATGGCATAGCCACTCAGAGGATTATTATGAGATCTTTCGTGAAATGCTGATGAGTGATCTTACTGGTGTAAATTCCAGGTTAACTTACGATACTGGCTCTTATGGAGATTATCAAGGATGGACATTGTTGATGATGGCAGCTCATAAAGGTCGTTATGAAATCGCTAAATTACTTTTAGAAAAGGGTGCTGATACGAAAATTAAAAACAATGATGGTAAATCAGCTTTGCAAATTGCTCAAGCTGCTGAGCATGAAGAAGTCGCTAAGTTAATTGTTGAGCATAGCAAGCCAGATTCATTATTAGAGCAAGTATTAAATTGCATTGATCTTGCGCCGCGTGCATTAGGCGGTATCTTTTTTGATCTGTCTGGATGTATTTTATGGCATAGCGCATCAGAAGATTCAAAAGATAATGATGAAATTTTTGGTAAAATGTTTATGGAGGACACCAGCGTTGTTAATGCTGTATTAGACTCCAGAGGGGGCTCTTATGCTGATTATCAAGGATGGACATTGTTGATGATGGCAGCTCATAAGGGTTGTTATGGAATAGTTAAATTGCTTTTAGAAAATGGTGCAGATGCGACCATTGAAACCAATGACGGTAAAACAGCTTTGCAAATTGCACGAATAGCTGGACATGGGGAAATTGTTACATTAATTGCTCAATACGTCGGATTAGATTCTTTAGTAGATCGAGCACTAGAAGTTATTGTGGCGAATTCAGGTGCAGAAGAAGTTGCTAATATCAAACCGCTCGTTCCGGCCGAACTGTATGAAAGAATTGAATTAGCAGTTTTAAAAAAATTAGTACGTAAAAAATAAATGGGAAAATACAATGAAAAACAAAATATTATTATTTTTGGCATTAAGCTTAACAGCTCTTGCGCCTATAGCGCATGCTGATTTTTTAGATTTAGCGGGAAGTATTATTTGGCATTCAAGCGATAATGGTGTGGGTTTTATAGATATGTTCAGCGAAGCGGTGGCACAACAGATGTATGATTGCGATACTCAATATGATGTTGATTTAAGACTGACCCAAAATAATGGAAGCTTTAATGAATATCAAGGATGGACACTGCTAATGATGGCTGCGCACATAGGTTGTTATTCTGCTGTAGACGTTCTATTGCAAGCAGGTGCAAATGTTTTACTAAAAAACAATAATGACCAGACCGCAATCCATTTAGCTATAGCAGCAAAGCATGAGGATATCGTTAACTTAATAGCAATATATTCTCGGCCAAAAACTTTAGTTGATCGAGCGCTAGAAGTAGTAATTTCTATGCTCGCAGGCAAAGAAAACAAGGAAGAGTCTTTAAAGTATATCAAGAGCGTTATTCCTTCAGATTTAGTGAGAGCATTGACACCTCTTCTTAGAAGGCATGAGGATGCTGAACTACAAAGACTTGGATTATGTTTAGCTGTTTTATTTGAACCTGAGGAAAATCAAACAGCATAATGCCATATCATATTTGATGGTATTTGGTTTGCGAAAAGATTTAGAGTTAGTTTGTTCTAATAGTCAAAATAAAAAAAGTTGACAAAGCGCCAAATTGCTTTAGAATTAAGTTATATCAAATCGAAATCGACGCGGGGTAGAGCAGCCTGGTAGCTCGTTGGGCTCATAACCCAAAGGTCGCTGGTTCAAATCCAGCCCCCGCAACCAAATTCCAAATCACTTTTCAAATAAATTTTATAAAGTTTTTCAGAAGATTTAATTTTTTAGGCTGAGATAAAAATAAGTGCTTTTTAAGGTCTAATTTCAATTAAATATTGCCGTTATAAAAAACGATTATATTTTTAGCATATCTTATATTTTTAACCAAAAAGAGTTCCGCAATTAATGGATAAAATTTCATTTTTATGACCTTTGTTGATGCCATCAGATAATGAAGTTTAATGCTTATTGATTTTTTCTGACATTAAGCAAATTTAGATGAAGATAGAAAGATAGCCTTTTTAAACAGAAATATTTTTGTATATACTTTTAATTAAAATATTTTGACGATAACAAGGGTTTTTATGAAAAAAATATCGCTATTTCTGCTGCTTATGGTAGCAACTATTATCCCATCTGCGGTCTGTAAAGCCGAAACCAATGATCTTGATTTAATCATTTTACAAAATCCTGAAAATGAGCTTAAAAAAGCGGTCAAAAGAGGATATTTAGAAAAACTAGTACGAGTCATCAAACTTATAGAAAGCAAGCAGTTAGATTTGAAAATTTTTCAAGATCCGGATTTGCTAAAGAGAGCTTCTAAGAGAGAAAATAAAAATAATCGTAACTCCAAAAAATATAATTTTTTGAGGGGTGCGCTCTGGACAACATTAGTTACAACGATCCTATTTCCGGCAGGAGCAACAAAAGAGTTTTTTTGGGAGGGGTCTGAGATTAAATCGCTGCCAAGCTATTGGCCATTGATGATGAAAGGAACGTTGTTATCTCTTAATCTTTGGTTCTTACGATTAACAACTGAAGGAAAAGCGATGTTTGTAAAAAATGCGCGATTAGCTAACCAATTGGTAAAAAAATATCATGCAAAAAGTCTAGCAAGTTAAGAGGATAAAGATGAAAAAATTAAACAATATCGCTTATTTGTTAGCATCCCTTTTAGTAGTAAGTAATACAATTCATGCTGATCTTCATAATGAGATACTGCTTGATTCTTCTTTGAACAAAATGAATACTGCAATGGATTCTTATGAAAAAAATAAAGCAAAAGACAAAGATTTAGAGTTAGAGGCACGTCTTTTAATAGATTCCCATGAGGTTATTCTTGATTATGTTAAAAACAAGAAATATGTAGCGCTTAAAACTGCATACGACAAAATGAAAGATGATAAAGCATTCGCAAGACCTAACAATGAACAAATCGCAGAATATCGTACTATCATTCAAGACCATATTCAAACAACCAAAATTGAAATAAAGAATAAAAAGCAATCCAACGCTTACTTAAAGCAATGTATAAAAAACGGCATAGCGCTGGGTTCTGTTATTATTGTTTCTGGTGGATTGTTTGCGTGGGGCAGTTGGAAAATACACATGTTGCCTGGTCGACAAAAGAGCTTGCCAGAAAGATATATGAGTACTGCGGCCAAATTAGCAATTGATTATTCAGCTATAATTGGCTTACCCTTAACAAGTTTTTTATTTCTCAAACTTCTCATACAATTAGTATCTTCTGATGAAATTGAGATGCTTCAAAAAATGAATGGTCTATTGCTGCTTTTTGAGCAACTAAATGATGTGCATTCCCAAGCATAAATAGTCTGTATCTATTAAATTTTAGGCCTATTAATACTCATGTTTGAGTATTAATAGGCCTTTTTTTATCTTTCAAATCGTTAAACGTTCTGTAAAACTGGATTCAAGTAGGATGCAGCATGAGGGAAAAAGTTTAAGCACTCTTCTTTATGTTCAGTTTCGTTGCATGATTTGATTGTATAATTGTCGGTTGCGATCAATGGTCCATTCCAGGTTAATTTTTCTTCTTTGTTAGCAAGCGTTGAATAATAAGCACAAGTTTCTAAGGGGCATTGAGCTGATATGTCTTTATTAAACATATTTCTCGTTATTATTACATCCTTGAGAATTGTTGCTTGAGTGCCTTTAGTAACTTTGTTTTGAGGGTCATTGTTTTTGCATTCCAATTTTTTAATCCAGAAGATTTTTGATGAAGCCAGATCTGAAAAAGTTAAAAATGAATTTACAATTTCCTGTAAATTTAAGGTGGATGAACTAATTTCTTCGAATGTATGCATGGCAAAACCAGGAATCATTGAGATTAATCTTGGTGGTTCTTGAAATTCGATTGACGTATTTATAATAAGTTTGCCGGGAATATATTTGCTGTAAATTAATGCAACGTTCTTATTGATGACGGTTGGTTTAGAACTGTTTTTATCGTTTACTATCACCGATGAGTTATCATTGGGAATAGGTTGAAAATGATCCGTATTGGCAAGTCTAATAAGAGGAATATTTGCTATCCTTTGGTGTATGATTTTGCCACAGTGATCTATATGGGGATGCAATGAGTACGATACTAAAAGTAGGGTCTCGTTATTATTATGTCCACCTCGCCGTAATGTTTCAAAAAATCGATTAAAGTTCAAGGAAGTAGCTAGCTTAAGTGTTTTGTGTGGTATATCAATGTCCTGAATATGTAACTCAGAAGGTTCGTAGGGGGTTGAAACCCCTGTTTTGGCATAGGGGGGCAAATGTATAACAGAAAGTTCATGTATAGCTCGATTCTCGGAAGTAGTATTAGAAATTATCGAATACTTTAAAAGAAGTGGTTTGCTAATGCCATCGATTATTTCTGTATACGGCTTAATTAAATGAGTTCCACCTGCAAAGCATGAAGTGTAATATAGAAATTCTGTTTCAATTTTATCATTAAGAAATTTTAATACATCGCGAAATTCTTCTATTGATAAGGAAGCTATAATCCCATTTGTGGTTTGAGCTAGCGACTCTATTCTACGTATCTCTTGGTTTAGGTTTTTAATCGTAGCGATATGCTTTTGGCATGATGCATGATGCTTACACTGATTAAAGTGATTAGAATTTTGCTTGTTTTTTTCATACTGCAAGCAATCTTTAAATCTGGGGTTATTTAGCTTTTTTTGAGCGATGTTTTTGAGTATATGAATCTGTGATAAAAGATTAGCTTGTTGATCTTTGGGTAATCCATGCCCGGAGATATATACAGACCAAATATGTTTAGCTTGCTGCGTTGAGAAGCTTTTTTTTATGTCATTATTGGTTATAAAAATTTGTTCCAAGCTTTGCGTAAAAGGAATTTGTTTGTTGTTTTGTTGAATTGATTGTTCAAAGAAGCTAGTGCTTACATTTTTCATACGATCAACTTTTAGACCTAATTCTAAATTGGTATACGCATGAGGAGTTGCAGGTAAATTTGAAGCAATATGGGTCAAGTTTAGATGCTGAATATAGTTATTAGGCACCAATAAAAAGATATCATCATTCACCTGCTTTATTTGCCAATCTTTGTGAAAATCAATCGTGCTACATAATAGATAGGTGATCATCTCAAGAGTTAAGGCGCCAATAGCTGATCTATTTTTGCTTATTTTTTTTATATTAGATGGTGCAAATTGAAGATTAAAACGTTTGTCAGTTACAACTATATTTAAGGCTTGATAAATATCATCCTCATTTTCATTTGTGATTAATTGCTGCAATGCGCCATTGATCCTCGCAACAGATTTGCTCATATATTGACAGATGATTTTGAAGTTATCAAGTGCTAAATTACCCTTAAATTTGTTATAATGACCATATTTTTTGTAAAGAGCACTGCGTTCCAAATTTATAAAATCAGAAAATATATTTTGATGATCAATAACATTTTTAATAAGCGATTTATTGGCAATTATTGGTGCTGCTTGCTGATAAAGCGCAATAAGCAAAGTGCTTGTTATAGCACCTATTCCTAATGGTTTTGCTGTTTGCGCAAAATTGTAATCAGTTGATTCATTGAGTGTCTGATCGATATGCTCCGAATGACGAGTATCTAGTAGGGCAATGATTTCTCTGTTGGGTATTTGATTGTTTGCCGTTACGGTACTGAACAATAAAGCAAGTAAGTAAAGGCTTAATTTCTTAAACATTGTTAATGCTTTCTTGTTTTAAATGCTTTGTAATACGTGACTTAAGATATTTTGAGCTTGAGGAAAGCAGTTTAGGCATTCTTCTTTATGAAGATTGTCGGTACAAGGAATTATCTTGCTATTGTAATCATTGACAAATGAGCCTTCCCAAGTTAATTTTTTTTCTCGATTTGTATTTGTAGAAAAGTAGGCGCAATTTTCTACGGGCAAAAGCTCTTCTTGTGAGCAAAGGGCTAAAGCATTTGAGT
>Ga0335394_10000048_pt1 | contig 115496 bp, 109 predicted proteins | sample MAT03_FD_205741 | JGI IMG/M metagenome (GOLD analysis project Ga0335394, IMG submission 205741) | Freshwater microbial communities from Lake Fryxell liftoff mats and glacier meltwater in Antarctica - MAT-03 (spades assembly) (version 2) ... | reverse complement strand
GCCTATAACCTGCATATTCTAGGAAATTATTTGAATGCTGAAAAAATCAAAAAGGAAGAAAAGTTAAGCAAACAAAGAATCCGATACAGATTAGCGGCTTAAAGAATGAAGTTCAAAAAATCAAGGGCCATGCCATGCTTAGTTTTTTCTACTTTTAAGAAAAACACAAAATAAAGGCGGTTATTAAAAGTCTATCAACAAAATTCATTAAAAAAATATGACGCTAGCATCTGAAAAAGAAAACAGGGCAGGTTTTCAACTTTAAACTAACAAAAAAGATGAGTTTTCGGACAGACACTATATAGAATTTTTAGCGTGTTCTTATCTTTACTTTCCGCGAAATAATTAACGGTTAGGGCTGCTTCGCAATTTGGCGATGTGGCAGGGTTTGTAAATCCATAAAAAAACCTCTCCGCAAGGAAAGGTTTTTTATAAATGAGAAAATCTCTTATTATAGTTTTGCTTTGATCTCTATCATGTCGTATCCTTCAATAATGTCTCCAACAACAATGTCGTTAAAGTTTTCGATATCCAGACCGCATTCGTAACCTGAAGCAACTTCTTTTACATCGTCTTTGAAACGTTTTAAAGAGCCTAGTGATCCCGTATGAATTACAATACCATCGCGAATCACGCGTACTTTTGTGTTACGCGTAACTTTTCCATCAAGTACATAACAACCAGCGATTGTACCAACACGCGTAATTTTAAATACTTCACGCACTTCGATGTTGCAAACAATTTTCTCTTCAAATTCGGGGGCCAACATACCTTCCATCGCTGCTTTAATCTCGTTGATAGCATCGTAGATAATAGAATATAAACGAATATCAATTTCTTCGACCTCAGCTAACTTGCGGGCACTTGTGCTTGGTCTCACTTGGAAACCAATGATGATCGCGTTAGAAGCCGAAGCTAACAACACATCACTTTCACTGATTGCACCAACCGATTTATGGATAATATTTACAGCAACTTTTTCTGTCGATAATTTTAATAAAGAGTCAGCTAATGCTTCGATAGAACCATCCACGTCACCTTTTACAATCACGTTTAATTCTCTAAAGTCACCAATAGCCAAACGTCTTCCGATCTCATCGAGCGTAATGTGTTTGTGTGTCCTGATTCCTTGTTCACGTTGCAATTGTAAACGTTTGTTCGCGATCTCACGTGCTTCACGTTCATCTTTCATCACATTGAACTTGTCACCTGCTTGTGGCGCACCGCTCAATCCTAATACTTTTACAGGGTGTGAAGGTCCGGCAGACTCCACTTTCACGCCGCGCTCATTGAACATAGCACGTACACGTCCGCTGAAACTTCCCGCCAGCATAGTATCTCCTACTTTTAGTGTTCCGCTTTGTACTAAGATCGTAGATACATATCCGCGACCTTCCTCCATACTTGCTTCAATCACAGATCCGTTAGCGTTCTTTTTAGGATTTGCTTTCAAATCCATCATGTCCGCTTCAAGCAATACTTTTTCTAAAAGCAAATCAATATTCAAGCCTTGCTTTGCAGATACTTCCTGACATTGGTATTTTCCACCCCACTCTTCTACCAGAATGTTCATGGCCGATAAGCCTTCGCGAATTTTATCGGGATTTGCTCCCGGCTTGTCAATTTTATTGATGGCGAAGATCATCGGTACACCCGCTGCCTGCGCGTGATTGATGGCTTCTTTTGTTTGAGGCATAATGCTATCATCTGCCGCAACCACAATAATAGCAATGTCGGTTACTTTAGCTCCACGGGCACGCATGGCGGTAAACGCCTCGTGACCCGGAGTATCCAGGAACGTCATACTGCGACCGTCGGCCTGTTTCACATTGTAAGCACCAATATGTTGTGTGATGCCCCCGGCCTCACCTGCAACAACATTTGCTTTACGGATAAAGTCAAGCAGTGATGTTTTACCGTGATCAACGTGACCCATTACAGTAACAATCGGTGGTCTCTGGATCAGATCCTCAGGTAAATCTTTTTCCTCTTCTTTAATAGATTCAAGTTCTTCGGCAGAACCGAATTCAATTTTATATCCAAACTCTTCTGCTACGATCGAAATTGTTTCAGCATCCAACCGTTGGTTAATGGAAACAAATAATCCGAGTGACATACAGGTAGAGATAATTTGCGTTACCTGCACATTCATCATTTGCGCCAACTGGTTTGCGCTAACAAACTCGGCTACCGTCAATAATTTTTTGTCTGCTTCAGCAATTTCTGCCCGCTCAGCCATCTTATCGCGATTCTCTTCACGTTTCTCACGACGGTATTTGGATGTTTTGGACTTATTTCCTTTTTCGCTTAAGCGTGCAAGCGTTTCTTTAATTTGTGCCTGGATTTCTTCTTCCGTCAACTCGTGACGTGGTTTTCCTGGCACAGTGGTTCCACCTGGCTTTTTAGCGCGAGGATCGCCGTATTTTTCTTTTGCACGTTCGCGCGCGATCGCAGATTGTTCTTTTCCTACTTTCTTAATTTCTTCCTGCGAGAGGCCTCCTTTGCGGATCCGCTTGCGTTTCTTCTTATCTGCCGCACTTGCAGCGGCATTAGCTGCTGCTTTTTTCGGCGATTCTTTTGCTACGGGTAGTTCAACCCGCCCTAAAATTTTTGGCCCATCCAGCTTTTCATACTTGGTCACTAAAAAATCCTCTTTCGGCTCTTCCTTCACTTCTGGCGCTTTCTCCGGCGCAACCTCTTTTACTTCGTCTACTGGTTTTGCTTTTACTTCTGCAATCGGCGTTTCATTTTCAGGAGCAGTTTTGGCTTCGCGTTCTGCGTCTTTTTCCTTTTTCGTTTTCTTATCTGGCTTGGTTTTCAGGTTCATGGAATCTAGATCCACTCTACCTATAACCTTAGGGCCATCATGGATGATTTCCGGCTCCTTTTTAATGATAGGAGCCTCAATAACAAATTCTTTTTTGACCTCAATTTTTTCAGGAACTTCTTCAACCGGTGCAGACAAAGTGAGATCTTTGATCACCACTTCGTCAAACTCTTCATCCTTCTGCTTCTTTGGTTTTATTTCATCCAGCACAATGGTCTCGCGCTTCAGCTTATTGCTGTTTTGAGCAACCGTTTCAGCTTCTTCACGAGCCGATTTATCACTTGAAAATTCTTTCAGCAACAAACGGTATTCGTCATCGCCGATTTTGGCGTTGGGATTACTGTCTACAGGCAGGCCCTTAGCACCAAGGAATTCCACGATCTTCCCGAGGGAAAGATTGAACTCTTTGGCTACTTTGCTTAATCGAAGTGTTTTAGCTCCTTCTGACATATTTTACTTAATCTTTCTAAATTTAATTACCCGGCTTATTCAGGAAAGCCGTAAAACCTTCTATTTATCAGCCACTAGTTAGTCCTCAAACTCAGCGCTCAACACATCACGAACACTTTTTATTGTTTCTTCGCTTATGTTTGTGCGGCGTGCAAGTTCTTCGTCGTTTAATTCCAGAACAGATTTAGCTGTATCGCAACCAATGGCTTTTAACTGCTCAATGATGTCAGCTTCGATCTCATCTGAGAATTCTTCCAAATCCACATCGTCTTCCGTCTCTACATCAATATCTGTATCACGGAATACATCGATTTCGTATCCTGTTAATTTTCCTGCTAATTTAATATTAAATCCGCCTTTTCCAATGGCAAGACTAATCTGATCAGGTTTTAAGAAAACCTCAGCACGTTTTGTCTCCTCGTCGATTTTGATAGTTGTGATCTTCGCAGGACTTAACGAACGTTGGATCAGTAAGGTTGAGTTATTTGTAAAGTTAATAACATCAATATTTTCATTTTTTAATTCACGCACAATCCCGTGAATCCTGGAACCTTTCATCCCCACACAAGCTCCAACCGGGTCAATCCTGTCATCATAACTTTCAACAGCAACTTTGGCTCTTTCACCAGGCTCCCGTACAATTTTTTTAATAGTGATAAGCCCGTCAAAAATTTCAGGAACTTCTGTTTCAAACAAACGCTCTAAAAACACCGGTGAAGTACGCGAAACAATGATTGAAGGCGTTCCGTTTTTAAGATCAACTTTAGACACAACTGCTTTTACAGTATCTCCTTTTTTGAAAAAGTCAGAAGGGATTTGCTCTGTTTTTGGCAGTAACAATTCGTTTCCTTCGTCATCCATCAACATAATCTCTTTTTTCCATACCTGGTAAACTTCGGCAGTAATAACATCGCCAACTTTTTCCTTGTACTTATTGTAAATCTCGCTCTTCTCAAGTTCAAGGATTTTTTGCACCAGGTTCTGACGCACTGATAATACAGCACGGCGGCCAAAATCTTCTAATTTTACTTTTTCAGAAACGTCTTCGCCAATCTCGAAATCAGGCTCAATTTTTTGTGCATCTGCAAAACTGATGTGTTTGTTTTCATCAAAATCGAAAGAATCTTCAGCAAACTCGTCATCAACAATTTTACGATTCTTGTATATTTCAACGTCACCCTTATCCGGATTCACAATGATATCGAAGTTTTTATCGCTGCCATACCTTTTGATCAGCATGCTGCGGAATACGTCTTCAATTATGGTCATTAACGTCGCACGGTCAATGTTTTTTATGTCTTTAAATTCCGAGAACGACTCTATCAGGTTTACGCCTTCCATGGTTTTGTTTTTTTATTTATTGTTGTTAATTTTTTATTTAAGCGTTATGTAACAGTGAGGCAGATCAGAAGACCGCATCATGATTAAAATTTAAGTTTAATTTTTGCTTCCTTAATTTGATCGTACTTAATGATCTGTTCTTTTTTTACCGTTACTTTTCCTTTACCAACCGGCTTATTTTCACGGGCGGTGTATTCCAGCTTAATTTCCTCGTCATTGCAAGCTACCAGATCTCCCTCTGCTTTTTCTCCGTCATTCAACTTTATTTCAAAGGCTCGCCCAAGGTGCTTTTTATATTGTCGCGGCAGTACCAATGGAGTGACAGCGCCATGAGAGCTCACATCCAAAGCAAAATCCTGCTTTTCGCGGTCTAAATTCCCTTCAATGGCGCGGCTAACCCCCACGCAATCCTTAATAGTTACCCCTTCGTCTCCATCTAAAAACACATTAATGTGGTTATCAGACCCGATTTTTATTCCGGTAACGTATACGCTGGAGCCCTGTAAATGCTGACTAGCCAACTCAAATATGTGTTCTTTTGAAATCAAAAATTTTTCCAATAAAATAGGGGACTTTCTGTCCCCTTCCCTTTTAATCTTATTTTCCGGGCACAAATATAAGTAATCTTTTGGACATAAAAAAACAAAAATATATACAAAACTACCGTTTTAGAACCAACCTTTTACTGAGAATTTTCGTGTAGTATACAAGAAGCAGGCACTAAAATACGAAAAAATGAAAAAAGGAACTTTAAAAACGATCATTATTCTGGTCTGTTTGTTGTTTATCAACATAGAGGCGGCGCAGGCCGGCCTCATTCATAAATTCAAACTTTACATCCGTCACGAATTCTCCGATTACCAGTTGCTGTATTTCACAACAGGCTTTTTGTTTTTGGGCCTTTTAAGTTATGTTATTTTTACTCCTGTGCTCATTGGAAAAGAGAAATGGGCATGGTTAAGTTATTATTCTTACAACCCCAATCGCCACGATTATCGCAGCAAACGTGTTATGGTTCAAAAAATCTCTGGAATTCTCAAAAACACTGAGTTTGGCAATCAAGCTCATTCTTAAACAGTTAGGTTTAATTCTTTGTTAAAAATAAATAAGTTATCAAAAAAGATCGGCAATTCTGAAGTTAAAATTTTGTTTTAGCACCGATATTTTTATTTTTGTGGCAAATTTTTAAATCTAAAAATAATGTCTGACATTGCAAACAAAGTAAAATCAATCATCGTAGATAAATTAGGCGTTGATGAAAAAGAAGTAACTCCAACAGCTAGTTTTACTAATGATTTAGGGGCTGATTCCCTGGATACAGTAGAACTTATCATGGAATTCGAAAAAGAATTCAACATCGCTATTCCTGATGAACAAGCTGAAAAAATTGGAACCGTGGGCGATGCTATCTCATACATTGAGGCTAACGCTAAAAACTAATTCTACCATATGCAACTGAAACGTGTAGTAGTTACAGGTCTGGGCGCTGTAACCCCATTGGGCAATAGTGTTAACGATTATTGGAATAACTTAATACATGGAGTGAGCGGAGCTGCACCTATTACACGTTTTGATGCATCTAAATTCAAAACCCGCTTTGCCTGTGAGGTAAAAGGGTTTAATCCGGAAGATTATTTCGACAAAAAAGAAGCCCGTAAACTGGACGCTTATTCCTGGTATGGCATCGCTGCAAGCGATCAGGCCATGAAAGATAGCGGCTTATTGGCTGAAAATATTGACAGGAATGAGATTGGAGTGATCTGGGGTAGCGGTATTGGTGGTTTAGATACCTTCCAAACCGAAACGTTCGCCTTTGCAAAAGGCGATGGTACCCCTCGTTTTAACCCTTTCTTTATTCCAAAAATGATCGCTGATATTTGCAGTGGTCATATTTCTATGCGCTTTGGGCTAAGAGGGCCTAATTTTACAACCGTTTCGGCTTGTGCTTCCTCTACCAACGCTTTGATCGACGCCTTCAATTACATTCGTTTAGGGAAAGCCAACGCCATTGTAACCGGTGGAAGTGAAGCTGCCATTAATGAAAGTGGTATGGGTGGTTTTAACGCCTGCCAGGCAATGAGCACCCGCAACGAAGATCCTGCAAAAGCATCACGTCCTTATGATAAGGAGCGCGATGGATTTGTATTAGGGGAAGGTGGCGGCGCTATCGTTCTTGAGGAGTTAGACCACGCGCTTGCACGTGGTGCGAAAATTTACGCAGAAATTATTGGCGGAGGCATGAGTGCCGATGCACATCATATCACCGCACCTCATCCCGAAGGCTTAGGTGCAACACTTGTAATGAAACGCGCCTTAAAAGATGCGGGTCTTACCGGTCCCGAAGTGGATTATATCAATACCCACGGAACCAGCACTCCTCTAGGGGATACAGCAGAACTAAAAGCTATTGTAAACGTTTTTGGCGAGCATGCTTATAAGCTCAACATCAGTTCTACAAAAAGTATGACCGGTCACTTACTGGGTGCAGCAGGAGCTATTGAAGCAATGGCAGCAATCATGGCAGTAAAAACAGGAATTATTCCGCCAACCATCAATCATACAACACCTGATCCGGAAATCGATCCTAAATTGAATTTAACGCTTAACAAAATGCAGACGCGCAACGTGGATGTTGCCATTAGCAATACGTTCGGTTTCGGCGGACACAATGCGGCTGTTATAATTAGAAAATTTAATCCCTAAGATTTTGGCTTTAAAAAGACTATTATCGCTGCTAAGTCTCAAAGACATCAAAAGCGATAAGGTTTTTAAAGAATGGATAAAGACCACAACTGGTTATTCTCCAAAAAATATTTCATTATACCATCAGGCATTTTTTCACAGCAGTATTTCTGTAAAAAGAAGTGGTACCACCATAAGCAATGAGCGTCTTGAGTTTCTTGGTGACGCGCTACTTGGCGCTATTGTTGCCGATTACCTTTTTAAAATGTACCCTTATAAGGACGAAGGTTTTTTAACCCAGCTTCGCAGTAAAATTGTGAATGGGCAGAGTCTTAAAGACCTTGCTCTGAAATTCGGCTTCAATAATTTTTTGAAAGCAAGTCTTACAAAGGATGAAAAAACGAAATCAAGCGCGTATGGCGATGCTTTTGAAGCCTTTATTGGTGCTGTTTACCTTGATATAGGCTTTAACAAGACAAAAACTTTTGTCATCTCAAGGATCATAAAAATTCATGTGGATACCGAGGGTCTCGCAAACACTAATGAAGACTATAAAAGTCAACTTCAGATCTTCTGTCAGAAAAACAAATACACACTTGAATATAAATTATTGAGCGAAGAAAGGCTTGGGGCCAACAAAATGTACGTAATAGAAGTATATGTAAATGGCAAAGCCTATACCAAATTCGAAAGCTATAGCAAACGTACCGCCGAACAAAAATCAGCACAGCTTACCTTAGAACAATTGAGTAAAGAGAGTGGCTAAGTACGTTTTAAATAGCAGCGAAGATGATCTGGATTTTGTTCTGATTGGAATAACCTGCCTGGAAAACCAATACTCTGCAGCGGCGCTGCTCGACGATGCACTAAAGATCAAATTATTTCTAAGCGACCACATTCCCTTCAATTTAAAAGAAGGCCGCGTTTTTAAGTTTTCCCTCTTTCGCTTTTTAGATGAAGAGCTTGGTCTTGAGTATTTTTTCATTCCTAACACCAGCAATTTTGAAGAGCCGAACATAAACACGCCAACCGATAAAAATGATTTGTTTTCAGGAATAGATGTCGACGAAAGCGTAAAGCTTATTAAGGAATTACCCAAAACAGATTTCTTTCTTATCCTGAAAGGCGAAGACCTGCACAAGTATCAGTTCAAAATAATTGAGCGACTTAAGAATTATCCCGATATTATACAAATACAGGCCATCGAGCCGCACGACCTTCCGAGCAAAAGAAATTTGATCTTTTAACCCTTTTCCTCTCATTTTTCTAAATATCTTTACAGGATGGAAGATTTTAAAAGTCATATTTCCAAACTGAGAGAAGATTTTGTTAAAGGCACTTTAAGCGAAGCCGATGTGTCTACTGATCCTTTTCATCAATTTACCTCTTGGTTGAAACAAGCTGCGGATTCAAAGATCCCAGAGTTTCAGGCCATGAACATTGCAACAGTTTCCGCCGATGGAAAGCCCTCGTCACGCATAGTGTATCTTCGAGAATTCGAAAATAATGCGTTTTCCTTTTACACCAATTACAATTCCAAAAAAGCAAAGGAGCTGGAAAAAAATCCCAACGCCTCTTTCACTTTTTTTTGGCCAGAACTAGAACGTCAGGTAAGAATTGAAGGGAATATTGAAAAAGCAAGTGCAGCACAAAGCGACGCTTATTACAATGCGCGTCCATACGATTCTAAAGCTGGAGCCTGGGCCAGTGATCAAAGTCATGAACTTTTTTCACGCGGCGATCTGGAATTAAAAATAGAAGAAATAAAAAGCAAATACAGTCCAGAAGCCATTAAACGCCCTGATTTCTGGGGCGGCCTGGTTTTAAAAGCAAACTACTACGAATTCTGGCAGGGTCGCAAAAGCAGACTTCACGACAGGATTATTTACGATTTAAAAAATAATAATTGGGTAATTTCAAGACTCTCACCTTAAGGTCACAGGATTGCTTATTTGACACAAGTCGTTGTCATTTCGAGCGGAGTCGAGAAATGAATCACGAAGAAAGTTAACTATGACAAAAGAAGAAAAAATAAAAAAATTTGATGCGAATGGCATCGGTCAGTTAAACGACGGTATGTTTGGCTTACCCTTTTCGCTGGAAGAATGTGAAACCGTTTTAATTCCTGTTCCATGGGAAGTTACTGTTAGCTACGGCGGAGGAACAGCAGATGGTCCGGAAGCAATATTAGAAGCCAGCTACCAGGTTGACCTTTATGATCCTTTAGTAAAAGATGCTTGGAAAAAAGGAATTGCGATGGATGAAATGAATGCTGATGTGCGTTCTAAGAGCGATGCGCTGCGGTCTAAAGCAGAAAGCTACATGGAGGCTTTAGCAACCGGTGAAAAAGAAAGTGATCCAAAACTAAAAGCGGTTTCAGAGAGCATAAAACAGGAATGTTTGTGGTTGAACGATTGGGTAAAAAATCGTGTCCTGCATTTTATGAATCAGGGAAAATATGTTGGCCTCTTGGGCGGCGACCACTCCACGCCTTTGGGTATGATGCAGGCTTTATCTGAAAAGTATGAAAGTTTTGCTGTGCTTCAAATTGATGCGCACGCTGATCTCCGCAACGCCTACGAAGGCTTTGAATTTTCTCATGCTTCCATCATGTTTAATGCGCTAAAAATTAAACAAGTTGAAAAATTAGTGCAAGTAGGAATTCGTGATTATTGCGAAGAAGAATTAAATCTAATTAACGATAGCCAAGGAAGAGTAAAAACATTTTTCGACCGCGACATAAAATATGCTCAATTCAATGGAGACAGCTGGGACAGGATTTGTAACCGCATTGTAAACGAGCTTCCACAAAATATATATTTAAGCTTCGATATCGATGGCCTTGACCCTAAATTGTGTCCGAATACCGGAACTCCCGTTGCTGGAGGATTTGAAACGGAACAGGTTTTATTCTTACTTGAAAAAATTGTAAATAGCGGAAGAAAAATTATCGCGTTTGATCTTAATGAGGTAAGTCCGGCTGAAAATAACGACTGGGATGCCAACGTAGCAGCACGTTTATTATACCGCATTGCAAACATGGCGGCTATGAGTGCAAACCACTGAGAACAACACTAGTAGAATAATTAATGAAATTAGTAGTCAACTATATTCTGTTTTTGATTTTAATCAGCTCCAGCATGTTTTCAAAAAAACTCAAAGAAGGAAACTACCGTGGAGTATTGCTATTGAACGAATCGGAAGGTATCGAAGTTCCCTTTAATTTTATTGTAAAATACAAAGGCAAAAATCCCACCATTATTATTAGTAATGCTGAAGAACGGATTTTTGTTGATGAAATAACTATTAAAGGAGATTCTGTAAATTTCAAAATGCCTGTTTTTGATACAGAGTTTAAAACCGTTTTAGCGGGCGACAGTCTTGAAGGTGTGTGGATCAACAATTACAAAACCGCCAACAATACTATAAAATTTAAAGCGAGGTACGGCGAAAACAAACGCTTTTTATTTGTACCCGGAAAAACAAACCCTTTATTTGAAGGAAGGTGGGAGGTCTCTTTTTCTCCTGAAACCAAAGACAGCTCCAAAGCGATTGGAGTTTTCCATCATACAGAGCAAACAGATTATCTTACTGGTACTTTCCTTACAGAGACCGGTGACTACCGCTACCTCGAAGGTATGAGGGTAGGAACAAAAATGTATCTCTCGTGTTTTGACGGGATTCACGCCTATTTATTTATAGCAGAATTTTCAGGTGATCACATTACAGGAAAATTTTATTCCGGAGCTAACTGGCAGGAAACATGGACCGCTAAAAGAAATCCGGATTTTGAACTTAGGGACGCAGAAGAAATAAGTTTTGTAAAAAATAAAGACGAAAAAATAAATTTTACTTTCCCTGACCTCGAAGGAAAACAAATCTCGCTAAGTGATAAAAAATTCGAGAATAAAGCTATTATTGTGCAAGTTATGGGAAGCTGGTGTCCAAACTGCATGGATGAAAGTGTTTATTTTTCCGCACTCTATAAACACTATAATTCGCAAGGACTAGAGATCGTAGCACTGGCCTTTGAACGAACCACCGATTTTGAAAAATCAAGAGCGCAATTAATCCGGTTAAAAAACAAGCTGTCTATTAACTACCCCATCCTCGTTACACAACAAACAGGTAAAGACAAGGCCAGCGAAGTATTATCAGCTTTAAATGCGATCACAGCTTTTCCAACCACTATCTTTTTAAATAAAGAACATAAAGTGGTAAAAGTGCATACTGGCTTTAATGGTCCTGCTACGGTCAACGAGTACGAAGTATACAAGCAGAGAACAGAAAGTCTCATTAAAAATTTATTGAAAGAATAAGATGTTTACAGGAATTATAGAAACACTCGCCCGCGTTGAAAACATTGAAAGAGAAAATTCCAATGTGCATTTCACTTTTTCGAGTTCAATTACAGGAGAGCTAAAAATTGACCAAAGTGTTGCTCACAACGGCGTATGCTTAACTGTGGTGAAAATTGAAGGGAATAATTATACCGTTACGGCCATTGACGAAACTTTAAAAAGAACGAACCTTGGCGAATTAACAACCGGCTCACTTGTTAACCTCGAGCGGTGTATGCCTGCTAATGGAAGGTTTGACGGACACATTGTGCAGGGTCATGTAGACACTACCGCAACCTGCAAAGCCGCTAACGATCTAAATGGGAGTTGGGAATTTGTATTTGAACACGAAAAAAACCACACTAATATTACCGTTGAAAAAGGAAGCATCACCATTAACGGTGTAAGCCTCACAGTAGTGCAATCTACCGACTCTACTTTTTCAGTGCACATTATCCCTTATACATTTGAGCACACGAACTTCAAATACTTTGTCCCGGGAACCTCAGTTAACCTGGAATTTGATATTGTGGGTAAATATGTATCAAAACTTTTATCCCGCTAATTTTAAAGTTTTTAATAAGGTTTTATTTGCAAACCCATCTTCCTTAAAATTTAAAACGTTTCAGATTTTTTTCCTGCTGAAAAAGTTTCATCTTTACACAAATGAAGCTAAGATCTCTCATAGTTGACGATGAAGTTCACGCAAGGGAAAACCTAAAGTACCTGCTTGAAAACTTCTGTCCGGAAATAGAAGTAACTGGTATGGCAGGCAATGAGGAACATGCCAGAGAACTTGTAAACATGTTAAATCCGCAGGTTATTTTTTTAGACATCTGCATGCCCAGCGGAACAGAAGGTTTTGATTTTTTAGAATCTCTTCCCGAAAAAAAATTTCAGGTTGTTTTTGTTACCGCCTTTAAAGACTATGCTATAAGGGCCCTTAACGCAAACGCAATCTATTATCTTCAAAAACCAGTTGATGTTGACGACTTAAAAATCGCGGTTAAAAAACTAATAAGCACCAATCAGCTGTTTACCGAAAATCATGAGCAGCTCTTAAATTATATCAAATCTCTTGAAAATCTCTCGCGAACTTTGATTCCTTCTATTGGAGTGCCTCGCATTACAATTAATCATTCCAAAGGCTTTAAAATCGTTGATCCCAATGATTTTATGTACCTCGAAGGCGACGGAAACTATACTTCTATCATTTTTACCGATGGCAGTAAATATGTTGACACTAAGTCAATCGGTGTTTATGAAGATCTTCTCGATCAAAAGCATTTCTTCCGAATTCACAAATCTCACATTGTGAATATTTTATATGTAAAGGAATTTCTCAACGACAATGGACATTTTGTTGTGATGAAAGACAAAAGCAAGCTGGCCATCTCCCGTTTAAGACTTCCCCAGTTTCTGGAATTTTTCAAGCGTGGAAAAAAGTCCTGATGCCTTTAAATAAACCAAATCAGCATTTTATACATTTGCACGAGCATTCTGCGCACCTACACCCTAATAAGATAAAAAGGTTGCTATTTTCGTTAAAGGATATTTATTGTATTTTTAAATAAAATATTTTCTAAATCTACACCTATGAAAGCCTGTCAGCTTAAGCTAAACATTCTCGCGCTACTGACATTTGCTTGTTCCTTTAATCCATTATTGTCCCAACACTACAATTTTATAAACTACTCCACCGAATCAGGATTAGCGCAGTCCCAGATCAGGTCTATTGCCCAGGACAAAAACGGGTATTTATGGCTGGGCACTCTTGCTGGCTTATCAAAATACGACGGCAAAAAATTTGTAAACTATTCCATTCAGAATGGACTAATAGATAACCAAATCTTTTCTCTTGCAGCAGATAAATCAATGGGCCTTTGGATTGGAACTCTTGGAGGTCTTAATTATTTTAGCGGAGAAAAATTTAAGGCCTACCCCTTTAAAGAAGACATGGCCGAAAACCAGGTAAATTCTATTGGCCAAGACTTCACAGGCAATCTATGGTTAGCTACCGACGGAGCCGGTGTATGTAAATTCCGCGGCAACAAATTCGAATACTTCACCGAAGAACAAGGGCTTATAAATAACAACGTTCGCACCGTTTGTGTTGATGATAAAGGACAGATTTGGTTTGGCACAAAAAACGGGATCTGTTTTTATGATGGCACGGGATTTAAAAAAATCGATACAACTATTTTTCAGCCTAAGAATGTGAGTCATATTTTTATGGACAAACATAAAAAATTATGGTTCAGTACTTTTGGAGAAGGTGTTTATTGTTATGATGGAGTAGCCTTTAAGAATTATAACAATGAGGCTAATGGGCTGATCAACGACTGGATTCGCTCCGCCATCGAAGACTCTGAAGGAAATATTTGGTTTGCTTCCAAGTTTGGTCTCTCACGTTTTGATGGAAAAACGTTTATGAGATTTACTGAAGTAGAAGGTCTGCCTGTAGACAATACGAACATTGTATTTGAAGATAAAGAGAAAAATATATGGATCGGTTCCGACGGAAAAGGTCTTTGTAAATTCTTGGGCGAAACTTTTACGTATCTCACAACCAAAGATAACCTGAGCAGCAATATTGTTTTGTCTATTCTTGAAGACAAAGATCAACAGCTCTGGTTTTCTACTTTTGGAAAGGGGATTACTAAAAAAGAAGGCGGTAAAACCATCGTGTACTCAACCGATGATGGCCTCAACAACAATAATATCTGGGCAAGCCTGAGGGATAAAGACAATAATTTATGGTTTTGCACCTCTGACGGTGTAAGCAAATTTGACGGTAAGCGATTCAGGAACTACAGTGTGGATGATGGATTGGGTGCAAAAATTGTTTACGCCATCTGCCAGGACTACAGAGGAAATTTATGGTTTGGGACAAGTAAGGGCGTTTCAGTTTTTGATGGCCTGAGTTTTAAAAATTATCTCAACGGAACAGATGAGATCGGAAAGGACGTCACAAGTATTGTAGAAGATAAGAACAAGCGCTTGTGGTTCGCTGCCAAGAATGGCTTGTATAAGCTTGAAAATGGCAAGTTTACCAGATACACAACAGAAGATGGCTTGTGTAACAACAACGTGGTGTCACTGGTTGTAGACAATGACAACAATTTATGGATTGGCTCGAAAGCCGGAATGAATTATTACGACGGTAAAACATTTTCTAAAATTTTGATTGACGATATTTTTAATTCCAATAACATTTGTTTTTTAGTCCTTGATAGAAAACAATTTCTTTGGATAGGAACCAATAGTGGCATTTTTGTTTTAGATGCTAAGGAATACGTGAAGTCGAAGAAAACCAAGTTCAGGCACTATACCATATTCGACGGACTTCCAGGAATGGAATGCTGTCAGAATGCCGCGTTCAAAGATCACCTAGGAAATATATGGATGGGGACAACAGAGGGTTTAATTAAATACGATCCTAACATAAAAGATTTTCATTCCAATAACATAGAACCTTTAACACATATATCGGGAGTACGGCTATTTTTAAAAGATACCAATTGGACTGCAGTTACAAAAGAAATTGATTCAACTACACTACTACCAAAAAATTTAAAAGTAAGTTATAAAACCACGCATTTTACATTTGATTACATTGGCATAAAACTTAGTAACCCTTCTTCGGTAAGATATAAATACATGCTCGAGGGGTTTGATGAACACTGGTCTTCAACTACCGATGCCACTTTTGCAACCTACTCCAACCTACCAAGTGGGAAATATATTTTCAAAGTAATTGCAGGAGATGCCATGGGTAACTGGAATAAAACATCATCTGCTTTTAGCTTTGAGATCCTGCCACCATTCTGGACAAGGTGGTGGTTTATATTGCTCTGTTCGGTTATTGGCTTATTCATCTTATGGGGAATTTATAAAGTAAGGGTGAATGAGATCCGGAAAAAACATCAAACCCAACAACTCGAATACAAATCAAAACTTATGTTGTTAGAACATCAGAGCTTAAATTCCAGTATGAACCGCCATTTTATTTTTAATGCTTTAAATTCCATTCAATATTACATGAATAAGGAAGATAAATTTTCTGCCCACAAATACCTTTCGCGCTTTGCCAAATTAATCCGGATGAACCTCGATAGTTCTATGAGCAACCTGGTTCCGGTATCAGAAGAAATAGACCGCCTCGACCTATACCTACAGATTGAGCTGATGCGTTTTGAAGACAAACTTGAGTACGCGATAACGGTGGCAGACGATATTGATGTAGAGTCTATAGAAATCCCTCCAATGTTATTGCAGCCTTATGTGGAAAATTGTATCCTGCATGGCATTTTGCCTTCCGGAAAGAACGGCCGCATCGACATTAGGGTAGAATATGATAGTGAACAAAGGATTGTTTTTAGCATCCAGGACAATGGCATCGGAATAGAAGAAAGCAAGGCCAGAAAAATGGATAAAATGAATCCGCATGTGTCTAGGGGGACTTCGATAACCGCCCAAAGGATTCAATTATTGGATGAAATGCATAATATTAACATTTCAATAAACGGCCCTTTTGAGCTGAAAGGCCCTGGTAACGAGGTTTTGGGCACCCGGGTAGAGCTTATTATAAATTAATGTTAAAAATTTGTTTGCAAACAAGTAATTCCATATCTTTAAAGCTCATAAAAGGAGGTTTCCAATGAAAATCTTAAAAACAATACTTATTCTCTTAGTGCCAGTAATGGGTTTATTGAGTTGCGAAAAAACAACTTGTAAGCCAAATGAGCCGGCTTCAACATCGAACAGCTCAAACACATCAAACGGTGACGTGAGCGGAAAATTTGGTGAATCTGCTTCTAACGGTGGGACCACGGATCTTGTTGGATCTGGAGATGATGACCGGGATGGCGGAGATAAAAAACCTAAAAAGACACGTTAATAGTTTTTCTATAAAATTTCAAAAGCCCTTTAAAAAAGGGCTTTTTTTATGTGCTGAAACCTATTGGATATTCTCATCCATAATAGGCCACCCGTTCTCATTTATAATAGGCCAGTCATTCTCATCCAAAATAGGCCAGTCGTTCTCATTTTAATTAGGCCACTTTTTGGTTGTTTTGTGAAGCAAAAATATAAACTATGTGGATAATACTATAAATTATTTTTTGCCTGTTTTTTCCGCATTGATTCGCCCTGCAATTCTATACGGTTTGAAGTGTGGATAATTCGGTCCAGTATTGCATCTGCAATGGTCTGTTCCCCTAAAAGCTCGTGCCATTTGTTTACAGGAACCTGTGATGCAATAATGGTGGAAGACTTGCCATGACGGTCTTCAATAATCTCCAGTAAAGCCATTTGTGTTGCGGGGTCAATGGGATGCAGACCAAAATCATCCAGTATTAGCACATCTTGCTTTTCTATGCGGTTAATTTCTTTCAGGTACGAGTTGTCAGCCTTGCTCATTTTTAAGGTACTAAAGAGCTTGCTCATATTGTAGTAGCGAACCTTGTAGCCCATAATGCAAGCCTGATATCCTAATGCAGAGGCAAGATAACTTTTACCTACTCCGGTTAGTCCCGTAATACCCTGAGCGCTTTTTATCATGGGCGAAGGATATTGGAGAGCGGTGAGCACCCTGTTCTCTTGTTCATACCAATTATTCAACAATTGATTTTTTTCTTTTTCAACCTTTAGTATTAAGGTTATTCGCCGCCGAATTAACCATAGAATTCCCAAAATAACTATAATTAACGCAACGCAAAACAAGGTCCAGTTGACTATTCTGCTTGCTTTATTGGGGTTCGCGCATTATAAAGCTGGCTAACTTCTGCTGGCGACAATATGCAGTCAAAAAATTCAATATCATCTACGCATCCATTCAAATAGCGATTATTCTTAACTCCATGTATCTTCCCCACCATAATTGAATCTCCTTCAAGGTAATGAGTTGCAAATTTTTTCGCTGCCTTGTTTTCCAATACTCCATCCATGTAAAAACATAAAAAATCGTTATCGAAAGTCATTACAACATGATGCCATTCAGCAAAGAAGTAGGCCCTGTTGGATATAGGGTAACCACATCGCGCTCGGAATAAGATGTGTTAATGTTAATGTTTTTAAGATTAAGATGGTAACCCATATAGAAAGCTTCGTTAAAATCCTCTTCTTTATTCGCCCGGGTCCAGATTATCGGATTATAATCCATGCCTTGTCCTTTATAGATCGGCTGATTAATTTTTACCCACAAGGATATAGTTCCTTTTTTTGGCTTTAAGAGATTACTGGTTCCCAAATTTAAATAAGAGTCGTTGTTGCCCTGCAAATAACAAGCTGATTTCCGGTTACCGAATCTGTCTTCAACTAGTTTGACACCATAAACTCTGGGATTGAATCGTCCAATTTCATCCCGTATATTACCGTTGTTAAACAAATACTTTACAACAACATGATCCGCTTTCTGCGCTTTTGAAAAGTAGGCCAGCAGAATGAAACCAAGAAGTATCAAATGCTTATGCATACGCAAAAAGTAAACTAGTTTAAAACCTATAATTTAAAATTAGGATTATAATGGGAGTTTTTTCGATCCGGTTTGTGAGATGTGCTGTTCGGTTTGTGAAAAGGTGGTTTCGATTCATATCAGATCTTTTTGATGACGTGATCATTTAACGCATTTTTGACGATGTCAGTAATTTCTAAAACAGCCGGACAAACCAAAGTGTTCCTAAAAGTAAGATCCAAAATTTGGAACATTTTTTTTCGGTTGGTATGCGGATATTCTCTGCAGGCAGCTGGCCTGTCTTTATAAATGGAACAATAGTTCTCAGCATCTAAAAAAGGGCAGGGTGCTTGTTTTAATACGAAATCCCCATCCTCATCCATAAACAGATATGTTTGTATGAAGTCTCCAGACTTAAGTTTAACTGCTGCTGCTGCACGTTCAATATCGCACTGGTAAAAGATGGGTGAAGTTGTTTTACAGCAGTTGGCACAGGCCAGACAATCTGTCTTTGCAAAAACTTCTTCGTGTGCTGTGTGAAAAACCTGGTCTAGATTTTTAGGCGGCTTCGCTTTCAGCTTTTTTAAAAAGTTCTGGTTTTGCTTTTTATTTTGCTGTGCGCTTTTATTAAAATCTTCAAGACCCATGGTTTATACGCAAAAACCCCGGTTGGCCGGGGTTAACTTGTAATCTATTCTGCCTTTTTTGCAGCGGCTTTTTTAGGAGCGGCTTTTTTTGCAGCGGCCTTTTTAGGGGAAGCTTTTTTTGCGGATTTCTTAGCGACTTTTTTCTTTTTAAGGCGCTTTACACCTGTTGAACCGATATGGATTTTACCACGTTTAGTTCTTTTATCTCCTTTTCCCATATTAATAGTTTAGTTTTTTGTAAAAGTAAAAAATTATCTTTACCAAACAAAAATTAGAATTAGGCAGGCCCTTTGCCCGCAAATGACTTACAAGTAATAAATCGCAAGGATTAAAAACACTTTTCATAAACAAGAGCGCTTGTGCAGCCGGAAACAGATGGAGATTCTTTTTGAAAAAGGGAAGTCTATCAATGCCTATCCCATTAAGGTTGTTTATATTGAAACGCCAGTGAGCCTTATCTTTCCAGCACAGGCTATGTTTGTAGCGCCTAAACGCAATTTTAAACGGGCGCACGACCGCAATAAATTAAAACGCAGAATGCGCGAAGTATATCGCTTGGGTAAAAATTCGTTTTACGAAAACATCATGATCCTAGAGAAAAAATATCTTATTGCTTTTATCTATACCGGCAAAAAGCAGGAAGAATATCCCGTTATTGAAAAATCAATCCTAAAATTAATGGCTGGGCTTATAAAGCCGAAAGACAAATAACAATTATTTCTTGTTCGCGTCTTTAATATATACATCCAGAGTACCCGTCATACTTGGATTCTGAGGATTAGGTGCAAAAAGATCCAAACGAAATCCAAGATTTTTAACCATTAACGCTGTCGCATGTCCGAAAGCCGCAATCCGCGTATTTCCCTGCTTAAAGTTTGGAAAGTTATGCTTTAAAGATTTAATGCCTACGGGTGTAAAAAAGACAAGTATGTCAAAATCGGCAAGCGTTTTAATGTCGCGTAAATCGGCGCTAACTGTTTTGTAAAATGTTGCTTTTGTAAAAGTAATTTTCACTTCATCCAAAAAATCAACGATTTGTTCCTTATGAACATCACTGGCCGGAAGAAGAAATTTCTCTGCTCTATTTTTACGTATCACATCTACCAGGTCGAGGATTGTTCCATGTCCAAAAAAGATCTTACGCTTGCGGTATTGAATATATTTTTGAAGGTAATAAGCCGTTTGCTCGTTGATGCAAAAATACTTCATACTTTCTGGAACAGTAATACGCATTTCATTACAAATTCTAAAATAGTGATCCACTGCTAACTTACTTGTTAAGATCACAGCACCATGCTCGAGAATGTCGATACGCTGAGCTCTGAATTCTTGTGAAGTTAGGCCCTCAACTTTAATAAACTGTCTGAATGTAACTGCTATGTTGTGTTTCTTCGCAAGGTCCAGATAAGGATTCTTATCATTTTCTGCAGGTTTTGGTTGTGAAACCAGAATATGTTTAACCCTACTTTTAGGGTAATTGCTTACTTCAATGTTTGGAGGTGGCGGTAAAGTAATCGCCTGTTTTTTGGAAGACTTTCTTACACGTTTAACAGCTTGAGCCTTCTCAATGTTTTCTTTGTCTTCTGAATGGGTTATGACTTTTTTTTCTTTAACAGCTTTTACAAGTGATTTCAACGCCTTTTTAGGGGCTACTTTCACAGGCGTATTTTTTGTAGGAGAGTTGGATTTTTTAGCCGGGGCGCTCGCCGGGGCTTTTGTTACTTTTTTCTTTTTAGGCGAAGGTGCCGTTTTTGGAATTTTCACCAACTTTTCAACTTCTTTTTTTGCGATCTTCTTTTTAACCGCGCTTTTCTTTGCTGACATTAATTGTCCTGTGTTTAAAAAGTTTCAATTATATACTTTACTAATACGAAAATGGGTAAAATTTCCAGACCGCAAAAGTACGAGAAAATTTGCAATAATCCTATTCTTTCTTCCACCAGCCCCATAATTACTCCGCGGTACCATTTTAGAAAAACAGCGGTAACCAGCACCATTAAAGCTCCGGCAATAAAGATCAAGGGGTCGAAGGGGCTGAATTCTATAAGAACGATTAACGGAAAAAGAAACAATCCGAAGCTTTGGTTTACGAGGGTTGAGCTTGTCACATATTCTGAAATTACCTTTCTGTTGTCGGTAAACATTGCCAGACTTCGATTGACAAGTATTTTTAAGACGACTACCACTAAAACTATCAGAAAGAAAAAACAAAACTGAGCCAGGTTAAAGGTTTCGATAAGTACATATTTGTAAATGCTGTTTATCTTGTAGGCGAGAAAAGAAACGTTTAAAATAAAAAATAAGTTAAGCGCCAGGGAATAAAATTTGAAAGGGTTAAACTCTTCGCGCTCGAGTTGCTGCAATACCTGTGAGCTAAAGGTGGATTGTACGATGCGCATTACTTTTGGAAAAGCGCTTATTTTTATTAGAACCAATAATACAAGGCACATAAATAAAAAAACAGAAGGCCATACTAGTTCATGGCTCACTTTCACCAAGGGTGAAGGGTTATGCGTTTGAAGAAGGTGTGCGTAAAAGATATGGTGCGAATCGCCTACTCTCACATTATAAAGCAAATGTTCGTGAAATGCAAAAACCAAATTTTACTTGCCCCTTTGCCCAACTTTCGGTTGTATATGGAATAAAGTTGTTTTCGGTCAGCCCACTTGCATTAGTATAAAAAAGGCTGAAGACGTGTCCACCCGTTTCAATTTCAACTCCTAATGACAAGGGATTAAAAACTTTATCATTTTTTTGATAGAAAGGAGAAACGTTGTAAAAATAATCTCCTATCAGGCTTAAACGTTTAGTCAGTTTTATTCTCCCCCCAATACCCATGCTGAAAAATCCATTTACATCATTAGCGTTGTCGTTTTTTGCATTGATGTTTTCTTTAATAAAATTTCGGTACATGTAGCTTGGCAGCAATTCAAGCGACAACCAGTCGCTTAACTTACTTGCAATGATTAGCTGACTAAAATAATTAAACCGGTGTAACTCGTTTGTTTTAAAGTCCTTTACGATCCCGTTGTAGATGGTAGAAGTTGGCGCATGTGAATATCCAAGACTGGTAAAAAACGCCAGCGAGATAGGCATGCTGAAGTCTGCAGTTTGTTGAAGGATTTTCCATTTCAGGCTTGCATCCGCCAACTTATTCATTTTACTTCTTCCAATTCCCACAGTAAGATTATCTAAAATACCATAATCGAAACTTATGCGGATATCATTCGCATTGTCGAAGCCTAAAAACGTTTGAAAAGTTTCATTAATTGGGTTTTTAAGATCTGAGTTGTAGATGTTTCCGAACCGGTGACTAATCCTGAAATCAAGGTGATTTTTCTTTACAGTTTCGATCGTTTGTGCATTGCCAATTTTTACTGTTTTAAAGGTAGCATATACTTTTTTAGGCGGCTCCGTTTTTTCGTCTACAAGGCTAAGGAGATCCTCCTGTGCACTAAGCACCTTAGAACTTACTACAAGTGCAAAAAGAAGAACTGATTTTTTTATTAAAGTCATAATTTTTCGTGGCTGATTATTTTTTCTGCAAAGGCTCCAGAGTGCTGTTAACAGTAACATCAACCTCTTCGGCAATATTTTTTACGTACATCGATGGTACTTTAATATTGTAGTCTGCAACTTTGATTTTAAATTTACTATGGATAATTACTTCCGCTCCCTTTTTAGTTACAGTGCCGTTAAGTGTTACATCTTTGGTTACATTGTGAAGGGTTAATTTTCCGGTAATGGTCACTTTTGTTTCACCATCATTTATGTAATCTACTGGTTCGTTTATCGTCCCCTTAAACTCTGAATACCTGTTAGGATAAGTCGTTTGGCCGTTCACGTCCACCTTTTTTTCGGTTTCCATATAGTTCTCATTGAAATGCTCTTCCATTAAGGCGTTTTTAAACTTAAAATTTTGCATGGTGGCCCTTATCTGAATATCGTTAGTAGAACTTCTTAGTACTATAATTGCTCCTTTGTTCAAAGCCTCAATATTTTCTAAAGGCGCTTCCGAATAAAAACCTACGGAGGTGGCTCCAGATTTTGCAGTGAATATCTGTGCCCGAAGACTGAGGCTAAAGATGATTGTAAAAGCGATGAGTATTCTTTTCATATGATTTTAATTTTATCAAATTTATAATATTTCTTTCAAATCACAAGCATCCAAAAATTTTCCTGTCAACCGGGGAAATGCAAAGCTTTTTAATTTACGAAGTTGGGTTTTGACATACTCCTTTTCTCCCTGCTCCGAAAGGGTTTCAAGTCTGCCTATAATTTCTATGACGTAGAATTTAGCGTACAAATGTTGATGACTCAAAATATGTTTGTACTCTAATGATACATATTTCAGGCCAAATCCAAGCTTTACGAATTTCTTAAACTGTTTTGTATTAAACAACACCTCACGCGACACTTGCTTTTCAGTTTCTATAAGAATAAATTCGTACAGCCCCTGCCAGATATCTCCTGCGGGGCGCTTACTAACCAATAGGTCCTTATTCTTGTCTGCCAGCACGAGGTAATTAAAGTACCGGTTCCTTACTTTCGTTTTTTTGGATTTAACGGGAATTTCCCTTACCATATCAGTTTTAAAAGCATAACATTTGCTACTCAGGACACAATTTTCACAATCCGGATTAACGGGCTTGCACCACTGGGAGCCAAACTCCATAATGGACTGATTATGGAGCGCGGGGTTCTTTCTGTCAATCAGCTGATCTGCAAGCTCCTGAAATTCTTTTTTTGCTGATGAAGTATCTATGGCTGTTTTTATTCCAAAAACCCTACTTAAAAGTCGGTAAACATTTCCATCTACCACTGCGTGTGGCAAATCATAAGCAAAACTGGCTATGGCAGCGGCGGTATAATCTCCTACTCCCTTTAAGCTCTTTATATCAGCATAAGACCGTGGAAATGCACCTTCAAATGCTTCCAGAATCATTTTTGCGGAAGCATGGAGATTTCTGGCCCTTGAGTAGTATCCCAGACCTTGCCAGAGATGTAAAACCTCATCTTCAGGGGCCTGGGCGAGATGTTTTACGGTGGGATACTTTTTGGTGAATTTTAAATAATAATTTAGGCCTTGCACCACCTGGGTCTGCTGCAAGATGATCTCAGACAGCCAAATCTTATAAGCGTCCTTTTCGTGTCTCCAGGGCAAATCACGCTTATTGTCATGATACCAGCCTGTTATAGCCCTGCTAAACCACTTTTCCATCAAAACCTTAAAAATAGTGTATTTATAGGCTGATTGAGTAGTTAAATTCCTAAAATCCAAAAAAAATTTTCAATTGATAATATTAATAGTATCTTTGCTGCCCGTTTTAAAATACAATTAATTGATTTTAAATAGTTTGTAAAATGACCAAGGCAGATATAGTTAATGAGATTTCAGAAAAAACCGGCATAGAAAAAATGGCCGTTCAGGCTACAGTAGAAGCGTTTATGAAAACGATACGCAATTCGATGGTAGAAGGTAAAAACGTTTATTTAAGGGGATTTGGCACCTTCGTGGTAAAAAAGCGTGCTGAGAAGATTGGCCGTAATATTTCAAAAAACACCACGGTTGTTATTCCTGCCCATTATATACCAGCCTTTAAAGCTGCAAAAACATTTTCCGACAGAGTAAAACGCAACGTAAAAACAGCTGAACCTCTGCCAAAAAACATTGATTAAAAATAAAAATGAGCGCTAAAAAAACGCAGTTACTTTTATTCGCAGGCGCTCTGATATTATTCGTTCTTTTATTTATTGCGCCGAAACTAGCGCCAAAACACAGTGAGGACGACGGTCACGACCACTCCTCAGAAAAAGCAGGTGTTTCAACCAGCGGAACTGTTGAAGTTTATTTGACCCTGGCGTCCAAAAGTGTCGCTACTGAGCAAAAGCAACTACTCGATAACTTGCTGGCTGCGAAGGACTATGATAGTCTTTCTGTAACCTGGGGCAAATTGAAAAGACCAGACTTAGCTGCCTATTACTCAGAAGAACTGGCAAAACAGAAAAATACTGCTGATAGTTGGTTTAACGCCGGAAACCGTTATTATTATTCTGTTCAGTTTACACAGGACAAGTCAGAGATTCCCGTTTTATACCAATCAGCGATGCGTTGTTTTGAAACTGGTCTTAAATTAGATCCAAAGAATGTAGATGCGAAAATCATGCTGGCTTCCTGTTATGTAGAAGGATCTCCAGATCCGATGGAAGGCGTGAACAGGCTAAGAGAAATCGAGAAAACAGATAGTAACAATGTAAAGTTGCAGTTGACCTTCGCTTTTTTCTCGGTAAAAAGTCAGCAGCTAGACAGGGCGATAAAAAGATTTAATAGAGTATTACAGATCGATAGTAACTATGTGGAAGCATACCTGCATTTAGCTGATGCCTACGAGCAGCGCGGAGAGACTGAAAATACAATTAAAATGCTCGAAAAATATACAGCTAAAACTCAGGATGTAACCGCCCGGATTGAAGTAAACAAGTACATAGAACAGCTGAAGCAGTCAAAATAAAGATGCATCAACTTAAGAAATAAATAAAATAAATTAACAATTAAAAAATAAGCATTATGCCAAGCGGAAAGAAAAGAAAAAGACATAAAATGGCAACTCACAAACGCAAAAAACGTTTGAGGAAGAATCGCCATAAAAAGAAATAATCGGTAACGATTTTTCCTGGTAAATTTGCTAATACGGAAAGGCTTCGGCCTATTCCGGTTTAGTTGTTTGCTTTATAACAATCATGTATTTTTTAGAATGTTTTACACTAATCTGAACGGATTTTGTAGGCCTTCCTGAAAACATGTTGCTGAGATTTTATAAATTAAAAATATTAAGCGCGTGAATCAAGAATTAGTAATTAATTCCACGCCTAACGAAGTTGTTATAGCTTTGCTGCACGATAAACGTCTGGTAGAGCTTCACCGCGAGAAAAACAATTCAAAGTTTTCGGTAGGCGATATTTATTTAGGTAGAGCGAAAAAGGTCATGACGGGCCTTAACGCAGCTTTTGTGGATGTTGGATATGAAAAAGATGCATTTCTGCATTATTTAGACCTGGGTCCCCAGGCTAACTCGCTCATTAAATATGTAGAGAGCACTCAAAACGGCAAACAAAACGTGAGTAACCTCATGTATTTTAAAAATGAGCCGGAGATCAAAAAGGACGGAAAAATCAACGAAATAGTCAAATCGGGTCAGAATTTACTTGTGCAGGTGGCGAAAGAGCCTATCAGTGCAAAGGGGCCCAGGATTACTACTGAAATAAGTCTTGCGGGCCGTTATTTGGTTCTCATTCCTTTTTCCGATAAAATCTCTGTTTCTTCCAAGCTCCGTAATTTCGAAGAAAAAGCCCGTTTGAAGGAGCTTATGCAAAAAATTAAGCCTAAGAATTTTGGGGTGATCGTGCGCACAGTAGCTGAAGGAAAATCTGTTGCAGACCTTGAAGGAGATCTTAATGATTTGATCAAGCGTTGGGATGAGTGTTATAATGCCATTAAAACCTCGCAGCCGCCAATGCGCGTGCTTGGTGAAGTAGACAGAAGCAATGCTATTCTTCGTGATTTTTTAAACGCATCGTTCAACGCTATTCATGTAAATGATCCCACTGTTTTTGAAGATCTTAAAACTTACATTAAAACCATTTCGCCTGATAAAGTAGACATTTTAAAGCTTTACAATGGCAAACTGCCCATCTTTGATGGATTAGGGATTGAGAAGCAAATAAAAAGCCTTTTTGGTAAAACCGTTCACATGAAAAGCGGTGCTTACCTGGTTATTGAGCACACAGAAGCGCTTCACGTATTTGATGTGAACAGTGGTAACCGTGCAAAAAGCGATAGTACGCAAGAACAAAATGCTTTCGACGTTAATCTTGAAGCTGCTGTAGAAGTTGCCCGCCAACTTAAATTGCGCGATATGGGTGGAATTATTGTAGTTGATTTTATTGACATGCACAGCGCTGAAAACCGCAAATTACTCTTTGATAAACTTAAAGAGGAAATGAAAAGCGACCGCGCAAAACATAATATTTTACCTCCGAGCAAATTTGGCCTGATACAAATTACGCGTCAGCGCCTACGTCCTGAAGTGAATATTGAGGTTTTGGAAACTTGTCCAAGCTGCAATGGAACAGGACTAATTCAGCCAAGTGTTTTATTTGTGGACCAGATTGATAATACTTTGCGTTTTATCGCGAAAGAACAAAATCAGAAAAATATCACGCTCCACGTTCACCCTTACATTGAAGCTTTTATTAAAAAAGGCGGGCTTTTCAGAAGTCACCAATGGAAATGGTATTTTGAGCACAAACAATGGATCAAATTAGAAGCCATCGGTAGTCTTGGAATTATGGAATTTAAATTCTTTAATAAAGACATGGACGAGATTGTAGTTTAAATACTTACATAATTTAAAGCTAGTTGCCACCCTCAATTCAAAAATAACATGAAAAGGACAAAATTTAAAGTATCTATTTTTTTACATTGTTGTCCGACTAAAATTTAATGAAAACGGGGTGATTTGATTCAACCCCGTTTTTTTCGTCAATTTGTTCTTACCATAGAATAAAACTGACATGAGTAAAGATAAAAAATTTGTCGGACAGCCGATACTGAGCCAGATTCTAAATTGCATCCCTCAGGCACTTAACTCAGACCTTTTAGTTAACTTTAAAAACCTTTACGTAGGGTTAAGTGTTTTTAATTTTAATAGGCCCGATGTAGGCTTTTACACAGATAAAGAGAAAGCATCTCCACGATACACTCTTCACGTCTCTTATAATCTGAATGTTTCTGAAAATCTTCGCATAAATATTTACGGGCGGTATTTTGAAGAACGCGCTTATAGCAAGGTCTATGCTTTCCGTTAACGGGTTGTTTTATAAACATTTTCTTTTGGGGGTTTCCCGAACAAACGATGTATTTGGAATAAATGTCGGCTTAAGAACGAATTACTCATCAAAGCGATCTGTGGGGCCTCAAGCCTGACAGTTATGTTGGTTCATGGCAGGTAACACTCAGCTTCAATTTAATAAATAAAGAATTACGAAATTGCATTACTAATTTTGAAGCCTAGTAGTTTTCCGCAGAACTTTGGAAAAGTTACACCGTTAAGTGACTAAAACTTTTCCAAAGTTTGTTGGTTAACGAATACTGAGATTATAAATTATCAATAAAATAATTGCAGATTTTCTCCATTAAATGTGCTCTGTCTTTGCCAAGCACATTGTGCATGTGTCCGGGATAAACGTAATAATCTAATTGCACGCCCTTGTCCACAGCTTTTTTCTGATACATAATGCTATGCTGCCATACAACCACATCATCCTGCGCGCCGTGAATCATTAATAGTTTTCCTTTGAGTTTGTCCACGTGATTCAATAAATTATTTTTATCGTATCCTTCTTTATTTTCCTGCGGCGAATCCATATAACGTTCGCCATACATGATCTCGTAGTAGCTCCAGTCTATAACCGGACCGCCGGCAGCTGCTACTTTAAACACACCTGCATTGCGGGTCATCAACGAAGTGGTCATAAAGCCTCCGTAGCTCCAGCCATGCACGCCCATACGGTTACCGTCCACATAAGCTAAAGATTTTAAATACTCTACACCTCTAATCTGGTCTTCCATTTCTTTGGCTCCTACCTGCCTGTGAATAGCTTGTTCAAAGGCTTTCCCACGGTTAGAAGTTCCTCTTCCGTCGAGTGTAAAAATAATATATCCTTTTTCAGCCATGTACTGATACCAAACTTCACCACCGGCCATCCAGGTATTTATTACCAGCTGCGAGTGCGGACCGTTGTATAAATAAACGAGCACAGGATATTTTTTAGTGCTGTCGAAATCAACAGGCTTAAACATGCGACAATACAAATCAGTGCCTTCACCGTTTTTAATCGTGAACAAATTCCATTTGCCGGTTTTGTAATCTTTTAAAGGATTTTCTGCTCTGTAAATGGTCGATGATTTTCCGTTAGCTTGAATAACCCTGTATTCACGGGGGGTGTAGCAGGAGGAAAAATTGTCAACGAAAAAATCTCCTTTTTTGCTGAGGATCACTGTATGAAATCCACTGTCTTTTGTAAGGCGCGTTATTTTACCAGACTTAATATTCACAGAATAAAAATCCTGGTTCACCGGATTTTGTTCGTTAGCATGGAAATAAAGATGCTCTCCTTTTTCATCAAAACCATTTTCTGCTTTTACTTCCCAATTGCCTTTGGTGAGTTGTTTGACAAGACTACCATCAATGTTGTATAAATAGAAATGCATAAAACCATCGCGACGACTTTGCCAGATAAATTGTTTCGGATTATTTTTTACGAATAGCATTGGATTTAAGGGCTCAATGTATTTTTCATCTTTTTCTTCAAATAAGGTTTTGATAAAATTGCCACTGGCTGCATCGTAAGCATTGAGCGCACTTTCGTTCTGTGCGCGGTTCACAATGTCAATGTAGATTTGTGTCTCATCAGGGCTCCAGGCAATGTTAGTGAGGAACTGTTCTTTAGGACCTTCGGTTTTAATTTGAATGCTGCTTTTCTTTTTTATATCGTACACCCAAAGTGTAACGTAGTGACTTTTATTACCTGCCATGGGATACTTGATGTTTTTATTTTTAGCAGGATAGACACTCCAGTCGATGATCGGATAATCGTTCACCTCACTTTGATCCATGCGGTAATAAGCAAGAAAATTTCCTTTCGGACTCCAGTAAAGTCCTTTGTGGATGCCGAACTCATCGCGGTGCACACTTTTGCCGTTCACGATCTCATAAGAACCATCTTTGGTTACCTGGTTGCTTTCGCCATTTACATTTACAAATACGTTGTTACTGTTTACGAAAGCGAAAATCTCACCTTCTTTAAACTCTTCAAGGTTCTCCAAAGCCATGTCGCTTTGTTTGCGCTCTGATTTGGAAACAGAATTTTTATCGATGACGTAAACAGACTCCCCTTTTTTATGTGTGAAATAAAATTCATTTTCGTTTTTCCATTTTAAGCCTTCGTAAGCAGAAACGGTATCCATGCCACCTGCCGCCAATGCTTTGTTGAAAGCTACGGTGGACATCGAGGAAAGCACTTTTCCATCGACGCTGTTAATGATAAATAACTCGTTCTTATCAATGTAAGCGATCTTTTTAGAATCTGCTATCACCGCCAGGTTTTGCAAACGCTTTGGCGCGAGTGCCGTACGACCTTTCAATACAGCTTCCTGAATGGTTAAATTTTTAGTTTGTGCAAATGAAACAGAAGCGCTAAATACAAGCGCAGAGACAAGAATTGAATTTTTCATAATTAAATTAAAGTTCTAAAGTATTAAAAAAACCCGGCTTTTGCGGCACTCTTTTGGGGGGATATTAGTCAGAGAAATTATTTCCAGAGAAATTCCTTATCCCAATCTACGGGGAATCCCGTAGGTCTAACGTCAACATTAAAATAGTCGGATAATAATTTTTTAAACGGGATGCCAAGAGTGCTATTAGGATTAACTGTTTGTAGCAAATAACCTATCATTGAAAGAATAAAATAAGTTCTGTTATTTGCCACGCTGGTGTTGATTATTTAGGTTTTTCGGGGATTTCTTGGAATTTGCGGTCGTATGCTCATTGCTCTGTTCCATAATCTTGTATGGTGCGCACAAACGTTTCTCAGGTAAACAGTACTATGGATCCAGGTTTCAAATACACTGTCAGCTAATCCGTAAAAATGTTTTATTTCTCTTTTTTCTTTACCAGGCTTTAAGTTGTTATATAACATTGATAGCACTCCAAACGAAGTAATTTCCATCATCATCCAGCTGGGAGGGAGCGGGTCTGAATATTTCGTCTTGAAAGCTTTGATAAATTCTTCGTCACTTCACCTAAATTCTTCTTCAATCTTAGATAAAGAATTTGCATGAAACACGGGACTAGAGAATAAATTTTGTTGTTGAAACCAAAATGCTCCGTGCTTTTGAGACAATATATAAGTCATTTTAGCACGTATTGAGACTTCAATTTTTTCAAGTTCTCCCAAAACTAATTGTCTTAGTTCACGGTCAAAACAATATAGTTTAAAGGCGTCCTCAAAGTTAGAGCCCACTCTAAATAAATGGGCTTGTTTATCAGCTAATAAAGGGTACCAATATCCGCTTAAACGGTAGTAACTTATTTTTTCGAGCAAATGAACAGTCTTAGCATCACTGTCAAATAGAAGGCTTCTGCTTTTGAGTTGTTGTAACTGTGCTTGATAAGTTAAAGGAACCTTAGGGTCCATTTTTCAAATTCCAGTACAAACTCTTCTCCTTTTTCACCAAGCGAAAGATTATTTTGTTCACGCTCTAGATAATTGATTTTGATGGGCTTTCTTGCATAGTTAATTCCAGGCTCCTTTACTTTCCTTTGTTCTGGCACCGACTCCGGTATGTTTGAAAAATCGTATTTTTTAGTGATATTTATCGATGTGTCTGCAAATATGCGAAATTTAGGCTAGAGGATATGTTTATTAGGCTTGAGAAAATCAATGACTTTTTCCTCTAGTATCTGCGGATAGTTCGGCGAAGGTTTATATCCTTTAATGAAGGGTAATTCGAGCTTTATTAATACAGCACTAATGTTCTGGTGTTTAAATTCGATCAATCCGGAGGTTCGTTTATTAAGTAATTGCAATAATGCATTTCTATGAAATGTTTTATGTATTGGAATATTTTGGAGTTCATCGTTAAGCATGGAAAAATAATCAGCAATTATTAATTCAACTTCTGTATCTGACCAGTCAATGCTCATTAAGTAAACGAATTTAAATCTTTCAATAACCGCCTATATGATTGAAGTATTCCTAGATCGAAGATATCTTACTCTTATTAAAGTACTTCATTGCCTCAAGACCAATCCATTCGCCCATTTGAATGGGTACAGCGTTACCAATTAATTTATAAGAGCTCCTTTTCTCTTCGAAGACGAAGTCATCAGGAAAGCCTTGTAGCCTAGCATATTCTCTGATTGAAAAAGGACGAAGCCCATATTTTGAATTCCTATCTTTTACAAGTCTTGTGCTTAAATCTTTAGAATAGTGAGCAACGCAAGTGGGCGCAATAGCATCTTCTCTCTCAGGGTCAATTATAATAGGCGTATCTCTATATTTACCGTTTATTCTGCTAATGACATACTTCGGCATTTCAACTTTAGGATTTTTTTCTAAAAGATCTTTCAGTGATGGCCGATTAGCTATGGGGGACGGTGGTGTAACAGAAAAATTCTTTTTCGTCCCGATTAAGATAAGTCTTTTACGCCTCTGGGGAAGCCAGTTCGCGGCATCTATAGGACAGAACACGTTTACTTAGTAATCCGGCAATTTCGTCATGGCTTCCATAACTACTTTAAATTTTTTCATTCCAGAAACATTTTCGACGATACACATTTCTGGTTTTGCAATAGCAATATGTCTAAAGAAATGTAGAAACAAATCATCCCCTGTCCTTGTTCCATGAATATCTGCGACTGTAGAATATTTTGTGCAATGTTCCAACAATGATGTCGGTTTGGGGTTGTTCACCGACTGTTAAATATTTTATGTCACAATTTAAAATAGAATGTGAGAAATATTTTTTATTTAAGGCCATGCACTTTGTGGCTTCATTGTCTAAATCAAGTGATTGAATGAGATTGATTCCCGAAGTCATTAACCCTGTTTCTATTCCGCCGCATCCTGAAAAATATCCTTTTGCTGTTGGTTTATGCATTTTGTTTTTGAGACAAAGGTATCAAGTAGAAAAATAAATACGTTTGCTTTTAAGTCACGTTTACTTTAATTTGTAGCAGAATATTAGTACAATCGTTTATCAAGAGATGACGAACTTAGTTCTGAAGTGAAGTCTTCAACTCGCGCTCCTAAACAGTTATAACCTTCCAACCTTCTTTTTTTAAATCAGAGCTCTTTTTAAGATCGTTGGAGACGTTGCCATTGATTTTGTTGAGCCACCACTCGTTGCGGGTTTTAGGCACGACAAAATATTTACATTCTTTGTGCCCATGCCAGAAACAGCCATGAACGAAAATGACTGTTTTGTATTTAGGAAGGATAATATCGGGTTTGCCGGGTAATTTTTTATCGTGTAGACGATAGCGATATCCTTTGGAGAAAAGAAATTTGCGAACCAGTAGTTCGGGTTTGGTGTTCTTACCCTTAATTTGGCTCATGTTATAACTCCGGGTTTTCTTATCGTGTACGTCTGCCATTGTAATGTATCACAATCGACTTCGCTCAGTGTGACTGTATAATGCAAAGACAATATCAGGATCAATTCGCATCAAACTCCAACAAAGTACCATTGCTTATCAACGCTCCGTCGTTGTAGATACTTAGGGTAATGCCTTCCCGTTTTTTAGTAACGATTTGTTCTTTGTCGGCGATGGAGTAATTAAAAGGAATTTTTTTAGAAAGGATGTTTTTGCACAAGTCTTTTTTCCATTTTTCTTTTTCTTCGCTGATAAAACTTTTCAGACTTTTTTCAAAAGTGGCCGGCGGCACTTTCACAAAGAGCACGCAAAGCGCGGTTTCAATAGCCAAATCATTTTGTGGATTTTTTTCCTGGAGAATATAATCTTTAATGGTGCTTACCGGATTGTTTTGGGCGTAGAGTGCGCAAAGCGCGTCCTCAATAAAAGCTTCTGTTGTAAAAGTCATCACACATTTTACAAGGTTGGCAGTTACAAGTGTGCTTTGTTTTATGGCGGCACTCAGGCAGACGTAATGATTAAAAATGTCTGGGTTTTTAGCCTGTAAAATTGCATCCGGTTCGGTATAATGTTCCAGGTGTGTTACTGCGCTTTCCGAATTAAGTAGCGTGGCTAATAACAAGGCGTTCGAAGCCACAATCGGATCGCGTTTCCAGTTCGAGTCAACAAGCGTTAGGAGGCCAGCGGTGTTGTAGTTAAGATCTTTAAGCGTAGCTTTTGTTTTTTGCCAGGTAAGAAATTCTCCGAGACAAAAATTAAAATAGTTTTGTTTTGGTGGAAGGTAGTTCACACCCACAAAAGCGAACCCTAGTTTTTTCTGCATCAAATAAAAAAGCTGTGCTTTTTCTTTTTCATTAAATTGGTTATCCAATACAATTTTTATCAGCAGACTGTTAAAGAATTCATCGTCAAAGTACGAAGACTTGTCTGCCTGTTCAATGAGGTCTCTCAGGCTTTTGTGAATTTCCACATAAGAGTAGGTTGTTTCAAGCGTGAGTTTATTTATGGGTCTTCCCTGCGAAAAACTTTTATTGGAAATAAAAATGATTAGAAAGAAAAGCGCGATTTTTTTCATGACGTCAGTATACTAATGTTTTTTAAAATTAAATAAGACCTTCAAGTGTTTCATCGTCTACCAAATTGGGAAGCGTTACTTTTAGATCTGGTCTGCGGGCCATCTCACGTTTGATTGCGAACAAGGCCTCGTCGTTACGGGCCCAACTTCTGCGGGCAATGCCATTGTTCACATCCCAGAAAAGCATTTGCTCCAGTTTTCTTTCCGAATCTGCACTACCATCCAGTACTAACCCAAAACCACCGTTCATTACTTCGCCCCAACCTACGCCGCCGCCATTATGCAGACTAATCCAGGTGGCCCCGCGGAAAGCATCTCCCACAAAATTCTGAACGGCCATGTCTGCGGTAAATTTACTGCCGTCGTATATGTTTGACGTCTCGCGGTAAGGACTATCCGTGCCACTCACATCGTGGTGATCTCTTCCCAAAACTATCGGCGCCGAGATCTTACCTTCTCTAATTGCCTTATTTATAGCTTGCGCAATTTTAATACGCCCTTCACTGTCAGCATACAAAATCCGCGCTTGTGAACCAACTACTAAATCGTTTTGCCGTGCATCTTTAATCCACACAATGTTGTCGTGCAACTGTTGCTTAATTTCGTCTGGCGCTGTTTTGTAGATTTCTTCTAAAACGGCTTGCGCTAATTTATCAGTAACGGCAAGGTCTTCCGGCTTTGCAGAAGTACATACCCAACGGAAAGGACCAAAACCATAGTCAAAACACATGGGCCCCAAAATATCCTGAACGTAACTTTTATAAGTGAAATCAATTTTTTTCTCATCGGCAAAGACGTCTCCACCTGCGCGAGAAACTTCCAAGAGAAAAGCATTTCCGTAATCAAAAAAGTACATGCCTTTCGCAGCAAGTTTGTTCACCGCGTTGATGTGACGTACTAATGTTTTCTGAACTTCTTTTTTAAATTCTTCTGGCTTTTCGGCCATCATCGTATTACTCTCATTTAATGAAAAGCCTGCGGGATAGTAACCACCGGCCCAGGGATTGTGCAAAGAAGATTGATCGGTGCCAATATCGACTGTTATATTTTCTTTTTCAAGGCGCTCCCAAAGGTCAACTACATTGCCTTCGTAAGCAAGGCTAACGGCTTCTTTATTCTGTTGCGCCGTTTTGGTACGGATCATTAACTTATCGAGGTCACTGAACACCTCATCCACCCAACGTTGCGCATGACGTGTTTTAACGGCTTTTGGATTTAACTCAGCAGTTATAGAAACTAATCCCGCAATTTTGGCGGCTTTTGGTTGTGCACCACTCATGCCTCCCAAACCACAAGTAACAAAAAGTTTGCCTTTGCGCTCTTCTTCGGTTTTGAATTTTTTTCGGGCAGCGTTCATAACGGTAATGGTAGTGCCGTGTACAATACCTTGTGGACCAATGTACATAAAGCTACCTGCGGTCATTTGTCCGTATTGCGTGACGCCGAGTGCATTAAATTTTTCCAAGTCGTCAGGCTTGCTGTAATTCGGAATCATCATGCCATTGGTAACAACAACACGTGGAGCGTCTTTAGGTGCTGGGAAAAGCCCCATTGGATGCCCGCTGTACAATACAAGCGTTTGTTCGTCGGTCATGGTGGCCAGGTACTGCATCGTTAACAGATACTGGGCCCAGTTTTGGAACACCGCGCCATTCCCACCATAAGTAATTAATTCGTGTGGATGTTGCGCCACCGTGTAGTCTAAATTATTGCTCAGCATGTGCATAATAGCCGCTGCTTGTTTTGATTGATGCGGATAGTCGTTTAGGGGTCTGGCGTAAATTTTATAATCCGGGCGAAAACGGTACATGTAAATGCGGCCGTAAGTTTTTAATTCTTGAGCAAATTCTTTCGACAAAACAGAATGGTGTTGCTTATCGAAATAACGCAAAGCATTTCTTATCGCTAGTTTTTTCTCATCGACGCTGAGAATATCTTTTCTCTTTGGCGCATGATTGATAGTCGTGTCGAATGTTTTGGCTTCCGGAAGCTCGTTTGGAATGCCTTGTAATAGTGTATTTTTAAAATCGTTCATTTTTAAAATCGTTTAATCCAGATAACAAAATTCCGCATAATTTGTCGGTTGCACAAGCTCTGTTTTTGCTTTAGGATAAAGGTTAGTAAATGCTTTTGTAACATAATTTTTTTTATGGCTATTCCATTTCATTTCAAAAGCACGTATCACTTTATTTTCACTCTCAACGTAGTCTACTTCCTGTTGCTGCCGGCTTCGCCAAAAATAAGACTTAATGTTTTTCTGTAAATAGTGGTTCCGCTTCATCCGTTCGCTGATGATGAAGTTCTCCCATAAAAGCCCTGCGTCTGTGCGTTGCTCAAGGGGCCGGAAATCGCCGATCAATGCATTGCGAATACCGTTGTCCCAGAATAAGATTTTTTTCATCTTGCTTACTTCTTTTCTTTCGTTGGTGCTGTATGATTTAAGACGAAAAACAACGAAGGACTTTTCCAGTACGTCTATGTAATTTTCAACTGTTTCTGTTTTAATTTTAAGTTGTGAGGCCAGTTCATTAAGGGAAACTTCGCTTGTGACCTGATAAGCTAATAATTGAAGTAAACGGTCGAGTAGGTCGGGTTTACGGATATCCTTCCACGCAAGTACATCCTTATATAAATATTGGTTTGCAAGATTTTTTATGATGATTTCTGGTTCCTCCCGGTTATTGCAAACTTCCGGATAGGAGCCGTAAATCATGTGGAATGGCAGCTGCGTTCCGATTTCATAAACAGATTCTTCTTTGTATAATTCTGACAAAGTAAAAGGGTAGAGATGAAAAAGAAAATGTCGACCCGTTAAGGGTTCAAATACTTTGTCAGAAATATCCAGGGCCGAAGACCCAGTGGCAATAAACTGAACCCCTTTAAAATTATCTACCATTAATTTTAATACGAGACCCGAATTTTCTACGCGTTGAATTTCGTCGATAATAACCAGTTTGTTTTTTCCGATCAGGTTTTTCAGAGATTGAATATCCGGATCTTTAAGGGATTTACGAATTCTGGCTTCGTCGGCGTTTAAGAAAAGCGTCTTCACCCCCGCCTGCTCCGCCAGGTGATTCACAAGGGTAGATTTCCCTACTTGTCTTGCGCCTGTCAGGATTAAGGCTTTATTTCTAAAGAACCATTTTTGTAAGAAAGGTTGTAAATTACGATTTAACACGTACAAATATACCGATTTTGGATTTGTACCGGAAAATTTAAGAGTTATTTTACCATTATACTGGAAAATTTAAGAGTTATTTTTCTTGTATACTGCAAAATTTAGGAGTTTTTTGAGGGAGAGGGAACAATTTTATCAAATCCACCCGTTTTTTTGTTATAGCCATAGGGACAGTGCTTACACCCGCTTTTGCAGCAGTGGCCACGTTTGAGGTGGTATTTTTCAGTAAATACTATATAGCCTTCGGGACTGTAATAAAAATCTTCAGGATCCATTTCTTTTTTAAACATGGTCAAAGATGAGTAAGTCTGAGGTTTTATTTTTCCGGGCATAAAAAAACTGCTCCAACATAGGAGCAGTTTGCTTTTAATTTGAATTTATTCGACACGCTTAATCGTGCAGCCAATAGATTTTGTTTCCTGTGTTTTTGGCGTTTCATTTTTAAGCAACGCGTTTAAGGCATTTTTTAAATACGGATCTTTTACGGCTGCAGGATCTTTTACATTATCATCAATAGCACCTTTGTAGATTAATCCTTTTGAATTAAAAAGAAAACATTGCGGTGTGCGGCCTGCTCCAAAAGCATTAGCCAGCTGACTTTTTTCATCAACGGTATAAGCACAACGTAATTTTTGTGAACCATAATACTTCACCATTTCTGCATAGCTGTCGTCTTCGTTACGTTGCGCTTCGTTGCTGTTAATGATCGCACAGCCAATACCGTTCGCCTGGCAAAAATCAGAATAATCTTTAATACGCGCTGCACTTAGTTTTACATAAGGACAAGTGTTACACGAGAAAATAACCAATAAGCCGGTCGGTGTTTTAATATCGTTTAAGCTAAGGTCTTTTCCCGAAACATCTTTCATTTTATAGTCGCCCATGGGAATACCTGCGTTTAAAGCAATTTCTTCCGGGGGAGCAAAATTGCTAAAAGAAAAGAGGCCAGAGCAAAGAGCCAGCAAAACAACAATAAGAGATTTTTTAGTTTTCATAGCGAAGGATTTATCTACAAATTTAGTCTATAATGAAGAGAAAGTTGCCTGAGAAGGATGTTAAATTTAGAGTTTTTAACGGCGAAATAAGGTTCTTTGACGAATATCGAAGATAAATTCAAAAAAGGAGTAAAGCCTTTGTTTAAAAAGTAAAAAGATAAAAACCGAGAATTTATTTTCCGGTCTTACTTCCATCATAGGCCCATTTCAAATAAATGGCGCCCCAGGTAAATCCTCCGCCAAATGCAGAAAGAATAATGTTATCCCCTTTTTTTAATTGCTTTTCGTAATCCCAGAGTAATAAAGGAATTGTACCTGCGGTTGTATTTCCGTAGCGTTCAATATTCATCATTACTTTTTCAGAGCCAATGCCCATACGCGATGAGGTGGCATCAATAATTCGCTTATTGGCCTGGTGTGCTGCAAGCCAGGTAACATCCTTAGCTTTCAGATTATTCCTTTCCATTATTTTTGCACTTACTTCTGCCATATTGTAAACAGCGTGTTTAAAAACGGCTTGTCCTTCCTGATGTACAAAATGCATTTTGTTATCAACGGTCTCATGACTTGGTGGTCTTAGAGATCCGCCGGCTTTCATGTGCAGGTGTTGCGCTCCGTTACCATCAGAGTGAAGAATAAAATCCATGATACCTACTTCTTCTGTAACTGGCTCAAGCAGCACTGCTCCGGCACCATCACCAAAAATAACGCAGGTTGCCCTGTCGGTATAATCAATAATGCGGCTCATCATGTCTGCACCTACAACAACAACTTTTTTATATTTTCCGGTTTCAATAAATTGCGCACCGGTTGAAAGGCCGTAGATAAAACCAGAACAGGCAGCGCCCAAGTCGAATCCCCAGGCATTCTTAGCGCCAATTTTAGCGCAAATGATGTTGGAAGTTGCAGGAAACACCATGTCAGGCGTTACTGTTCCACAAATAAGCAGATCAATCTCTTCTGGAGTAATGCCTCTTTTTTTGCAGAGTAATTTCACGGCTTCAACAGCCATGTCGGAAGTAGCTTTTTCCGCATTGTTTTCAATATGTCTTTCTTTGATTCCCGTTCGTGTGGTGATCCACTCGTCGGTTGTATCGATCATTTTTTCAAGATCTTTATTTGTAAGAATGTTTTCGGGCAAATACCCCGCTACAGCTGTAATTGCGGCTCTAATCATTATTTAAAAATTTGTTCTATTTTGTCGTTCAACTTAGCGTCTACTACCTGTTTGGCCAGCAATAACATGTTTTTAAATGCCAAAGAACTGGAGATGCCATGGCCTACTAACACATTTGCATTTATTCCTAACACGGGTGTTCCGCCGTAAATTTCGTAATTAAATCTATCAAAGTAGTCATCACTGCGGTTGCGTGTTTTAACGACGTCGTAAAAAGCTTCTGCAGTTTTTAAAAGAATATTTCCAACAAAGCCTTCACAAACAATCACGTCTGCTTTATCAGAAAACACTTCGCGGCCTTCAACATTTCCAACAAAATTAAAATCTTTAGAATCTTTCATCAGCGCATGTGCAGCCTGTGTTACGAGGTTGCCTTTTTCAGGTTCTTCACCAATGTTGAGTAAACCAATTCTTGGATTTTTTATTTTGTAAACTTCCTTTGCGCAAATAGATCCTAATATTCCAAACTGGTACAAAACATCCGGCTTACAATCTGCATTGGTTCCTACGTCGAGTACGATTCCAAATCCGCCGTTTTCTCTTGGCATAATAGAAGTAATGCAGGGCCGGATAACGCCTGGAATAGCTTTTACCGTGAACATAGCTCCTACCAGCATAGCACCAGTGCTACCACAGCTTGCGAAAGCGTCTATGGTTTTTTCTTTTAGGAGTTTGTATCCTAAAGAAATGGTACTGTTTGGTTTTTGTGAAAAGGCTTTGGTGGGATGCTCTCCCATTTGAATGACTTCGGTGGTATGAACGTATTCAAATTTTCCAGAGTCTATGTTATGGGTTTTAAAATACTCTTTTGCAAGATCGCTGTCGCCAATAAGCACTAGTGTAACATCGGCCGGTAATTCTTTCAGAGCCATAACGGCTCCTTCCAAACAATTTTTCGGGGCAAAATCACCTCCTAAAATATCAAAGCCTATCTTCATAATCTAATGCTAAAACTTTAACGAAAGCACAATAATACAATTTTATATGCGTAAATACACCTTAAATGGCCTTGCATTTTATAAAATTTAATTGAGTGTAAAGTTCAACTCAATTCTGGCGCCATTGTCATTTGAAAAGTGTACGCTGCCATCTATTTGCTCGGCAAGTGTTTTAATCAGGAATATGCCGAGGGAAGTGGTATCTGACTGTGAGTTAAAGTCTTTTGGAAAGCCGGGACCGTTATCTTTTACAAGCAGTTTCACCTGATTGTTACAGAGTTTAATCGTAAGATCGAATACACCTTTTTTGCCTCTCAGTGATTTAAAGGTGTATTTTATGCTGTTTGTAACCACCTCATTTAAGATGAGTCCCAACGGAATGGATTTGTTTACGGGGAGGACGATAGTGTCAAAATCTTCATTCACGGTAACAGACTTAACCATGTTGTAGGAATAGAATAATTCGTACACGAGTTCAGAAGCATACTTGCCAAGGTCAATGCTCTTTAACTCATTATTTTCATAAAGCATTTTATGTACGAGTGCCATACTCATGATGCGTGATCTACTGTCACCAATAATTTGTTTGGCCTCTGCATTTGTAATCGCATCTTCCTGCAGATTTAGCAAGCCCGAAATAATAGCCAGGTTGTTCTTAACCCTATGGTGAAGCTCTGCGAGCAATATTTCTTTTTCGCGTAAAGAAGCGTTTACTATTTCTTTGGCTTCTTTTAAATGATCGTTTTGCGCAATGATTTCTTTGTTCTGAACATAAATAATACGGGTTAATAAAAAACTCAATATTGCGGTGAGCAACGCGGCCATTACAAGATCGTAAAGCCACAGGGCTTTAATCTGTCCAGGACCCAGCAACTGTAGCTGGAAGTCTGGGAACTCGAGGATGAGGCTGGCAGCGATGAATAAAATGCAGATGGAGAAATGAATGACAGAGTGCTTGTCGCGGAAACTGGGATTGTTCAAAAGAACGACACTCACAATTAGCGGAAAATAAAACAGGTAAGCACCAACTTCATAAGGATAGTACTCATTAATAAAAAAGATGGAGAGATTTACATTAATAGTGAACAATAAAAAAGAAGCATTGATTTTATGAATCTTGTTAAGATACAATGAAACACAGGCAAGCAGCATAAAGCAGGTTACAGGGCCCGCAGCAAAGTCACTTTTAAGAATAAAATAATTGGTGAAACCTATGCAGATAAAGAAAATGACAAGCAGGTTAATAAGATTTGTGGCCTTAATACGCCTCTTGTCGTAGGAGGATTGAACTTCTTCAACCCCAAAATTAATTAAAGTAATAAATACTTTTTTCAAAGGTTAAATGAAAACTAATAAAGAAAAAAGCAGGCAATGGATACTTGCTTCTATAAATTCTGTCAAGCAATAAAATCAGCCCGGTGTTAAGCTTTTTTCTCCATTACTACATTTCCTTTGTAGTAAAGTTTTCCTTCGAACCAATGTGCACGGTGCATCAAATGCGCTTCGCCGGTTGTTGAATCTTTTGAAATGGTCATTGAGGGTGCTTTGTAGGTTGCGCGACGTGAATCTCTACGTGAGCGTGACATTTTTCGTTTAGGATTAGGCATGATTTCTCTTTTTGTGGCGAAGCGATTTTATATCTGCTTTGCCTGGTTTTTAATTTTTATTAAATTTTATTTTATTCAGTTTTTCCCACATGGGGTTTTCCGGCGATGAAGACTCCTCATCAGAATCAGTCACCAAGTTATTTAGCTTATCGAGCGTTTCGTAATCACATTTAAAACTTGTTTCATCAAGTTCGCAGGGAACACGGCGAGCCGGTATGGCTAAAATAATATATTCATATAAATAGTGGGACACATCAAACTCCTCATGGCCTTCAGGAATTACCAATATTTCATCAGTACTTTCTTCGGGCTTACCGTGCTTGATCACAAGATCTCCTTCGGCATCAATTGGGAAGTCAAAATATTTCAAACATCTGTCGCACTCTACACCAATGGTGCCAGATATGCTCAAGTGCATCTGTAGTAAATTGTTTTGTTTAGTCAAAGTTGCGGCTACCTGGATATCCGCCTTCTCAATCTCACTATTTTCAATACTTTTAAAGAACGCATCGGTTACATCAAATTCAAAATCGTGTAACCCAACAGGGAGTCCGCCAAATTGTATTATGTACTGACTTTTCCCCATCTCCCTCTTTTTAAAAAGGACTGCAAATATAAGCTTTTTGTTTGATCTGCAAAAATTTATTAACACTTTAGGCGGCGGTATTAACCGAAAATTCCCCGAAAAGGCGCATTTTAGTTAAAAACCTTCCTTTTTTTTCAAAAATCCTTGTAAATATTCCAAAAACTGGTTTTAAAGCCTACAAAAATGAAAGGGTTTTCAAGCACATATCCTTTTGTATTCTTCTCCGAACGTTGAATGTATCCTAGCTCAATGCGCATGTTCATGGCTGGTAAAATGTGCCAAGTGTATTTTAGCTGGCTCTGAAGAATGGTTGTCTTAACGCCCTGGCCTGTGTGGTTGCCGTATTCTGAGGTCCGGGTATTGTACGATAAAAAGATATTCTGACCAACATTTGATTTCGATCCCGAAGAATCTTTGCCAACAAGCGCATACATGCCCTGCCAGCTGAATTCAGATTTATGTTTCCTGTAATTCACAAATCCCAATACCTCAATAAAATTAGCACCTAAAGGATGTGCCAGTGCTTTGCCGTAATGGGAATAATTCTGATCAACCAAACCATGGGTGTAGGTATAAGGACGCACCTGGTTGTATTCGGCCTGCAATTTAAGACCTTTCACGCCAAAGGCATTGATGTATTTAAAGCCCAGCTGCCAGGCTTGTTTGTTGGCCCACCAGCCTTTGCGAGCTCTTATCTCTTTTAAGAGAAACTCGTCGAGACCTAACTGACCATATAATTTCAGCGTTTTCAGAACAGTGAAATTGAGATTTGCGCCCAAAAAGGAATTGTCGGGAGAGCCAACAGAGTACTCCTGCGGGCGGAAGAAAATAATTGGGTTTAAATAATTTACCTCGAAAGTCCTTACCTGATTAGTATCAGAGCCGCGCCAAACAATATTCTCAAAAAGTGCGATGTTTATATTCTTAGTAACGTTATAACTAAGATAATGAAAGGTAGCGTACTTATTAGTGAAGCTTTTCTGCCGACCATTTGCCTGGCTTACATCGTTCATCATAGTGTACCACACGTTATACTGCAGTCGCCAAATGTTGGTGTTGATTCTGAAAAAGGGATACGCCGGAGCATAATCACTTAATAAGACACTCCGGTATCCATCGCCGATAAAATGCTTGTCGCGCCCCAACTGAAAATTAAATACTTTGTTGTTTTTCGGAGAATAAGAGATGTAGCCAGTGTAATCGTAAAAAGTATAGCCTTTGCTGTTTGAGCCGTAAGCCTGGCCTGATTCAGGAATGATCTTTTGTTTCGAAAGACCTGTGTCTAAAAAGAAAGGGAAGGAACTTTTTCCGCCATAGATGGTTGCCGCAAAAGTAAAATCGTTATTAATATTTGTTTTAATGTGTATGCCGCCAATGTTCGAGGTCACTCGTTTTAAGGCGAGCAGGTCGTAACCCGTTTCCAGGTCTACAATGGGATGTAACTGAAAGTTGACCCAGTTTGTATTTTGTGGTTTTTCATTTACGGTTTTACTAAAAAAAAAATTCTTAAAAGGATAAAACTTAAAGGGAACTACCGAGTCGGTAGCATTGGTAAAACTGCTGCTTAGATAAGGTTTGAAGGAAGAGTGGAATGTTGTAGTAGGGCTTGAAATATTCCAATAATCAAATGCCTCCTGCATGCCGGCATTCATAAAAGCATTTCGGGCCATCGGCTCGTACTGCCCTTTTAGGGAGAACGTAAGCAGCGCCAACAGCGAAATTATCTTTTTTACCGGCATTTTGTAAAAGTACTCAAAAAACAAAACGTTAAATTACTTAATTATTTTTACGCTAGCTTTTAACTTAATTCAATAATTATTTATATTTATAACTTCGTTACCCATGTAGCAACCTACAAAGCAGGTCCTGAAACACACATATTTTAGCAACAAAACAAAAAGATACTTTAAACCTAAAAACGAGCCCAGCGCCTCTTACGCAAATTATGAAAAAGACTTTCCTCCTGTTTTTATTCGTCTATGTTACAGGTGTAGCGCAACAAGACCTTAAAACTAATTATCTTCCTCTTAAGTCAAAAGGAGAATTACCTGCCGTGTTCACACAGGATATCCGGAATGTCATTAGTAAAGACATCTCTGATCTTAGAAATAAAAAGGAGTCCGACCGCTGGCTCAAATCTTCTTTCCTTACCGCTTCCAATTACCAGATAGAGCGCATTGTACGAAGCGGGAACACTCTTATAAACGATGAGATTACCGCATATCTTAATAAAATAGTAGACGTAATTTTAAAAGACAACCCCACACTGAGGAAGCAGCTGAATGTATTTACTTTAAAATCTTCGGTTGTAAACGCATACAGTTTTGATAAGGGATATGTGTTCATTAACATAGGACTTATTGCGCAGGCCGAAACAGAGGCGCAGCTTGCGTATATCGTCTGTCACGAAATTTCGCACTATACAAAGCAGCACCATGTTAATAGCTATGTTAAAAATGCGGAGATTGACATGCGCAGTTATGGATACAATAATGAAGAGCGCGTGATCGAAAAATGCCAGTATTCAAAAGAAAATGAGAGCGAGGCGGACATAGAAGGTTTAAAACTATACGAGCGGACACTTTATAACCTTAAGCAAGCTGAAAAAGCGTTTGATATGCTTCAGTATGCGCATTTGCCTTTTGAATTGATAGCGTTTAAAAAAAGTTATTTTGAGACACCTAATTATATCCTTCCGAAAAATTATTTCTTGCCAGAAGTTTCGGCCATTAAGGATAATTCGAATGATGACGACACAAAACACACACATCCAAATACAAAAAAAAGAAAACTCGCAATTGGAGAAATTATAAATAACCGCGACAATACCAATAGAGTAAATGCTGTAGTTGGCCAGGTAAAATTTGAGTACATCCGCGACCTGTCCCGTTTTGAACTTTGCCGGCTTTATTTAAAAAACCGTGATTACCCAAATGCTTTGTATGCGGCGTATATTATGTCCTTACAATATCCGTCCAACGAATACCTGGCAGAAGTAGTTTCAAAATGCCTGTATGCTATTTCTCTTTACGGCAAAGGCGAAATTGTATATACTAGCGAATCCAATCTCGAGAACGGATTTGTTTCCTATACCGAAATCGAAAGCTTCCCTCAGCAAATTTACCACATGATATCAAAAATGCCGGAGAACGAGTGGACCATCATGTCGTTAAACTATATTTACAGGGAGCATAAAAAATATCCGAAAAATGTCGCGCTCACTACTTTTTCTGACAGCATGTTCAGTCTTATGAAAAGAACCCGATGGGGTATAAACGATTTTGCAAGAGTGTCAAAAAAAGAAGTTCCGAAAATCGACAGTATTCAAAAAGCCACTGAAACGCCGAAGGAGGGAAATTCGAAAACGGATCTCATTGCAAATTTTTTACAAAAAGAAAGAGAAGGTAAAAGTGACGACACGGTTTATTACAGGAATGTATTTTTAGATCTTTTTGAAAACGACAAAGGATTTGCAGATAAATTTCCAGCCGCGCCCATTGAGGTAACAGAGAAAAGTGAAGGCTATAGCACCTACCTGTCCTATAATTACAGTCGTAATAAAAGCAAAAAAAACAAGGCAAGCATCTCTAAAGTAGTACTGCTGGAGCCGGTATTTCTTGAAATAGATGAAACCAAAAGAGAAGAAATAGAATACGTTAAATCTGACGAAAAACAGGAGTCCTACAGCCAATCGCTCAATGAGATTGCAGCTATGCTTCAGTTTGAGCTTATAGCACTGGATCCGGGATTGCTTAAATCAAGGGATGTAGAAAAAATGAATGACTATTCGATTATTAATGACTGGTTCGATGAAAAGTTCGATACGGAAAAGGAAAGAAACAAAATTTTGAATACAGACGAGATGGACCGGGTAGTTAAAAAATACGGAACACCTTACGTGCTAAAAACGGGCATTGCAACAGTTATTACAAGGGCAGGAAAAAAGAGGACTTATTTTTATGGATTTTTGTATGACGTAAAAAGCAATGAATTGGTTTACAAAAAGTATGAGTTTTTCAAATCGAAGGACAGGAAAGATCTTGTAAATGCAAAGACATACCAAATGTTGTTTGAATTAAAAAATCCAGAGAGAAGCAAATGAAAAATCTTTTGAAAAGTATTTTTTTAGTGGCAATTCTTTTAGTTATAGGAATAAACGCAGGTGCGCAGGTGCCAGGATATATGGGCAAAAGGACTGTTGTTGGATATGGATTTTATTTTAATCCGGCGTTTAGCAATATAGCGTTAGACTATGGTGACAATCCTGTAAATACCCTGCATGAATTTTTTCTGGAACGTACCACGAAGAAAAGATTTGCATTTGGGCTTTCAGTGAGGTTGTACAGGTATACCTATAATAATATTGAGTCTGTTAACCCCACAGGCTCCAGCAGCTACTATAGTTATAACTCATATCATCCAACAGGAAATTATCTGATCAAAGGCCGTAATTTTAACTTGTATGGCAAATTTTTTGGATGGAGATACCTTGCGCCTTGGGGAAAATACTTCACCCTTGGATTATCCTATACAGCTTACAGTACTACTTATGATCCAGCACAGATGCGCGTACAGGTAAGACAAAGCAACGGTTCGTATACGAACTATTCAAATTTCGGGGCACCTACACAAACTTATTCTCAGGCGGATATCACAATAGGAAATGGCAACAGCAGAATTTTCGGAGACAAATTTGTAGTCGATTACGGTTACACAATCAACACATTAGCTATGGCCAGAATTCTTGTAAATGCTTTTGACTTTGGTGAACCAATTTTAGCAAGTGAATATATAGGAACTACTTCTACAAAAAGAGTAGCAGCGATTAACCGGTTCAATTTTTATATTAAAGTGGGGTATTTGTTTTAATTCTCAGCCTTAAAAAACCTTGTTGACAAAAACTTTATGGTGGAAATAAATAAACTAAGAAAAAACTTATTCATTAGGTACGTATTTATATTGTTATTTGCGATTACGAACGTAAATGCTCAAAAAATTACAATCACGAACGGAGACACTCTAAGTGGAGTTGTTTATTCAGAAGTATTCGGCCAAGACGCAGAGGGGTTTTATTTAGATGCGACAAAAAATGAAAAAACAGCCTTACTTAAATTGAGTTTGGACAAGGCTCGTTTGATTTATGAAATTCCTGAAACGATCAGCAAAAATCTTTTTCCTAATGCAAAGAATTTAATTGTTAGTAATGTAAAAAAATACGTTTTAAACAATAGAATTTTAATTTTTAAGGAATTTAGAGATCCATCTTTACTCATCATAGTGTTGGCCCAATTTGACGCCATAACCGGAAAGGAAATAGGAGTGCCAAAAATTATTGAACAACAGTCCACAATAGGATATAATGAATCTGCCTCTCTGGAAAAAAATAGAGGAGCGGTCAGGATTGAAATTTCTTTTTCACCAGATAAAAAAAATTGCTTCTAGTTGTCGAAAAAAAGAAGAAAGATGAAGAGCAGGATGTTATAGCAAAGCTATACAATTTAAAAGATAACAATGAAAATGGAGAAATAAAACGGGATGTAATCCTAAAAGATGGAGATGTAATTTTAGGCGGATCACCAGCTGAAAACTTAAAAATTAAAGGTAAAGGAACGATCGTGAGGAATCTAAACAAGAGAGACGAAAGTTATAGTATTATTACCTTGTCGGAATAGATAAGCCGATTCTGATATCTTGTAGCGCCAATCTACATTAACTAAAAAACCCGCTCTGTTTTCACAAAGCGGGTTTTTTATTTTAAAAATGAATTAAGCTTTCATTTCTGCAAGAACATTATTCATGCTTCTTACAGCATCAGCGCTTTTGTTGAAAGCAGCTTGTTCATCCGCTGTTAATTTATAATCCACAATTTTTTCCCAACCGTTTTTCCCAATGATAACAGGAACGCCCAAACAAATGTCTTTTTGACCGTACTCACCATCTAAAGCTACGCAGCAAGGAAACATTTTTTTCTGATCGTTAATGATGCTGCTAACTAATGCCGCTACTGCAGCACCTGGCGCATACCATGCACTCGTTCCAAGCATACCCGTTAAAGTGGCTCCACCTACCATTGTATCTGCTGCAACTTTTTTCAAAGCTTCAGCATCTAAAAATTGAGAAACCGGAACACCCGTGTAAGAAGCTAAACGGGTTAAAGGAATCATGGTTGTATCGCCGTGACCACCAATAACAACACCACTAATATCACTTGCAGGAGCATCTAATGCTAAAGACAAATAGGTTTTAAAACGAGCACTATCAAGGATTCCACCCATTCCAATGATTCTGTTTTTTGGCAATTTGCTTTCTTTTAAAGCTAAGTAAGTCATGGTATCCATTGGATTGCTCACAATGATGATGATGGCTTCCGGAGAATGTTTTAATACGTTTTCAGTTACTGTTTTTACGATGCCTGCGTTGATGCCTATCAGCTCTTCGCGCGTCATACCTGGTTTACGTGGAATACCGCTTGTTACAACCACAACTTTTGAGTTTGCCGTCTTGCTGTAATCATTTGTGCTTCCCGTAATGCGGGTGTTAAAACCGTTTAGAGTTGCGGTTTGCATTAGGTCCAATGCCTTCCCTTCTGCAAAGTTTTCTTTAATGTCTAAAATAACTACTTCGCTGGCAATGCGATTCAGGGCAATGTACTCTGCACATGTGGCTCCTACGTTTCCTGCTCCAATAACTGATACTTTCATTATATTTTTTTTAAATGTTTGAAAAATTGAATGGTGTAAATTTAGAATAATTAAAAACACGGTTTATGCCGTGTTCATAATTTTAACGCTAAAATAAGTAAATTTTTTCGGGGGTTCAGGCTTTTATTTTTGAAGCCAGATTTAAGAGTTTTTCTTCCTGAAAATAGTCCGCCATCAGCTGCAAGCCCATGGGTAAACCGTTGCTATGCGTGCCGCAAGGGACTGAAATGGCTGGCACGCCCGCAATATTCGCCTGCACGGTGAAAATATCTTCCAGATACATTTTAATAGGATCGGCGCTGTTTTTACCAAATTCAAAGGCCGTTCCCGGAGTAGAAGGTGTCAGAATAAAGTCGAAGTCCTTAAGAATTTCCTGAGTTTTATTTTTGATCACGCGTCGCACTTTCTGACCTTTGCTATAATACGCGTCGTAATACCCGGCGCTTAACACAAAAGTCCCAAGCATAATCCTGCGTTTCACTTCTTTCCCAAACCCTTCGCTGCGTGATTTTTTATAAGTGCTTTCGAGGTCGGTGGCTGAGGTGCTGCGGTGACCATAATGAATGCCTGCAAAGCGCGAAAGGTTGGAAGAGGCTTCGGCAGTGGTGAGTACGTAATACGTAGGTACCAAATATTCAAGGTAAGGAAATGCAATCGGCTCCAATGTATGACCCGCTGCTTTTAAAATTTCAATATGCTGAAGAATGCATTTTTTTACTTCCGGATCTAGTCCTTCTGACTCCACACATTCTTTTAGATAAGCGATCCGGTATTTTTTATCTTCTTTAAGTCCGGCCGTGTAAACCGGTACTTTTTCTGAAGAAGACGTATTATCATGCACATCTTTTCCGCTGATAATCTGCAGAATAAGCGCTGCGTCTTCTACATTTTTTGTAATAGGACCAATTTGATCAAAGGATGAAGCATAAGCAATGAGACCATAGCGGGAAACCCTTCCATAAGTAGGCTTTAAACCTACAGTGCCTGTGAAAGATGCTGGTTGACGGATAGATCCACCTGTATCAGAACCTAAGGAAACGTGACATAAATTTGCGGCTACCGCAGCGGCGGCACCACCGGAAGATCCACCGGGCACACATTTTTCATTTAATGGATTTAATACAGTTCCAAACGCAGAATTTTCATTGCTGCTGCCCATGGCAAACTCATCACAATTTAATCGACCAATGATGATGGCGTCTTCCGCCAATAAACGCTCAACAACGGTGGCAGAATACAAAGACTCAAAACCTTCCAGTATTTTAGAAGAAGCCGAAACTTTATGACCTTTGAAACAAATATTGTCTTTAAGTCCAATAATAACACCAGCTAACTTACCGGCTTTCGCAGCTTTAATTTTTTTATCAATTTCGATGGCTTGTTCTGAAGCTGCTTTTTCGAAAACTTCTAAAAAGGCGTTCAGATTTTTTTTCAACGCAATGGCTAAAACGGCTTCTTTTACAAGGGATTCACAGGTGACACTGCCCGATTTAAGATCGGATTGTAAGTTATTTATAGTTGAAAATGAATACACAAAACTGGTTTTTAAAAACGATAAAAGCGTTATTCAAAAAGAATAACGCCTCAAATTTACATATATCCTGATAGACTTCGCCGTGAGATCAGTTGAACGCTATTGGAAATTATTTTTTCTCGGTTTCGCTGCTTTCCGATTCGCCTTTGCTGGCTTCTTTAAAATCCTTCACACCTCTCCCAAGTCCTTTCATTAATTCAGGAATTTTTTTACCCCCAAACATTAATAAAATAATTATCAGGATAACGATAATTTCTGTAGCGCCTAAACCGCCTAAGAGCCCTAATACAAACATTGTTGCCATTTTTAATTTCTATGCAACAAAAGTACTGAAATATTAGCGGATACCAAAATTTGCGACTTTTAGGAAGCTTCGCTAAAGCAAATCACTCAAATGGCCGGAAATGTCGTTGTTAGGCCGCCTTAAACCCTTAACCGGTAGGAATACATTTAATCAAACTTTTTAACCATAAAGTTTGATGGTTTCTCTAAAAATAGTTAATCTTACAATCTAAAATTTCGGATTTTATGAGTACTGATACACCTGTAGATTATTTACCTATTTTTATCATGTTTACGATTGCTGTGGGCTTTGCAGTAGTATCGCTCATCGCCACACACGCTTTAGGGCCAAAACGTAAAACCAAGGTAAAATTAGAATCGTTCGAGTGCGGTATCGAACCACAAGGCAATGCCCGCGTACCTTTTTCTATCAAGTATTTTCTCGTAGCCATCCTGTTTGTATTGTTCGACATTGAGGTTATCTTTATGTATCCTTGGGCCGCTAATTTCAAGGAATTAGGCATGCTGGGAGTTATTGAAGTCTTCAGCTTTATTGCTTTATTGTTGGTTGGGTTTTATTACATGCTTTCTAAGAAAGCTTTGAAGTGGGAAGACTAACGAAATGCATAATTAAGAATTAAAAATGCAGAGTTTTTAATTTTTAGGTTTCAATTTTTAATTTATTTAAGATGTCACAGGAAATTATAAAAAGAACAAAACTGGAAATTGCCAAAACACCCGAAGGTATTGAGGGGCCTGGCTTTTTCGCGACTAAAGTAGAAGGAGTGATTGGAATGGCCCGAGCCAATTCACTATGGCCGCTTCCGTTCGCAACGTCCTGCTGTGGAATTGAATTTATGGCAACTATGGGCTCGCATTACGATTTAGCCCGTTTTGGGATGGAGCGTTTGAGCTTCTCGCCGCGTCAGGCTGATCTTTTAATGGTGATGGGAACAATCGCTAAAAAAATGGGTCCAACGTTAAGACAAGTTTACGAACAAATGGCAGAGCCACGTTGGGTATTAAGCGTTGGAGCTTGTGCGAGTAGCGGTGGTATTTTTGATACCTATAGCGTTTTACAGGGAATTGACAGGATTATTCCGGTTGACGTTTACGTGCCGGGTTGTCCGCCGCGTCCTGAACAAATCATTGACGGGATTTTAAAAATTCAGGAATTGGCAAAAAATGAATCTGGCCGCAGACGCCATTCACCTGAGTATAAAGAACTAATGAATAGTTTTGGAATTGAATAAATTGAATTATAGAATTCTTGATTATAGTTCAATAAATCAGAAAATTAAAAAATGAGCAAAGAAATTTTAGACAAAGTAAACGAAAAGCTGAACACGCAGTTCCCTGGCATTCACGTGGACGCTGAGTTGCTGTACAACTTTCCTGTATTTACCGTTGATCACACAAAAGCGCACGACATTCTTAAATTTTTAAAAGAAGATCCGGAATTAAATTTTCACTTCTTAACGGACCTCACCGGTATGCAAACCGCTGATGAAAAACAATTGGGTGTAATTTATCATTTACACAACATGCCAAAAAACATGCGTGTGCGCATTAAAACCTTTTTTGACATCACTAAGCCTGAAATTCCTACGGCGACTGACCTTTGGGCGGGTGCTAACTGGATGGAACGGGAAACTTATGATTTCTACGGCGTCCGATTTAAAGGACATCCGAATTTAGTTCGCATTTTAAACGTGGACGAAATGGATATTTTTCCGATGCGCAAAGAATATCCATTGGAAGATCAAACCCGTGAAGACAAAGAAGATAAAATGTTTGGACGTTAACTAGAACTCAAGAATTACAAAGCAATGAGTAAAAAAGAAAATATAATTACACCACCCCCTGATACCATCGAAAAGGAGTACACTACTCTGAATCTTGGTCCCACGCATCCTGCAACACATGGAATTTTTCAGAATGTGTTGAAAATGGACGGTGAAATTATTCACGATGCCGTTCCCACCTGTGGCTATATTCACAGAGCTTTTGAGAAGATTGCAGAACGCAGACCTTACGCACAAATTACACCGCTTACCGATCGTATGAACTACTGTTCATCGCCAATAAATAACATTGGATGGCATACTACCGTTGAAAAATTGCTTCAGGTAGAAATTCCAAAACGTGTAGATTATTTACGTGTAATCGTTATGGAACTTTCACGTATTTCCGATCACATTATCTGTAATACCATCATCGGTCAGGATACTGGGGCGACAACAGGCTTTCTTTATTTATTTCAATGGCGCGAACACATTTATGATATTTTTGAAAGTATTTGCGGCGCCCGTTTAACAACTAATATTTGCCGTATTGGTGGTTTCGATACGGAGTGGAGCAAAGTAACCTGGGACAGGATTAATGCTTTTGTAAGAGATTATCCAGCGGCATTAACTGAGTTTAATAAACTCTTAATGCGCAATAAAATTTTTATGGACCGTACTGTAAACTGCGGACCAATCACAGCAGAGCGTGCTTTAGAGTATAGCTTTACCGGTCCGAATTTACGTGCAGCAGGCGTGGATTATGATGTGCGTGTTGCAACGCCTTATTCGTCTTACCAGGATTTTGATTTTAAAATTCCGGTTGGAACAAGCGGAGACACTTACGATCGTTTTACGGTGCGGAATGAAGAAATGTGGCAGTCGTTAGAAATTATTAAACAAGCAATTAAGAATTTGCCTGCCGGACCTTCGCATGCGGATGTTCCGGATTTCTTTTTACCACCAAAAGAAGAAGTGTATAATAACATGGAAGCTTTGATCTATCACTTTAAAATTGTGATGGGCGAAACAGAAATTCCGAAAGGAGAAGTATATCATTGTGTAGAAGGAGGAAATGGAGAGTTAGGATTTTATTTAATCAGTGACGGAGGAAGAACCCCATTTCGCTTGCATTTCCGCAGACCTTGCTTTATTTATTACCAGGCATATCCCGAAATGATAAAAGGAGGTTTACTTTCAGATGCTATTCTAACCATGAGCAGCATGAATGTGATTGCAGGGGAGTTGGACGCATAAAGGAATGTTGAATTAGAAAGTTTGAGTATTAAATAATCAGATTACGATCCATGAAAAAATATACGCGTATTAAAATAGCCGTTCTTGTAACACTCTCTTTAATCTTTACAGTAATTAGTGGTTGCAAGAAAAAAGAAGAAACAATAAAAACAGAATGTCCGGTGGCTGTCACTCCAGACCCTACATCTGTGACAGATATCGACGGAAACGTTTACCCTATTGTTAAAATATGCAGTAAATTTTGGATGGCAGAAAATTTAAGAACAACGCGTTATAATGATGGTGGAATCATACCAACTAATTTATCTAATTCAGCTTGGAACGCCGCAACTTCCGGGGCCTATTCAGTGTACGACTCAATAGTTGTAACTAATAACAGCGCATTCGGCAAATTATATAATTGGTACGCCGCTAGCAGTGGCAAATTAGCGCCGATAGGTTGGCATGTAGCTAAGGAAAGCGAATTGGATGAACTGATCACCTGTTTAGGAGGTTCAGGAGTAGCGGGTGGAAAAATGAAATCCACATCTGCATTCTGGAATGCACCAAATACCGGAGCAGACAATAGCAGCGGTTTTAACGCCTTACCAAGTGGATACAGAAGTAATTCGGGCATGTATTCGCTAATAGGTAAATCAACTTATTTTTGGGCATCCGACGAACGAAACGCAACACAAGGAGAATATTTACTTTTAGATAACGACTTTGCCACAACAGCACGAAATGGTGCTACTAAACAATTTGGAAATCCAATAAGATGTGTAAAAGATTAATACAACAAAAAATAATTGTAGAAAAAACTAACCTTAAAAGAGACCAGGTCTAAATCGAAAATTTAGAATTGTGACTTTTAACTTTAACTTTTAAATTGAATGAGTAGTCAGGTTCACGGAGCACAAAAATTTGATCAAACAAAACGCACTGAAATAAGATTCAGTGATGATGCGATGATTGCCGCTAAAAAAATCATTGCTCAATACCCGGATGATAAACGCAAGTCAGCTATGTTACCGGTGTTGCACATCGCTCAGGCAGAATTTGGCGGATGGCTTAGTCCGGAAACAATGGATTACGTGGCCGATCTTTTAAGAGTAAAACCAATCGAGGTTTTTGAAGTGGCATCTTTTTATTCGATGTATAATTTGAAACCCATGGGCAAATGTATTCTGGAAGTTTGCCAAACAAGTTCTTGCTGGTTAAACGGCGCAGAAGACATTGTTAAATACATTGAAAAAAAATTAAATATTAAGGTGGGCGAGACAAGTGCTGACGGTATGTTTTCTTTGAAAGTAGCAGAATGTTTAGGATCTTGTGGAACCGCACCCATGATGCAATGTGGAGCAAGCTATCACGAAAATCTGACTTACGAAAAAGTAGACAAGATTATGGCAGATTACCGTGCAGAAGGAAAATTAAAAAGTTACACAGATAAAGATTATAAAAACACATTATAAAATGATTTCAATTAAAGATATACCTCATTTGAAATCAGTTAAACCTTTAGTCGATTATAAATTGGAATTAACTTATTCGAATGGACGTGTTGGTATTTTTGACATGAATGAACTTTTGACATATGAGGTTTTTAGCCCTTTAAAAGATATTGAAGTATTTAATAAAGTAAAAAAAAATCACGGAGCAATTGTATGGAATGAAGATATTGATTTATGTGCTGATTCATTATATTTAAAAATAACAGGAGAAAAATTAAACAATGCCTGAGATTTGCAGATTTTACGGAATTGTTATCTATATGTATTGGACAGATCATGCACCACCTCATTTTCACGCAGAATATGGTGAATTTGAAGGCCAATTTTTAATAGAAAACTTTGCACTATGTAAGGGTGATATGCCTAGCAAAGCGTTAGGTTTAATTGTTGAATGGGCATCACAGCATAAGCAGGAGTTATTAGATAACTGGGAGAAATCTCAGAAAATTATGCCTTTTAAAAAAATAGAGCCTTTAAAATAAATGGGTAGAAAATTATTAATACACAACGATAAAGTACCAAACATTCACACGCTGGAAGTTTATCGTGCTAATGGTGGTTATGCTTCTGTTGAGAAAGCATTGAATTCAATGTCGCCTGATCAGGTGACGGACGAAGTAAAAAAATCGGGGTTAAGAGGCCGTGGTGGCGCAGGTTTCCCAACCGGTTTAAAATGGAGTTTTTTGGCTAAGCCTGAAGGCGTAGAACGTTATTTGGTTTGTAACGCGGATGAATCAGAGCCCGGAACTTTTAAGGACCGTTATTTGATGGAAAAAATTCCGCATGCATTGATTGAAGGGATGATTACTTCTTCTTATGCTTTGGGTGCAAAAACTTCTTACATCTACATTCGTGGCGAATATTTTTATGTGGCACGTATTCTTGAAGCTGCTTTAGCAGAAGCTTATGCAGCCGGTTGGTTAGGAAAAAATATTTTAGGAACGGATTTCTCGCACGACTGTTATATCCAAGTTGGGGGCGGAGCTTATATCTGTGGAGAAGAAACTGCTTTATTAGAATCATTGGAAGGTAAACGTGGTAATCCACGCATTAAACCGCCATTCCCAGCCGTTGCGGGTCTATGGGGCTGTCCAACCGTTGTAAATAATGTGGAGACTATCGCCGCTGTTTGTCCGATTGTGATGATGGGCGGCGAAGAATACGCGAAAATTGGAATCGGTAAATCAACAGGCACGAAATTAATTTCAGCATCCGGTCATATTAATAAACCGGGCACCTACGAAATTGAATTAGGAATTCCTGTAGAAGAGTTTATTTATAGTGAAGAGTATTGCGGCGGCATTCGTAATGGGAAAAAATTAAAAGCAGTTGTGGCGGGTGGTTCTTCGGTTCCTATTCTTCCGGCTGACTTAATTTTAAAAACGGCAAAAGGCGAGCCGCGTTTAATGACCTACGAAAGCCTTGCTGATGGTGGTTTTCAAACAGGCACCATGTTAGGTTCCGGCGGATTTATTGTGATGGACGAAGATACCAGCATCGTAAAAAATTTATTTACGTTTGCACGGTTTTATCATCATGAATCTTGCGGACAATGTTCTCCGTGTCGTGAAGGAACGGGCTGGATGGAAAAGATTTTAAAGAAATTTTTAAACGGAACCGCAAACGAAAGTGATGTAGAATTACTTTGGGATATTCAAAGTAAGATCGAAGGGAAAACCATTTGTCCTTTGGGTGAAGCTGCTGCATGGCCAGTAGCCGCTGCAATCCGTCACTTCAAACATGAGTTTTTAGAAATCGCGAGAAGTAAAAAGTTCGTTGATATTTCTCATTATAACAGATTAAATCAAATTGTCGCTTAGATGAAAGTAACTATAGACGGAAAAGAAATTGATGTGCCAAAGGGAACCACTATTCTCCAGGCGGCGCGTATGATCGGTGCGGAGGTTGCTCCACCGGCCATGTGTTATTATACGAGTTTAAAAAACAGTGGTGGGTATTGTCGAACCTGTATTGTAAAAGTTACGCAAGGTAGTACCGCAAATCCTACACCAATGCCTAAACCAGTGGCTTCTTGTAGAACAGAAGTGATGGACGGAATGGTTGTAGAGAACTTTACAAACCCTGAAATTTTAGAAGCCCGTAAAGGCGTGGTTGAATTTTTATTGATCAATCATCCTTTAGATTGTCCGGTTTGCGATCAGGCTGGCGAATGTAGCTTGCAAGATTTGGGATACGGACACGGTGCCGCAAATACACGTTACGAATTTAAACGTCGCGAATTTGAAATGATCGACATTGGTGATAAGATCAAATTGCACATGACCCGTTGTATCCTCTGCTACCGTTGCGTAAAAGTGGCTGATCAACTTACGAATGATCGTGTACATGGTGTTATGTCTCGCGGCGATGCTTCGGAGATCTCTACCTATATTGAAAATGTAATTGATAACGATTTTTCCGGCAATGTAATTGATGTTTGTCCTGTAGGAGCTTTAACTGATAAAACCTTTCGTTTTAAACAACGTGTTTGGTTTACTAAGCCTGTAGATGCCAATCGTGATTGTGATAAATGTTGCGGTAAAACGCGTGTATGGTTAAAAGGTGAAGAAGTGGTGCGTGTGACTGCTCGTAAAGACCAGTGGGATGAAGTAACAGAGTTTATATGCAATTCTTGTCGCTACGATCATAAAAAGACCAGCGACTGGGTAATTGAAGGACCAACACAAGTAACACGCGCTTCCGTTATTTCTCAAAATCATTACAATCATTTAAATGAATTAAAAGTGCGGATTATGAAACAACAGGACGCACTCGGATTCATGCCATTAGATAAAAAACCGTAGAAACTAAAAACAACGATGTTAGACTTTATTATATACAAATCGATTATCTGTGTGGCAATCTTTGCAATTTCTTTGGGAATTGCAGCGTATTCCACCTGGTGGGAACGTAAATTTGCGGGACTTCTGCAGGACCGTTGGGGTCCGAGCAGGGCAGGGATTTGGGGCTTATTGCAACCTTTAGCCGATGGCGGAAAAATGTTATTTAAAGAAGAGATTATTCCAAATGTGTCTAATAAATTTTTATTTGTCCTTGCTCCCGGATTGTTTATCGTAACAGCCATTATGGCGGGGGTGTTAATTCCCTGGGGTCCAGCGTTAATTATTGGTGAGAATACATATCCCTTGCAGGTTTCAGATGTTAACGTTGGTGTGATCTTCCTTTTGGGTGTAACATCTATCGGCGTTTATGGAATCATGATTGGTGGCTGGTCTTCTAATAATAAATATTCTTTGTTAGGAGCGATACGTTCTTCGGCGCAAATGATCAGTTACGAGTTAGCAATGGGAATTGCGCTTATTGCTTTAATCATTACCTCTGGTGGAACTTTAAGTTTCGCTGAAATTGTTGAACAACAAAATGCAGGCTTCGCAAATGTACTTTGGCAGCCGTTAGGATTTTTAATTTTCTTTGTTTGTGCTTTGGCAGAAACTAACCGTGCGCCTTTTGACCTTGCAGAATGTGAGACAGAATTAGTAGGGGGATACCACACAGAGTATTCTGCATTTAAATTAGGATTGTTCTTATTTGCTGAGTACATCAATATGTTTGTGTCCTCAGCAGTAATGGCCGGCTTCTATTTTGGCGGATATAATTTTCCATTCGCTCAGGAATTATATTCAGCAATGGGATTAGAACAAGGTTCATGGATTATTTCCTTAATTGGTTTCGGCGCATATTTCACAAAAACTTTAATTTTCATTTCGGTGTTTATGTGGATCCGTTGGACAATCCCAAGATTCCGTTACGACCAATTAATGAATTTGGGTTGGAAAACATTATTGCCATTATCGCTTTTAAATTTAGCAATAACAGTAGTTGTGGAATATTTCAGAGGAAATATAAAATTTTAAAATACTAAAAATGCAATTAACGAATAGAAAAATAGTAGTCTCCAATAAAGAGCAAAGCTTTGCAGAGAAGATGTATTTTCCGGCCATTATCAATGGCATGATCATTACGTTCAGTCACCTTTTTAAAAAGAGGCCGACTATTATGTATCCTGAGCAAAAACGTGAGTTTGCGCCTATTTATCGCGGACAACACGTTTTAAAACTTGATGAGAACGGAGCTGAACGTTGTACTTCATGTGGTATGTGCGCTGTTGCTTGTCCAGCCGAAGCAATCATCATGGAAAGTGCTGAACGCAAAAAAGGAGAAGAAGGATTGTATCGCGAAGAAAAATATGCAAAGACTTACGAGATCAACATGCTGCGCTGTATTTTCTGCGGACTCTGCGAAGAGGCTTGTCCGAAAGAAGCCATCTTTTTAACAGATAGAATTGTAGCGTCTGATTTTGAACGTGATGGATTTATTTACGGTAAAGATAAATTGGTTGAGAAAATTGACAAACGCATTGATGTTACAAAGCGTCAGACTCCAGAAGTTTTAGCTTTCAAAAAAATTCCTGGATTAAAACACAATGAACTGCATACTGAAAAATTAAATAAAGGCAAGCACTAAACTTAGATAAGAATTAAATATGTTAGGGTACACAATTACACAATGGATCTTCGGAATACTTTCCTTTTTAGCGATCATGTTCGCCTTAATGGTGGTATTCAGCCGCAACCCCGTTAACTCGGTGCTTTATCTGGTTCTTACTTTTTTCTGCATAGCTGGGCATTACGTTTTATTAAATGCCCAGTTTTTAGCCGTTGTTCATATTGCGGTTTATGCCGGTGCTATCATGGTCTTGTTTTTATTTGTGATCATGCTCATGAATTTAAACGAAGATGCAGAGCCGCAAAAAACCATGATCTCAAAAGTGATTGCAGGAGTTATTGGCGGTTTATTGTTAATTGTTCTGGTTGGAGCTTTAAAAGGCACTTCTCAATTAGGATTGATACAATACGGCCATTCAGATATAGGATTGGTTAAACAACTTGGCAATGTTTTATTCCACGAATTTTTATTTCCTTTTGAAATTGTATCGGTGTTATTGTTATCAGCTTTGGTTGGCGCAATCATGATCGGAAAAAAAGAAATCAAATAGTAACATTAAAAAATAAAAAATGATCAACGGAATTTCTATAAACATGTATTTATTGCTTTGCACCGTCCTCTTCATTATAGGAGCAATCGGCGTTATGGCACGCAGAAATACAATTATTCTTTTTATGTGCATTGAATTAATGCTGAATGCAGTTAACTTATTACTGGTGGCTTTTAGCGTATTGCACAAAGACCCAAGCGGACAAGTATTTGTGTTCTTTATCATGGCGGTGGCAGCCGCTGAGGTAGCGGTGGGACTGGCCATTTTAACCATGATTTACCGGAACATTAAAAGCATTGATACGGATCTTTTAGGAAACTTGAAAAATTAGGACTGCCTGGAACTCGCAATAGAATCAGGATATAACATAAACAAATTGTAATAGTAGATATGATCAAATTAGCAGCACTGATTCCTTTATTCCCCTTAATAGGATTTTTAATTAATGGGTTTTTTGGAAAGAAAATAAGCAAAGGATTAAGCGGGACCATCGCATCGTTAAGCATCTTGGCATCCTTTTTGGTTTCGGTACTTGTGTTTGTGGAACTTCAGGGCTCGGCACAAAAAGAAAATGTAATAACTGTTTTCTCATGGATTAATTCCGACATGCTTAAGATTCCTTTTGAGCTTTTAGTAGATCCTTTATCATCGGTATTTATTCTCATCATTACAGGGATCGGATTTTTGATCCATATTTATTCAATCGGTTACATGCACGATGATGAAGGCTTTGCAAGGTTCTTTACTTACCTGAATTTATTTGTGTTCTTTATGTTACTGCTCGTTTTAGGAAATAACTACCTAATCACCTTTGTGGGTTGGGAAGGAGTGGGGCTTTGCTCTTATTTACTGATTGGCTTTTGGTTCAAGAACACTGCTTATAATAATGCAGCGAAAAAAGCCTTTATTATGAATCGCATTGGTGACCTAGGATTTTTATTAGGAGTCATTTTAATTTTTGTTACTTATGGAAGCATCAGCTACACAGAAGTGTTCCGTAATGCAAGTGTAGCCAGCACATCTACCGTTACAGCAATCGCTTTGTTACTGTTCGTCGGCGCCATAGGTAAGTCAGCCCAATTGCCTTTATACACCTGGTTACCAGATGCGATGGCTGGCCCGACTCCGGTATCAGCTTTGATCCACGCGGCTACCATGGTAACGGCCGGAATCTTTATCGTGGTGCGTTCAAATGTATTTTATTCCATGAGTCACGTTGCCGGCGAAACGGTTGCCATTGTTGGTGTTATTACAGCGTTGTTTGCCGCAACTATTGGCGTGTTTCAAACGGACATTAAAAAAATTCTTGCTTATTCAACCGTTTCTCAGTTGGGTTTAATGTTTTTAGCATTAGGTGTTGGAGCTTACAGTTCAGCGGTATTTCACGTAACAACACACGCGTTCTTTAAAGCACTTTTGTTTCTTGGCGCTGGATCTGTGATTCATGCTATGGGTGGAGAGCAGGACATTCGTAAAATGGGAGGATTAAAAGGAAAGATCAAAATAACTTATGCTACCATGCTGATAGCAACCATAGCCATTAGTGGTATTTTCCCTTTCAGCGGATTCTTTAGTAAAGATGAAATTCTGGCGCACACTTACGATTACAGCCCCACCTTGTGGTTGCTCGGAACGTTTGCTTCCATGTTGACTGCATTTTATATGTTCCGATTAATGTTCCTTACTTTTTTCGGAAAATTCAGAGGTACTCATGAACAAGAACATCATCTGCACGAATCTCCGCCATCTATGACTATTCCGTTGATTATTCTTGCGGTCTTTTCTGTGCTGGGAGGGTTACTTGGCCTCCCTGAATTCTGGCACTTACCAAACTGGATGCATCATAACCTTCAATCGGTGGTCCTCCGACCTAACGATCCCACCTTAAGCCATGAAACAGAGTGGACGCTCATGATCATTGCAGTGAGCGGCGCATTGGCCGTTGTTTATTTTACGTACCTCATGTTTATGAAATACAAAGTTAAGCCTGCTGATAAAGAAGAACAGTTGCGGCCATGGCAGCGGCTGATCTACAATAAATATTATGTAGATGAATTATACGATGCGTTGATCAGGAAACCGTTAGACGGTATTTCACATGCATTCTATAAGTTTGTTGATCTTCAGGTTATCGACGGCATTGTAAACGGCGTGGGCAGCTTAGCAAGAGGCATTGGAACGTCCGTAAGATATTTGCAAAATGGAAACATTGGCTTTTATCTGATGAGCATGGTTTTAGGCGTGGTGTTTATTGTTCTACTAACTTTTTTATTTTAATACAAGAATTTAAGATCCTATGTTGACAGTTTTATTAATCGGATTTCCCTTATTAGCAGCATTGCTGGTCTTTTGTACCAGGGGTAATACAGCCCGCGGCTTGGCTATGGCAGCCTCCGTTATTGAATTTATCATTTCACTCGCCGCCCTTTATCAATTCAGGCATAATCCTGATTCGCCTTCGCTTTCTTTTGATTGCACCTGGGTAGCATCACTTGGCATACATTTTTCTGTTGGATTGGATGGACTGAGCATTCTGATGATTTTACTCACCACTTTTCTGATTCCTTTAATAATTCTGACTTCTTACAGTAACACGTATAAGAACAGTCATAATTTTTACGGCTTAATGCTGGTTATGCAAATGGCACTTGTAGGCGTGTTTGTAGCGAATGACGGATTTTTGTTTTATGTATTTTGGGAGCTTGCCTTAATCCCCATCTATTTTATCTGCCTGATGTGGGGTGGAGAAAATCGCGGAGCCATCACCTTTAAATTTTTCGTTTATACATTATTTGGATCACTCTTCATGTTGGTTGGATTCATTTATCTCTACAACCATACCAATGTGGAGGGTATGAAATCATGGGCTATGCAAGATCTTTATAACGCCGGAAAAAGTTTAAATGCACATCAACAAGGTATTTTATTCTGGATGATCTTTATTGCTTTTGCTATTAAGATGCCTATATTTCCTTTTCATACCTGGCAGCCGGATACGTACGTGAATGCTCCTACACAAGGAACCATGCTGCTTTCTGGGATCATGCTAAAAATGGGAACTTTCGGGGTGATCAAATGGTTATTACCCATCGTTCCATTAGGATTGGAAAAATGGGGCGGCACAGCCATTGGCCTTTCAGTGGCGGGAATAGTTTACGCTTCGTGTATTGCTATTGCACAAAAAGATTTTAAACGCCTGATCGCTTATTCCTCTATTGCTCACGTTGGACTTATTTCTGCCGGAATCCTTTCTGCAAACCAGCAGGGCATTCAAGGGGCTATTATGCAAATGCTTGCACACGGTGTAAGTGTTGTTGGATTATTTTTTATCGCTGATATTTTACTGTTGCATACCGGAACACGAGAAATGGACAAGCTTGGAGGCATTCGCAGCATGAATGGCAACTTTGCTGTTCTCTTCCTGATTATAGTTCTCGGCGCAGTTGCATTGCCTCTAACGAATGGCTTCGTTGGCGAGTTCTTATTGATTAATGGAGTTTACCAGTATAACGCTATTGTTGCTGCTTTTGCCGGACTGACAGTGATTTTAGGCGCAGTGTATATGCTGCGCAGCTATCAAAATATTATGCTGGGAGAAAGAAAAGATTCGAACATTGCTTTCGGTCCTTTGGCGACGACAGAAAAAGCAGTTTTAATTATTGTGTGTGCGGTGATTATTGGCTTTGGGGTTTATCCGAAACCGTTGAATGATATTGCAGAAGAAGCAACGAAAGTAATTTTAATGAATATTAAATAACTCATACTTCGACTACGCTCAGTGTGACTTAAAGAAATTGTAAATAATAAAATATGAAGGGTCTTTTAATAATAAGCGGATTAGGAATATTGGCCATGCTGGCTGAAATTTTTAAATTTAAAAAGCTGCTGCTTCCGATAGTGTTGCTGGGCATCGTTGGTGCCTTTGCGTTAAACTATATGGAGTGGTCTAACATTATGAAGATTCCTTATTTCAATAACATGATCTCTTTTGATAATATTGGGATTGCTTTTTCAGGAATTATTCTTGCTACCGCATTTTTCTGGTTTATCCTTGCGAACGATTATTTTGAAGAGGAATCAAACCTGGTGGATCATTTTGCCCTTGTGTTGTTTGCTTTAGTAGGAGCGTTGATGCTGACTGCGTTTACCAACATGACTACTTTATTCTTAGGGATTGAGATCATGAGTATTCCTATGTACGTTTTAGCAGCAAGTAAAAAGAATGACATGCGCAGTAACGAAGCGGGTTTCAAATACCTAATCATGGGGTCGTTCGCTTCCGCATTTTTGTTATTTGGAATTGCCCTAATTTACGGTGCTTCCGGAACTTTTGATCTTTTGAAGATTCGCGATTACGTTGGAGCGCACGCCACAGACATGCCGATGTTTTTTTACGTAGGTGTAGTCATGATGCTTGTGGCTATGTGCTTCAAGGTTTCTGCCGCTCCTTTTCACTTTTGGGCGCCAGATGTTTATGAGGGTTCTCCTACATTGATCACCGCTTTAATGAGCACGGTGGTTAAGACGGCTGCATTTGCTGCATTCATGCGGTTGTTCCTGGTTGGTTTTGCAGAGGTAAGTGAGATCTGGACAGGCATTCTTGCTGTTGTAGTTGCTTTATCGTTGATCATTTCCAACTTCTCTGCAGCGATGCAAAACAATGTCAAACGGATGTTAGCATATTCTAGTATTAGTCACGCAGCGTTTATGCTGATGGTCATTATGGCAAATGTGAGAAGTAATGTCTCATTAGATGCTATCATTTATTACTCCTTAGCTTATTCAATTGGCAGCATCACTTCTTTTGGTATCGTTTATAATGTCACAAGAAAAGGAAATGAAACCATTTCAGCTTTTAACGGACTCGGAAAACGTAATCCTTTCTTGGCTGTATGTATGTCCATTGCTATGTTATCGCTTGCCGGGATTCCGGTTACAGCAGGGTTCTTTGCAAAGTATTTTGTTTTTACTACGGTGATCGGAACGCAATACCAATGGTTACTGATCCTGGCAGTCATCACGTCTGCGGTGGGCGCTTATTATTATCTCCGTGTGATCATCGCCATGTATTTCAAAGAGCATGAAGATGAAAGCAAGGTAGAGTTGGAAGGCTCCAATAAACTTGTTATTATTCTAACCACAGTTTTAACGCTTGTAATCGGCCTCGCTCCGGGTTTTGTTGCTGAGATGTTTCAGTTTTAGTGAAGAGTTTCTTTTTTCTATTAAGGAAGGTTGTTTAGTTGTTAAATTAGACGAGAGTCAGATTTTATTTTCAAAAGAACCGTAAGATTTAACAATTAAAATTAGGATTTCGTAAGTGTAATATATTACTTTTACCCTGTATTAATTGTTCAAGACCCAAACTCATGAAAAAATTAAGTTTTACTTTATTGTTATTTGTTGCTGTTTTAACGTCAATTGTGCAGACCTATTGGTCGAAAACGCCTGAAGCAGTTAGTGACCAAGACAACGCGAAACTAGGCAATGCAAATAAGCGCTCATTGAATTTTGTAACTAATGATCAGAGTATTTTTATTCGGCCTAATTTTTCTTCTATCAACATGCAACAAATATCCCGACGGTCCCGGATTCTCATTAGCTACAAAGAAAGCCCGCGTAACACGCAACTGGAAAATAGAGAAATTTTTTATAAATGGACGAGACACTTCTTCTGTTTTCGGAGCATTTTTTTTGAAGATTCACAGAGACGAAAGCTATAATTTTTACTATACGTCGCAGGTAATCGGTAATTACTGCGAAGAAGGAGTCTGGAGCCTCACAGATAAAAAGCAAGGCCTTAAATTCGATTACAAAGCGCAAGACCAGGGCAATGGTTTTGGATGCGAATCCCCCGTTGCAGGTACTCAAAATTATGAAATCAGGAGACTTAAAAGCAAACAACTCTGGCTGAGAGGAATTTCAAAAAACGGAGACATCTTAGATTTTCATTTTAAATCGTATGTCCGTCAGTATTAAAGCCTCCTAAACAAATCCTTTATATAATCCATCGTGGCAATTTCCTTGTAGTTGTCGCCAAAGGCATGGTTCCACATAAAAGGAAGGTTGAAGCTTACCGTTGCCATTTTAGTTAGAGTTTCTTCGTCCCAGTCTTTGCTTAGGTTTTGTGGAAGCGTAATGTTGTGCTTTTTGATCATCTGCATAAACTCGTTGTGTCCTTGCGGGTAGATGTCTCCAAGGTGTTGGAAGATCACACAATTGGCGTAACAATGACGCGTGCCGTGAATTTTTGATAAGCCATAACTCAGTGCATGACAAACACCTACTTCGCTGTAAGTCAGACTTAAGCCGCCCATTAAAGAAGCTACCATTAAGATATCATCGTTCTCCGGCGTTTGCCCGGCCTTGTCATTCAGGTAAACTTCGCGGCATAAATGTAAGGCCTGATCGCCATAAGCTAAACTGAAAGCGTTATTGCGGATGCCACCATGAGATTCAATGCAATGAATGTAAGTGTCCATGCCCGTGTAAAACCACCAGTCTGTAGGAACAGTAGAGATCAATTCCGGATCAAGAATCACCTGGTTAAAAACCGTCCAGTCACATTTTAATCCTAGTTTTTTTTCAGGACCTGTTAGCACTGCTGTCATAGAGACCTCAGCGCCTGTGCCACTAATAGTTGGAACACCCAAATGATAAATGCCTGCTTTTTTGATGAGGTTTAATCCCTGGTATAAAGTAGATGAGCCTTCGTTGGTCAGCATGAGCGACAAAGCTTTTGCAATGTCCATAATACTTCCGCCGCCAATGCCGATCACTCCGCTTGGCAGGCCTTTTTTAGAAAGGATCTCATCGCGCAAAGTATCGATCTGTTCTGTGGTAGGTTCATAAGAATCTACGTCGACAAAATAAACGAGATCTTCCGCTTTGTTTTGAAGCTTAGTGCTTAATGGCTTCCCTTTAAAATAATTATCTACGATAAAAACAAAATACTTGTTATTCTCTTTTCTTACTGAGGCAATTGTTTCATCCAGCTGTGAAAAGGAACCGCGACCATAGGTAACGCGATCGATGTTTTTGAAATTCTTGTGTGTCATATTTTCGTTGTACAAGTTTTTTCCGCTGAAGACGTGTATGTCAGGTTGCCTCAGATTACACAGATGGCGTAGACCTTTAGGTAAGAAGGACAGGTAACAGTCTGTGTAATCAGCGTAATCTGTGGCTTATTTTTGTGTAAATAATTGTTCTGCTTTATCCCAATTCACTAACGCCCACCAGTTCTGAATGTACTCTGCGCGTCTGTTCTGGTACTTCAGGTAATATGCGTGTTCCCAAACATCGAGTGCTAAAACCGGAGTTCCATGTTCCGAAGCTACTTTCATTAATGGATTATCCTGATTGGAAGTTGTTGTGATTTTTAGATCACCATTGCTGTCTACAATCAGCCAGCACCAACCACTACCAAAAATCTTCGTTGCTTTATCAGAAAACTCTTTTTGGAATTCCTCGAAGAATTTAAAATTTTTGGTCATAGCTTCCGCTAGTTTTCCAGTGGGAGCATTTGGTTTTTTTTCTGGATTTGATTTTAAAAGTGTCCAGAATAAAGAGTGGTTGTAATGTCCGCCCAAATTATTTCTTACAAGCGTTGAAGTTTTATCATCGATGTTTCTGCACTTAGCAGCGTCATCTACTTTGAAATCGATTTGTTTCTTATCCGATTTTGGAGCGCCGTTTAATTTATCTACATAACCCTGGTGATGCTTTAAGTAATGGATCTCCATGGTTTTTGCATCAATAAAAGGTTCCATCGCATTGTAAGCGTAAGGAAGTTTAGGGAGCACAAAAAGCTCTTCTTCAGAAAACAAAGTTTCAGTAACCTGTTCTATAGAATTTAACTTGTTGTTGCCAATCAGTCCGCTGGCAAGTCCCGAGAGCCCTAGCAAAGCCCCTTTTTTTAAAAAATCTCTTCTGTTGTCGCTCATCTTAAAATTGAATTAGTAACTGGTTTTTTTCTACTGCAACCCCTTTGATCGCAGCTATTTTTTTAATGATTCCATCTGTGGGTGATTTCAAAATATTTTCCATTTTCATGGCCTCCAAAACCAATAAAGCATCGCCTTTTTTTATTTCTTGTCCTTCGGTCACTAACACCTTTAAAACCATGCCCGGCATTGGCGCTTTGATCTCGTTTACTTTTTTAGCAGCGAGATTATCAAGTCCGAGGCTATGCAAAAGCTCATCGTACTTATCCTTTAACTGGAGAGTGAACTTTACCGAATTGACTTTCAGGACAAGTGTTTTTTCTTCCTTGTTTAACTTAATCACATCAATGTTGTAGGATTTCCCATTATGTAATATATGATATTGGTAGGAATTGATCTTCATCAGATCACCTTTTATCAAAGCATCGTTCAGCGTGCCTTCGTAATGAGTGTGAGTCAGTTTAAGATCTGTTTTAATGCTTTTATTTCCATTTACTGTGATTGAATACATATTACAAATTTAATATTATTAGCATTAAAAAACCCCCTTCGGTTGTGGAAGAGGGTTTAAAATTTTTTTGTTCGGGTTAATTATTATTTCTTAACGAATTCTCCCATTTTGCTATCAAAATTGAGAAAGTAACCGCCTTTGGGAAGGTTGCTGACATCGATTTTTGACCCGAATCCTTTTTTCACAATGTTTCCATACTGATCATAGATCTCGTACATAGTTTCAACGCTTTTATCTTCTTTTCCTTTCACAAAGAAATTAATGTCTTTACTAGTTTTTAAAGGAGCATAATCAATATCAGGAATGTCACTGATGAACTCCGTTTTTTTGCTTAGACGCGGGAGTCCGCTGTAATCGGTCTGACGAACGCGTAATTCATTTTTACCGCTGTGAGGAGCTATTTTAAAAGAATATTCGTTACTGGTTGGGGTTCCAACACCGTCCACTTCACCTACTTTTACCCATTTGTTCCAGCGAAACTGCTCAATAATAAAGGTCAGCTTGCCGGTTTCAGATTTTGTAGACCATTTGAAAGTCCCGTCCTTTTCGGCAGACATGGCAATGATCTCATAAGTGCTCTTAGGCTTTAAGACCTCTGGATTCAACACTTTTGGCTTACAGCCTTCTTTGTGGAAGATCCTAATCTCCACTTTGTCGCCTATGTTTAATTTATGAGGCTTAAGGTCAATTTCAAATGCGCTGGAGTTGGTTTCGTCTGTTGCAATGTTGCCATTTACTTTAATTTCGGTCACACAGAACCCCACACCGCCCGGCCCATAAGGGTTTTGTACGTATAAAACTTTCCCCTGATAGGTACCCTCGAGGATAATAACGCCGGTTTGCGCCATACCGGTTAGAGAAACAGCAAATAGGTAAAATATAAATAAGATGAATCTCTTCATTTAATAATAGCTATAACGCTATAGCGTGCAATATTATAACCTAATTTCTGAATTACAAAATATATTTGATGGAAAAATACGATTTCTTTCAGATATTTAAAAGGAAAAAGCGAGGTTTTTTATCGAATTAAACGGAGTAAAATCAAATTTTTTAACGAACAGATCATTATGTGCTTCAAAATCGATTTTGTTTAACCAGGCCTCATTTCAAACCGTCGTCATTGTTAGGTCAGATCATTTTTTTGATGTTGCCTTTTGCTTTTTTTGTATTTTTAGATTCTGTATGCAGAATTTGTCAGCAAAGAAAACCCTTCATGAAACAAATCGTAAAGCCGCCAAACAGAGTGTGCTTTTTTATTCTGCATGTGCTTTAAACTTTGGTGAACAAAAGCATGAATTTTAGAAATGCCGTTTTACTTATCCTGTTATTGACCTTATTCCCCCTGGTTTATAAAGCACAATATGTTATCACCGGAAAGGTTTTTGCTTCTGGAAATAAGGAGGCCCTGCCATTTGTATCTGTCATTATTAAAGGAACAACGATTGGGGCTCAAACCGATTTTGACGGTAATTTTACGATAAACACTTCTAAGCTCGGCGATTCGGTCATTGCTGTGTACGTTGGATACAAGCGTCTTGCGCGCCCCTTAAAACAAGCGGCCAAACAGGAAGTCAATTTTCCGATGAACGAAGAAGGTGTAGCTCTCGACGAAGTGGTTATTAAAGCTGGCGACAATCCTGCTCACAGGATCATCAGGAATTGTGTAAACGCTAAACCTAAAAATGATAAGAACCGTCTAGCGGCTTATGAATACGAAGTTTACAACAAGCTGGAGTTTGACTTAACCCGTATTCCCAAAGAAATGCGGGATAAGAAAATTCTGAAGCCGATAGCTTTTATATTTGACAATGTAGACAGTTCCTTCAGTGGTGAGAAGCCTTCTCTTCCGTTTTTTATTATAGAAAGCTTATCGCAGTTTTATTACAAAAGCAATCCTAAACGAAAAAAGGAGGTGGTTGTCGGAAGTAAGATCACTGGGATCGAGAACTCAAGCGTGTCGCAGGTTTTAGGGGACATGTACCAGAATGTAAATATTTTTGACAACAACATTTTAGTGTTCAACAAACAATTGCCAAGTCCTATCGGGGAGAATGCCTTGTTCTACTATAAGTTTTATTTGCAGGACAGTGCTTTTGAGAACAATCAATACATTTATCACATCAGCTTTAAGCCCAAGCGGGTGCAGGAATTGAGCTTTACCGGTAACATCTGGATAGCAGATACTACTTGGGGGGTGAAGCGTTTGGAGATGAGCCTACCAAAAGATGCGAACCTTAATTTTATAAATACAGCAAACATCATACAGGAATTTAGTTACAAGGATAGTGCCTGGACTATGAGTAAAGACAGACTAGTGATAGACTTTGCACCCACGAAAAAAGCACTTGGATTTTATGGAAGAAAAACGGCGTCCTATAAAAAAGTAAAATTAAATCAACCCAAAGAAGATAAATTTTACGAGTTCGCCGATAAGATCATGGTGGAAGACGGCGCGACAAAAAGGTCGGAAGATTTCTGGAGTCAGAACCGCCACGACAGCCTTACAGACAGGGAAAAGAAGATCTTTAAAATGATTGACACTATACAGTCATTGCCTGTTTACAAAACCTGGGTGGATATTTTTTACGTGTTGGTAGCTGGATATAAAAAAGTAAATAATTTCGAGATCGGTCCTTATACAAATCTTGTTTCTTATAATGCAATTGAAGGATTGCGTCTTCGTTTCGGGGGAAGGACAAGCGATATTTTTAGTAAGTGGTATGAGCTCAGTGGTTATGTGGCTTATGGACTGAAGGATGAACGCTGGAAATATGCACTGGGGTTTAAAAGCTTTCTCTCTAAAAAACCTAACCGGCAGATCGTGGGAATGAATTACCGGAGCGATAATGAAATTTTAGGACAGAGCACAAACGGATTTTCACAAGATAACGTGTTGGCCTCCTTTTTCAGATCGAGCCCATTGACTAATCTCACTCGGGTAAGCAGCGTGCAGGCTTATTACGAGAGGGAATGGTTTCCCGGTTTGATAACGAAAACGAGTTTGATCGGCAGACAATTTAATACAATTGGCACGAACAAGTATTTTTACGAAAAAAGCGAAGGAGGGCTCGGTGAGCGTGAAAGCATCAATAACACAGAGGCAAGAATTAACGTGCGTTTTGCCTGGAAAGAAAAATACGTAGGCGAAGGATTCTCAAGATTGTCTATCGGAACAACTTATCCCATCATTCAGTTAAATTATTCTAAATCGCTACAAAATGCTTTCAAAGGCGAGTACGATTATCACAAGTTAGTCGTTAATGTTAGCGACAGATTTAGGATCACGCCCATTTTAGGTTATACGGATTACGTGCTTGAAGGCGGTAAGATATGGGGCGTAGTGCCTTATCCCTTGATGGAGCTGCATGGTGGGAACCAAACCTATATTTACGACTACATGGCGTTTAACATGATGCGTTATTATGAATTTGCAAGTGATCAATTTGTTTCTTTGTCGCTCTACCATCATTTTGAAGGCTTATTTTTAAATAAAGTACCTTTGTTAAGGAAATTGAAATGGAGAGAAGTAGTGACGATGAAAACAGTGTGGGGAACGGTGAACGACAAGAACAGGCGTGCGCTTCTGTTTCCGGGAACTTTGTCTGCTTTGGATAAAGGGCCTTATGCAGAGGCAAGTGTCGGTATCGAAAACATTTTCAAAATATTCAGGATCGACGCCTTCTGGCGCCTGAATTACCAACTGCCGCGGGCTGTTGATAATTTCGGATTTAAATTTGGATTTCAGTTAGCATTATAGAGTATGATATTAAGAAGCGAGAATCTGGTAAAGCGGTATAAAAGCAGAACGGTAGCAAACATGGTGTCTGTGCAGGTTCAGCAGGGCGAGATTGTTGGGCTGCTTGGTCCGAACGGTGCTGGCAAAACAACATCGTTTTATATGATTGTTGGCATGGTAAAACCGAACAGCGGAAAAATATTTTTGGATGATTTGGACATTACCAAAGAACCCATGTATCGCAGAGCGCAGCTGGGCATAGGGTATTTGCCGCAGGAAGCATCTGTATTCAGGAAGTTGAGTATCGAAGATAATTTATATGCGATTCTTGAAATGACCAAGCTTACAAAAAAGGAACAGATGATGAAAGCTGAATCGTTGCTTGACGAATTTGCACTCCATCACGTGCGAAAAAACTTAGGGGATCAGTTGAGCGGAGGAGAAAGACGTCGTACCGAAATAGCAAGAGCTTTAGCAACAGACCCGAAATTTATTTTACTCGATGAGCCTTTTGCCGGCGTAGATCCCATTGCGGTGGAAGACATTCAGCAGGTCGTAAGAAAATTAAAGGAGAAGAATATCGGCATTTTGATCACCGATCACAATGTGCATGAAACATTAAGTATTACTGATAGGGCTTATTTGCTTTACTCGGGCAGTGTTATTAAAAGTGGTTCAGCAGAAGATCTCGCAAATGATGAGCAAGTGCGTAAAGTGTATTTAGGTGAGAATTTCGAGTTGAGAAAATAATTCATCATGCAGCTTTTATTCGCTTCATCCAATAAAAATAAGATCCGTGAGGTAACTCAACTATTGCCTGAAGGCTTCTCGCTATATGGCTTACAAGACATTGGAATTGAAGAAGAAATCCCAGAGCCAGGATCAACCATCAAAGAAAATTCTTTTTTAAAAGCGAACTATGTTGTAGAGAAATTGAAAAAGGACGGCAAAAAAATGGTTGTGTTTGCCGACGATAGCGGATTGGAAGCAGAAGCACTGGACAATGCTCCCGGAGTTTACAGCGCACGCTATGCAGGTGTTCCAAAAAGCGATACAGCAAACAACGAGAAATTAATCAAAGAACTTTCCAGTCAGTTAAACCGTAAAGCAAGATTTGTAACGGTGATCACACTGATTTCAAACGGAGCCATTTGTTATTTTGAAGGCGAAGTAAAAGGAACAATTAGTAATACACCCAGAGGAAATAACGGCTTCGGTTACGATCCTTTATTCGTGCCTGAAGGATATTCCAAAACTTTTGCCGAATTTACTTCGGAAGAAAAAAATGCGATAAGCCATAGAGGACGGGCCGTTCAGAAGCTGATCGAATTTCTTAAAAGCAAATAAAATTTGGGGCAGAATCTTTCAGTGCCTAGACCGATCACTATTGGCGTGGCGATCTGTGCCTGAGCCGATAGCTATTGGCTTGTCGAAGGCACATTCACAACTTACTTAATTTCCCATTCTTTCCAGTCCATCTCTTCACCGTTAAGAATGCCCAGGTAACTAGAATAGCGCTCTTCACTGATCTCGTCATTTTCAACGGCAGTTAATATGGCGCATTTGGGTTCGTTCACATGCAGGCAATTATTGAATTTGCAAGCGTTCATGCGTTCGCGGATCTCCGGAAAATAATGCCCGACTTCTTCTTTTTTCATTTCAACAAGCCCAAGCTCTTTAATGCCCGGACTATCTATGATGCTGCCGCCAAAGCTAAGTGGATGCAACTCTGCAAAGGTGGTCGTATGCATTCCTTTTGCGTGTGCTGAAGAAATTTCACCCGTCTTTAAATTTAAACCCGGTTGAAGCGCATTTATGAAAGTTGATTTTCCAACACCGGAGTGTCCAGCAATCAAAGTGGTTTGATCTTTAAAAATAGATCTTAGCTCTTCAATTTGTTTTTGGTTGTAGCTACTCACCTCGTAACAAGGGTAGCCAATCTTTTTATACAGATCGATGATCTGTTTTTGAATAGCCAATAAATCTTCATTCAAAAGATCACATTTGTTAAAGATCAGTTTAGCGGGAATTCGGTACGCTTCGGCGGTTATCAAAAAACGATCGATAAAACCCAGACTTGTACGCGGTGAAACCAGGGTAGCGATGAGCACTGTTTGATCAAGATTACTGGCAAGGATCTGGGCCTGCTTGCTCAGGTTAATAGATTTGCGAATGATGTAATTTCTGCGCGGATGAATTTTTTTGATCGCAGCTTCCCCGTTTGTTTCTAAGTCAAAATCAACAATGTCACCAACAGCAATGGGATTGGTCGTTTTACGGCCTTCGAGCCGGATTTTTCCTTTTAAGACACAATCAAAAATCTCCCCGCCCGATTTGACCTGGTACCTGCTTCCCGTTGATTTTGTGACAACACCTTCCATTCTTTGAAAACTATTTATAGTGCATAAAAGTAGCCATTTTGATGTAAATGCCGTAGTGGTAAGGACAAATGGTAAGAAAGATTAATTTAGAAAATATATGGCCTGCGCGCCAAAAAAAGAAGTGAAATTATCCTTAAATTAGGCAACTTTTAAAAACAACTAAGAACTAAACACACAACAATGAAAGAAGTATATGTAGTATCGGCAGTAAGAACCGCAATTGGTTCTTTTGGAGGAACACTGGCAGGGGTTCCGGCAACAAAATTAGGCGCAGCAGCTATTAAAGCAGCTCTTGAAAAAATAAAACTAGAAGGCAAATTAGTGAACGAAGTGTTTATGGGTTCTGTGTTGCAAGCTAACCTTGGACAGGCTCCGGCGCGCCAGGCAGCTAGGTTGGCAGGCTTGCCAGACAGTGTGAACTGTACAACCGTAAACAAAGTTTGCGCCAGTGGAATGAAATCTATTTCCTTCGCAGCACAAAGTATTCTGTTAGGAGATAACGACATTGTTGTTGCAGGTGGAATGGAGAACATGAGCTCTGTACCTTTTTATTCTGACAGCACACGTTGGGGTAATAAGTATGGGGACGTTAAATTAATTGATGGGCTTGCAAAGGACGGCTTAATCAATGTTTACGATAACCTGCCAATGGGTAACTGCGCTGAACTTTGCGCAAAAGACATGAAGTTTACGCGTGAAGAGCAGGATGCTTTTGCTGTGGAATCTTACAAACGTTCGGCAGCTGCCTGGGCGGCAGGTAAATTTAAAGAGGAAGTAATTCCTGTTACAGTGAAAACAAAAAAAGGAGAGGTTGAATTTGCGGAAGATGAAGACTATAAGAATGTAAATTTTGAAAAAATCCCGAACTTAAAACCGGTATTTCAAAAAGATGGAACGGTAACGGCAGCAAACGCAAGCACCATGAATGATGGTGCTGCGGCCCTGGTATTAATGAGTAAAGAAAAAGCAGATGCTTTAGGAATAAAACCGATTGCAAAAATAGTTTCTTATGCAGATGCAGAACAAGCTCCTGAATGGTTTACAACAACGCCAAGCTTGGCTGTGCCAAAAGCCGTTGAAAAAGCAGGCCTGAAAATGAGCGATATGGAGTATTTTGAATTAAACGAAGCCTTCAGTGTTGTTGGTTTGGCGAACATTAAATTAATGAACTTAGATCCGGCAAAAGTGAATGTAAACGGCGGAGCGGTTTCTATCGGACATCCCTTGGGAGCGAGCGGCGCACGTATCATCGTGACTTTAATTAACGTATTGAAACAAAACAAAGCTAAGTACGGTGTTGCAGGAATCTGCAATGGCGGTGGCGGCGCAACGGCAATCGTTATTGAAAACATCAATTAACAAAAACGAATCCTAATAAAAAGCTTCAACTTTAACCTGAGTTGAAGCTTTTTTATTTACTTTTATGCCCTTATCAAAAACCGATAAATCACATGAAATCTACCGCTTTAACAAACAAACATATTTCCCTGGGAGCCAAGATGGTTCCTTTTGCAGGGTACAACATGCCTGTATCCTACAAAGGCTTGAATGAAGAACACGCTGCGGTAAGAAGCAGTGTAGGTGTATTTGATGTAAGCCACATGGGTGAGTTTATTTTGAAAGGAGCACATGCGCTCGATCTCATTCAGAAAGTAACCAGCAACGACGCTTCGGTTTTAACGGATGGGAAAGCCCAATATTCTTGTTTACCGAACAAAGAGGGTGGAATCGTGGATGATTTGATCGTTTATAAAATTGATTCGCAAACGTATATGCTGGTTGTAAATGCCAGCAATATTGAAAAAGACTGGAACTGGATTAAACAAAACGATACTTGGAATGTAGACATGAAGGATATTTCTGATGATACTTCTTTACTAGCCATCCAAGGTCCTAACGCGATCAAAGTTTTACAAAAACTAACGGACGTTCAGCTGGCTGATATTCCGTATTACAGTTTTGTAAAAGGAAAATTCAGCGGCATAGATAATGTAGTGATCAGCAATACTGGTTATACGGGTGCTGGTGGATTCGAACTTTATTTCGATAACAAGCACGCTGAAAACATGTGGGATGCTATTTTTGACGCAGGTAAGGAATTTGATATCCGCCCGATTGGTCTTGGAGCGCGAGATACGTTACGTCTGGAAATGGGTTTTTGTCTTTACGGAAATGATATTGACGATACAACTTCGCCAATAGAGGCGGGTTTAGGATGGATTACTAAATTCACCAAAGATTTCAACAACCGCGCAACTATTGAAGGTCAAAAACAAAAAGGTGTAAACAAAAAGCTGGTTGGTTTTGAGATGATTGATAGGGGTATCCCGCGCCATGATTACCAGATAGCCGATGCTAACGGTCACGTAATTGGTAAGGTTACTTCGGGTACACAATCTCCAACACTTAACAAGGCAATTGGCCTGGGTTACGTGAATACAGACCATGCTAAGTCCGATACCGAAATTTATGTAATGATTCGCGACAAGGCAATAAAAGCTAAAGTTTGTAAGATCCCTTTCCTGAAAAAATAGAGTAAACCGAAAAGGGGATCCCTTTTTGTTGCGGCAAAAATTAACATTTATCGACAATTTTTAAATTTTAATCTAAAAAATAAACGAGTGAGATTAAAAACAATTATATTTGGTGGTTCATCATGAGGAATTTTATTACCGCTTTTATATTTTTTTGTTCTGTAGGACTTATGCAATCCCAAACGTCGGAACTCTTAGGCAAAGACACGATCAATAAAATTGATGTTGAGGGCAAGAAGCAGGCCAGATGGGTTGTGATGGGCAAGCATAAGCCGGGGTCTTGTTACAAACCAGATCAAAAAGTGGAGGAAGGAAAGTACAAAGACAATAAAAAAACAGAAAAGTGGGTGGAGTATTACTGCAACGCCAACATGAAAAATAAACTAACCTTTGTAAACGGGCGGCCTGACGGCTTAGCGCAAATGTTTCATGAGAACGGGAAAATTTCTGAAGAAGGAAACTGGAAAAACAACCGCTGGGTAGGGAATTACAAATTGTACTACGATAATGGGCAGGTTCAGCATGAGTTTGTATTCAGTGCAACCGGAAAACGCGAAGGAAATCAAAAATATTTTTACGACAATGGGCAGCTCGCAATTGAAGGGAGCTTCGCTAATGGTAAAGAAAGCGGGATAATAAAAGAGTATTACGAAAACGGAGAACAAAAAGCTGAGAAGAATTTTGCCGACGGTAATGTGGATGTTGCATCTATTAAGGAGTTTCAGCCGAAAAAGCCAATTCCACCTAAAGCAGAGAATCCAGCAGATAATGCACCCGTTGTAAAAGTAAAAGAAGACGAACGGCCAAACGAAGCAGCTAAAAAAGGAGTACCTGCAAAAGGCCCGATGATTCTGAACGGTCAATACACTTTATATAACAAGAACAAGCAGATTACGAAAGATGGTATTTTTAAAGACAATGCCTTTATGGAAGGAAAAGCTTATATGTATGATGATAACGGAATTTTGATGCGTGTAGCCGTTTATAAAAACGGGAGATATATTGGGGATACCCAAGTAGAGAACTAGAAGGAAGGCGCTGAAAGCGCCTTTTTTATTTTCCTTTTTTGAATAGAAAAATTATCCTATTTTTGCATTCCTAAAACAAATTGCCTTGTGAAAGATTAGGCACCAGGGGGGATTAGCTCATTTGGCTAGAGCGCTTCGCTGGCAGTGAAGAGGTGATCGGTTCGAATCCGATATTCTCCACCAGGCCCCGGTCAAACCGGGGCTTTTTTATAACCAGAGGGTAATTTTTTAGTAAATCCGGGCAAAAAATTCTCTGTTCCCCAGACAAAGATTCTCGAAATCCTTGCCAGATCACGAATTGACGAGGCCGAAAAACTAATTTCATCGAAATTTCACTCATTTCAACTACAGGTTGACTTATTATTACTGGAGTTGAGTCAACTGGTACGAAAATTGCCGTGCATACGCATGGAACGGCACTTAATGAATATCCTGGTGATAGACGACGATAAAGACTTTCTTTTTCTTATCAGTAAAACGATGAGGAAACAAGGTTATCATGTATTTACAGCGATTAACGGAATTAAGGCACTTGATGAACTAAGCGAACATAAAATAGATTTGATTATATCCGATGTGATTATGGCGGATACGCCTATTATGTCGCTTACCTGTACTTTAAAGAACCTGTATCCAAAAACGCCAATCATTCTGGTGTCTGGATTGCCCTCAGGGCATTTGATTAAGAACACCCTTACTTTGGGAGCGGACGAATTTATTCCAAAGCCTATTAACCTCGAGCAACTTTATAGCGCGATTGATAAGCTTGGTGGCATGGCTGCCTGATAAGGTTTATCTTCAAATACCAGCCTCAACTACCGGGTGATTCAAGGCTCGTAAACAGACCAACTCCAAAACTTGTTATTTAGTGTCTGTCCGAAAACTAGGTGTTTGGATGGAAAAATGCAGTTTCGAGGCGTGTTAAAAAAAATGATTGTGAGGTTTACTGGGGTAAATGAGCGATTATTTTTTTTGACACAACGACGAAAATGGAGTTTTCGGCCAAACACTATTTATCAGAAAGCCCAAAAAAGAGGCATTTTTTTTCGTAAATTTGCACACTAAAATTTTGCGTTTAAAATGACTACTGATAAATTTGTAAGCCGACACAACGGCCCTCGTGAGCACGAGGTGAAAGCAATGCTTAAAAAAATTGGAGTTGCCAGCATTGATGAATTAATCAACCAAACGGTTCCTCCACAGATTCGTTTAAAGCAGCCCCTTCGCATCGCGCCTGCTATGAGCGAATACCAGTATGCAAAACATTTAAAGGCTCTCGGCAAAAAGAACAAAGTATTTCGTTCCTATATTGGGATGGGGTATTACAATAATGTTTTACCGGCAGTTATTCAACGTAACGTTTTAGAAAATCCAGGCTGGTACACGGCATACACGCCTTACCAGGCAGAGATTGCGCAAGGTCGTTTAGAAGCGATCTTAAACTTCCAGACTATGGTGATGGACCTTACCGCTATGCCTATTGCAAATGCTTCTCTTTTAGACGAGGCCACAGCAGCTGCGGAAGCTTTGTTTATGTTCTACAGTAACCGTAGCAAAGACAAAGTAAAAAACAATGCTAATAAATTTTTCGTAAGCAACACTTGTTTTCCACAAACCATTGATGTTTTGAAAACCCGCGCTTTGCCTTATAGCATAGAACTGGTAATTGACGATACAACTACTGTAAAATTAGACGATTCCTTTTTCGGAATGCTGATTCAGTACCCGGACATAAACGGGGAAGTAACCGATTATAGAAAATTTGTATCGGATGCAAAAGCACAAAATATACAAGTAGCGGTTGCAACAGACCTTTTAGCCCTTGCACTTTTAACTCCTCCGGGAGAATGGGGTGCTGATTGCGTTGTAGGAAATTCGCAACGTTTCGGTGTGCCATTAGGGTACGGTGGTCCTCACGCCGCATTCTTTACTTGTCGTGAAGATTACAAGCGATTGATTCCCGGCCGTATTATTGGCGTGTCTGTTGATTCAGAAGGTAACCAGGCTTTGCGTATGGCACTTCAAACACGTGAACAACATATTAAACGTGATAAAGCTACTTCGAACATTTGTACAGCTCAGGCCTTATTAGCGATTATGGCTAGTATGTATGCTGTTTATCATGGGGAAGAAGGAATTAGGGCGATTGCACAAGGCGTTCACAACGCTGCTGCAACTATTGCCGGAGAATTAAAAAAAGCTGGCATTCCTGTTAAAACGAAATTGTTTTTTGATACACTTGTTATGGAGTGCGATGCTGCGAAAGTAATGGCAGCGGCAGTTTCTAAAGAAATTAATTTCAGAAAAGTGGATGACAAACATATCGCCATCAGTATAGATCAAACCGTTGAAGAAAATGACATTGCAGATGTTTTAGCTTGTTTTGGTATTCAATCAAAAGCGGAGGTTAAAACATCCGAGCTTATCAAGACTTCCGGACTTAACCGTACTTCTCACTATTTGACACATCCTACTTTTAATACTTATCATAGTGAAAGTGACATGATGCGTTATATCAAGCGTCTTGAGAACAAAGATCTTTCATTGGTGCATTCGATGATTTCTTTGGGATCATGTACTATGAAATTAAATGCGGCTTCGGAGTTATTGCCGATCACCTGGCCGGAATTTGCAAACATTCACCCTTTTGTTCCGGTTGATCAGGCGCAGGGCTATGCAGAATTGATCGAGCAATTAAATAAAGACCTTTCTGAAATTACGGGATTTGCACGCATGAGTTTCCAGCCGAATTCAGGTGCGCAAGGCGAGTACACAGGCTTAATGGTGATTAGAGCGTATCACATTGCCAATGGAAACGCAAACAGAAATGTAGCCTTGATCCCTTCTTCTGCTCATGGCACTAATCCTGCCAGTGCCGCTATGGCGGGTATGACCATTGTGGTTACTAAATGCGACGACAAAGGAAACATTGATCTTTTGGACCTAAGAGAAAAAGCAGAGAAACATAAAGACAATTTATCCTGCTTAATGGTAACCTATCCGTCTACACATGGCGTGTATGAAGAGTCGATCATTGAGATAACTAAATTAATTCACGATAACGGTGGATTGGTTTATATGGATGGAGCGAACATGAATGCACAAGTGGGATTAACATCTCCTGGAAACATTGGTGCAGATGTTTGTCACCTGAACTTGCATAAAACCTTTGCTATCCCTCACGGCGGAGGTGGTCCGGGCATGGGTCCAATTGGCGTGGTTGAAAAACTAGTACCTTTTCTTCCTTCTCATACGGTTATAAACACCAGCGGTGATAAAGGAATTACCGCTGTATCTGCGGCTCCTTATGGAAGCGCACTTATATTGCTGATTTCTTACGGATATATTAAAATGCTTGGAAATGACGGCGTGAAGCAGGCTACCGAAATAGCGATCCTGAATGCCAATTATATGAAAGACGTTTTAAAGGAGCATTATAAAATTTTATATACCGGTAAAAACGGACGTTGCGCGCACGAAATGATTTTGGATTGTAATGAATTTAAAATGGCTTCTGGAGTTGAGGTAGCTGACATTGCAAAACGCTTGATGGATTATGGTTTTCACGCACCAACAGTAGCTTTCCCGGTGGTTAACACCTTAATGGTTGAGCCAACTGAGTCAGAATCGAAAACTGAACTAGACCGTTTTTGTGAGGCAATGATAGCAATCCGCGAGGAAATTAAGGAAATTGAAGAAGGTAAATTTGACAAAGCAGATAATGTGATCAAAAACGCGCCGCATACCTGTAAACTGGTTGTAAGTGATGACTGGAAAAAGCCGTACTCACGTCAGAAAGCGGCTTATCCTCTAAACTGGGTAAGAGATAATAAATTCTGGCCAAGTGTTGGAAGAGTTGATAATGCTTATGGAGACCGTAATTTGGTTTGTTCATGTGCTCCTATCGAAGCTTACATGGAAGAGGCGGTTGAGGCCTAATGCACATGTGGAAATGTCTTATTAATTGTTAAGCACCGCGTTAAATATAAAAAACCCTTCAATAAAGAAGGGTTTTTTTTGTTAACTTTAGTAGAGTATTTTTTTGTACCTATTCTTATAAATTTAATGAAAAAACTATTTGTTGCAAGCATCCTCCTCTTGGTCTGCGCTTTGTTCTTCAGCCGATGTTATTTAAGTAAATATGTTTATACCGACAATGAGTTGCAGGAGCATTATCAGTTCAAATCTGTTAAGCCGGCATATAAACAAACCACTTATGCAGAGCGCAAAGTGCATTACGCTGTGTTGAGCAAATCAGATACTTTGCCTTTGTTAGTTATGGTACATGGTGCGCCGGGAGCCTGGTACGGCTATATGAACTTAACGGATGACAGTTTGCTTCAGGCACATTTTAAGATTGTGGCGGTTGACCGTTTAGGCTATGGAAAGTCGGGTTATGGCAAAGAAGTACTGTCAACAGAGCTTCAGGCCATGGCGATCAAGACTATTATTGATAAAGAAAACGGGTTAAATAAAAAGGTGTATTTGGTTGGAAGATCTTATGGCGCTCCCATTGCCGCGTGGCTGGCCATTCATTATCCTGAAACTATTGAAAAGTTAGTTATGATTTCCCCGGTAATTGATCCCGAAAAGGAAAAATTTTACTGGTTCAGTAATATTGGAAATTCAAAATTAGTGCAATGGGCTTTGCCTGATCTCCTGAATGTGGCAACGAAAGAAAAATTCTCTCATCAAAGTGAAATGCGTTTAATGTTGCCGGAATGGAAAAATTTAAACACGCCTACTTATGTTCTTGTAGGAGAAGAAGACCAAGTGGCTGATACTGCTAATTATTCTTTCGCTAAAAAACACATTACGAGCTGCCCATCCGTCTTTTTAAAACTAAAACACATTGGTCACCAAATCTCCTACCAGCAACCTGCGCTCATAACGCAACTCATTCTCGATGAAACTAATTGCAAATCTATTTGTCTTAACGATACTGCCATTTGCAGAGAGATCTGCGGTCACGCTGCGAAAGTAATAGTAAAAGAATCTTTGAGAGCGGAGACAAAAATCAACTCGGTAAGTGCGTCGGCAGATAAGAACTAACGTTTTTTTAAGAGATTAGCGCACTTTGATTTTTCCTTTTACTATAAAAGCATTGGGAAATTCAGACTGGATCTTTTTAAGCGATTCAAAAGCTTCGAGCTTTGTTTTATAGTCGCCCACCAACACTACAAAATTTGGCTGTTGGTATTCTTTGTGCGTAGAATATTCGGCAAAGCGTGTAGAGAATTTTATACGCATTGCTTCGGCTGCGTCGCGATCAATTCCAAAGTGGATCTTTAAGCGGTAACCATCCTGATCTCCTCCGGTCATACGGTGATAATCAGCTTTTTTTTCAATCAATTCTTTAACCTTAAGTTGCGTTTGCGCCTGCAAAGGGCTGGAAGCCGCATTATCCTGGGAATATAAAAAACCAGAGATAAAAAATAGGAGTATAAAAAGTGAATTTTTGATCTCGTAAAATTAAAATAAAAACCGTCAAACCGCTACTTATTTAATTTATTTGGGAGTTATTGCGAAATCGCGAAAATCTAAGCTGGATTAATACTAAAACCCGAATTAGATGGGTTTAATTTTGGTTTTTTTAAAGGTTACTTCTGAATAATTTCTTTAAATTTAGGCCAATATTCTAAACGGTAAAATGGACAAATTTTCGTATGTAGGAAACAGTGATGTGGTTGCGATAGAGGAACTTTATACGCAATTTCTTAAAGAGCCTAATTCTGTGGATAAAAGCTGGCAGGATTTCTTTAAAGGGTTTGAGTTTGCCAGGGTGGATTATTCGCGAAAGAACACTGGCGCAGATGGAGCAAAACAAGCCGCTGGAAATTTAAATTCGGGGCAGGTTGGAAAAGAATTCGCGGTAATTAATCTAATTAATGGCTACAGAACCCGTGGGCATTTATTTACCAAAACAAATCCGGTAAGAAACCGTCGTAAATATAAACCAGACTTAGGTCTTGATGTATTTGATCTTGACAAAAGCGACCTGGAAACGGTGTTTCATGCTGGAACTGAAATAGAGATTGGCGAGGCAAAACTAAAAGACATCATAGCTCATCTTGAAAAAACCTATTGCCAGAGTATTGGCGTAGAGTATATGTTTATTCGTAATCCAAATCTTTTAACCTGGCTTCAGGAAAGAATGGAGACCTCACAGAACATCCCTCATTTTACAAAAGAAGAGAAGAGAAGGATTTTAAAGAAGGTAACAGAAGCGGTGACGTTTGAAAATTTTTTGGCGACAAAGTTTGTCGGCCAAAAACGTTTTTCACTTGAAGGAGCCGAATCTTTTTTACCTGCTATGAATTCCTTAATGGAACATGGGGTTGAGCTTGGTATAGAAGACTACGTAATTGGCATGGCACATCGTGGGCGATTGAATGTTCTTGCCAACATTATGAACAAACCAACTATTGATATTTTTACTGAGTTTGAAGGACGTCCGAGCGAAGACGGTTTGTTTGACGGTGACGTTAAATACCACATGGGCTACAGTAATGATGTTACAAGCGAGTCGGGCAAAACAGTTCATATTTCCTTAACACCAAATCCATCGCATTTGGAAACCGTTGCTCCTGTTGTAGAAGGAATTACGCGTGCAAAAATAGATGGCCGTCATAAAGGTAGCCACAGAAAAGTTTGTCCGATTGTAATACACGGCGATGCCGCTATTGCAGGACAGGGGGTAGTTTACGAAGTAGTACAAATGGCGCACCTCGATGCTTACAAAGTAGGAGGAACCATTCACTTTATCATTAATAACCAGGTTGGATTTACAACCAATTACCGCGATGCACGCTCAAGTACTTATTGTACAGATGTTGCAAAAGTGACCAAGGCACCGGTATTTCATGTAAATGGAGATGATGTAGAAGCTTTAACGCTTGTTGCAAAAATGGCCATTGAGTTCAGAATGAATTTCCGTAAAGACGTCTTCATTGATATTTTATGCTACCGTAAGTACGGGCATAATGAGGGAGATGAACCACGCTTCACTCAGCCTTTGCTTTACAAAGAAATTGCAAAGCATCCGAATCCGAAAGAAATTTACGCTAAAAAATTAATAGAAGAAGGAAGTTTTACAAGCGAAGAAATAGCGATGCTTGAAAAATCAATCAAAGATGATCTCGAAAAAAACCTGGAAGCAGCGAAAAAAGTAGAGAAGGCAAAAATAACATCTTACCTGCAGGGCCCATGGAAAGGGGTTCAAATGGCGGGAGGACACGATTTTGATGAGTCTCCTGATACAGCCATTGATAAAACAATCTTTTTAGAACTAGCTAAAAAAACAACCGAACTACCAAAAGATAAAAAATTCTTTAATAAGATCGAGCGGTTGTTTACCGACCGTCAGAACATGATTAAGTCTGATACATATGACTGGGCTATGGGAGAATTGCTCGCCTACGCATCGTTAATGAATGAAGGACACAGAGTTCGCTTTAGCGGTCAGGATGTTGAGCGCGGAACTTTTTCGCACCGCCATGCTGTTGTGAAAGTAGAAGACAGTGAAGAGGAATACGTTCCATTGAATAATTTCGGAGCCCCTGAGCGCCTTGAAATTTATAATTCACATTTAAGTGAATACGCAGTTTTAGGTTTTGAGTACGGTTACGCTTATGCGTCGCCAAATGCATTAACTATTTGGGAAGCACAATTCGGAGATTTTTTCAATGGCGCGCAAATTATTATTGACCAGTATTTAGCTTCTTCAGAATACAAATGGAGAAGAATGAATGGTCTGGTTCTATTGTTGCCACATGGTTACGAAGGACAAGGACCGGAGCACTCGAGTGCCCGTATAGAAAGGTTTTTACAAATGTGCGCGGAAAACAACATGCAGGTGATCAATGCAACAACACCCGCACAACAATTCCACGCGTTACGTCGCCAGTTAAAAAGAGATTTCCGTAAACCATTGATTTGTTTTACACCGAAAAAACTATTGCGCTACCCAACTTGTGTGAGCGGTGTTAAAGATTTTACGGAAGATAAATTCCATGAAATTTTTGATGACGCAGATGCTGATGTTAAAAAAGTTACGCGTCTTGCATTTTGTTCAGGCAAAATATATTATGACCTGATTGAGCGCAGAGAAAAAGAGGGCATTAATGATATAACTTTTATTCGCCTGGAGCAATTGTATCCATTCCCTCAAAAACAAATTGATGCTATTATTTCAAAATACAAAAACGTAAAGGAGTATTTATTCGTACAGGAAGAATCGGAAAACATGGGTGCATGGAGATTCGTAGACAAGAGCCTGCGCTCTTTGAACATGCGCTATGTGGGAAGAGACGAAGCCGCTAGTCCCGCAACAGGATTCGCGAAACGTCATGCGGCTGAAAGTGAAGAAATTATGGTGAGTATTTTTTCTAAAGTATTAGTCAAATAGTAATGTCATGAAACATAAAGTTTGGAAGATATCATGAAAAGATTTGTTGCAGAGCAGATTTTGTTTGTCGAAAAGCGATGGGATAACATAGCCGAGCATAGTGAACAAATGCCACCAGGCCAACATCAATTAAATATCGTGAAAGAGAGGTTAGAAGACTATAAGAAGAATCCGAACAACAAGAGAAGTTGGGAAGAATTTAAAGGAGATTATTTGAGATAGAAGGATGTATTCTGTTCATATAACACCTGTAGCAGAGACGGACATTATTGAAGTTAGTTTTTGGTATAGTTTGCAAAGTGCCGGACTTGATAGGGAGTTTTTTTGTCTGTGTTGAAGCGGCGGTGAGTATTATAAGAAGGGATCCTCTGCTGTTTGAGAACTTAGATAACTCAGGGATTAGAAAAATAAACACATAAAAGTTTCCTTACGGAGTTTATTTTTGCTTAGAACAGAATGAAATAAATATATTAGCGATTCTTCATTTGAAGGATAACCCTGATAAATGGAAGAGCAGAAAATTAAAATAAAAAACAAATTATGGCAATTGTAGAATTAAAAGTCCCAAGTCCGGGAGAGTCGATCACTGAAGTAATCATAGCAAAATGGGTAAAACAAACCGGCGATGTTGTAGAGAAAGATGAAGTGCTTGCTGAGATTGATTCAGATAAAGCGACACTCACTTTAAATGCTGAAGAAGCAGGTAAGATTGAATTACTTGCCGCCGAAGGCGATACCGTAAAAGTAGGTCAGGTGGTTGTAAAAATTGATACTTCTGTAAAGCCGGAAGCGAAGAAAGAAACCCCGAAAATAGAGGCAAAAAAGGAAGAGGCGAAAGTAGAAAGTAAACCGGAGGCGGGAAGCAGCAAGCAGTCGGCTGAAGGCAATAAGCAGTCAACCGATGCGGGTAAACAAACTTACGCGAGCGGAACACCTAGTCCTGCTGCGGGTAAGATGATGGCTGAGAATAATATTTCAGCGGGTCAGTTAAATGGCAGCGGAAAAGATGGTCGCATCACCAAGCAGGATGTGTTATCGGCACTCTCTAACGGTTTGCCAACTGCCGCAAAAGCGTTGAGTAATAGCTGGCAGGGTAATCGCGATAAGGAACGCGTTAAAATGACTTCGCTTCGTAAAACGGTAGCCAAACGTTTGGTTGCTGTAAAAAACGAAACGGCAATGCTGACTACTTTTAATGAGGTAGATATGAGTGCCATCTACGCGATCCGCGCAAAATATAAAGACAAATTCAAAGAAGTTTACGGAAGCAACATTGGCTTCATGAGCTTTTTTACGAAAGCAGTTACCGAAGCATTGTTCCATTTTCCAGCTGTTAATGGCATGATTGACGGAGAAGAGATCGTATACAATAAGTATTGCGATATTGGAATTGCGGTAAGCGCTCCAAAAGGATTGATGGTGCCGGTACTGCGCAATGCAGAGTTGATGAGCCTGGCTCAAATTGAAATGGGGATTAAAGAACTTGCTATAAAAGCACGTGATGGGAAACTAGGAATTCCTGATATGGAAGGCGGAACCTTTACAATCACCAATGGCGGTGTGTTTGGAAGTATGATGAGTACGCCAATCATTAACCCACCTCAAAGCGCGATTTTAGGAATGCACAATGTTGTAGACCGTCCAATGGCTATAAATGGACAGGTGGTAATACGTCCGATGATGTATGTGGCTTTAAGCTACGATCACCGCATTATAGACGGGAAAGAAAGCGTTGGGTTTTTAGTGAAAGTAAAAGAGATGCTTGAAAATCCAAGTCGTATTTTATTCGGAGGCAAAAATGCTGAAGAAATTCTTCTGGGTTTGTAAGACCGTTTTTATTTTTCCAATGATCCTTCTTTAAGTATTCGGAAACGCGTAGGTTTACGTTTTCACGAATGTTCCTGTAAAAAAAGTATAACCCTCTTAAAGGCAATATGATGTATTTATTCGCGGATATTGACGAAAATTTTATGGACTATATTCTCTTGCAAACCATTGATATAATTGGTTGGTGAAAAAAAATGAGATCAACTTTTGCGTTTTTCTGACCGCCTACTATTCCGTAAGCAGATAACTCAAAATCAGCACTATCTTGCTTGTTGGGTAGGGCTGCCCAATAGTTGCGATTGGTATAATCAGGGGCAGCAGGGTGTTTAGTGTTTTTGAAGGAAAGGAAGAGGACAAGACACGAGGAAACACTTATACAAACCAATCCTACTATTTTTAGGGCCGGACTAACTTTGATACGTTATTTTTTCTTAACAGGTTCCGAAGGCGGCAATGTAACCCGTCCAATTATTAATTGTTCTGCTGTTTTTTTTACAGCGTTTACTATAATGAGCTGTGTTTTGTCTGCAAGGAAAAAGGAAATGAAAAAATCCTGCTTCGGTTTGTATTTCCATGATTTGAGTTCAGGAAATTTATTCTTGATCATCTCCAGTTTTTTTTCATTGTCTTTAGAGACGATGATGACTTTAGTGATGGGCGTTTCTTTTAACTTGTCGATCGAAATGTCTGTTACCTGATCTTCATATTGAAACAGCGAGTAATAAGGGTATTGTTGGCGAAACACCACGAAGTCGGATGCGTTGTCGGTGATGACGTACCTGTAACACATGAGGTTATCCATTTCGTTCAACCACTCGCTGTAATTTTCTTCGTAGAATTTTATGTAAATATTTACGAAGCCTTCATCAATTCCTTTTCTCTGGGCCACATAATCGGCCACCATCGGGTAGATCTTTTTTGCTATTTGATTTGTGTATTTCCGGTCGTACCAATCCCCTTCATTTTTCTTTCCATTTAGTGCCTCAGAAACAAAACCATTGCCCATAGCCGTTGCCAGAGCTTCGTTTAAAAGAAGATAGGCGTATGTACTGCTTTTTGAAGGATTTGCTTTAAACCATTTCGCTATGGTGCTTTTTACTGCGAGAGGTTGTTCGTCGTATAAGATGTGATAAATTTCGCGCATCACTATTTCTAAGATGCCTCCGTAGTCTTTAGAATCGATGGGAACGGCACTGATAGCATTGTTACAAAAAGCTTCTGCACTCATACCGCCGGATTTTGGAACAGGATAAAAAGCTATTTCAAAAGGAAAAGATTCATCCCAATGCGATCTGTAAAATGAGAGGCCTTTATCAAAATAGGAAAAGAGATTTTTTGTTTTGGCAAATTCAACAATCTCACTTAACTGCTTTTCAAATTTTGTTTTGTTCGGTTGATAGACTAATTCTCTGTACACCATCTGGAACTCATAGAGAATGCTGGTTAGCTGAAGGAGTGTGGTATTGGGAATGAGGCCAATGGCTTGTTTTTTAAAATCCTTCAAATTGGCACTGTTTATGAGACATTTTTTGAGTAGAGCTTCTGTCATACCTAGATTTCTGGAGCCATAGGGAAAGCCGTCAAACTCATACGTATAGTTTATCCGTAAGGTATCAAACAGGGCGAGCAACGTTTTATATTTATCCCTGTTGTAGAGTGATCCAGAGAACTGTTTTTTGAAATTATTATCCGGTTGTTTAGAAGAGAGCTGCTCTACGTAAACGAAGACAGCAAGTGGCTCTGAGAATTTAATATCAAAACGGGGGCCTTGTGCAAGGCACGTAAAACCAACAGACAGGAAAAAAAATGTGAAACGCAGCAGGTTCATATCAAATTATTCTTCTTCTTTTTTCTCTTCCACTTCTTCTCCACCGTAAGCACCGGCGCGCTTCATTTTAGCTACAAAATCTTTTGCTTTTCTATCATTTGTGCCGTCGAACGAGTAGGAAGGTCCTCTTTCAACATTCATTTTTTTGCTCTTACTTTTTAATTCAGTAAGCGCCGTATTAAATTCTTTGTTACTACTCACCGCAAGCATTCTGCCGTTAACATAAGTAAAATAATACCAGGTGTTTGCATCTGCTTCCAGGTAAATATCAAGTATATCCTTGCCCCTTTGTTTCCTAAGGCGAACAATGGATTGGCCTCCAAAATAACGGAAGATTTCGGTTTTTAAAATGTTTCCTACACCAATGGGTCCAACAGACATGTAAGATTTGTCTGCTTCATTATAAGTCATTTTTACATCGTTAAGCACGAGGCTTTTTTCCAATTCATCCGGAAAACGTTTGTAAGCGCTGTATAAATTGAGTTCCGACAGAGCCCTGTCACCACGCTCTTTTCCGAGGAGTTCAATGATCCCATGATTAAACAGATCACCTTCAAAAGGAGTTGGATTAAGGGTGTTGAGGTAGAGTTCAAAATCTTTCGACATTTTTCTGAGTATACTACTTTCAAAATAAAAATCAATAACCATCATCAGATTAAAACGGATGCTGTCGTTTACCGCGTTATAAACGGCGTTCCCAACATTTTTTAATTTTATTTGGCCAAGATCTGTGCTGAGGTTGTAGCTACCTTCAGAATTGACAATGCAATTGGAAGTGTTTAAGTTTACATAGTTTCCTGGTAAGCTCATTTCTTCCAGTTTTTCTTTGTTAGAAATTTCGTATTGCTGGTTCTCTTTGTCATAGGTCATAAATCCTTCTGCTTCTATGACATCACGCGAACTCCTTGATCCTTGTAGGGAGAGGAAGGCGGCAAATACTTTGTTGGAATCCGGGTTAAAGAAAAGTCCGGTACCCACCGGAGCACCGCGCATATCGAGCGATTTTTTAGGAATAGGAATTTGAATTTCTTTGGGATTGATTTCGCCGGTGAATCTTAAAAATGATTTACCGATTTTATTACAATTGTGTACAATTTTTGTTCCTCCATCAAAGGTAAGAAACTGCTGTGTTGCCTGTAAATACACCTTTCCGGAGAAGGTGAAGTAATCGTTGAATTTAAAATTTTCTTTTTCTGGAATCTCACCTTCTGAGATGGTTTGTCCGGACGTGTCCGGTTTTATTGTCTTAAAAACAATGAGGTACGGCTTATCGTTTTCATCCAGATACTGATATTCCCCTGAGGCAAGATAAATTCGCCGCCCAAATATGTTGGCAGTTGAATTCCGGATCGTGTGAAACTTGGTAACCGTGTTTGCCAGAATGGAAGACTGGCGCAAGGTATCCATGATTGCATTTTTAAAAACAGTAACGTCACCATTCTTCGGGAACACGCGCGCATCGGCCACGTTGATGTATGGCACGTTCACGCAACGGATGATAAATTTACGCAGATTATATTTTGCACCTGGCGCAAAAAATCTCAGTGAATCCTGTTTGGGATGAATGCTTATAAATTCAGGGCCTTCTAAATCGAGACCAGCTTCTGAAGTATCGGTAACCATTTTTTTCTGTGTGTCACCAAGTTCAATGTCTTCAGCATCCATGTACCACTTGAATCGATCCATAAAAGCGATGTACTGGTTCTTGTCGAATTTTACGTACGAACCTTCACCATTGGTAACAAATTCGCCGATGCGCGCATCGAAATCTATTTTTGCATTTACGTTAACGGTACTAAAGGTGAAGCCCTCCTCTTCAAAAGCTCTCAGACGAAAATTGGCGGTATCACTAAACATGCGCCGCTTCACAAAAAGAATTTTGGAAGAGATGAGATTTGCTTTGTCAAAATCTACTTTTCCATCACCGATTAAATCTTTAAACGTGAGGTCAAACCTACCGCGGAATTCCACCTTCTCTTTATAGGATAAAAACGGACTTTTAGTATTATATGCCTGTAAGAGATCTTCAAAAGGCATAAAATGCAAACGTATGGTATCACCATGCACAGTTGGGAATTCAGGCTGATCGCCCTCTTTTACATCGTAGGTTGTAGCGTATCCATTTGCACTATCTGGAAAAAATACAAGATCAGGAACTTTTGATAAACTCGAACTGAACTTTAAATCCCCCCCTCCGCGAAGACCTTTGTTACTCAAACGAATTTCCTGATCGAAGTTAGCTTTACCCTTGTAGATTGGGAAACCTCCAGGAGGTGTTTGCCTGATGAAGCCCAGTGAATAGTCTTTCTGCAGACCGAGCACCTCCTTAAAATCGGGAAAGATCCCGGCTGAAGCAAACGTTCCGTTGAAGCGCATTCCTTCGTTCCGGAAGTTATCGAGACTATCTATACTAAAGGGATCGAGTTTAAAATAAAACTTATCACGGTCGTAAACGCCTTTAAAAATCTGGCGCTTGTCGTAAAAAGCATAGCTTTCTTTAAAGCTCTGGAAGCTGGGAAAGGTAGGCGCTTTGCCAAATCCACTTTTATTTTTAGGGGCGTCAATGCGCAGCTCGCCGTTTACATTTTCGATAAGGGTTTGTACTTTTTTGTACGGAATATTTCCATTTACGTCCGCTTCAAATGCTTCTACATAAATCTTAATAGAATCGATTGTTTTCATGCTAATCTTAAACTGTTCGTAATCGAAAATAAAATCTTTTCCTACGAACTCAAACTTTCCAGAAGCGACAGTACCACTGAAATCCATACGTCTGTTCTTTTTTAAGGTCAGTTCGCCGTATTTCGGGAAGATAAATACTTTTTGTGTATCGCTTAATAATACTTGCTTCACTCCGTGAACCGTTAGATCGTAGTTAAGCAGGTTCATGGTGGCGTTGTCTTTACCCGCGTTAACAGAGTGCAGCGTAATAATGTCGTAATCGTGTTTGTGTTTGGCGTTGTCAGAATAATCAAAAAGGCGCTGACGCACCGTAATTACGTCGGTTTGGGCATTGAAGTAGATAAGTCCGAAAATAGCCATTTTAAAAATGATGGGACGAAGGTCGTTGGCGAGGTATTTAATATGCTTTGCGAAATCAACCACGGTAAAAGCGGGTTGTTTCTTATTGGCGTTGTAGTACTCGATCATCCGGGTAATAGGACTGATCTGCTCTCCAATTTTAATGGCTTCGGCTTTATCGCGGTTATAAAAATCGGATGATTCAAAATAGGCCTCGCCCTGAAAGTTGTTGGGTAGGAAGTTAAAGGAGAGGAGGGGCTCGTCGATGTTCCAGACAATGCGTTCAAAATACATATCGTATTTATGAAAGGTATTGAGGATAGGTGTTTTCTGAAGCCCATCGTCGCCGCGCAGAATGGTTACGAGCCGTTGATCTACCTGGTAAGTAAAACTAAGCTCTGGATGATAGATGGTGTCTTTGTCTAAAAAGAATTTAATAACGGCAGGGCTCGCAACGATCTTATCCTTTCCCATTCCAAAAGCGCGGGCACTGACTTCTAAAAAACGCACGTTGTTATTTTTGAAGATGATGCGGGCCATGTCGGAGCCAGTTCCGGCACCAATTAATTTAGCACCGCGTATTCCAAAACCACCTTCGTAATCAACATCGGGGTAAATGTTTTTTCTTAAAAGCCTTTTACTGTATGACTCAAAGCGCGGGTAGGTGGTTTCACCATTCTCAGTGATGATACGGTCTGTTACTTTACCAAGTTGTGGCGCATCGAAGTATTGTTTGCCGTTAAATGTAGCGCTATCACTCGTGTAATTTCCAAGTTTACAATCTATCGTAAAGCGTCTTAACGAAGCATACACATCATTGTCAAGGCCTGCTTTTGCCCACGTTACTTTGCCCCCTTTGCCTATGAATTTGCCTGAAATGGGATAATAAGTTCCACCGGTTTCTTCAATGGACATGCTGTCGCCACGCGGATTTGCTCCTACCAAGGTAATGTCTTCAAAGATCACTACAGGTATAGAATCGTAGACAAAACGGTAGCTTGGCTCTACGCTGTAGTAGTGGTAAGTAGGTGTTTTGTAAAAAGTATTATTCTTAAAAATGTTTTCACTCATGTCGAAAAAATCCTGTGCGCCGCGCAAAGATTTCCCTTTCAGGATCTTGTCGACACAGGCCTGCCAGCTTAAAAAATTCTCGTTGCTTTGTTTCGCCTGAATGGCATTTACAACCGTGTTAAGGTAACCCTGAAAATAAGGATAAGGCTTCATGCGTTTGGTGAGCATCGTGTTCGATGTTTCCATGATGATGTCCTTATAATAGCCCGCAATGATATTTTCTTTCCAAAGTTTTTCAAAATTGCGGATGTATTCGGCAGCTGTTTCCTTGTTGGCAGAATTTTCAGAAAAGTACAGGTTAAGATCTTTCGTGAACTTGGTGGTATCGGTAGAAAACTGCGTGAGTTTTTGAGCCTTTGTGCTAAGACAACTAGAAAACAAATAGAAAACCAGAACTAACCTTAATATACAACGACCCATATAGAAAATCTTACCAACCAAATATAAAAAATGAATGTAAGTTTTTAGGAATTTAATCGGTTTTATTTGCTTTTTAGGGTCATTATTCGACGAACAGGCTTTTAGCGCCTTGTTTCTTAGAAATTTCGAATAAATCTTAGTTAAAAAACACCTCACGAAGCTCTTAAAATCAATATCTTTGTGCCTTTAAAATTAACTATGTCAACATTAAACTATTCGGAGCAGCTGGCTGACCTGGAAGCAGCGAAAAACCTGGGATTATTACCAGAAGAATTTGAGAAAATTAAAACGATTTTAGGCAGAACGCCCAATTTTACTGAGGTTTCCATTTTTTCTGTGATGTGGAGCGAACATTGTTCTTATAAAAATTCTATTACCTGGTTAAAAACACTTCCTAAAAAAGGTCCGCACATGTTGGTGGAGGCTGGTGAAGAAAATGCTGGCTTAGTGGACATTGGCGACGGCTTAGCTGTTTGTTTTAAAATCGAATCACACAATCACCCAAGTGCACTCGAGCCTTATCAGGGTGCTGCAACGGGTGTTGGTGGGATTAACCGTGATATTTTTACGATGGGCGCCCGTCCTATCGCGCAATTAAACTCTTTGCGTTTTGGAGATATTAATTCACTAAAAACACAATGGCTGATAAAAGGTGTTGTAAAAGGAATTGGCGATTATGGGAATGCTTTTGGTATTCCCACTGTGGGCGGCGAAGTGTTTTTTGACGACTGTTATAATGTGAACCCTTTGGTAAACGCCATGAGTGTGGGGATTGTAAAAACAGGCGAAACAATCAGTGCTACCTCTTTCGGTGTTGGTAATCCTGTATTTATTGTAGGATCATCAACCGGTAAAGACGGAATTGCGGGAGCGGCATTTGCAAGTAAAGATCTTACTGAAGACTCTGCAAAAGATTTACCTTCTGTACAAGTGGGAGATCCGTTTCAGGAAAAATTATTGTTAGAAGCAACTTTAGAAGTTATTAAAACCGGAGCTGTTGTTGGCATGCAGGATATGGGCGCTGCGGGCATTACCTGTTCCACTTCTGAAATGAGTGCAAAAGGAAAACACGGCATGAACATCTGGCTGCACAAGGTGCCTACGCGTCAGGCGGGTATGCATCCCTTTGAAATTCTTTTATCAGAATCACAAGAGCGGATGCTTGTTGTGGTTGAAAAAGGAAAAGAAGAGGTGGTTAAACAAGTGTTTGATAAATGGGATTTGAATTGTGAGCAAATTGGAGAAGTTACCGAAGGTGATCGTTTAAAATATTATATGAATGATGAGTTGGTGGCTGATGTTCCGGCTGATGTGCTTGTGCTAGGTGGCGGTGCTCCGGTTTACAAGCGTGAATTTAAAGAGCCAGCTTATTTTGCTGAATCGAAAAAATTTGACATTGCTTCTGTTGCAGAACCGAAAGATCTGAAGCCGGCAATGCAACATTTAGCCAAGCATCCGAATCTTGCCAGCAAGCGTTGGATTTATAACCAATACGACAGCATGGTGGGAACGGTGAACATGAGCACCAACGCTCCAAGTGATGCTGCAATTGTAAATATTAAAGGAAGTAAAAAAGCCCTTGCCATGACCGTAGATTGCAACGCGCGTTATGTGAATGCAGATCCTGAAACCGGCTGTGCTATTGCGGTGAGCGAAGCTGCTCGTAACATTGTGTGTAGCGGCGGTATTCCAAGTGCGGTGACGAATTGTTTAAATTTTGGAAATCCTTACAACCCAGAAGTGTACTGGCAATTTGTGGGTGCTATTAAAGGAATGAGCAAGGCTTGTTTAAAATTTGAAACTCCTGTAACAGGAGGAAATGTAAGTTTTTATAATCAGTCAAGCTATGAAGGACCAGTGTTTCCAACACCTACCATTGGAATGATTGGAATTGTTGAAGACAAAGCACACCGGACAACTTTAGATTTTAAAAACGAAGGCGATGTTATTTACCTGATCGGTGAAAGCAAAAATGATATCTCGTCTTCAGAATACTTATACAGTTTCCATAAGGTAAAAAATACACCGGCGCCTTATTTTGACATGGATACTGAATTCAACCTTCAGAAAGCTATTACTTCTTTGATTCGTTCAAAAGCGGTTAATTCAGCGCATGATTTAAGTGATGGCGGTTTATTTATGTCCTTGCTTGAAAGTAGTATGGTTAATAATTTGGGATTTGAGATCAACTCAGACTCGTCGGTAAGAAAAGATGCATTCTTATTTGGTGAAGCCCAAAGCCGTGTGATTGTTAGCGTTTCAGCGGATAAAACAGAAGTTGTGGAAGCAGAATTAAAAAAACACAAAGTAGCATTTACTAAACTGGGAAGTGTAAAAGGAAAAGCTGTGGTGATGGATGGAACGCATTACGGGTCGGTTGCTGAGTTCAAAAAGTCTTTTGATACGAGTATTGAAGGGTATTTGAACTAGATGACGCTAGAGGGGTTTGCGGCAGGTTAACGGGTTTTTCGGATCTGTGTGGACGGTTTGCCGCTGATTGCGGCGATAACGCTGATCGGGATGGTTAAAGGAATTCGAATGGGCTTATACTTTAAAAAAACGCTGGTTTCTCAAACCCCGCTGTGTTATCAGCGCAATCTGTGAAATCAGCGTCAACTTTTTTGCAAATCTTACTATTAAGATTTCCGGTTTTTTAAAGTTTCGTGAGTGGCATTTACCATATTCAAATGGTGTTGCACTTCTGGAATTGAGCTTGTTGCCCAGTTTTTAATTTCTGCATCATCGCATTTTTCTGAAACTTTTTCAAGCATCTTCAAGGTTTTTTCGTGTTTGTCTTTTAAGTCAGAAATGTATTCTCTATCGTAATCCAGACCTGTTTTGTCGGTTATTTTTTGAATGCATTTTGTTTGATCTTCTGTAAGCGTTGTTGGAAGCGTAATTCCTTTTGAATTCGCAAGGGTTTGAACATCGAAATTCATCTTTGTATGCGCTTGAATCATCATGGCAGCAATCTTTTTTACTTCTGCATCAGAAGCATTCAGAGCGGCGTTTTCAGAAACTTGTATTTCATACATATTCCCTGAATAAGCCTCTACGAGGTAGTCTGCAGCTTTTTCTTCTTTGCGGTCGAATTTCTCTTCATTCATGTCTTCTGCAAGGTCCTTAGAGTCCTTGTTATCAGTTCCTGAACAGGAAGCAAATAGTGTTACAGCTAAACATAAGGCTGTTGAATAGGTCGTAATTTTTTTTAAGGTTGTCATGGTTTTGTTTTTTTTAGTTTTATAATAACATATAAAATCATGCCAGCAGAGTTTAACAGGCATTAGCCAAGAAGCAAGTGACCAGATTCAAGATGCAGGAGATAAGACGCATCGGGGGAGAACTTTGGAAAAGTTGTCCTGATATTGAAGTAAACTTTTCCAAAGTTTAAGGGAATGCACACAGCGAAGGAAAATGGGAAATGTTAAAGAGAAAAGAATTAAACCATTTGCAATTCGGGCATATTAAGGACATTGTCCAGAATATAGATGATTTCTGCTGTAGAGCTGAGGGTTACCAGTTTGGTACGGGTTTCTTTAAAATTGGGAATGCCTCTGAAATAATTTGCGTAGTGATTTCGCATTTCCAAAAGCCCTAATTTTTCGCCTTTCCATTCTACAGATTTAAGTACATGTGTTTTTGCAACTTCCACACGGTTTTGTAGGGTTGGTTTTGGAAGGTGTTCTCCTGTTTTGAAAAAGTGTTTTATCTCGTTAAAGATCCAGGGGTAACCAATAGCGGCGCGGCCTATCATAATGCCGTCTACGCCATACGTGTTTTTATATTCCAATGCCTTTTCAGGAGAATCAATGTCTCCGTTTCCGAAAATGGGAATTTTTATGCGGGGATTATTTTTAACTTCTGCAATGTATTTCCAATTGGCGCTTCCCTTGTACATCTGCGCGCGGGTGCGACCGTGGATCGACAAAGCTTGGATACCAATGTCCTGAAGGCGTTCTGCAACTTCCATAATGTTGATCATGGAATCGTCCCAACCTAAACGGGTTTTAACGGTTACTGGTAAAGTGGTACTTTTAATAACGGCTTTTGTTAAACGCACCATTAAGTCAACGTCCTTTAAAACACCTGCTCCGGCGCCTTTGCAGACTACCTTTTTAACGGGGCAACCAAAATTAATGTCTAAGATATCAGGTTGCGTGGCATCTACAATTCTTGCAGACATGGCCATGGCTTCTTCGTCACCCCCAAAGATCTGAATGCCGATAGGGCGCTCGTAATCAAAAATATCAAGCTTTTTACGACTTTTAATGGCATCGCGAATCAATCCTTCGCTGCTAATAAATTCGGTATACATCAAATCTGCCCCGTACTGTTTGCAAACATAACGGAACGGCGGATCACTCACATCTTCCATAGGAGCGAGTAAAAGTGGGAAATCGGGAAGCTCTATGTTATTACCTATCTTAATCAAGGGCGTAAAGATAGGCAAAAAAAGATGAAACAGGACAATGAATAAGTGGTAACACTAGTGGCTTGGCTGGTAATAAACTTCGCTTAAAAGCGGTTCCATGCCGGGGCGCAGCATGTTTATCCTGCCGAGTGTAACATTAATGTTGAGAACCTGCGAGTTGTAATACGGCTGCGCATATTTTTTAAAATCAGAAGGCACAAAGGGGATGGTAAAATTGAGTTTGTAATTTTCGAACCCGTTGTTGGTGTAATTTGTGCTAGTAGAGGTATTGTTTAAAAACGAATTTTGAGCGGAATAAACAGTGATTTCTACGGGTTGGTCTTTCCACTTGTTGCTATAAAAAATCCGACCGTTCACTTTAAACGTTTTTCTTTCTTCTGTTCCTAATACCGGAAAATTTTCTTTGGGAAAGATCATCCGGAAAAAAAGGCAGGTGTCTTTTTCTTTGTCTATCCAGTTATTCACGATGCCTCCCGCACGAAAATTGCTAAAATCTACTTTTAAGAAAAATTCGCTTTTGCTTTCGTCATAATAAAGGAAAGAAAAATTGTTCGCGCTTATGCAGGTGTCAAGCTTGTTGCAGGATTCGATGTTGGTATTTGAAGATAACAGGTACTGCGCCTGAACATGAATACTAAAGAGGACTAAAAATATGTAGAAAAGTTTCTTCATTCATCTGATTAGTTCAAAAACTGTGCCAGTGAAGGCGGTTCAAAACGAACGATTAATGGTCATAAGCCTCTCCCAAAAGGTGCTTGGCGTCTGGCAGAAGGAGGTTAAACCTTCCAAGGGAAATGGCTACAAAAATGGATTTCCTTAGGTGGTGAGCTTTCTTATGAAGCTTATAATCTTTTGGAGAGATAGAAAAACTAAAATTCGCTTTCACATCATCGTACAGATTGCCGTTGGTATTTGTACTAATAATACTGTTATCAGAAGTGAATAACGTTAATTCAATAGACTTGTTACGCCACAGACCATTTAAAAACAATTGTCCGTTCAGGGTTACAGTTTTGTGGTTATGATTACTCAGGCCTCTAAAAGCCTCTTGTTGCAGCGGTGCTTTAAAATAGAGGAAAGTGCCCGTGAGGTCATTTAACCAATCGTCAATAGAGTCCTGCCCTGTTTTAAAGCTTGCAAAATCTATTTTCAGAAAAAGGTTTGAACTATTCTCGTCATAAAACAGATAACTGGAATTGTTGATTGCAGAACATTGTGTTTTATCCAGGCAGGCCTGAATGTAGGTATTAGAAGAAATAATGCTTTGCGCGCGGCTATTGGTGACAGTGGCAAAGGTTAAGAGGAGTATAAAAAGTCTCATAATTTTTTAAAGGCACTGGTAAATGAATTTATACTTTTTTTCTGTTGAACCTTAGCGCTTTCAACATCCAGCGTGGCAGTGGTTTTTCGGGTCTACGTTTTCTTAAATCTAAATACCAACCCAGTTTTTTCATGATGGGGATTTTTTTTGTCTCTACAAATTCTATCAATGTGCCATCCGGATCTTCGATGTAGGTAAAATGCCCTGCGGCTTCTCCCATTTCGAAGCCAGCGCCGCCATCAATGGTAAAGGGATGTCCGGCTTCTTCGCACTTTTTTTTGAGTGCCGCCATGTTTTTAATGTCAAAACACAAATGAATAAAACCAAGATCACCCCAAAAGCGGTTCTCAAATATTTTGCGCGGGGTGCCTGCTTGTCCAGTAGGCAGGTAATTTATTGCTTCCACCAATTCAATGTAGCTGTTGCCAAACAGTGGCGCAAAGGGGCCCTGACGTTCCTGACTGTGCGTTAAAATAGCGCGCTTTACTTTTACACTTCCTCCGGGTAAAACGGCGAGGTCTGAAAAATTATTTTCTCCCCGGTAAGTAACCGTGTCGTACCCTAAAATGGAGCTGTAAAATTTAATAGATGTTTCGAGGTTGCTCACACCAATCATCGCTCCAACGGGTCCGCCGGTGTGCTTTAATCCGCGCGAAAACCAAACACTGTCTTCTATAATTTCGAATAAATTTCCGAAGGGATCCTCCAGAAAAAAATGTTTTTTACCAACTGGATTTTCGCTGATAGCGCCTAAAAGCTTAGTGTTTTTAGACTTTAGAAAATCGTAAGTAGCCTGGATATTATCTGTTTTTATTTTCGTACAAAAGATGCCCAAATCCCCAACCTGCGGCTTAAAAGCGGGAGGTTGCGGCGTGCGGCTTGTGTACTGCCAGATCTCAAAGCCGCCGCCACCCTTCATGTTGATGGCTAAAATAGCATGACGTTTGTGCGGTTTTCCACCGGTGTATGGCAACATGAGGTTTGCTTCTGCGGCTTCCTCAAAAATGGGAATATCCATGCCAAAATGGGAATTGTACCATTTAAAACCTGCGTGAACATTGGCTACCCCAATGCCAACCTGCTGGATACCGGAAATAATATACTTGCTCATAGTGACGCAAATATAATGTAAAAATAGAAGTTATGTAGTTGCGCGTAGAACGACTTTATTTGGTAAAAACGCAAATTCTATTCGATGGTAATTTTGCGACTGAGTTTTTTTTGTGCAAAAGTTGCAGTGATGATAAAAGTTCCAGAGGAAAGATCGGCTTTGTTGAATTCAAAAAGTCCTTCTGCGTTTTTGGTCACCTTTAAATCCTCAACTATGGTTACTCCGTTTGTATTGCTCAGTGTTACCAGTATTTCTTTGACAAATGAGTCTGGAATTTTTAATTTAAAAAAACCATTGTTTGGGTTTGGGAAAATAATAAAACGTTCATCACTTGCATTTATTTCTACAACAACATTTTCAGAATAACTGCTTTGTTGATTATAATCTGTTTGTTTTAAGCGGTAGTATGAAAGTCCAGTGAAAGGCTGAGCATCTCTATAATCGTAAGCGTTGTTTCTTGAGCTAGTTCCTGCGCCATTTATTTTTGCAATGGCTTCAAAATTTTCTCCAGTTTGTGAACGTTCAATTGTAAAATACGCGTTGTTTTTTTCTGAAGCGGTGATCCAAGTAAGAGAGACAAAATCTTTTTTTGCTATGGCTTCAAATGAAATCAACGTTATTGGTAAAGGACTCGTAAAATAATTCCTTGTACCCAAAGTATAATATCCGTCGTTGGTAAGTGTAAGATTATCAAATTGAACTCTATCACCTGTAATGGCAGTTGCAGACGTTATTTCTGTCCAATTTCCGGTCTGTGCGGCTCTATAAAGCAGCACATAATCTGCCACAATTCCCAAGGTGAAAGTCCCCATTCCTCCATCGCTCATATCAAATTCAATGTTTGCATTGATATTCGCAGATGTATTCGTGATATCGACATACCAAATGCGCTGCCATCTTGCGAGGTTTGTTCCCGTAATACCGCCCACATCGGCGGTGATAGTGGTATTAGTAGCCACAGCATGGCCAGCTAAAAGATAATCACCATTATCTAAACCTGAATTGGCAGACAGTGTAAGTCCACCCGAAATAGAGGCAGAAAAGGATGAATTGGTTCCACTAAATTCTTGCCCAATGCCTGCCACTTCTCGGTCATAATCACCATTTCCAACATTATCACCAATATATTTATCGTTTGCGCTCAAAGCAATGGCATACTTTGCAGAGAGGTAATTGTCAACAATGATTCTACTTGCGTCGAATAAGGCCGTTCTGTAAATAATAATTTCAGACATGTATCCACCAAAAGGTCGGGGATCGGATGCATCTGTTGACCCGACCACTAATGGAGATGAATTGTCAGGAACCAATGTGTTACTTTCAGAAGAAGTAACATCTAAGTTTCCCGCAATATAAGTTTTGCAACGCTGCGCAGTTGCTAACGTTCCATCGAAGAATTGGTCTATTAAGTGATTATTATTCGCTAAAAAGCTTGATGCAGTGTTATAGCGATCGTTGTTTGTTTGTATGTCGGTGTAAAAAGTTGAGCCTGTAAAAAAGAATTGCATAAAAGATTGATCAATGGCTACTCCCGTTCTTTTAGAAACTACTACGCGGGCATTGTTATCTGCATTTTGAGGCCGGGTTACCATAAAAAAACTGTAACCTGAGGTATTATCCAGGAGAGGGGAATCTGGGCCCAAAAACTTGTCATTTGAACCAGCGCCATTCGTATTATCGAATTGTATGGCAGGAAAACCATTCATGATGTTTGTTGCGAAAGAAGGTTGCTGGGCGCTTACTGTTTGCGTAACGTTGATGCCATTCCCTGATTGATCGCTCCAGGAAGAAATAGCAGTGCTGTTTGTGGTGGACGAAGTTCCTGCATCTGCTTTGAGCCATAATACATTGTTGGCAGAAGTTCCTACACCAGCCGGCCCGGTTTGCGCGAGTAATCTGACAAAAAACGAAAGAAGAAAAAAGAAAAGTGAGGCCTTTTTAATCATAGTTCGAAATAAATAAAAAAGGGTTTAACTGGCAGGTTAAAACCTTAGTTCAAATATACCTAAAATGAATTGATTTTATTTTACGGTGAGCTTCTGGCCGCAGAGCCTGTTATAGGAGGAGGCGACAACCAGATAGCTTCCTTTGTTCAGAAGTCCGTTTGCATCGGTGGCGTAGAGGTTTTCAGTGTCACTTGTGATTTTGATTTTTGAAATGTACTCTTGGCCTTTGCTGTCTTTTAAAACAACCAGCACGGTTTTATCTTCTATTTCTTTTAATTCTGTTTCGTCAGGAATTTTATTTGTGCAAGGCGCAAGTGAACCGTCTTTATTCACCTGATAATTCACAATGACTGTTTCTGAGTAATAAGAATCGCCGGCATAGTCGGTTTGTTTTAAGCGGTAATAAGAAATGCCAGCGTAGGGACTGTAATCAATATCGGTATAGTCCATCAGGGTACTTAGTTTACCCGGACCTTTGATCATAACGGCTGTGCAGAAATTAACGCCATCTCTTGAGCGTTCGATTGTAAAATAGTCGAAACTTCTTTCGTTCTCAGTGCTCCAACTTACGATTACCTTCTTGCCATCGGAGAAGGCGCCAAATCTAATGGATACGGGAGTGGTAAACGGATTGATAACCGGCGTTACACCGCCAAACAGGCTAATACCCGCAACTTGCACTAAAAGCAGGGTAAAAATGAATCGTGAACTATAAGGCATGAATCAAAGTTAGAGCTTTTAAGGCTTCGGATATGCACATTTTTTCGACAAAGCCGGGTTCATATTCCCTAAAATTTCTCTGTCATTAGTGTTAAATAGCATTTATCTTTGCGCGAAATACAATAACCATGTACGGTAAGCTAAAAGAACAACTTCAAACAACGTTATCAGAAATAGAAAACAACGGCTTGTTCAAGCGCGAACGCATCATCACCACTCCTATGGATGCTGTGGTGAAAGTAAACGGTAAGGACGTGATCATTTTCTGTTCAAACAATTACCTCGGACTTTCAAGTCACCCCAAGGTAATAGAAGGCGCAAAAAAAGCTTTAGACTCGCATGGCTTTGGAATGAGCAGTGTACGTTTCATTTGCGGGACGCAGGACATTCATAAAACACTTGAACAAAAGATTTCCCAATTTTTGGGAACTGAAGATACTATTTTATACGCCGCTGCTTTCGACGCGAATGGCGGGGTTTTTGAGCCTTTGTTTGACGAGCAGGATGCTATTATCAGCGATGAATTAAATCACGCGAGTATTATTGACGGGGTGCGTTTGTGCAAGGCACAGCGTTACCGGTATAAGAATTGCGACATGGCTGACCTGGAAGAACAGTTGATAAAATCACAAGCGCAACGTAACCGAATTATTGTTACAGATGGTGTGTTTAGCATGGATGGTTTTGTTGCTCCTCTGGATAAGATTTGCGACCTGGCTGATAAGTACAATGCCTTAGTGATGGTGGATGAATGTCACGCTAGCGGTTTTATTGGAAAGACGGGCAGGGGTACTATTGAAGCAAAAAACGTGATGGGTCGTGTAGATATTATAACCGGGACTTTGGGAAAGGCCCTGGGTGGGGCTATGGGTGGTTTTACTAGCGCGCGCAAAGAGATCGTGGATTTATTGCGCCAGCGGTCACGTCCGTATTTATTTAGCAATTCGCTTGCGCCGAGTATTGTGGGTGCGAGTATTGCGGTGTTTGATCTTCTTACAGAAACAACTACCTTACGTGATAAATTAGAATGGAATGTAAATTATTTCAAAAAAGGCATTAAGGCAGCGGGACTTGAGATTAGAGACGGAGACAGTGCTATTGTGCCGGTGATGTTGTACGATGCTAAACTTTCGCAAACCTTTGCCGATAAATTATTGCAGGAAGGTATTTATGTGATCGGATTTTTCTTTCCGGTTGTTCCTAAAGACAAAGCGCGGATTCGTGTGCAGTTAAGCGCGGCGCATGAACAAGCACATTTGGATAAGGCTATTGCTGCTTTTACAAAAGTTGGTAAGGAGTTGGGCGTGATTAAAGGATGATGATTAGTTCGTAATTATCTTTTTCTTTAATTTTATTAAGAAAAGAGTATCTTTGAATTTCATAACCCAACTATGAATTACATCTTTTTTTACTCACTCCTTTTTTTATTTTATTTTGAGAGTTCGTCACAGAACGCCGTTGATTCCCTATACGACTTTGATATTGCCAGCCAGGTGATGCGCGCTCATAAAAACGGATGTTATGATAAAGAGACGCGTGTATTTATTGAATATGCCAAACGAAATTTTTTAAAAGCCAAATACAATCTTATTTCAGTCCCTTTAGTAACTAACCCGGCTGGAAAATACAATCCCTCAGCAGTAGCTAGCCTTGCGTGTGTGGACGAGGATTTCGAGGCCTTAAGTGTTGGCACTATGTCTTCTACATCCTGGAGCGCAGGCCTCGGCACTATCGCAGGAGCGGGGAGCTGTGGCACTGTGGCTGCAACTTACACAAGTAATCCTGCCAACGCGATCGTTGTGGTGACTCCTTATACAGATCTTCTTTGCAACAATGTACCTCATTCTCCTTTTGGGGGAACGAAGGTTTTACAATTAAACAAAACCAATAACGCCGCAATACCATCCCGTGTGATTCAAACTTTTGCGGTGACGGCTGCCAACTTTCAGTATCAGTATGCTTACAAGGGTGTATTGAATACAAGGGGCTCACATAGCTGCTGCGAACAACCAGCACTCTTTTTTTAAATTTTACGAATGTTCCAACAATCTTATAAGTTCTCTGACAAAAACGATCCGGGAGCCCACATGCCCTGCTAATAATGTGGATGGGAATTTCTGGACAAGTTTAGGGGGAATTTACTATACACCGAACTGGGTAGTTAGAACCGTGGACCTGAGCGCTTATATTGGCAACTGCATCACAGTTGAAGTGAGTGCGATATGGTGCACGTATGGTGTTCATCAAGGGTACGTTTATTATGATGCTTTATGCGCGAATGCTTCTGCCAATCCGAATTTAATTTACATCAACAATGCTTCAGTTACTTCGCAAACTGCATGCGCCTTTTCAACTGCGCACTCTCCTCTACCGGTGGCTAAGATTCTTACACCTGGCAGGGCCCGCCGGGAAGCGGCGTTTCTGGAAGCACACTCACAACGATCACATCATCCGTTTCGGGAACTTATTCCTTAAGCGCCGTGTCAGGTACAACCACTTATTCTCAAACTGTTAATGTTACCTTTTATGCGTTACCATCTATTACTGTTTCTGCGAGCACCTCACAGGTATGCGCAGGAACTACAGTAACTTTACAAGCGCTATCAGGCACACAAAACACATACACGTGGAACACAGGAGCGGTTTCCGAATCTATAACGGTTACTCCAATGAATACCTATATTTATACGGCAATGGGAACCAACCCTTTTGGATGCGTTTACTCGGTGGTTAAGACGATAACGGTTGTTTCGTTGCCGAACATTTCGATAGTTCCTGTTAGTCCTGTTATTTGCCCTACTCAAACTATTAATTTAGCAGCAATTTCCGACTATACGCCCTCCGCCTTTTGTGGAATACTGCCGCTACTCAATTCAGCGTATCCATTAGTCCTTCTGCTACAGCAGTTTACTCGGTTTCTGCAACAAATAGTTTCGGCTGTGTCAATACACAAACCGTGCAGATTTCGGTTGCTGCGATCCCTCTTTTTCAGCTGAGTGCTCCCGCTCCGAGTATATGCGCGGGTAATGCTATCTCGATTTCTGCAACGGGTTCGAATATCACTTTTTACCAGTGGCCAACAACCAGTTCAAATGCAGCAAAACGGTTTCTCCTTCTCAAACGACTAATTATGTGGTTACTGCTTTCAACTCTGCGAATTGCACCTACTCTACATCTATAACCATAGCGGTTCACCCTTTGCCGCAGGCAAGTATTAGTGCTTCGGAACCTTTTATTTGCGTGGGCTTGCCTTTAACGCTGACTGCTACGGGAACTAACATCCATAAATACCAATGGTGGGTATTCGGCCCTGATACAGCAGCTATTACATTTACTCCAAGTGTTAATACTTTCTACCAGTTAATAGTTACCAGCTTATATGGCTGTATTTCCACGGCAAGTTTTAATATAAGTGTTGTGCCTTTAGCCGGGGACCTCCAGATCGATTATTCATTCCCTTTCTTCTGCGCCGGAGAGCCCACAAGCCTTAGAGTGCTTCATGACAATATTCAATCCTATTTGTGGAGTACTGGTTTAACACTAACGCTTATTACTGTTTATCCAACCACACAAACCACCTTACAGTGTTGTTGGTACTGATATAAACGGCTGCAGGATAAAACGGAGTATAACACTTCAACCTGATGCCTGTGTTGGTGTTGTAAATTTAGAACGTGATAAAAATACGCTCGTCGCTTATCCCAATCCTGCGGAAGACCGATTGACTGTTAGGGGAAGTGCAAATGAAAAAGGAGAATTGATCGATATGTTGGGACAGGTTCTTTTAAAATTTGATTTAACGGCGGGTGAAGAACTCACACTCGATCTTAAAAAGTTTGCCAAAGGAGTTTATTTTGTGAGGGCCAGCGGGCGATCCGTTAAAATAATTGTAAAATAAAACTGCGGGTAAAAGAATTTTACACGCGGCATCTTCATAATTGCAGCATGAAGATTTATTCTAACACAAGTTTCTTCAATTGCGAATGCGACCGTTGTTTGATCTTTATAAAATAAGTGCGTTTAGGAATGGTGCTGATATCTATTTTTTTATAGTTGCCGGTAAAATGTTTTAGTTTTGCGAAAATTTAGTCGTTTAAACAAGAATTCCTTTGTGTGGTCTCATTCTGACAAAGTGATGGTGATTAGGGAAATTTTAGGCGTAAAAAAATCTGGGTAATCTGCAAGATCTGCTTCTAAATCACAGCCAATGCTGCCAAATCGCAACATTTTTTCCAAATACTATATTTCGTAGTAAGGGGGCTGCTATGTTTCCACGCACATTTGTGGAGGAGTTTGGCCCTGAAGGAGAAACAAGTTCAGGGATGCTGTTTAGGGGAAGTATTCTTTTAAAATCTACAGTTATTCAGGCAAAGTTGACAAAAATTAAAGAGGCTGTCCTTTTGTGACAGCCTCTTTTTTTGCTTTTAAAAGATCTATCTAGTGTTTGGCCGAAAACTCCACGTTTGTCGTTGTGTCAAAAAAAATAATCGCTCATTTACCCCAGTAAACCTCACAATCATTTTTTTTAACACACCTCGAAACTGAATTTTTCCATCCAAACAGCTAGTTTTCGGACAGACACAATCTATTCTTTAATTAGTTTTTTAGTGAAGTTGCCATTATTTCCTTTTACAGAAATAAAATACAAGCCACTTTTTAAATTATCAGACGAAATAGTTTCTGTGCTGTCTGCGGTTATTTTTGTGGAGTAAACCACTTTACCAAGTCCGTCGGAAATAACAACCGTTTTTTCTTCACTGCTAGTGTTTTTAATATGGAACGTTGCATTAAATGGATTTGGATAGGCAAGAATGCCAAGCTCAACAGACTCGGCTAGATCATTCAATCCAGTACATCCGGAAACCTGCTGGATGAAGCTGTAAGTTGCCTGGCAAGTACCATTGCTAACTGAAGCGCTAGCAATAATAGCAGGTGCGGCTGTTGCAGTTAAAATGACGCTTGAAGTATTAGTGGCTCCGGTGCTCCATGTATAAGTGAGGCCGGGTGTAATGCCACTTAAAGATAGAGTGCCCGTTTGTCCTATACAAAGAGTTGACTGCGAATACATCGGAGTTAACAGAGGAGTAGGAAAAAAGGAATGTGTAATGCTTGCCGACCTTGTGCAAGTTCCATTCGTACCATAAACAGTATAAGTGGCTGCCGTTATTTGTGAAACAGTTAAAGTTGCAGAAGCAGGGCCGTTATTTGCCCAACTGTAACTTGCAGCTCCGCTTGCCACCAGATTAACCGGAGTACCCGGGCATGCCACGGTAGATTGTATAATAGTTACTGTGGGAGTTGTTGTAACTACTAAGCTATAAGTAGCAGAACTTGTGCATGTTCCATTTGCTCCAACTAAAGTGAATTGCGTGCCAGCTAGCGGAGTAACAGTGTTAGAAGCAGTTGCCGGGCCATTTGTCCATGAATAAGAAGTTGCACCATTTCCTGTTAACGTAGCCGATGAGCCTGAGCAGATAGTTGCATTTGTAGCGGCGATTGTTACTATAGGCACAGTGCAGGTTACCGGCATCCACATATAAGACTGGCCCGAAGTTGGAAAAGTTAAATTATCAAATTCACAATAGTCACTAGAAGAAGTAGAAGCAATGGAGTTGCTCCAAGTTGTTGGAGATATAACCTTGCGGGAATTAAAGTCGGTATTTGTGCTTCCTTTTAAACCAATTTCTGGCGATGAAGAGCCAAGGCCAGGAGTATTAGCTCCATAAACAAATTGTATGGCGTTTGTTGTTTCGTAAAGTTTAACCTTGAAATTTATATTGTCCTGATTAATATAATATCTTGAAAAATTTACAAACTGAAATTCACAAATTCGGTTGGGTGCAGTTCCACTGACATTTTGTTTAATAAACCCGTTTAGAATAAGAAAATCGTTAAGCGGAACTGTGAATAATGCGTTTTGGTTTAAAACAATAGTATTACCAGCAATAGCGGTAATAGTAGGATTGCTGGCAAAATCTCCGTAAAGATCAAGTAGTACGTTTCCTACACTAAAGCCAGCCACAGAACTGCAATTAACAATCGAATTGCTTCCTACACTAATATCTCCCGTTATAAAAGTTCCCATAATAATGTCGTTGCCAAAAGGAGAAATTACATTTTGCGTAAGCGCATCTGATATCGGAAGGTATTCGCTGCCTGTAAGAGCATTAAAACTAAGGTAGCCATTACTGCAAACATCGATTGTGGTTTGTGACACGCCATTGAATACGAAAGGAAAAGGCAGTGTAACGGGCGTTACATCGTCATCCTGATCGTTAGTTCCAACAAAAGAACCGGTGTTAGGCGCGCCGTAAGTGCCGACAGTTTGTGTAAAAGAGTAAGCACTCACCTGTGCTTTTTGGTCGGCGGAATATAAAAGTAATCCCGCTGTGATAGAAATTAATAGTTTTTTCATGGAGTCTCATTTTTTGGATTAAAAGCAAACATAGTTAATACATAGGTTCAATTTTAATAAAAATCAATATTTAACAAATCATAACTTTTTTTAATAAAACTGAACTTTAAATCAGCCGAAAACCAAGCAGATTAATCGCAGAAAATTTAAAAACAAAAGGGATCTGTGTAATTATTTTGCCAACTACAAGCTAACGATTGTTTGAGAAAAAGCTATGAAGTTGGCGCTATTTGCGGCTGTTTTCTTTTGCCATCGGGCCTTTCGCCACTATTTTTACAAATACTATATTTCGTAGCAAGGGGCTGCTATCTTTCCACATACATTTGTGGAGAGTTTAGCCTTAAGCAAAAGAAAATTCGCTTCAGGAGTTTAACCCCCTTAAAAAAGTAATCTATAAATAAGAAATATCATGGCAAAGAAAAACGCAGAAGATTTGATGGAAGCAGATGCTTCAATAGGCTCGGCATCCAAAAAAACGGTTAACTCAGAAAAACTGAAGGCGCTTCAACTCACCTTAGACAAGTTGGAAAAAACTTACGGTAAAGGAACTGTAATGAAAATGGGAGATACCAAGATCGAAGCGATCGAGGCTATTTCTACGGGCTCGTTAGGTTTGGACATTGCTTTGGGCATTGGCGGTTTACCAAAAGGACGCGTTGTTGAGATCTATGGACCAGAGTCTTCTGGTAAAACAACTTTAGCTATTCATGCGATTGCCAACGTACAAAAAACAGGCGGTATAGCTGCCTTTATAGATGCAGAGCATGCTTTCGACCGTTTTTACGCTGAGAAATTAGGTGTAGATACAGGAAGTCTTTTAATATCACAACCCGATAACGGGGAACAAGCCCTGGAGATCGCTGATAACTTGATTCGCAGCGGTGCTGTAGATTTAGTTGTGATTGATTCAGTAGCAGCTCTTACGCCAAAAGCCGAAATAGAAGGTGAAATGGGTGACAGTCGCATGGGCTTACAAGCCCGCTTAATGAGCCAGGCCCTTCGTAAGTTGACTGGTACTATTAACAAAACAGGATGCTGCTGTATTTTTATCAATCAGCTGCGTGAGAAAATCGGGATCATGTTTGGAAATCCGGAAACTACAACGGGTGGAAACGCTTTAAAGTTTTATGCTTCGGTACGTTTGGATATTCGTAGAATAAGTCAGCTGAAAGAAGGCGATGTGGTGGCAGGGAACAGAGCCCGCGTGAAGGTTGTAAAAAATAAACTCGCACCTCCTTTCCGGATGGCTGAATTCGATATCATTTTTGGAGAGGGAATTAGTAAAGTGGGAGAGATCATTGATATTGGTGTAGAGAAAGGTGTTATTAAGAAAGCAGGATCGTGGTTCAGCTACGAGGATACAAAATTGGGACAAGGACGCGATTCGGTTAAAAACCTTTTTGCAGAAAATCCTGATCTTGCCGATGAGATTGAAAATAAAATAAAAGAGATACTGAGCGCTGAGAACGCTCCGGCTGAATAAATATTAAGGTATTTGTTTGGAGATTTGTACCCCTGAAGTAGAAGCAGAGCTTCACTTCAGGGGTTTTTTATGCCCCACGAAGTATACTCAGAGCTTCACTTCAGGGTTTTTTCTGAAGTGTTTTTTTGTCTTGATCCTAAAACATGCGACTTGTGATGTGTGTCAATTTGACTTGGGATATATAGCCATTATAATGGTGACATATAGCCAGTATATAGTGTTTGGCCGAAAACTCCATTTTCGTCGTTGTGTCAAAAAAAATAATCGCTCATTTACCCCAGTAAACCTCGCAATCATTTTTTTTAACACGCCTCGAAACTGAATTTTTCCATCCAAACATCTAATTTTCGGACAGACACTATATAAGCAATATCTTTTCTTGCGCTATTCAGTTGCTATGGATCTGGCTGTGCTTTTTGGGGTCTGGAATAGAACAGCGCCGGTTTTTACAATACGAATGCGTTTAAAAAATACCAGTATCTAATTCTTTAAGAAGATTTCTGAAATGCTATAAAGCATAGTAAGACTTTAATTGAAGCGGCTGTATATTTAGAGTATGATAAAACCCAATTTATCCTTGAGAAAGGCTATCACAAAGACAAGAGCATTGTAAAGATTTTATTTGAGAAGGATGGTGGTATTCTGATGTGTTTAAAAAAAATTCAAAATTTGCGGTGGAGCCAAACGATGAGGTGCTGGCATGTTCCTTACAGTGCATCGGTTGCGTCTCATTTGTTTTCGGTTTTAAATGAGGTTGCGTATTTGGATTATAGCGCGCTTAAAAAGACGGAAGCGCTAGAACCCGCGAAATCTACAGCGAAAGTAGAAGAGAAAAAGAGTGCGTCTTGTCCATCCAAACAATTGAGGACTTTAAGTGTGGAAAGTGAGTTGAGTGTTCGGCGCTTCGAAGAGTGGATGCTGTCGCGTCGTTATAGTGGGAGTACGATTGGCACTTATACGGAAGCGCTACGCGTTTTTCTAAGGTACTTTAGTGAAAAAGATCCTGAGCGGATAACAAATGAGGATCTCATTACTTTTAACAACCATTACATTCTTGCGAATAAACTATCTGCTTCGTATCAGAATCAGGTTGTAAATGCCGTGAAATTATTTTTCAGAACCATTCAAATGCGAGCGATGGATGTTGAATTGATTCACCGACCGAAAAGGGCAAAACTGTTGCCGAATGTTTTGAGTAAGGAAGAGGTGCGATTAATTTTATCGGCGCAACGAAATTTAAAACATAGAACCATGCTGAGTTTAATATACAGTTGCGGTTTGAGGCGAGGAGAGTTGTTAGATTTAAAGTTGCAGGATATAGATTCGAAACGAGGGTTGGTAATAATACGAATGGCTAAGGGTAAAAAGGATCGTGTAACGCCTTTGTCGGAGAAGGTATTGGTAATGTTGCGGGAGTATTTTAAGGCTTACAAGCCTAAGATTTGGTTGTTTGAAGGTCAGCATGCAGGCGAAAAGTATGATGAGCGGAGTTTGGCAAGTGTTTTAAAGCAGGCTCTTGAAAAGTGCAAGATAACTAAACCAGTAACCCTGCATTGGTTGAGGCACAGTTATGCCACACATTTATTAGAAAGCGGCACGGATTTGCGTTATATACAGGAGTTATTGGGTCATAGCAGCAGCAGGACAACGGAGATATACACCCATGTAAGCAATAAGGAGCTACAAAGAATAATTTCGCCATTTGACACATTATAACAAAATAAGGCGTATTTTTAATTGGCCCAAAAGGACAAAAAAACATCCTTATACAACGGAAATTGGTTGTATAGGGTTGAAAAATACAGTCCTATATGGTAGTTATAGGTAACCAGCCGGACGACGTTACGGCAGAAAAAATTTTCCTTTACAAAAAAATATTTTCATATTTAGACAGACATGAGACATTTAATTTCGACAATAATCCTTTTGATTTGTTTCAGCTGTTCTCGCGACAAAACAACGGCCGAGGATCAGGCTCTTGACTCGACGCTTGGGACTAACTTAATTACAGCCGACTTCCTAATGTATGCGGACAGCCTTAAAATAGACTCACTAACAGACCAAGTAAAAAAGTCGTTTAACATTTACGACAACAGAAACAATAAAATTCTGCATATAGACGCGGAAGAATTAGCGGAATATCAATTTAACTTTTTCTTACCTCAATTAAATGTGATTTTAAACAAACGAAATTTTCATTTAGACGTAAAAACCGCCGACAATTATGAAACTTCCAATGAAGTGTTTTTGAATGGAGAAAAAATACAACTATACACAAAGGACGAACTTGAAAAAGGTGACTTCTGGGACAGAGCATCAAGGACTTTCTTCAAAAAACTTAATGAATTATTAAAAAAACAAAATTTCAAAGAATCTTTCTTTCTACTGTACAATGGTAATGACTTACATGCTCTTTTACTCACAGCCAAACAATTTAACATCATTGCGGACAGATATAAAAATGAAATTAAAGAAATTCCTTACAAACCTTAATCAGCGGACGCCGGCAGAAAAACTGTGTGCGGCTGGCAACCTATAACAGCGCCTAAGCCCAATTTTTTGCGTGTTAATGCTTAAATGTATAAATTAGACAAGCAAAAAACTGAGGCCTAGGCGCAAAACGTTAGGTGCAACCAAGCCGGCGGACATCAACAAATCGACACGCACGGGCGACCGCTTCTCACAAAAAACAAACCTCTTCTCGGACACCAGAACTGCTCAAATACTTTGTGTTAGCATTTTCATAGTTTGTTTTTCGTGCCGACCACACAACAACC
>Ga0335394_10000047_pt1 | contig 115697 bp, 117 predicted proteins | sample MAT03_FD_205741 | JGI IMG/M metagenome (GOLD analysis project Ga0335394, IMG submission 205741) | Freshwater microbial communities from Lake Fryxell liftoff mats and glacier meltwater in Antarctica - MAT-03 (spades assembly) (version 2) ... | reverse complement strand
TGGGATTACCGGGATTGGGATTACCGGGATTGGGATTACCGGGATTGGGATTACCGGGATTGGGATTACCGGGATTGGGATTACCGGGATTGGGATTACCGGGATTGGGATTACCGGGATTGGGATTGTTACCGGGGGATGTGGTTATGACTTGAGTCAGACCTTGAGTGAAAGGCCCGAAATAAGACCCAGGTTGTACCGTCTGTTGGGGGCCAGCCGTAATGTTGCCAACTGTTCCATTTTTTGTGGCATCACCAGCGACATTAAAGGCAGTTTCTGGCCCTCCTCCATGTTGAATTACGATCGCGCCTCCCCCAGTTCCTCCAGCCGTGGAAATGCTGGACCCAGCGCCATTTCGGTCTTTAAAAGTACCTGTAGCCCGGAAAAACCTTTCAGTTGCAATATTAACGGTTCCACCTGCGCCTTTACTTCCTCCTTGGGCGTTAATATACTCAACTTGGATGTCTCCTTTGGGGTCGAGGGTGACGTTACCTCCTTTTCCTGTAATAGCGCTGGTGTCGATTTTTCCGATGCTAATTTGAACAGGAGTAATAACGGTAATTGACCCACCGACTGTATTTCCAGAGGCATTTAAGTTGCCAGTTTGTACAGATCCCGTCTGGCTATTTAGGGTGATATTACCACCAGCGGCGCTATTGGATTGAGTCGTGATATCGTTAGTGGTTATATTGCCAGCAGCATTTACGGCAATGTTTCCACCATTACCTTTGATAGAAGTAGCATTGAGAGAACTTGTGCTGGTATTGATGTCGCCAGTTTTACTCGTAAGGGTGATGTTTCCTCCTGCTGTGACAATATTGCTTGTGGTGATATTACCTGCTGCTACAAGTTCAATTGCCGAACCATTAGTTGTAATATCACCTTTAGCTGCGATCGCGTCCGTTCCAACTGGAGACTGAATTGTTACCGGATTGTTAAAATTAACCTTATTGTCGATAGTAATAGCTGCTGTCGAATCACTTCTGCCAATTACTATAGAAGTAAACCCAGGTTGGATGGCGCTAATTTCTGCCGCCGTTAAATCTAAAGCTGTTGTGTCGTTAGAAGATGCGATCGCAATATTTTGGTCTGGTGTCGCCGGGTGAAGTACCAGTTTATTAGTACCAGTTACCGCCCCTGCAAAATCAATTTCCCCTGCTGTTAAAGTCAGCGGGTTATCGCCTGCTGACAAGGTAGAACCAAAACTAATTGTAGCCGTTCCCAAATTGAAGTTTACATTTCCATTTAAAGTAACGGGGCCGCTAAATTTGATGTCATCTTCGGTAGTGGTGATATCGCCTGCGGTAGATACCGATCCGGTGCCGTTTTGATTGAAGACACCATCCAAATTCATATCTGCTGAGGCGGCAATATTCAAGGTGCCACTGTTGTCGATCTTGACACCACCAGACTTACTTGCGGTGACAGAACTATTAAAGGTAAAGTTATTACCTTTTAGATTAACACCACTTGAACTATTGGTGTCGATCGGCCCTTGGAAAGTAGTAGTTCCCGTCCCGGCTTTTTGGGTAATGCTAGCAGATGTAATTGCGCCTGTTTGTACGTCCTTTGCACTGTTAACAGTCAGATTGCCCAAACGGTTATTACTGCCTATATCTCCATTTAAAATGATGTTACCGCTACCCGCTTCCAGATTAAGATTGCCGTTACCATCAATTTTGCCATCGATACTAATATCACCATCACCTTTATTACCTGTGCTGAGGTTAACGTTATTACCAATTGAAGTATTGCCATTAATTGTGATGTTGCGATCGGCAGTTGTGATATCTGCATTAAGATTTGTTGTTTTGCCAGCTAAGGTGATTGAGGCGTCGTCGATTCCTAGAATGGGTGCGTTGACTGCAATTGAACCTAGAGGAGATTGAATTGTAACTGGGTCGTTGAATGATATGGGGTTGTTAAATGCGATCGCGCCGCTGCCGTCAGTCCGTCCGATAACGATCGATTTGAAGTTATTTTGGAATCCGCTAATCTCACTTACCGTCAAATCTAAAATACTGTTGCTACCGCTATCTGTAGCGCCTATTTCGATATTTTGGCTAGCAGTTAAAGGTTCAAGTGTTAAATTACCAGTACCGGAAATATTTCCACCAAAATCAATCTCATCTCCCCTTAATGTAAGATTGCCAGCTTTTCCGTCTAGATTACCGCTGATGCTAGCAACATTAGTAAGTTGGTTAGTAAATTGGAAGGTGTCGTCTAAGTCGCCGCCTATGATATTTTGAAAAGCACTGAAGTTGATTTGGCCATTGAAAGTACCAGAATCGCTGCCAGTAATATTCCAAGTGTTTTCGGTATTAGTGCCAACTAAGGTGCTGGATGCTTTAGTTGTACCAACAAGGTTTTCAATACTTACCCCGCCAATTTCCCCTAAGTTTACTGTTACCGGAGTGGTTAAATTTGAGTAGTTCAACGTATCGCTGCCAAGGTTACCATCTATTGTGCCATTGAAATTAATGCCGTCGTTAAATACAAAAGTATCGTTAGAAATGCCGCCGACTAGGTTTTCAATATTATCGAAGCTTAAGCTGTTGGGGTAACCGCTGAGATTACCAGAATTAGCGCCTGTGATATACCAAGTCGTATCGCGGTTAACACCGACGAGGGTGGAACCACCTGCAATGTTAACAGGTGAATTAAAAGTAGCGGTATTATCAAGATTGATGATGCCAGTGCCGTCTCCACGTCCGATGATGATAGAAGATATGCCCGGTTGCAGAAAGCCTAGCTCGGTGGTGGTAATATCTAATGTGCTGGTACTGCCGCTATCGGTTCCTCCCAGTGCGATCGCCTGACTTGCACTAAAAGGCGCAATTGTCAATTTGCCACGACTCGACACATTACCAATAAAGTTAATCTCATCGCTTGTAAAATTGATATTTCCCGTACCGACGGCACCATTGGCGTTGATAACTGCTGCGGTTATACTGGTGGGTGACGTTAAGGAGATTGTACCCGCATTACCTAAACTAGAACTGGAATCTAAATCTCCAGCAGTGATATTTCCACTGTTGCTGTTGAGGTTAATATTTCCGCCAGTTCCCGATCCTTTTACTCCAGATAAAATATTTCCGCCAGTAATATCGCTTTCTGAAGATAGAGTAATTGCACCGCCATTTCCCATCGAATCAGCGTTGGTACTAGAAGAATCGATCGCTACTTTTGTTGAATCTGCGATCGCAATATTTCCTCCACTGGTTATCTCTACTTTACCGCCTTCATTACTAGCCGCAGAAATTATTTGTTTTGTTTGAATATTCCCTGGTGCAAACAGTGTGACCTGACCACCATTGCCATTTACAGATGAAGCTGCTATTCTACCTGTATTGATTGTGCCATTGTCGCTTTTTACATTAATATTTCCGGCATTTCCAGATGCTAAAACACTCGATTGGATGAAGTCTGTCGAAATGTTGTCGAAAGCAATAATTTCAATAGTGCCACCATCACCTTTGCCACTAACAGCATTTATTGATGTTGTGGTAATTGCACCGTTGTTGCTATCGATAGTAATATTACCGCCGCTGCCAGTATCTTGTCCTGAAATTACAGTGGATGTGATAATATTGCCTTTGGCAAGGAGTGCGATCGCACCTCCATTACCTGAACTAGAACTAGAATCTAAATCTTCAGCTTTTATATTTCCATTGTTGCTGTTGAGGTTAATATTTCCGCCAGTTCCCGATCCTTTTACTCCAGATAAAATATTTCCGCCAGTAATATCGCTTTCTGAATCAAGAGTAATCGCGCCGCCATTTCCCGTCGAATCAGCGTTGGTACTAGAAGAATCGATCGCTACTTTTGTTGAATCTGCGATCGCAATATTTCCCCCACTGGTTATCTCTACTTTTCCACCTTCATTACTAGCCGCAGAAATTATTTGTTTTGTTTGAATATTGACTGGCGAAGTTAGGCTGATATTACCACCATTGCCATTCACAGATGAAGCCGCAATCCTACCTGTATTGATTGTGCCATTGTCGCTTTTTACATTAATATTTCCGGCATTTCCAGATGCTAAAACACCCGATTGGATGAAGTCTGTGGAAATGTTGTCGAAAGCAATAATTTCAATAGTGCCACCATCACCTTTGCCACTAGCAGCATTTATTGATGTGGTGGTAATTGCACCCTTGTTGCTATTGATAGTAATCTTACCGCCGCTGCCAGTATCTTGTCCTGAAATTACAGTGGATGTGATAATATTGCCTTTGGCAAGGAGTGCGATCGCACCGCCATTACCTAAACTAGAACTAGAATCTAAATCTTCAGCAGTTATATTTCCAATGTTGCTGTTGAGGTTAATATTTCCGCCAGTTCCAGATCCTTTAACGCCAGAGAAAATATTTTCTACATTAATATCGCTTTCTGAAGATAGAGTAATTGCACCGCCATTTCCTGTCGAAGTAGAATCAGCGTTTGCACTAGAAGAATCGATCGCTAGGTTTGTGTCATCTGCGATCGCAATATTTCCTCCACTGGTTATCTCTACTTTACCACCTTCATTACTAGCCGCAGAAATTATTTGTTTTGTTTGAATATTCCCTGGTGCAAACAGTGTGACCTGACCACCATTGCCATTTACAGATGAAGCTGCTATTCTACCTGTATTGATTGTGCCATTGTCGCTTTTTACATTAATATTTCCGGCATTCCCAGATGCCAAAACGCTGGATTGGATGAAGTCTGTGGAAATGTTGTCGAAAGCAATAATTTCAATAGTGCCACCATCACCTTTGCCACTAGCAGCATTTATTGATGTGGTGGTAATTGCACCCTTGTTGCTATTGATAGTAATCTTACCGCCGCTGCCAGTATCTTGTCCTGAAATTACAGTGGATGTGATAATATTGCCTTTGGCAAGAAGTGCGATCGCACCGCCATTACTTAAACTAGAACTAGAATCTAAATTTCCAGCCGTTATAATTCCACTTTTGCTGTTGAAATTAATATTTCCGCCAGTTCCCGATCCTTTAACGCCAGATAAAATATTTTGTACAGTAATATTGCCTTGTGAATCGAGAGTAATCGCACCGCCATTTACCGTCGAATCAGCGTTGGTACTGGAGGAATCGATCGCTACTTTTGTTGAATCTGCGATCGCAATATTTCCTCCACTGGTTATCTCTACTTTACCACCTTCATTACTAGCCGCAGAAATTATTTGTTTTGTTTGAATATTGACTGGCGAAGTTAGGCTGATATTACCACCATTGCCATTAACAGATGAAGCTGCTATTCTACCTGTATTGATTTTGCCATTGTCACTTTTTACATTAATATTTCCGGCATTTCCCGATGATAAAACACTCGATTGTATGAAGTCTGTCAAAATGTTGTCGAAAGCCGTAATTTGAATTGTACCGCCGTCACCTTTGCCACTAGCAGCATTTATTGATGTTGTGGTAATTGCACCGTTGTTGCTATCGATAGTAATATTACCACCTGTGCCGCTATCTTGTCCTGAAATTACAGCGGATGTGGTAATATTGCCAAAAGCAATGAGTGAGATCGCACCGCCATTACCTAAACTAGAACTAGAATCTAAATCTCCAGCAGTGATCTTTCCACTGTTGCTGTTGAGGTTAATATTTCCGCCAGTTCCAGATCCTTTAACGCCAGATGAGATTTGATTGCTTATAGTAATATCTCCTTCTGAAGCCAGAGTAATTGCACCGCCATTACCTGTAGAAGTAGGATTTGAACTAGAAGAATCTATTGTTACTGGCGTCGTATCGGTAATCGCAATATTTCCGCCACTGGTAATCTCTACTTTTCCACCTTCATTACTAGCGGCAGAAATTATTTGTTTTGTTTCTATATTTATTGGCGAATTTATAGTTACATTTCCCCCATTTCCATTTACGGATGAAGCTGTAATCCTCCCTGTATTGATTTTCCCATTCTCGCTTTTTACATTAATATTTCCGCCATTTCCAAATGCCACCACACTGGATTTGATGAAGTCTGTCGAAATGTTGTCGAAAGCGCTAATTTCGATATCCCCACCGCGACTAAAGCCACCAGGAGCATTAATTAAGGTAGTAGTAATTGAGCCATTTTCACTTTTGAGGGTAATGTTACCTCCCGCGCCGCTGATGGCACTATCTTGTCCTGAGATTACAGCCGATGTGATAATATTGCCTTTGGTAATGAGTTCGATCGCACCGCCATTACCCGCAGTTGAACTAGAGTTCAAACTACCTTTACTGGTGTCAATAGTTCCTTCAGTGCTATTGAGGATAATACTTCCCCCACTACCGCTACCAGTAGAAGTGGCGTTGAGGTTAGCAGCTGTTATATCTTTGAGAGCTGTAAGAGCGATCGCACCGCCACCAGCACTTGAGCTTGAATCTAACGTACCGGCACTTGTATCGATTTTGCCGGTGATACTGGTAATTGCGATCGCGCCACCCGGACTGGTAATAGAACCAGTTTTAACATCCTCATTAGCTAACAGTGTAATAGAGGCATTGTTTGTGCCACCGAGACTGAAACCGCTGATATCGATGGAACCCAAACCTTCAAGCGATCGCAAAATTGTTGAACTATTGAAAACAACATTACCACCCATACTAATCGTACCACTACCGTTGTCTCGTCCGATAGTGATGCTGCTGAACCCCGGTCGCAAAGCGTTGAAGTCAGTTGAGGATATTTCTAAACTGCTTATGTCCGTATCGGTGTTGCCACCAAGCACGATATTTTGACTAGGTGTTGTTGGTTGAAGTATGAGGTTATTGGTGCCACTTACCGAACTGGAACCTCCAGTAAAGTTAATTTCATCTGCTGTTAAAGTCAGCGCGTTGATGTCTGCACTCAAGCTTTTATTGAATGAAATTGTGGCGTTACCTGCGTTTAATATGGCATTACCTTTAAGAGTCACCGGACTGTTAAAAGTTAAGTTGCCGTTAGCGGTGGTAATCTCACCTGCTATCTCGATATTCTTAGCCCTAGCAAAGTCCAGTCCGCCTATAGATGTTGTTGCGCCAACATTCCCGTTCAACCGAATCGTACCCGCATTTCCAGCCGTAAGTGTCAGCACATAAGGGCCGTTAACGGTGCCATTAAAATTGATATCGCCCAAATTAAACCCAGTGGTTATGGAGATCGGACTTGTGAGCGTAACAGGGCCATTTAGGTCTATATTCCCACCGTTTCCACCTTCAGGATTACCAATTGCGATGATATTGCCGGTGGTAATATTGCTTAAGCCATTAATAATAATTGGACTGCCGCTACCAACAAGACTGTTAGTAGAAGTATCGAGGTTATTCGTGGTAACGTTGTTTCCAGTTATGGTGATTTGACCGCCGTTACCTGATATACCTTCCCCTCTAGCGATGATATTACCCGTGGTAATGTCGTTAGCAGCTTTGAGGTCAATATTGCCAGCAGTCTCCAAAGAACTAGAACTTAAAATTCCTCCGGTTGTATTAATGTTGCCGCTATTACTTTGCAGGTTAATTCCTGCATCTGAGCTAATATTGCCAGTATTGATATCTTGATTTGCTATTAGGGAAACCGAAGCACCGGAACCACTCACGCCGGTGATAGTTGTCCCGTTGGAGTTGGATATGATGGAGCCTGCCTCAGATGGAGCTTGAATTGTTACCGGATCTTGGAAGTTAATATTGTCAATAATAGAGATCTTACCACTGCTATCAGCCCGTCCGATCGCGATCGAAGCAAAACCATCTTTCAATTTTGCCAGTTCGTTGGTATTCAAGAAAGTTGTACTATCTGTGCCGCCAATTTCCAGATTGAGTGTGGGGGTTAATGGCTGCAAAAGCAGATTACCGCTACCGCTGATGGAAGTAGAACTGCCAGGATCGAGATTAATACTGTCAGATGTGAGAGTAATATTTCCACTGTTAGAAGCGATCGAATTCGCAATGCTAATCCCGTCGTTATTGGTGCTAGTTCCAATAATGTCGATATTGCCGCTAGTTGAGGCGATCGAGTTATTAACCTTAATACCCCAAGAACTTGTATTCGTTCCATTGATGGTGATATTCCCCGCACCTGAAGATAGCGGCCCATTAAGTAACACACCACCCGCACTGCCAATCAGATTAATATCGCCGTTATTGGTAGTAATGCTACCGTTGACTGTAACGTTATTACCTGCTTCGGCTGTCAGTCCAACACCAGGGGCAGCAATATTAACCGGAGCATCATTGTTAAAAACAATGTTATTGCTTGCTTGTAGGGTTACATTAGTAGCTGCGTTATTAATTATGGCAACATCGATCGTATTCGCTCCATTACCGGGATCGCCAAATTGATCTACATCATTCAGCGAGGTAAAATCTCCTGCACCAGCTTGAACGGTGATATTTGTCGGGTCTAATAAAAGCGTTCCAGCTTTACCATTGACAGCTAAAGTATTGACGTTTCCCCTAAAGTCCAAAAACTCCCGACCGGATACTTCTACAAAACCGCCATTGCCGGATAAAATACCGCCACGAGCTGTAATAGTGCCAAAAGTACGGTTCGTTTGATCTGCCCAAACAATTACCTTACCGCCATTACCGCTTTGCAGCGCATCCGCATTAATTACCGAATCTTTACTTACAAAAGTAGCACTGGCATTAGGCACTGTACCCATCCCTTTGTAATCGCCGCCAATCAGGACAGTCCCGCCTCCCGAATTGCCGTCAGCGTTAATATTGGCGCTGACTACACCAACTTTGTTACCTAAAATGTTGATTTGACCGCCAGTTTCACCTGAGACGTTGAGGGTGCCGGAAGCGATCGCGGTATTTCCTTCTGTCGGTATCCTAATTCCAGAACCCGTTAGCTGTATGCTGCCATCTTGATTAACGGTGACTCCCGTCGCATGACCCCCACTCCCGCCAGTCAGCATTTGCGGTAAGGAGGCGATCGGCAATGTCCAGTTATTCGGTTGAGTAAGGCTGTTTGCGGGCTGAACTTCCAAACTCAGCACGAAACCCGGTTGACTCAGACGCACCAAGCTTTCGCCGGGAACTGCCATTACAGTAATCGTTCCTCCAGGTGCTGACAATTGCCCCGTATTGACAACCGTCCCACCCAGCAAAGTTAGATCCTGCCCAGCCCCTACTGCCAAATTACCAGAGTTGACCACACCTCCAGGCTGCTTCATGGTAAAGGCAAAAGCATTGGGCATTCCTACCAGCGCCGCATAATTATTTTCCCCACCTGCGTTAAACCAGTTATTGCCAAAGCCAATTCCGCTGGCTGTGGTTGCCATAAAACCAGCTGGTACATTTAAACTCGCATTAGAGCCAAACACTATCCCCGACGGATTCATTAAAAATAGGTTAGAATTACCACCCGTAACCTGAATCAGACCATTAATATAAGAAATATTTCCGCCATTTATCCGCGCCAGAATATTGAGGATATTCGGTTGCGATAAAAAATTAGCAATTTGTCCGGAGTTGAGGCCGAATTCGGTAAAGCTGTGAAATAAGTTGGCACCATCTCCAGACTTAGTTCCACCCGTGATGTCAAGGCGATTTCCTTCGGGAGTGACGACAGTGCCGGTGCCGTCGGGTGCGGGGACGATGGGTTGTGCCGTAGCGGATGCTGCTGCTAGCGCGATCGCACCTGCCAAGGAAAAAGAAAGGAAACAGGCACAATTACTGGTAAATGCCATGCTTCGACCTCTGTAGTGAGACAGCTGATAATTTTTATTTTTTTAGCTCGATCTCTTTCTTAGCACACGAAATAGAATTGTCAATGATTTCATCCCAACTATCCCAGACCTAAAAGATCTGGGTTTACTTTAGAAGTAATTAGTGGGCAGGGATGGACTACAAGAAGTTAACAAAAATACCTTCTATCGGTGGACATATCTACCAGGAGCGTAAGCCTCTATAACCTTTCCAGTGCGAGAGCAAGTCACCATTAAGTAATCGCCAGTGGGACATTGAGTTGTGATTAGATGACTAACGTAGTGACGTTCGCCATGACTGCCACAGTTAAGACACCGGATCTTCTGTACCATTAGCATTTTAAAATCTCTCAATTTACTCGTTTTTAAAGAAAAAGCCAAAAGCTAGCACCCGTAATTCTCGGTTTGAAAAATCAATTTTTCAGGTAATAGATACCTGGGTTAACCCAGACCCTAAAATTCCAAACTTCTAGCTAAAACAGTATTAGGCTGTTGGCAGCAGCTAAACTAACACCCGCAATCAGCAAAAATATTGCCAGGTTCGGCAAAAAGCTATTCATGCACAAACCTGACTTGATTTACTTCTGGGAAAACTTAAATTGTTTTTGAGTGCTTAGAGATGTAACTCTCCAAAAATTGCTTCATCTGTGGCTGAGAATTACAGTCAAATCCAGCTTCGGTGGCCTTCTCAAACACTTGCTCTGCTGTCATACCTTGCCGCGTCGCCACGTTCATAAATGCCATTACACCTGCACGCATTGAACTAGCACAATGAATGAGAGCCGGTTTTGGTAGTTGATCGATTTGCGCTAAAACTTTATCTGTCAACTCGTCAGTTATCCCGTCTGGCTTGACTGGAATGTTGACATATTGCAATCCTGCGGCTTCTGCGTGTTGCTGCTCATCCTTGATAAAGCCTTCCTCATCAGGCGATCGCAAGTTCAGTACAGACTTGTATCCCTCTGTAGCTGCTTCCTGCAACTGCTCTGGTTTCACCTGTCCGGCTACGGTTAGCTCCGAGTTAATCTTTTTAACGTTTTCCACGATCGTTTTGCGTCTTAGATTTTTCTACCATATTACTATAGAGTAATATAAAATCTCCTACATATAGTAAGATGTAAACTCGCCTGACGATTCGACTTGAGGAAAAAACTCAACAGTTAGAGGAACTCAAAAACTTTCGTGACTGAGCTTGAAATTGACATTCATGTCAATGTTTAATTATCTCCGCAAGTTCTCCGAATCGCGAATTCTGCCATCGGGCATAGTTGTTTTCTTGAGAATAGCTCTGCTTAAGTCTACGCCAATCAAGTTGGCCTCTCGGAGAGTCGTGCCCATCAATTCAGCCCCGCTTAAGTCGGCATTGCTGAGGTCTGCATGGCCCAGAGCGGCAAAGCTGAGGCGGGTTAATCTCATATCGGCACCTCTTAAGTCAGCGTTAGTGAGAAAGGCTTGTTTGAGATCGGCCCCTACCAAATAAGCCTGACTCAAGTTGGCGTTGGTCAAATCAGCACGAACAAGTTTGGCCCCAGATAGGTTGGCACCTTGTAAGTTAGCACCTGCAAGGTAAGCATTGCGTAGGTCGGCATCGCTGAGATCCATCCGCGCCAGAGGCGCATCGCTGAGGTCGCACCCTCGGCATACCTTTGTTTGTAGCAATATCCTTAAGTGTTGGGGATTATAGGCTAGGGCCCGATCGGCTAAACCCAAGAAAGTTAACAAGAGAATAGAAGTTAAGAGTTGAAGTTTCATATTTCTCATCTGAAAAAAGCGATCGCGTCTAGTATGGAAGACTTGCTGCACTCAAGCCGGGTTTCCGGTTCTGCGTTCGCATAGTTCGCCTTCTACAGCTTAAGCGATCGCTTTCGATCGAAATCTGCAAAAAAGCCCAAAAGCTCCGTCTGGCGCTGTTGGCGACGATGAAACTATAGCAACCGATGAGTCAGTTAGGACGTTATTAATCCCTGAAACCCTTGATTCTAAACCCTTCTGACCCTAGCCCCTAGCTATACATCCCACTCCCAGAGACAAGGCGGTATTTACCCTGATTGGCGAAGCGCAGTAAAACTGGTATGCGACTTGCAATTGTGCTATTATGAATATTGATGTATGATTACTTATGGATTGCCATTGGTAATAAAAGCAAGACAGACACAGACTTGCTTAAACTATCCATGCTAAGGTAGTAGGGTAGAAGTTAGCTTCCCCGCTGCACAGAAATAAAAGCACAGGTAATCCCTCAGAAGTGGGAAGCGTTTTTCGGTCAAATATTTGCAAAAATCAATCAATTCAATGCAGTTTATGACTCAGCAAGTAATTCACCCGATGGTGAAGATGCAACGTCAGGTGCGATCGCTTGTGGACTCGAATTTAATCAAACCCAGCGATAGACTCTGGAAAATAGCCCTTCTTTACGGAGATGAATGGGCTTACTGGAAAAAAGAGTTGCGCGAATTCGGCTTCACAACCCAAGATCCGATTAGCGAACTGCTGGCTGTAGAAGCCTGGGACGAAGATTAGTTTTGAGCTTCCCTAAAGGCAAGCAGCCAAAGCTGTAGCTAGGTCCTGAGCGGTTTGATAGCGATCGCGCACATTCGGCTTAGTGGCGTGTTGGATTGCATCTCGCAATTTCGGTGCGATCGTGGGAATATTTTCGATCTGAAACTGGTAAGTTCGACCCTGCTGGCGATAAAACTTGTGGGGCGGTTCGCCAGTGAGCAGGAAAATTAGCGTAGCCCCGACCGCATAAAGGTCAGATTGGGTTACAGGTTGGCCTCGGTCTTGTTCCGGGGCGCTGTAGCCTTCTACGCCTATGCGAGTACCCAAGGGAGTACCGATTTCTTTAACTGCCCCAAAATCCAGGACTACAATGCGATTGTCAAGCGATCGCACCAACAAGTTGGCAGGTTTAATGTCGCGGTGAATCAGCGGCGGGTCTTGTCTGTGAATATAGTCCAACACATCGCAGATTTGGATCGCCCACTTAATCCCTTGGTTCGGTGTCACTGGCCCTGATTGGTACACGCGCTTTTCCAAATCCTGACCGTGAACGAGCTCCATTACCAGGTATTTTTTACCTTTTTCGCTAAAAAAGTCAAAAAATTGGGGAATCCCAGGATGGTGGAGCGACTTGAGGGTACGAGCTTCGCGATCGAATAATTCTCTAGCTTTGCTAATTTCAGCCATATCTGCATTCATTTCCTTGACAACCACTAACCCCTTGCCAGCAGCCAGCACAGCGCCAGGGTCACCCTGCGCTTCTGGTATCCGAGCGAGGTAAGTAGTGCCCATTCCCCCTTGTCCCAGCGTCCGCAAGACCTGATACTGGCGGATATTGCGCTCAACGCGAAGCGGTTGGCCGCAGTGAATGCAGAACAAATTATCTGGGGAATTCCCAGCATGATTGCACGCCGATGCTGTAGCAGATTTGGGTGGGGATCTATGCTGGACTTGGAACTTTAGCACCGGGCCTTTCTGAGCTAACTGGAGCAGAGAACCATCTGTAAGCCAAGCTTGAGACACTAAAATGCCATCCAGGAAAGTTCCATTAGTGCCTTGATTGACCATTCGCCAAGCGCTAGACGGGACATTGTTGCCAACTCTTGCTCCTGAGATGTCAATTCGTCGGATCTCCAGATGGTAGCGGGAAACCCGGCTATCGCTCAAAACCACATCATTATCTGGCGAGCGACCAATCCGAATGACATCCTGGCTCTCAAAGCGCCACTGTTGTTCCGGTTGTTGGGGATGTAATAGGGTCAGCGTGACCGCATCAGAAGATCCCATTAGTCATTAGTCATTAGTTATTAGTCATGAGTTGGGTATTTGCCGCTAGTCAATGACCGAAAACCAAAAAGGTCAGAGAGCAACCGACTTTGAGTCCAGGAGAAGAAAAAAATCTTTTCAGTATTGCCAAAGCTTGCTCTCTCAAGGACTATCTGGGGGTCAATCCAAAATCCTAGAATCCAAAATCGATTGACCGCTGACCGCTAACAATTAGCTGTTGGCAACTCTAGCTTGTTCGAGATCCGGTCGCACTTTCCCGCGAATCAGGACTGCCGTGATATTATCGTGGCCATTATATTGGTTGGCCAAATCGATTAATTCACTTACCCCTTGTTCCAGACTAGCTCGCGAACTGAGGAGTGGTTGAAGATGGGTCTGCCAGTGAGTTTCGATCAGGTCATTATCAGAAAGACCATCGGAACACAACAGCAGCAGGGTATCTTCGTTTAGCTCGAAGAATTCTATGTCGGGAGCGACAAAATGCTCGTTGCGTGGCCCTAGAGCTTGGGTGAGTTGGTAGGAGTCTGGACGGGAATAGGCGATCGATTTTTCCACTCCCCGTTTAATTTCCCGTTGACCGACCTCGTGATCCACCGTGACTTGCTCGATCCCCTGACGGCGACTGAGGCGGTAGAGGCGAGAGTCTCCTACGTGAGCTACGGCGACTTGAGTTTCTTGAACTAAGACCATCACCAAGGTAGTGCCCATACGTCCGCTGCCAGAGCGAGCATCCTGCTGGTTTACATCATAGATAGCTTGATTGGCTTTTAGTACGCCTTGGCGGATGCTATCTTCGTCTGGCAGTCCGTCTTGCCAATGGTCTTGAAAATATTGGCTGAGGGTTTTCACTGCTAAGGCACTGGCAACTTCTCCACCGGCATGACCGCCCATACCATCGCAGAGGATATACAAACCGCGAGCCTGGACACTGCGACCCAAGGGTGTTTCCGCCTTGGTGAACAATGTCCTGATGCCAAAGTAGTCTTCATTGTGTCGCCGTTGGCGACCCACATCTGTGCGACCGGCATCTTCTAGGCTGAGCAACTGCATGGGAAGAACAACCGTGGGATCGTTGTCATCGCCACGATCGCCGGGGTCATTAGTTTGATACTCTCTACTGGGAGTAGTCCTGACGTATGAGGATGCTACGCTGAAGTTGCGATCGGGCTCGACGGGAGGTATATCAGTGGGCTGCTGGGTAGTTTCACCTTGGAATTCCTCTGCGATCGCTTGCAGGCGCGATCGCAATTCTTCTATTGTTTGAATTGTATTCTCCTTCAAATCGCTCATCAGCATAGCTATCGGCCCAAATAACGTCCGTCCAGACTCCATAAATAGGTGCTGCCAGACTTGTCCTAAAGCTTCCAGTGTTGGCGTGAAATTATTCGCGTCTTGCTCTAGGCGTAATAGCCCCAGAGATTGGTCTTCATCCACCCGCAGATTACTCATATTCAGCAGACTGGTACAACAATTCTCCGCTTCTAGAGCTACCCACATAGACGCCATTTCGTGGAACAGCTGCAACAGCTGCATCTGCGGAATTTCGTCATCGTGCCACAGGTCTAATAACACAGGCCAGTCGGATCTGTCTTCTAATAACACCACCTGCTGGCCGTTACTATCGAGCCAAGCATCGTGAATTCTTGGCAGCGCTGGATATAACTGCGATTCTAGAACCAAATACGCTTTGGCTAGAGGTGGAAGCGAAGGCCCCGATGCCGACAAATTGAGGATATTTCCTTCTGCTGTGCTTTGCTGATGGAGCAAGACTTCTAGGGGAGTTGCTTGCAGGGGCTGACAATCCAAAACTCGCACCTGCACTTCCCCCATTGGGGTTGGCGTTGACCTTTCTAACAGTTGATAGCGCTGTTGGGAGTCTAAAAAAGTTTTCTGGGCTAACTCTGATGCGGGGGTGGGATTTTTATCGCTGCTGACAGGTTGGGGGAGATTTTCTTCCCTATCTGTCTCAGGATGGTCATTATCCCACCACACCTGGATTTCAGTTGAATTTTTTTGTGCAGCAGTCCCAGGAGTTAAGGGAGTACCTTCGCTCTCTAAACCAGTTGCTCTTGGCAAATTCAAGGCATCCTCTATTTTAGGTTTTCCTGGGTTAGAGGATTCATGTAGTGGCGCATCTGCCCGCTCTGAAATAATGCCCAACCACACGGTTCCTGTAAAGGTGCCGCAGTTTTGACATACTTTAGCGCTGTAAGCAACTTGAGTGCCACATTCCGGACAGACTTTGTGGGTTAAAGAGGCACCACATTGCTGACAAAATTTGTTTGTATCCGGGTTTTCAAACTGACATTGAGGACAGACAAGCATTTTGGGCACTTCCTTAATTCCCTTTCCTGGGCCTTTTAATGGTGGATCGTAACCCAGCCGCAGCAGTTCCTAGCGCATGGCCCTACGTCCAGGTTAACCGATCTGTAGGGTATGGGGTATTGGCGATCGTTCGTTAGCCTACCTTGATAACTTTCCCCTTGCCCCCTATTTTTAAGTTTTAATTTTTAATTTGTTAAGTTTTAATTTTTCAAGGAGGAGTTCGAGTTCGACAGGGGTTAAATCGCGCCACTGACCGGGTTGTAGACCTTCTAAACTCAGGTAATAGCGTTGGCTTGAGCCAGTTTGGGATTCGATCCCGATCGCGAAGCGTACCAGTCGCAACGTCGGAAATCCCACGGCTGCCGTCATCCGCCGCACTTGACGATTACGCCCTTCTGTAAGTGTAATCTCTAACCAGCACGTCGGTACGTTTTTGCGAAACCGGATTGGTGGATCGCGGGGTGGTAATGTTGGTTCGGCTGGCAAGATTTTTACCAAAGCCGATCGCGTGCGATAATCTTGAATCGTTACACCCTGTCGCAGACGCTCCAAGGCTTCCTCATCGGGTATTCGCTCCACCTGTACCCAATAAGTGCGCGGATGCTCGAATTTGCGATCGCTCAAGCGATGTTGCAACTGACCGTGATTCGTCAGCAGCAACAATCCTTCACTATCCCGGTCTAGACGACCGACCGGGTAAACCGACGGGATAGGTATGTAGTCTTTGAGAATGCCTCTTTCGTTTTCAGCGCTTTCTTTGTCTGTAAACTGGCTTAAAACGTCGTAAGGCTTGTTAAACAGGATATATCGATAGGGCACGTTAGCAAAATAGATGCTTGCTAATAGTTAACTGTTGCTGGGTAGTTGGGAATTTGATTGCTTTTGCCTGGTACTGTTTTTCCACTATTCCCAGAAGTGGTGAGGGGACAAGAGCAATTTTCTTGCTCTAACCATTTTACGCCTACATGATGCAGCGCGGTCATTACTGGTTGCAGTTCGCGGCCTTTTTCTGTCAGACTGTATTCTACACGGGGAGGAATTTCTGCATATACTCTCCTTTTGATCAAATTCTGTGCTTCTAACTCTCTGAGGCGCATGGTTAGGGTTTTACTGCTATACTTCGCACGGGCATAAATGGGCGAAGCATTCCGTGAATAATTTGTTGGTTGAAACCAAAGATCTTGGACGGAATGCTTCGCCCCTACAGGGATAAAAAAAGCTCGGTCTGTGACCGTGCTGAGTATAATCCCTCGGAGAGCATCTAACCCCCCTAGCCCCAATTTTGGGGGAGAAAGAGAAATATTTCCCTAATTTTGGGGGAGAGAAACAGAAGTATTAGCCTACAATTGATTTTCCTATACCATTACCTCCGAATTTATGACCGAATTTTCGACATAATCTTTTGGATCTTCAGCGACAGTAACAGTTAGTTTTAATCCCAAAGCACTTAGCCACTCTCCCAGATAATAAATTACATAACTGCCTTTTTCTGACAGTAATTTATCTAATTTTTCTAGATGTATTTTAGCTTCCTCTGGAGTCATTTTACCTTCGCTAAGTGCTTCTGCTACATTGCTGAGTCCGAGTTTGAGTAAATCCGGGTCAATCTCTTCATCTTCATCTAATTCAAAGTGAGTTTCGAGATAAAGCGCGGCATAATTTGGGTCTTTTAAGCGAGAAATTAGAAAGTCTTGGTAGCTATCACTGGTTGGCATTTTCTCGTCTCCTATAATCTGTCCAATATTCTATAGCTTTGGCAATGTCTTTGTCTTGAGTGCTTTTATCTCCACCGCAGAGAAGAAGTACAATTGTTGTACCAATTTGTCCAAAATATACTCGATAGCCTGGGCCGTATTTTATTCTAAGTTCGCATACTCCTTCTCCTACTGATTTATAGTCACCTAAATTGCCACTACTAACTCTATCAAGTCTCTTATTGATGATAATTTCAGCTTGGTTATCTCGGAGAGATTCAATCCATTCAGCAAAAGGAATTTTATCATCAGACCTAATGTAACGTCGAATTTCCCTGGGTTGTGAGGTCATAATTGAATTATAAGCGATCGCATTTTATTTTACTATGCCATTACCTCCGAAACAATCAGCGAATTTTCCCCATTATCTTTAACATCATCAGCGACAGTAACGGTTAATTTTAATCCCAAATCACTCAGCCATACACCCAGATTATAAATTGCCTCATTCCCACGTTGCGATAGCAATTCATTCAATTTTTCAAGATGCTGTTTCGTTTCCTCTGGAGTCATTTTTTCCGCCGCCAAAGCTTCAGCTACATTGCTGAGTACCAATTTAAGTAATTCAGGTTCAGGGTCTTTTTCTTCAAAAAAAGCCTCTATATAACCAGCCGAATAATTTGGATCTTTAAGATGTGAAATTAGAAAAGGATGATAAGGTAAACTTTTAGGCATTGTTATGACTCCTGTAATCTATCCAGTATTCTATCGCTTTGCCAATGTCTCTATCTTGAGTGCTTTTATCCCCGCCACATAGGAGAAGCACAATTGTTGTACCGATTTGTCCAAAATAAACGCGGTAGCCTGGGCCATAATCTATCTTCAATTCGCAGACTCCTTCTCCAACTGAACGATAATCTCCCAGATTACCTAACTCTAATCGGTTAATTCTCAATTCTATTCTGTATTTGGCTTTGATATGTCGAAGCGAGTTAAACCATTCATCAAAAGGAATTTTGCCATCTAGCTTAGTATAACGCTGAACTTCCCTTGGTTGTGATATCATAATTTGATTATAAGCGATCCCAATTCATTCAGTTTTTCCATACCTCTTATTATATGATTAGATGAAACAAAATCTTCAGTCCACTTTAGTGGACTTTCGCTATTAGCCTGGGGTTTTAACCCCAGGCGGGCTATGTGATAATCGACTATGATGCTATGTGATAATCGACTATGATGCTATGTGATAATCGACTATGATGCTATGTGATAATCGACTATGATGCTATGTGATAATCGACTATATTTACAATCTCTCCCTCACCCAATTACGAAATGCTTTCATTGTCGTATTTCTCCCCACAACTTTACTCTCTTCCAGATATCGATGAATCACTTCCCGTAACTGCGAAAATTGAGCAAATATCCGACTATTTTCTGATTCAATATATTTACCATCTTGCAGCACATTAATTTGCAATCTTTGTCCATTATATCGCCACAATTCAGAAACACCCAAAGCTTCATAATTGGTGAAAGCGGTACGGGATGTGATATCAATTTCAATCGCTAAATCTGGCGGTGGGTCAACAGTTAAGTCGATTTTCTTCTTACCTCGGATAGCTGCTTCATTTTGGATGTAGAAACTAGCATCTGGTTCTACTCCTTGTGCCATATTTTCCTTTTTAAAAGTGGTAGAACCAGAATCTATAAAATCGATATCCAGTTGTTCAAGTAAAATTTTGACAAAATCGCCAATAAACCCTTTGTCAAATTCATGTTCTAGCAGTGGTGTCATAATCTCTAAAACCCCTTTGCTATAAGAAATTCTCGTTGCGCGACCTTCTCCTAATTCGTCTAAAATTTGCTCGAACATCTGCCAACTGATGTCTTTCAGTTGCAGAACATTGCCTGGGGGGATAATCAATTGTTTTAGTTCTATCTGCATAGTTTCACCACTTTTAATCGGCTAGCTAAAATATAACATCTCAAAAGGTACGTTGTTGCGCTTTAGCGCTAAATCATTGTTGACTTGTAGTGAAAATTTAACTATGATTTGAGTAGAGAAGTTATCGATTTGCTATGGGATTTTTTTTTTACCACAGATGAACACAGATGAACACAGATGAACACAGATGTAGATGTAGATTTGGGATATTGTAGAAACCCAGTTTATCATTCCACCAAAGTGTTTTCTGGTTATTAAGGGGAAATGCGCCAAAGTTTGATAGTATTGTCCCAACTGCCACTGGCAAGAGTCTGACCATCGGGACTGAAGGCGACAGAACGAACCGAGTTGGAATGTCCGGTGAGGGTGGTTTTCAATTTGCCACTGCGGATATCCCAGAGTTTGATAGTCTTGTCACCACTGCCACTGGCAAGAGTCTGACCATCGGGACTGAAGGCGACAGAAATAACCGAGTAGGAATGTCCGGTGAGGGTATTAACGAGAGTAAATCTTTCTGTTGATAAAGTTGGAGGCGGCGATACAATTATCCTTGGTGTTGGTGATGCAGTCCGAGACGGCGATACAATTATCCTTGGTGTTGGTGATACAGTCGGAAATGGCGATACAACTACCCTTCGCGTTGGTGATGGAGATTTAGGCGTAGGAGATTCATCTATATTAATAGGTGAAGAAGTGGAAATCTTTTCTGTTTGTGGCGCAGGTTGTCGAAAAAAAGCAATCAAAATCGCCACTACTGCCGCTACTAATGCAATATAACCAACCCACTGGGATTGCTGCGACGAATTCCCAACCGTTACATTACCACCTAAACCCAGCAATTTTAACCATTCTGCCACAGACTGAGGACGGTCTTTTGCCTTCACCGCCATCCCCTCTAGAAACTCGGTTTCTTCAAGAAACCCGGTTTCTGGGGTGAGTGTAAGAAATTACTTGTACAAAACAGCTTCTTTTAAAGTCGCAACGCGATCGATCACTGTGCTAATATCTTCTGGCGACGCACCATATTCAGCTATTGCATCACCTAGATGCTTCGCAATAGCATCAAAATGTTCTGGCTGTAAATTTAATCCCTCATGCGCCTTTTCCATTGACCTTCCTGTATATTCTTTAGGGCCACCAAGAGCATAAGATATAAAAGAAGTTTGGTGACGTAGCTGCTTTTTCATGTCTGTGTGAGCAAAAAATTTATTGACTGTATCGTCAGCCAAAATACGCTTGTAAAAATCATCTACTATTTGCATAATAGCTGTCTCTCCGCCAAGTTTTTCGTATAATGTCATTGTTCTTTACCTATCTTTTGGTGTGAATTTAACGTTGAAATTGGATCATATTTGAAGAGGTAACTTGATCAATTTACATGATCGCTTGCTTCAAACTATGACAAAATTCTTCAATTGATTTCAATCCTTCTTCCGGCGTTCCTTCTACTAAACGTTTGACAAATGCACTACCGACAATTGCTGCATCTGCACCCCAATCTTTTACCTGTTTGGCGTGTTCGGGTGCGGAAATACCAAAACCTACACCAATCGGTTTATCGGTGATAGTTCGCATTTGTCCTAATAAACCTTGCACTCGCGATTCTAATCCCGATCGCATTCCGGTTACACCAGTTACACTCACTAAATAGATGAAACCTTGGGATTTTTTCGCGATCGCATTAATCCGTTCTGGGGAACTCGTCGGCGCTACCAACAAAACTATATCAATTCCCAATTCTGCCGCCGGAACGAGCAAAACTTCAGCTTCTTCTAGGGGTAAGTCAGGTACGACTAAACCACTTACGCCTGCTTTTGATATCTGCTGTAAAAATTTGTCAACGCCCCGGTTGAGAATTGGGTTGTAGTAGGTGAAGAGGATGATAGGCGATCGCAAATCCGGTATGACGCCCTCTAGCATCTGCAAAACATCATCTAACTGAGTCCCCCTAGCCAAGGCGCGAGTAGCCGCTGCTTGAATCACCGGGCCATCTGCCAAAGGGTCCGAGTAGGGTACACCCAGTTCAATGATGTCAGCACCGCTGCGATCGAGAATCCGTAAAGCCTTCGCTGTCGTCTCCAAATCTGGATCTCCAGCCGTGATAAAAGGAATCAGGGCGCATTGAGAGCGATCGCGCAAAGCTGCAAAGCAATCCGAAATTAAAGTCATCTCTTATTAGTCATTAGTCATTGCTCATCAGTCATCAGTCATCAGTCAAAAGGTTAGTAAATAGTAGATAACTTCTTTTTTATCACCTATTACCAACCTACTAAAGACTGATGACTAATGACTCTTTTTCTGTTCTATTTCAGTCTGCATCTTCGCCAGTTCTTCAGGAGTCAGTTCTTCCAGCCGTTTCTGTAAAACCGCTTCCTCATAATCTTTCAGTTGCTGGTTATAGGTCATCTGTTTCGTTCCGGCTCGGAATAAGTAAGTCAGCAACCAACCGATTAAGCCTCCAATCAACAACACCTGACTCCAAATACCTGCTTGCACGCTATCTAGCCCAGCCACCTGCAAAACAAGATAAGCTAAGCCACCAGCAGCGAACACGCCCAGACCAATACCTATAACATCAATTCGTCGCATTTAAGGTTGACCCATTACACTTTTCATACCTCAATCTGCCGCCGCTTGGGTCGGAAATTTAAAAACGGCGCAAGCAGCAACAGTCCTGGGAAGAAAAAGAAAACCAGGAAATACATAAAAGTACGCTCAAACGAACTAGCCACATACCAGCGGTTTTGCAGGTACATAAGTAACGCCAAGGGAATTACCAGTAAGTAAGCCCCACCCAAAATCAGATACAGAAGTGCAACAAGCATTGGTTTTAAAGCAGCAGCAACTTTATAACAACGACCTTCCAGAAGATCCACCGGGGCTTTTGACCACCCACAGGATATGGCCAAGAGCCACGTTCAATACATTTTACTGCTTTCTGTGTTTTTTCCGTCAGGCAGAGTGGGTAAATGCCGTAATTGAACGCACCTCTCCTGGGTTATGGAGGCCCAAGAAGCGGAATTTCGTCAAAATCTTTCAGAAAACCTAGCAATTTGTGTAAACGTAGAATCAAATGGTGCAATAATAGTACACAGCTAACCACAGCCAAGCCAACTTTGGGGGCGTGGCGGAATGGTAGACGCTACGGACTTAGGCAACTGAGCCTTGATTGAGAAATCTGTCAAGTGACCGCTCTCAAATTCAGGGAAACCTAAATCTGGCAACAGACAAGGCAATCCTGAGCCAAGCCGATAGATTTGAGATTTGAGATTAGCCCCAAATCCTAAATTCTTTCGGAAGGTGCAGAGACTCGACGGGAGCTACCCTAACGTGAAGCCGAGGGTAAAGGGAGAGTCCAATTCTCAAAGCCTGGGTACTATCCCAGAAGCAGTAGCGAAAGCTGCGGGAGAATGAAAATCCGTTGGCCGTAAAAGGCCGTGTGGGTTCAAGTCCCTCCGCCCCCATATCAATATCATCTGTTTTCCCCCTTGGAGACCCCCGTCATAGCTATCCTGAGCTTGGCGGTGGCAGGAAAAGGGGGTATTTTAATGGGATACTGAACCCCATCAAAATAGAAGGGCAAAGGAAGGCAAAAACGGTTGAACTTGCCGCTTGCTAAAGAAAAATGGTACAACTAGATTATTGGGATAAGCGTACTCCTTTAAAAAAAGGCACATAAGTCAAGGTCTACCTACCTAGAGAGAAACGTTGTAATTTGCGGTAGGCTAATGACAACTAAAGCTAACGATTTTGTAGGAGAAAAAAAACAAGCCCTAAATGCTTCTTGCCAAAGAATTTCGTCCTGAGTTGCGGTCAATCAGCCTATTGTCTCAGCCTAAAGGCGGAGGACAAGCTGCGCCCCTTGTGGTTGCGGTAGTTGACTGTTACTGGTTTTTCGCGGAAGTTGACTGACGCAGAGGATATCTTATCCTATCCCAAGGCATCTGGCCTTAAGTCAAGTGTAGGTATATCATGCGGTTGAATTGGTTTTTACCTCCTCAATCAGCTAAGCTAAACTCAGACAATTTATCGCTGTTTACTTTCCACAAGTAAGTGACGGACGCTAAACTGCAATCAGATTCGATCGGGGTGCCATCAGCTGTATCATTATAAATCTACCAGGGACTACTACCTCCTTAAGCAGAATGATCGGGGATCGTCTACTAACGGTTGCTCAAACGGATACCCTTATCCAGTTAAACCTGGATAGTTCGCATCTTCACAAATTTCAAGCTATTATTTATAAGTTTCTGGTGGGCATTGTCAAGGAATCGTCTCCAGAGGCTGTACTGCGCGAATTTCGACAGTTATTTATCTATCAGGTGGATTGTTCTAATCCAGACGCCCTTAATGCCCTATATAAAATTGTTCTTGAGAAGAATGAGGCGGAATTTAGAAATACGCTCAAGCGGTCTTGTTATATTCTGATTAACAACTGGGATGCCAGCCGGCAACATACGCCTATACAAGAATTAATTAAACTATTTGAAGATAAAAAAATTAGCGAAGATACGACATCTGCAACTTTAGATTGCGTCAGAACTTGGCTAAACAATTTCGTTAATAGCAAGGACTATGAAGACCTGAAGCTATTTGCTTCGCGCTACGATATTCAATCAGAGTGGGCGCATCGCTATACATCTTATCTTTTGGTGCCTCAGTATATCAATCTCAATAATCCGATAGAACAACGGGAAGCTGCTAGAGCCCGTGCGAAGCGCTTGAAAGATAAGTTTAAATTCGATCTGGCGATGTACACGGCTCATTCTCAGTCCCCGGTAGCCAGGGATACTAAGCTTCAAAAACCCAATCCTACAGGTTTGGGGGATGATGTTCTGCGTCTGATTAAGGCAATTGTGGCTAAACGTGGCCCATTTAGCTATGCAAATTTGGCAAATATTTTTGTTAAACAAACTCAAGATGTAAACTACAAATTTTTCAAACATAGTTTGAGTAAATATTTACTATTTTCGGTTGCTAATAAAAATTTTGTTAATGCTTTTCAGAAAAATATGTCGGAAAAATTATATGTGCTTTATGAAGATTATGATGAGGAGATAGTGAATGACGCCTTGATCCTGAGAACTTGTAATCGGGTGATTGAATATTTAACAACTGAAAATAATCGGGAGCCATCTGGGTTATTTGCTTTACTTTTGTCTCAAGGGAATCCACTGACTTTAGTCGTAATTCTGCTGAAAGTAATTCTGATTTCACCGAACTCTCGCACTCATTTAGAAGCTAATATCGCAGCTTTGATACAGTACTATCAAAAATTTCCTGAAATAGAATGTAGGTGGTTGATTACTTTCTTGGAAGTTTTTAACATTACGTTTGCAATTTATGCTGAAAATGTTAAATATAATTTAATCCAGATGTCACAAAATAATGGTTCTAGTAACCAGTTAAATAGGACTCTGGATGACTGCCGAATTTTTTCCCAACTCAAGGAAGATACAAGCTTGGAAACGGCTGATGAGGAGGTGCGGCTAGAGGAAACGATCTAGGTTAGCTATTAGCTGTTAGACGTGATTCGAGGAAAATTAGTCCGGCACCGATCGCTTCCGCTAGAATACTGACGAGGCGGTAAAGGGCGACAGCGCTGAGAATGAGACCGGGTGAAAAGCTGCGATCGAGAAGCGCGATCGCACTTGCCTCGAAAACCCCTATACCCCCCGGTGCGCCTGGAACCACCAAGCCCAACAGCCATGCCAAGCTAAAAGCGCCCAACAGCAGAAAGATCTGGCTGGGATTTACCTCTTGTACCGCCTGCCAGGTAAACAAAAAACCGATACCCCGCAGACTTAAAAAGCCCATCTCTCCTAACAAAGGCAGCAGGGGATAGCGTTTCATTCGGAAAGTACTGGTATCAACCGTAGCAAAGCCTTTTGCCTTGGCCTTCAACCTACTCGCCCATTGTATTAGCGGGTTCAAAATCCACGGATGAACTCCTAGCAAAACTGCTGCCAGACCGACAAATCCCAGCCAGCGGAAAGGATCGGGTAAGCCTGCTTGTATTGGCAGGGCACTAATTAGGGCAACGAGTAGGCCAGAGGCAGCCATCAGCAGCTGTTCCAATAACACGCTGAGGGTAGCAGTACCTGGGGAGACACCTGCATCAATGGCAGCCTTTATGCGTCCGTAGAAATGCCAAACATTACCGGGTAAATACTTAGCAATATTCGTTCTTAGGTAAATTTTGATACCCAATGCCCCGCCGATCGGGCGATCGAGTTCTCGGAGAATCCAACTCCACACCCAGCCAGACCAGATGTGAGCTAGTAGGGTGACACCGATTGCTAAAGCCAAACTTGCCCATCCCACAGCGCTAATCCGGATCGCCGCCACCTCAGCAGCGCGATCCTTGAGTACCTTAGCCAAAAAAAACAGCGTCCCGCCTACGATCGTCCAGCGCAGATAAGGCTTTAGGCGCGACCAGATTTGCTTCATAAAATTGACGAAGTTTATATTTTAGACCGCGTAGGCGGTCTTTGTTTGTATAGCCGCGACTTTAGTCGTTAGGCTGCTTCATAAAATTGACGAAGTTTATATTTTAGACCGCGTAGGCGGTCTTTGTTTGTATAGCCGCGACTTTAGTCGTTAGGCTGCTGAAATTATAAACTTCCGCAAATCGGTAGAGGTAGGGTTTCTACGTCTTCAGTGAGAGTACGGAGGATGGTAAGTTTCTAGCTGGAGATTGATACCAGTTCTGTTTTTAAACCGTAAGCTTATCAATAGTGATGCCTACTTAGCTCACCTCGCAAGCGATTTAACTGTTTGCAACAACCTGTCGAGATTTCAAAAAGAAGGAGAAACTTTTAGCATGAAACGTTCTAATTTGTCCAAAGCTGTTGGCGCTGGCCTTTTGAGTTTAAGTCTCGCTACTCTCCCCGCAGTTCTCCCCGCTTCTGCCCAAACCAATACGTCTCCCAATAGAACCAATACAACGACTGACTACAACAATCGCAGCCAAGGTACTAACTCTGATAGAGGCGATCGCGATTTTGATTGGGGCTGGTTAGGTTTGCTCGGCCTGGCCGGTTTAGCTGGTTTGGCCCGCCCCAAACGCGAAGAACCCGTGCGTTATCGCGAACCTGATGAAGTGAGCCGCCCAGGCGCTCGCTATTAATACGCTGGCTACCACAAATGTTAGCACCAAAGAGGGCTTTAGGAATTTGAACTAAAGCCCTCTTTAATTAAAGCGTCTTATATCTTTCTAAGGATAGAAAGTTTTAACCAAAGGCGATCGCAAAGATGAGACTTCGGCTAGATAAAGGTAGCGGTATTTTCTGTTTATAGTGAACAAAGTTGGATGAATAAATGGAGAACTTTGTGAAACAGTTGGCTACTTTTATCAAACGCCTGAATTTCGTCCGAGTTTTAACAGTATTTTTCGCAGGCATCATACTATTCGTCAGCACTGCCTGCGGTAGCCCTAGCGTGCAAGCCAAGGGTCTAGACAATAATCCCCGCCCAGAAGTGCCCAAAGAAGCTGTAACTAATACCTACAAAGGTGGGATGAACGACTTTAGCGATGTCGATCCTCGATTTGACACTTCAGCAGCAAACAAAAAAGCCGATCGTCTGATCGAAAGTGCTGAGCATAATTTGACTGCAAGGACTGGCAATCCCGCAGAAGCCATCAAACGTGCAGTTAACGATGCACCTGACAGTGCTAAAGAAGCGGGTCGCAATGTGAATCAAGCAGATGGAAACGTTGCTGATAAAGCTGCGGATTCAGCTAAGGATTTTGCTGAAGGTACTCGTCGAGGAGTAGAAAACATCAAGCAAAATACTCAAGATGCCGCCAAGGATGTCGCTAAGAGTGCTGAGAAAGCAAAATATCGCGCCGGAGAAGCTGCTGATAATACCAAGCAGGGTCTAGACAAGGTATTTAACAAGGACATGGATTAATTTGTCCGAAAACTGAATTTATTAGGTATGTTGTTGCGCTTTAGCGCTCTTTGAGCGCTAAAGCGCAACAACGTACCTATGATTTAACTATGACTAATCGATCGGACCCGATATTAGTCGCATAACTTGCCAATTCCCAATTCTCACCTTCAGACCTTGGGATTGACGATAAACTCATTTATGACTGTAGGCTCACGAGTGACGATCGCACTCGGATTAGCGTCCAGTTGCGGCTGGCTGTAAGGTTCGATACCGTAGGTGATCACGCGCAGCTGTTGCGTCTGCCGATCGATATTAAATTCATTCCAGCCATAGTAGTGAGCTGCCACATAACTACCGTTAAGCAGAGTAGCATCAATTTGGCCATTAGCTATAGCCAAATTGTTATCTAAGCCAAGGGGGTCATATCCCAAGGGAATAATCCGGTTATCTATAACCTGCCTGACAAAAGCGTCTTTTTGTGCAACATCGGTCAGCGCGTTATACCGATCTTTTTCTGATTGGGGAAGAACAGCATTCGGTGTAAATGCGACTGTTGCTGGCCCAAACGGGGCTGCAAATGGCCCTTGCCCAATATTTAACTGAATAGCCACAGGATTTGTCATCACATCAATAACATCTGTAGGGATTTGGGGCTGGCCGAATCCCTCTTGATAGGTAACGTTATTGGTAACAAAGCCATGAAAATCTCCACTGACAAAGACAACATTTTTGATGTTGTTTTGTTGAATGAAACGGAGCAGATCTGTCCGCTGGGCAGCATAACCTTCCCAGCGATCGCCAGCAACTGGAATACCAAAATTCTGGATCGGGTTTGTTGACATGATAAATTTCCAAGTGACACCAGCATTTTGGGTTGCCAGTAAATCGTTCTTCAACTCCTGAAGTTGCACTCCTCCCAGTAGAGTGCGGTTAGGTTGAAAGACATCGCTCAGAAACTGGTTAACAGTAGCTTGGTCTGAAGTTTCTGCAATACTTCTGAGAGGAACATCTCGGAAAGAGCGCAAATCTAGCATAAACATGGCCGCATCGCGGCCGAAGGTATTGATCCTAGCCATTCCCAAAGATGCCGCCAGCAACTGCCTGTGCAACATCTTGGTTCCGGGCTAGATAAAAATTTTCGTCAAATAGGGTGCTGGTGTCTAACATAACCTCAAAACCTTAATGTTTTATGTTTGCAGGTTCTCAAAATAAATGCTTTTCTTTTTCAGATGCCTAGTATTGCAAAACATCAATGTTTTGTCAAGCTTCTAGCTAGCCAAAATTCATAAAAAATCATGCTAATAACGTAAGTTGCTAGTTATATCGTTAAGGCTTTTGCCGCAGGGTAAGTTGTTGGGCTTTAGAGCGCTAAAGCCCAACAACTTACTCATTCAAAAATCTGACTTCTGGAAATAAAAAAAATTTCGGATTTTTTGTTATTTTACCGTATATTTAGTAAAATACTGACGCCAACTGCTGTCAGTCACTTCCCCGTCAATCTTAAGAAATAATTATGCTGACCGATCGCGACCTATTTAACGAGAATTTTTATCGCGCCACAAATACAGACGTGGTAGCAGCCATCTCAAGAGGACAGTTTTCCAGTGGGTTTGACCACTTTATCAGGTTTGGTGAATTTGAGAGGCGAAACCCCAGCGCTTTTTTCGATAGCAGCTATTATCTGCAACAAAACCAGGATGTTGCAGCCGAAGTAACAGCAGGTAGAACAACGGCATTTGAACATTTTATCTTGCGCGGTCAATTAGAACGTCGCAATCCCAATCCTCTCTTCGACACGAGTTTTTATCTTACCAATAACTCGGATGTTGCTGCTGCTGTCACGGGAGACCAGCTTACGGGTGTAGAACACTTCGTCAAATTTGGTGCCAAGGAGCTGCGAAACCCCAGTCGCTTCTTCGATGCTAGCTTTTATTTTAACCGAAACCCAGATGTTGCCCAAGCAGGACAAAGAGACGAAATTACTGGGGTAGAACACTACATCGAGTTTGGTCAGTTTGAGGGTCGCATTCCCCGCCCTCTGTTCAGTCAGATGTTCGTCTTTGGCGATAGTATCTCAGACGATGGTAACCTGTTCGCTTTCACAGGCGGCGCTGTTCCGCCAAGTCCACCCTACTTCAACGGACGTTTTAGCAACGGCCCAGTTTGGGTGGAAGATCTCGCGCCTACACTGGGATTAGCGATCGATCCTAACACCAACTTTGCGATCGGCGGGGCCTTATCGGGAACTCAGAATGTTGGCAACATTCCAGTAGCACCTCCTTTACCAGGATTGCAGACGGAAATCGATAGTTTTATCGCAGCTAATCAGGCGAGTGTAGATTCCAAGGGACTTTATGTGGTATATGCCGGTGCGAATGATTACCTTGGCGGCGGATCGACAGATTTTGCGGCGACGGTTAATAATCTGGGTAGTGCGATCGCAAAACTCGCCGCAGTTGGGGCGAGAAACTTTATGGTGCCCAATCTGCCAAATTTGGGAGCAACTCCGGGAGCAGCTGCTAGAGGGCCCGAAGCTCAGCAAGGACTGGCGCTGTTGACCAACGCACATAATAGCACTTTGGCTGCGACCGTGCAAAATTTAGAACAAAATCCGAACATTAACATTATCCCTGTGGATGTTAGTACTTTGTTTAGTAATGCGATCGCCAATCCCGCCAATTTCGGATTTACAAATGTCACCAATAATCTCGTACCTGGAGCCGGAACTGACCCTAGCGTGAGAAATTTTTCCTTACCGCCAGGAACTAACCCGAACCAGTATTTATTTTGGGATGCGATACATCCTACTGCCCGCGCCCACGAGTTCATTGCACAAACTGCTCTGAAAGCAACTACGGCGATTCCCGAACTGGTAGAAATTTTATGACTAATGACTAATGACTAATGACTAATGACTAATGACTAATGACTATACCAAGCTTGCAACGCTAGTCGATGTACTTCTCGCCAACTAACATTATTTTCCTTGGCGAATGCGGCACAATCTTCGTATTCCGGTTGCACGTTGGTAATGACACCACCGCTACCAGATACTTTTACGCGCACTTCACCGTAAGGCGTCAGCACCCGCTGAATTTCCCTCTGCAAAATAGCTCTGATTTGGGTAGAACGGCGGATACCCAATGTTGTTGTTTCTCGGAATAAAACTGTTTCACAAGTTTGTTGATTTTCTGGATGACAGATAACTGTTAACAAGACTCCCTGGCGCGATTTTTTCATGACAATCGGCTGGGTAAAAACATCTAAAGCACCGGCTTCAAATAAAGCATCAAATGTGTATGCGATCGCCTGCGGACTCAAATCGTCAATTTGCGTTTCCAATACCGAAATAGTTTCTTGTATTGTGGGGTGGGCATCTTGCCCGCCTTTTTCCTGTTGCGCCTGTTCCACAACAATTTCGCCGATCCAAAGTCGCAAGATATTGGGAATCGGTAAGTTCCGGGAACCTGCGCCCAGTCCGATGCGCTGGAGGCTCATCTGCGGTGGGGGGCCAAAGCTAGTGGCGAGAGTGACTGCGATCGCAGTACCCGTAGGCGTACACAATTCCTTCTCAATCCCGTTGCTGTAAACCGGCACCTGGCGAGACTCCCACAATTTCAGCACGGCAGGTGTTGGTACTGGCAACAGTCCGTGTGCCGCCCGCACCGTACCGCCACCAGTCGGCATCGCCGAACAATAAAGTTGGTCAATTCCCAGCCAATCCAATCCCAAGCAAGTACCGACAATATCCACGATCGCATCAGTCGCCCCAACCTCGTGGAAATGCACTTTCTCCGGCGCTATACCGTGAACGGCACCTTCTGCTTCTGCCAATTTGCGAAAAACCGCCAAAGAAGCAGCTTGCGCCCGCACGGGCAACTTAGCTGCCAAAATCAAAGCCTCTATTTCTGGCAGATGGCGTCCGTGGTGAGAATGGCCGTTACCTTGGTGGTGATGATGATGGTCATCTGTTAAATCCACATGAACTTTAGTTGCTTGCTGACCGTTGCGGTGAACGAGTTCTGCGCGTAACTGGTACTCGTGGGAAATGCCCAAAAGGTTGAGCTTTTCGATCGCATACTCCAGGGGAACACCGGCATCGACGAGTGCCCCCAAACACATATCACCGGCAATCCCAGCAGGACATTCAAGGTAAGCTAGCTTGTTCATTAGTTATGGGGCGACGGGGGGAGTGGGGGAGTGGGGGAGTGGGGAAGAGGGGAGTGGGGGAGTGGGAGAGTGGGAGAGTGGGAGAGTGGGGGAGTGGGGGAAAAAGCACTGTACCTGATCCGATCGCTTGGACGCTATAAATAAATCTGATAGTGTCAGAGCCGGAAAAAATTTTCGATAATGTAAAAGATTGTAGACTATTAGCCGCTACTCAAACTCTGCTAACCGTTAGGCTAGTCCGACTGCTGCACGGGCATTCCAGCTGGTCGCCCCTGCCAAGGTTCCATCCAGGGAAAAATTTATGGCGACGATTTACACAATTCATCCGGAAACTCCCCAAACCCGCAGTATAGAGCAAATTAAGGATGCTCTCAAGGATGGGGCAGTGATGCTGTATCCTACTGATACCGTCTATGCGATCGGCTGCGACCTCAATCTCAAGTCAGCAGTAGAACGGGTGAGGCGGATTAAGCAGCTATCCAACGACAAGCCCCTGACCTTCCTTTGTCCTTCACTATCTAATGTTTCCACCTATGCTTGGGTGAACGACTCCGCTTACCGGATTATGAAGCATCTGATTCCAGGGCCATACACTTTTATATTACCGACAACTAAGTTAGTACCTCAGCTGGTGATGAGTCCCAAGCGCAAAACTACAGGGATTCGAGTCCCGAATCATCCGGTATGCTTAGGTCTGTTAAATGCACTGGGCAATCCAATTATTTCTACTTCGGCGCACGTACTCAGCGATGAAGAGTATGCGCCGATGCCGGGGGTGGAAACAAATGGCTTCTTCTCGCGGGTGGAACTGTTTGACCATTTGGAAAAACTCGTGGATGTGATAGTGGACAACGGTCAGGAACCGGGATATGAAGGTTCGACAATTTTGGATCTGACGGGAGAAGAACCGATTGTGGTGAGGCAGGGGTTGGGATGGGAGGAAGTTACTGCTTGGGTTGTCTGAGTGAATTAAGGCTATATAGCGTTTTCAAATGAGTCGTGAACACATATTTAATAGTGAATGTTGGGTTACGACGCGGTCAAAGACGTATCTGTGAGCATTATTAAGTTAATTACCGCGTCTAACCCAACCTACCATTGTTTACATCTCAAATGGAAACGCTATATCTACTTACGCTTTTGTTGGCGCTTTTACCCCTAGATGTAGAGTCAATTCATGAATTGACTCTACATCTGTAGTGGATGAGGCGATAAAATGCGTAAGTCATAATAAAGAAGCTGTGAAGAAAAAAGTGTTAAGTGTTAAGTAAGAGTAAAGTTTTATTTTTTATCAGTCTTTAGTTATTTCTAGAAATGACGAATGAGAAATCAGGAATGAACCAGTTGGCCGATCGTCCACTCCGATAGATGGTGGCGCTGTCAACTGGACAAGGTGCGATCGCATAGAGTCAAAATGCCTAAAAGTCTTTCACCACAAAGGATTCGTCGGCTTTGTTTGGCTCTGGTTGGGGCCTAGAGCTTCATCAGCCCCAAGATCTGATTTTTGACCAATGAGAGAACAGGGACACCGCCTTAACTGCGGGAAATCTTAGCTGTCTAGAGTTTAAATGTAGGCGGTTGAAACAACGCGGGTTGCATCAACTTCCTCACCTCTCCACTAAACTCTCAGTTTGCCACAGTGGCATCTCCCAGGACAGTTATGAAAACCAGATATACGAATTCCTCTACTTCCACCTTAGAAGTTTTACCGGAATCCACTGATATGAACGTCCATCCTTCAGCGCAAGTGTCCGAAATGGATAGGGAAACTCTCGCCCAGGAAATAGTGACAGAATTACAGACACTAATCCAGTCTGAAGGCAGGGTGAAAATATCGATCGCCTCTTTGGGGACAGTGGCAGACCGAATTGCTAAAGAAGTGGAAAGAATTTGCCGTCAAAGTTCGCGCATCCAAAAATCGGGCGAAATTCGTTCTTGGCAACTGAACTTGGCGCGGCATCGGTTGCAAAAATGTTTGACATACTATAATCTAGGTGCCAAACAAGGCCGCATCGAACTGCACAGTACTCTGGGTGCGATCGTTTATCGCTACATTGCACCGATGCGTCAGCAATTAAGCTTCCAAGGTCGCTATCACCTGATCGAGGACTTCCTACAAGGCTTTTTCATGGAGTCTCTCAAAGCTTTCCGCAGAGAAACCGAACTCCCAGAGGATTATACTCCTCGCACTTCACTGGAAGTTGCCGAGTACTTGGCATTTACCGAGCAATATGCCAGACGCCGGATTAATCTGGGCAAGAGTGCAACTCAACAGTTAATTGTACTGCGTGCCCAAGCTTTTTCCCGCCGCCAGCCAGCAGAGACGACGATGGATATGGAACTGGCTGCCGAATCTCCTAAAACTGAAGAGGCGCAAAGTCAACGACGCGACCCGGCAATGCAACAGGTGCGTGCTTCTATGGTAACCCAGACAATCGATCCGGCTGAGGCGGTGTTGCGCGATCGCCTGATCTCGGAATTGATCCAATACCTAGAATCCCAAGGTCAATCTGATTGCATTGATTACCTAACCTTAAAACTGCAAGACCTCTCTGCAATGGAAATCGACGATGTTCTTGGTTTGTCTTCCCGTCAGCGGGACTACCTGCAACAGCGTTTTAAATACCATGTGGAAAAATTTTCCCGCATCCATCAATGGGAATTAGTGCATCAATGGTTAGGTGCGGATCTGGATCGAAAGCTTGGCATGAACACTCAGCAGTGGGAAGTGTTTTGGCAGAAACTTACGCCACAGCAGCAGCAATTGTTGGAACTCAAACGGGATGGGGTTGACGATCGCGCGATCGCTACTGCCCTTAAATGTACTCCCAAACAGCTGATAAAGCGTTGGTCTCAGCTTTTGGAACTGGCTTGGCAAGTTCGTAACAGCACTACTTCTACTCCCAAATCGTGATGGGATCTAGCCTTCTTTTTTCCGGCCAGGACTGAAGTTTTGGCCAGAAAGCGGGTATCTTCGATCGACCAGTCGATCGTGGCAGTGTATACTTTTGCTAAGTTAGTCTTATTCCAGTCCTTTATTTAAGGTTAATTAGCTTATCCACCTTGAGGATCTTCGGACTATACACTAACGCACGCCACTTGTGAGGCAGTTATGCCAGTCAATGTTCAGACTTCAGATTCAGTCCAGCTAGCAAATGCTGAAATATTATCACTAAAGCAAGTCTTTAAGACAATTAACGCGGAGAGCTGTCCGCGTTACTTCAACTTTCATATGCACACCATCTGCTCGGATGGCAACTTGAAGCCAGAAGAGTTGATCTCCCAAGCGATCGCGATCGGACTCAAAGGGCTTGCCATCACAGATCACCATACCATTGGCGGTTACGAGGTGGCTAAAAGCTTGCTAGATAGCAGGAAGCAGCAATGGCACCCTGATGATTCTGACAACGATCTACCCCACCTGTGGACTGGCGTTGAAATCACCTCAAACCTTTTGGGAACTGAAGTTCACATTCTCGGCTATGCTTTCGACCCAGAACACCCCGCTATGCTGACCTATTTGCTAGGTGAGCGTCCCTTGGATGTCGAAGCAGAGGCTCTTAACGCGATCGCAGCCATTCATCAGGCTGGCGGCTTGGCGGTACTGGCTCACCCAGCTCGTTATCGGCTCAAGGCTGCCGAGCTGATCCCAGAAGCCGCCCGTCTGGGAATCGATGGCGTCGAAACCTACTACGCTTACAACAATCCTAACCCTTGGCGTCCCAGTCCAGAACAAACCGAACAGGTGCAAAAGTTAAGTGCAACTTACGGATTGTTCAATACTTGCGGCACCGATACTCACGGTCTTAACTTACTACAGCGCCTCTAATGAAGGGGCAACTTCTGTTGAATCCCTTCTCCAATAGGACTTACGCTTTTGTTGGCGTTTTTACTCCTAGATGTAGGGGCAAAATCGAATCCGTAAGTCCGATCCAAAAGTTTAAAGCCCCAAATTTCTTCAAATAACCAGAATTTGTCAGCCTGACGCTGGCTATAAGAGAACACTTTGCCAATTAATTATTCTCAGGCCATTATGGGAACAATAAGGTCGTGAGGCGTGGTGAGATTGTCAAAGCTTAACCCTGCAAAGGCAGGAGTAGGTGAGACGGTAACTCCTAACCATGTCAATTCAGGGTGGCTATGAAAATAGAAAAGATATCTCTGGGGTGCGAGAAGAAATGGACAAGTGGTGTTGTTCGATTGGCGACAGAGATATTTTCGTTGCCGATTCTCGTAGGGAGCTGCGCCATTATAAGTACTCTGTGGCTTTGGCAGACAGTGAAAATCCAGGAGCAAACTCAAATTGAGGGCAAAGTTCAGCGCAACGTTCAGTTAGCTGCCGAGGCAGTAAGAAATGAAGTGCAAGCAGGGCTGAAAGTTCCCATTGTCGGTTTAAGACAGATGGCAAATCGTTGGCAAAGTCCGGGGAAGCCAACTAGAAGGGAGTGGAAAGCGGCTTCGCAAGTTTATATGGATTTCTACCGTAATTGCCAGATCGTACAATGGGTAGACACCTCGTTTGGGCCGCGCTGGACAGTATCGAAAGAAGGAATTGCCGAGCCAGACAGAGAGTTTCACCAAAAGATGCTAACGGCTTACGACGGTAAGGGGCAGGAGGTTATGGTAGTTCCCTCGATCGGGCCAGAAAAAAGCAAAGATTTGTGGGTTTATGTTCCTTTGCTTTATGAGGGGCGCAAGTACGGTTTCCTCTTCGCGGCTTATAGCAGGGAAGGCTTGTTAAAAACAATTTTTAACAAAGATATTGTGCCCCTGTATGGGCTAAGCGTGTTTGATGACAATACGGAAATTTTTAGCCGGAACAAAGCGGATACCCAAAATGCGGAAGCTTGGGAGCGGGAGATAAATTTTACCGTGGATGGTATGGCTTTGCGGATGCGAATCTGGCCTAGTTCCCAGCTGCTAGCTGAAGAACGATCGCAGCTGGCTGACTTGATACTGGGTACGGGTCTTTTATTATCCGCTGCCCTCACTTTAACATTACACAGCATTCAAAGGGCGCAACGACGGACAAAAGAGGCAGAGGTAGCAAATTTTACCTTATATCAACAAATGAGCGATCGCGAGCGAGCCGAAGAAGCATTGCAGCAATACGTACAGATGATGGATCTGGCGAATGACGCGATCGTGATTCGGGATTTGGATGATTTGATCGTCTATTGGAATTCTGGCGCAGAACGGCTCTACGCTTGGAAAAAGCAAGAGGTATTCGGAAAATACATCCACACATTTTTGAAAACGATATTTCCGCAGCCACTGGAGCAAGTTTTGGAAATATGTCTGCGTGAAGGACATTGGGAGGGTGAATTGATCGATACGAAGCGAAATGGCAGACAAATTTCTGTTACGAGTAGCTGGACTTTGCTGCGGGATAAAAATGGCAATGTTTCCAGTATCCTCCAAATCAACAAGGATATCAGCGAACGCAAACAAATTCTGCAAGCTTTGCAGCAAAGCGAAGAACGGTTCCGCTGCGCGGTTTTTTATGCACCTTTTCCCCTGAGCATTCACGCCGAAGATGGAGAAATAGTCGCCATTAACCAAAGCTGGACCGAGTTGAGCGGTTATAACCATAACGACATTCCGACTATGGCGGATTGGATAGAAAAAGCGTATGGGGAAAGAAAGGAATCGGTCAAGGCAGATATCGATCGGTTGTATGACATTAATAGCCAAGTGGCACAAGGAGAATACGTCATTACCACCTCAAATGGCTCTCAAAGAACTTGGGATTTTAGTTCGGTTCCCTTGGGCCAACTACCGGATGGAAGACGTTTGGTGATGAGTATGGCGGTGGACATTACCTCTAGCAAACAGGTACAGGAAGTTTTGCAGCAGTCGGAAGCGCAAATCAGACAAAAGGCAACCGAGCTGGAAGCTGCTTTCCGAGAACTGCGAGATACCCAAGCGCAACTGATTCAAAGTGAAAAAATGTCTTCTCTGGGTCAGCTGGTAGCTGGGGTAGCGCACGAAATCAATAACCCCGTTAATTTCATCTTCGGCAATATCACTCATGCCAGGGAATATACGGAAGATTTATTAAGACTGGTGCAATTATATCAAGATGAATATGCCAATCCCACAGAAAGAATCAGAGAGGAAATTGAAGCGATCGACCTAGATTTTTTGATCGCAGATTTGCCTAAACTTCTCGCTTCTATGAAAGTGGGGGCTGAACGCATTCGCGAGATCGTTCAGTCGCTGAGACACTTCTCCCGCTTAGATGAGGCGGAAAGGAAAGAAGTCGATATTCACGAAGGTATTGATAGTACGCTGATGATTCTGCAAAATCGCCTCAAAGGGAGATCGGATCATCCCTTTATTCAAGTAATTAAAGAGTACGGCAAGTTGCCGTTGGTTGAGTGCTATGCCGGACAACTCAATCAGGTATTTATGAATCTGCTTAGTAATGCGATCGATGCGCTGGAGGATTACAATAAAAAGCTAACGATCGAAGAAATTCAGGCTAATCCCAGTACCATCACCATTAGCACTTCCCTGGGACATGGTAAATGCAGGATTGGGGATAGGGAAGAACAACCTTCAATGCACAATAGCCAATTTGTGGTAATTCGGATTGCTGACAATGGCCCAGGAATAACAGAAGAGGTACGCAAACGCCTGTTTGACCCGTTCTTTACTACCAAACCCATTGGCAAAGGAACGGGACTGGGTTTGTCGATTAGCTACCAAATTGTAGTTGAAAAGCATCGTGGCAAATTGGAGTGTTATTCCCAACCTGGTTTAGGAGCAGAGTTTGCGATCGTGATTCCTCTTTGCCAGTCTAATTTGAAATAATTAGTTGGTTAAACCGTGTTCGAGAGCGTAGCGGACTAATTCGGTGCGGCTGTTGGTGCCGGTTTTGCTAAATAAGCGGCTGACATATTTTTCCACGTTGCGAACACTGGTTTCTAGACGACGCGCTATTTCTTTGTTCATCAGTCCTTGTGCTACTAAGTCGAGGACGCTTTGTTCTCTTGGGGTGAGGTCTATTTTGATGGATGAAGCAATTTGAGCGATCGCAGGTCGCTGTTTCAATTGTTCCCTAATTTCAGCCAGCTGACGCGCTATTTCGTCGAGGTTAGTGCCTTCTGAGGTTTTATCGGTAGCCGTTCTGCGCTCTAGCAAGTTTTCTACGATCGCTACCAACTCATCCGGGTCGAATGGCTTGGAGAGGTAAGCATCGCAACCGGCATTATACCCTAGAATGCGGTCTTTGGTCATACCTCTAGCGGTCAAAAATACTACTGGCAGCGCCTTGAAGCGGGGGTCTTCCCGCATTTGCTTGAGGAACTGATAGCCGTCCACTTGGGGCATCATTACGTCTGTAATTACCAAGTCGGGAAGATGTTGTTGCAGTTTCTGCCAGCCTTCATTGGCGTTAGCAGCAACGTCAACGGTAAAATTGCTATCTTCCAGGTAGGCTTGGACAGCTTCCCGTATTCCGGGTTCATCATCGACCAGCAACAATTGTCCCGACATCTATTTCACCTTTGCACTCTACTATTTCTAAATTTACCTAAATCGACAATTCGGTTATCCCCCATTAGACCGAACTTGACTGATTGTAGTGATTATGATCTAAGGTCTAAACTAGAGCTTTTCAGGTGAGTGAGGTATGCGAAACCCGGTTTCGCAGAAGTTATATCGTTAGTACATGAGTGAGATCGTCAAATTGTTTGTTGTCATCGGCGGTTAAATTTTTACCGCAGTAATAAATTTTATTGCCGTAGGTTGGGTTGAACAGAGTGAAACCCAACTTTAGCTTTAAGTTCGGGTTGGGTTTCGTTCCAAGGGCCCTACTACAGATATCATAAGTGATTAACCGGACATGATATGAGATCGTCCAATTGTCTGTTGTCATCTGCGGTTAAATTTTTACCGCAGATGAAGACAGATGAACGCAGATTAACGCAGATGCAGAATAATCACACGAATTTTTTAGGTAACCGATGCTTAAGGACATGATATAGCAACCGATGAGTCGGTTAGGACATTCTCAATTCCTGAAACCCTTGCTTGATTCTAGACTCTTCTGACCCTAGTCCCTAGCCCCTAATCCCTTCTTGACTTTTGTACGGGCGGGTTTAGCCCACACATCTGATTACCAACAGAATATTTGACAAAACCCGCCCCTACTGACTTTTGACTTTTCTAGCCCCTAGCCCCTAGCTATAAATGCGCGACAGCTTATCACTCGATCGCACTTTGCCTGACTTCTTGTACAGTTAAGCTAAGCGCCGAAGCTACTTGTTCTACAGTCAAGCCCATTGCCAACAAGCGAGGGATGGCATCCCTTCGCGCCAGTTCAGCTTGTTGTCGCGCCTGAGTTTCAGCGAGTCGTGCTTCTTCGGCAGCGGCGAACGCCTGTTCTGCACTTTCGGCTCTTTGCCGTTCTTGTTCGGCCCTTTGCCGTTCTTGTTCGGCTCTTTGCCGTTCTTGTTCAGCTCTTTGCCGTTCTTGTTCGGCTCGTAAGTGTTCCAGTTCCGCTCTTTCCGAACCAATCAGCAACAAATTCCCCTGCTCGTCCCACCACCGCAGCCACAGTTGAGTTTGGTTTTGATAGTTGCCGTGCCAGAGTCCCAATTCTACACCTAAAGGCAAAACAGGATAATGACCCCGTTCGTTGGGTTCTAGCAACCGATAAAACCCATCCACAAAGCGATACACTTCTAACTTGCCGTTGGTGACTTCATAGATGCCGTAGTAGGGAATTCGCATGATGCGCTCGTAGACCCAAAATTTCCCCGGCCTGGTGACTTCGCCTTCCCTAGAATAGGATAAAGGTGTGCGATCGCGCTCCTGTGAGCCATCGCCGCTAGCAAACTCCAAAACAATTAATGGAGCTATAAATTCCCGCCACAGCACGTAGGAACGACGAATCTCACCATCCACATCAGGCGCTACATTGGGTACGTAGAACCAATCTGGAGCTTCTGCACCTTTTTCTGGGGGGTCGGTTTCGCGCCAGTAAATGCCGCAGTCTTGTCCGATCGCGTATTGTCCGTCGGGATGCAGTTGTTGTAAAATCAGGCCAAGGGAATCTGTCAAAATAATACTTTGGGGATGTTCCTGGAAGTTTTTCACAAAAGTACCATCTTCCTCCGGCAATTGAGTGTGGTCGGGAAAAGGAGGAGGTAATTCGATCGAAGTGAATTTATTAGTCATAAAGCAGCTACCTTAACCCGTAATCTTTCTCTATTTTGTCAAAAAATTCGGCTTTTTTACCGCTATTCAGATAATGTTACAACCACTCAATTGTCTTGGCTTGTTCAGATAGTTTTGCATCCCGTTGTCCTGCCGATCGCGCTTGTGAATTAATCAGATAAATGGGAGTATTTAATAAGTCAACTAAAGTCGCTTTGCCGATAATCGCTTTAACGCTAATAACTGGCAATTCCTTCAATAGCCAACGACTTAGAAGATAGAGATATTCTCTCATGGCTAGTTCCTTCATCAAATCCACGCCGTACAGTTCGTGCAAATATCGATTTGAACGACCATAGCGTCGCCATTGGCTTTGAAATTCTCCTATTGTAGATCGATGCCGATGTTTCACAATAGCAGTTTGTGCAAAAGATATCTTCCAGTCAGTTTCTCGTTGAATTCGCCAACAAATATCAGCATCCCCGCCAGTAGTCAGGTAGGGTCGAAACAATCCCACTTGCTTAAAAATTTCCTGTCGAATTGCCAAGTTAGCAGTTTGACCGTAAGGACAAAAAGGATGCGCTAATGTATATTTTTGGGATAAGACATTGCAGCTATCTGCGTACTTTTCCAGTAGCGTTTTACCAGTCAGTCCTTCAACTTCACCGGCTACGATACCAACAGATGAATCGGCAAAAGGTTGAATCAGATTTTCTAACCAATGGGATTGAGGACGACAATCAACATCGGTAAAAGCGATAATGTCACCTGTGGCGGCGCGAATTCCCGTATTGCGTGCGGCGTAGGAACTTTGAATTTTGTTTTCGCTTATGTGACGAATTGCTATATCATTTAGCCCCCCTTTGTCAGGGTGATTGTGGGTATCTGCGGTGGTTTGTCGGATACTGGAGGTGCGATCGCTACCTTCCAAAGCCCCCCCTGCGGGCGGGGGGGGTTGGGGGGGGTCAACGCTTTTGAGGATCGCAGAAGTCCGATCGCTACTTCCATTATCCACCAACAAATATTCTACGCGGTCAGTTGGATAAGTTTGAGCTTTTAAACAACTGATTAAATCTGGTAAATCTGCTTCACCATTGTATATCGGCACAATCACCGAAACCTTGGGCAATATAATTTCCTGTTCGTTACTCATAATAATCGATCGTTGGTTAGCGAATAATTTCTACTTCCGTTCCTTGTTGCACAAAGCGATATATCTCATCAACATCTTGATTTTTTAAAGAAATGCAGCCTAATGTCCAATTTGAACCTTTTTCTATCAAATCATCATTTGGTGTACCGTGAATACCTATCTCACCGCCGATAGAATTATTCCAATTTATTTTACCACTAAGCTTAGCTTGGAAATGTTTCCTCCAGGAATATTTATTCGGATAATCTAACCAGAGGAATTTTGACCAAGCTGGATGGGGATAGAGGTCTTTTATCTTAAATCTTCCTTCTGGCGTTCTCTTGTCGCCTTCTTTCAATTTATCGTCTACTGGGTTAGCGCCAAAAACTACCGGATAAGATTTAACAGGTTGTTTATCGTAATAAATTATCAACCTGTACTTTGATTTCTCAATCAATATGGAAATTTTATTCTTGTCGCTTTTATCTGCACCTAAAATTTGGGTAATTTGCTTATCATAGTTCAACAATTGATTGCCACCAAGTCTTGGATGGGCGATCTTTGCAGAATTATCATCGTCACAACCAGTCAAACAAAGAACATCCAATAGGTAGGGCAGAGGGACGGCATATCCCAGACGGGTAAATTGTGAATAAAGGCAGATGATCGCAATTAGCAGAACGCTAAGCGATAAAAGATTTCTTCCCCGATTACTTTGTGTGTTTTTGACAACCATTTAACCAATTTTAAATTAAGAATGAGTGGGATTAAGTAGAAAGATGGGCATTGCCCACCTTTCTGCTAACGGATGAAAAAACAAAGCAAAGCTAGAATTGCGTTAATCGCGTAGAATGTGCCAACGACTTGGATTTCCGACCAGCCGCTGAGTTCTAGATGGTGGTGTAGCGGTGCCATTTTAAACAGCCGCTTACCAATACCATCCGGGCCTTTTGTAGCTTTGTAATAACTAACTTGTGCGACTACCGAAAGGGTTTCAACAAAGAAAATACCGCTGAGGATAAATAATATCCAAAGAGTGTTGCTTAGAAGCGCAACTGATGCTAAAGCACCTCCCAATGCGAGGGAACCAGTATCTCCCATGAAGACGGTAGCTGGGTTGCGGTTATGTGCTAAAAAACCTAAACAACTGCCACTCATGCAGGCGCAGAAAATCATCAGTCCGGGGTTGGTGGGAGCAACTATAGCACCTAATGCGAGTAGTGCGATCGCACATAGTCCACCTGCGAGTCCATCCACACCATCTGTTAGGTTGGTAGCGTTACTTTCTGCTACTAGGACAAACGCAGCTAAAGGCCAGAACAATAATCCCAATGGTAAAGCTAAACCAAATGGTAAAACTACTGTTGCGATACCTGCTGGTTGACTCAAAATTAACCCCAAACAAAATAACACTGCAAAACCAATTTGCAAGGCTAATTTCATTTGTGGCGAGATGCCTTTATTGGACTTGCGGCGTAGGATTTGCCAATCATCTAGCCAGCCGATAAATCCATAAGCCAGTGTAAGCGCTGATACAGCCAGTACGGGTGTAAGGTTTGACCATCCCAATGTAAAGCCAGACCACAAGAGAGCAACGAGTCCGCCTACTGGTATAAAGAACACCCCGCCCATTGTGGGGGTGCCGCCTTTTTTCAAGTGGGTTTGGGGACCATCTTCGCGAATTACTTGTCCGGTTTTGAGCGATCGCAACATTGGCACTACCAAGTAGCCTAGCCCAGTGGTTGCCGCCGCACAAACCCAGAAAGGCAGCGTCAGGGAAAAGCTGGGGTTAAAAGCTCTATTTGCTTGATAATCGCAAAGTAGCGCCACCAAACTGAGTGAAACGGCTAGCAACACAGACAGGCTAGTCCCTGAGAAGTTTAGTAACCTGAATTCCAATGATTTAGCATCCATAGAACTGCTATTTCACTCCACACAACAAATTTAGACTTCTAGACAATCATTGGTGAATCGGGATTAAAGATTTGCGCTTGAGTGGTCAATCTGCGTCATCAGCGATGTCGTCGTCATCATCAGCGATGTCGTCACCATATACGATGTCATCGCTTCCCATGAGTTGATCGATTTCTTCATCCTCGTCTAAATATCCGCCAAGATCGTCTTCCGCACGCGCCAGTAGGCGACCTGTAGCTTCTAACCAGTCCAAAATTGAAGTCTCTTGCTTGAGGGGAATCACAGCAGCTGGCTGATCGATCGGTTCTTCACGCAAAGAAGGGTTATATATCATACGAAGGTTTAGCGGCCAAACATTATAAATTAGACTATTAGAGTTTAGCAGTTACAAAGCTATTCGACTGTAGTGTTAGATCCGGCTTTGAACAAGTATGCTTAGTGGTGGGGAGTTTAGAAGAGGTCTGTAGCTTATGATTGGCAAAGCGTCACTGCTAGAGGCGATCGCAGGTAAGAATCGCGGTCTGCTGGCTACTGTTGCTGACAAACAAGCAATACTTGCGCTCATCTCGCAACTGGAAGACCGCAACCCCACGCCCCGACCAACCGAAGCGGGTGACTTACTGGACGGCGATTGGCGACTGCTTTACACTAGCAGTAGCTCTATTTTAGGCGTTGACCAGGTGCCATTGCTCAAACTCGGTCAAGTCTATCAGTGCATCCGGGTGAAGGATGCCAAAGTCTACAATATTGCTGAAATTTATGGATTGCCCTATCTGGAAGGCTTACTGAGCGTTGTCGCCCGGTTTGAGGTGGTTTCAGAACGTCGGGTTAACGTCAGATTTGAGCGATCGATTAACGGTTTGCAACGTGCGATCGGTTATCAATCCCCAGACGACCATATCCAGCAGATTGAATCTGGCAAAAAGTTTGTCGCCCTTGACTTTCCCATTGAAAATCGCGACCAAAAAGGCTGGCTGGATATCAGCTATCTCGATGAGGATTTACGAATTGCGCGAGGCAATGAAGGCAATGTCTTCGTCTTAACTAAAGTATGATTTAATCAATCGAGCTATGGGTTAGAAAAAATGGTCTTTCGGGATCATTATCATAATGTTCCATAAATGAACATTTTGGTAGGGACACGGCATCATAAATATGTCGGTTATACACAAAATTTAATTACGCCGTGTCCAAATCAGCATATTTGACACAAAAGAACCCGAAATATCGACCTTGACAACCAAAGAAACCCGGTTTCTCATCCCCGACGCGAATACTGAATCGGTGTTCTAGCCCCTGTTATACTCCGCACGGGCACAAATTGTTATTTTTGATGTGTAGGGGCGAAGCATGACCGTATTAATTTGTTGGTTGAACCCAAAGATATTTACCGGAATGCTTCGCCCCTACTGCTGGGTTAAAAAAGCTCGTTCTATGACCGTGCTAAGTATATGCGAATATCCCAAAGGCACTTAAACCTACTTGGAACTTGTCCGCGAAAGTTTCAACATACCTACCTCGATCAGCTGGGTTTGCTAACAACACCAGAACAACAAGAGCGGATAAATTGGGGCAGTGATTTTCACCTGTTGATGCAGCAGCGAGAACTGGGTTTGCCAATAGAACCTCTCGTACAAGAAGATGCCCAAATGCAGCGTTGGCTCACCGCTTTAGTGGGTGCAGCACCAGAAATTTTGACACCCAATCCCAGTAGCCAAACTTTCCGCGAAAGCGAACATGGCCGCATTTTGCCTTTTCAGGATTATGTACTGACTGTTATCTATGACTTGTTGATTGCTGACGATAGAAAAGCTCAAATCCTAGACTGGAAAACTTACCCTTTACCTAAAAATAAGCGATGGCTAGAAGAGGACTGGCAAACTCGTTTGTATCTTTATGTTTTGGCTGAAACGAGTGATTATTCGCCCGAACAAATTTCGATGAATTACTGGTTTGTACAGTCTCAACCTGAGCCTAAAAGTCTTAAATTTGCCTACAATGCTGGAAAGCACGAACAAACGCGACGGGATTTAACTCGACAGTTAAATCATCTGACTGATTGGCTGGAAAGTTATGAGAGGGGATACGAATTTACGCAAGTTGCACAAGGTTCTCGTGAGTGCGATTATTGTCAATTTTCGGTGAGGTGCGATCGAACTTTAGAAAGTGAGGAACCCGCTTACACCGAAGAGTTGATTCCAAATCTCGCTAATATTCAAGAAGTTTCACTTTGACGGGACTTACGCACTAACCAAGGTTTTGCCCCCCCGACCCCCCAAATGTGGGGGGAGAAGAGTCCTGTTCCCCCCACATTTGGGGGCTAGGGGGGCGATTGCGTAAGTCTTAATTTAACATAAAAGAGTGCGATAATGATTTTAGATATAGAGAGGGGATTAGTCAAAATGGCAAGTGAACAAGTAGCGGATATGACGGTTGAAGAACTCAAAGCGATAATTGCTGAGGTAGTCAATCAGCAGATAAGTGAGTGGATGAATTATTTGAATAACAGCGCTTTGATTTCCCCAGGCTATTATATGCTTCCCAAAAGAACGGAAGAGGAACAACATCAGAGGAATCAAGCTTTGCTGGAATGGCATCGGAAGTGGGTAGAAGAGGGAGACGAAGAAGAGCAGCGAGAGACGTTTGAATATCTGCAAAAAGCATTAGATGAAGATCGTCTTTCAAATCGACCACTGTTTCCAAAACAATGATAATCTTACTGGATTCCGGACCCTTGGGAATATTGACGAATCCCAAGCCGTCACCTTATCCTTTTTACTAATTTTATGTTTTCAAGATAAACTTTTTTCTCCATTCGGTATTAGGTGCGATCTCAGTTTACCTCTTCTTTTTCTTCGATTTCTGTATTCTCAGGTATCAGACTCTAGCCACCAAGATAATCTGCATCATTCAGGAATTTTGGATTTTAACCAGCCATACGGGGTTGAGCCATTCCAAGTTTCAGGCTTTGAGAATGCAGGTGCTTTTGACGATCGCCAGATGGATTATTCATTGCTAGATTCAGCAAATCCTCACTATCCACAACCTGATTATCACCAGAGTGCAGGATATGGAGATGGCTCGACATACAGCGATCGCGGTTACGACTTAGGCAATATGGGACAGCAGGAACATCATTCCTTTAATGCTGCAAGTCAACATCAGGTAATGCACTGTTCCTCGTCACACAGTAATTGTCCTTCTATAGGAATAGATAATCAGGGTTTAATTTACAAACATACATCAGATAGTTCGGGTGACGACTTAGTTGGCCAGGTAGTAGGACGATCTATTTACAATTCATCAAGCCACTATTTAGGATATGCAGGAACAGATGGGAAAGTTTATGACAACCATAATCATTGCGTAGGTTGGGTAAATGGCTGTCACGTTTACAACAAAGGTGGCGTAGAAGTTTATGAAACCACAAAAGGTGTGATTGGTGCTGCTGCCTATTTGTTGTGTGTCTATTACGGTGGAGTGAATTAAAAAGCTTGGATTGTGTGTTATTTATATTTTCACTATTGGGGAGGCGATCGTGGCATTACCTTTATTAGGTTTGTTGTTAGCACCACTAGGGGCTATTTTTACTGGTTTGGTATTTGCTAGAAATGCTGACAAATCAGCAGCTATTAGCTCAGCTTTGGCAAAAAGACAACAGGATACGCAAATAGCAATAGCGGAATCGCAGCAAACAACACAACTGGCGATCACATACCGCAATCTGGAACAATCGAGGGAAATAGCAAACAGACAACAAGAAACACAGTTAAAACTAGCTTATCTAAATATTGCCTATCAAGCAAGATTAGAAGATCGCCGCGAAGATTTACAGATAGGATTGGAAATGAGTCGCCAGCAGTTTCAGGAAAGGATGGAACACTTGAGATTTGGTCAGCAACTTACTTTGGAACAAGCTAGACAAGCTTTTCAATTAAAGCTAAATAGTTTACAGCACCAACAACAGCTAGAAATTCAAGGGTTTATCCAGAGTGTAAATTTGGCAATTAGTGAAAGGAATCTGGACTTTCAAAAGTGGCGCACCGAACAGGAAATTATGCTACAGAAGGAACTAGCTACTTACAATCGTCAGACTCAATTTGCGATAGCTGCCTATCAACGAGAAACTGCTTTTCTGTTGCCACAAGTCCATAAAATATTTGAAAATTGGCCTTTAACATTAGTTCCGGCTCAGATTCTTAATTCCCATCACAGTAATGGTGTTGTACCTTTGCGAGTGGTGATTTCTCCTCCAGAAGTGGATTTTGATAAATTTGAACGCGCCCCCAATCAACACTTTCCTAAAATTGAGAAACGATTAGCTGAAGGATTGCGAAAATTCCTGAGTGCAAACTATCCACTTAATAGTGCGACTAGATCTACAGAATTATTAGATGGTGCTTGGGACAGTAAGCGATTTCGTGGTGGTGCAAGTATCAAAGCTCTATTTGGGATGTTGAAATCTGAGCCGATGTTAATTTTGGAGTCAGAAGTTGATGGTGATTATCTAAATTTCCGCATTGCTTACTGGGGTGGAGGAACGGAAAATTATTGGTATGAGTCGGTTATTCCTGGGCTACCTTATCGAGATATTCTCTATGAATCTGCTCAAGCTCGTGCTTTAAAGTGGAAAAGAGAAACTAGAGATAAACTGTTAGCAAAGGGGAGGAATTTAGAAGAGATTAATCAGAAGTATGGTGGAGATAATGCGATCAATTTAGCTATTCTTGAGGAGGATGAAGAATTTAAAGGTGATGGGATTTCAATACCCCGGCATTACAGAGTTAATAGTGAGGATTGGGATTATCTATGTCAAGTTTTAGTGGCTTGTCATTGTTTAGTCACAGGTTGGATTGCAGATTCTCATTATCTGATTAACTATGATGTCAATCCTTTGTTGCCAGAGTTATTACCCGATTTCCTTACTGATGAATCGGCGTTACCTGTTAATGAAGTAGTGCAAGCGGTTGTTTTTGGATATAAGGAATTGTTTAAAGCCATAGCAATTGAACAACCTTATACCATACCAGAATTAGCTTTAAATTTAGCCAGAGGGTTAGCAAAGTTACCGGATAAATATTTTGCTAATGATATGCTTGATTTTTCTATCCAGACTCGATTGAACCTTAATCTATAAATTTACGCATTGTTTAAATCAGGAGAGACAACCATGAACCGAGAAGAATTACTTAACGCATTAGAATCAGCTTTAGTTGCACAAGATTGGCAATATGTTCAGAAAATCCAGCAGCTTTTACTCGAACTGGGAGATCCAGAAAGTTTAGCTAAGATGGAGTCAATTTTAAAGAAGGCCAAAGATTTACAATCCCAACCGCCAATTGAGGCTAATAGTAGCCAGGTTGACAATTTAAACCAAGCGAATATAAATTCGCCGAAGCTACCAATTATAAATCTCAGCGATTCCCTAGAAAGAATAGAGAGCTTGGCTGTACGGATGCGGAATGATTCTCAAATTATTGAAGATAACTCTCCAGCAGTTTATCAATTGTCATTAAGAGAAGAGATGACAGATACTAAGAGGATGATCTCTAAGTGTCAAGTTGGTCAACCCAGTTTTCCTAAACCTCCAGAAAAAGTCCTCATGGTTGTCGGTGCAACAGGGGCGGGTAAGACCACATTAATCAACGGCATGGTCAACTATATTCTAGGAGTTGACTGGAAGGATGACTTTCGCTTTAAGCTGATTGTAGATGAAGTGGGAAAATCTCAGGCTCACAGTCAGACAAAATTGATCACTGCCTATACACTTCATAAGATGGAAGGCTCACCTCTTCCTTATACTTTAACGATTATAGACACTCCAGGATTTGGGGACACTGAGGGATTAAAAAGAGACAAGTTCATAACTGATCAAATTAGAGAGTTTTTCTCCATGCCAAATGGAATTACTCATTTAGATGGTATTGGATTTGTCGTACAAAACTCCCAATCCCGTTTGACTCCCACACAAAAATATATTTTTGACTCAATTTTATCTATTTTTGGAAAAGATGTCGCAACTAACATCTTTATCATGATCACTTTTGCTGATGCCGAGTATCCTCCTGTGATGGATGCCATAAATGAAGATAAAATTTCTCACTCTCAATTTTTTCAGTTTAATAATTCGGCTGTGTTTGCCAAGAAACACGCTGCCAAGAATAAGAAATTTACTGAGATGTTCTGGGAGATGGGTTTTACATCTTTCCAAGATTTTTTCAATGACTTGGAAAAAGCAGAGACTAAAAGTCTTCAATTGACTAAAGATGTTCTCAAAGAGCGCAAGCAACTTGACGCTACAGTAAATGGACTTCTACCACAGATAAGAGATGCACAGTTGAAGCTTAATGAGTTCCTACAGGAAGAGGCAGTTCTAACAAAGTTTAAAGACCAGATTGAGGAAAACAAAAAGTTTAATTGGACAGATACAGTATCCAAACAACGAAAAATAGACTTGCGAAGAGGAGAACACGTTACTAACTGCCTTACTTGTAATTGTACCTGTCACTATCCATGTGGTATCCCTAATGATGGAGATAAATTCAACTGTGCTGTCATGCGAGGAGATCGAAGCAACGCTGTCTGTAGTGTTTGTGGCTGTCCTTGGCACAAACATTACAACAATACTTACCAATTTGAGCTATATCAAGAACAAGTGACAAAAACCTATGATACTATTAAAAAGCGTTATGAAGATGGTATTCAGGGCAAAATCAAAGTAGAGAGCGTCATTGCTTGTTTGAATAAAGAGTTAGAAGAGGTTTGCGAGAAAATATTTCGCATGATTCAGAAGGTACAGCAATGTCTGCGTCGTTTGGACGAAATTGCTCTCAAACCCAACCCTATGACGCAAGTGCAATATATTGATTTGCTTATCGATTCTGAAACGCGGGAAGCCAAAGTTGGTTGGGAAGAGCGAGTCAAATATTATCAAGAAGCCAGAGAATTTGCTGTAACCTTGTCCCGAACGCAAGATGCTGCGGGTATTAAGAAGGAAACGGATATTAAGGAATGGGCGAAAAAACTCATATCCAAGCTGAAAGATGATAAGATTCAGGAAATTGAATCCGCTTCTTTAGCCTCCTCCAGAGGGAAAAATGCTACTGAAAATCCCCAGTCTTGGTTGGAAAGCTTATTGAAGAAGCCTTTTTCTTAAGCATAGAGAGCTAAATACGCGATCGCATCATATACCAATTCCAAGATGCGATCGCGCCCCTTCCACCCCAAATCTCAAAGTGCGATCGCTTTTATCTAAGCTTCTATTCCCCTCACATTTCTAAGCAACTGCGAGTTCATATTGCAAAACTAAAATTTCATCTGCCTTCAAAATAGCCATAGCATATTCTATCCCTTGACTATCAGCAAACTCCACTAAATACTGACATTCCTTTCCCGTATCATACACTTCAACAATAGTTCCCACAAGTCCTACTGGTAAACTAGAAATAGATGCGTATTCTGGTTCCACTAGCGTTAATCGCGTATTTGAAACAGGCTTAAGAATAGCAACAGAATCCAAAAGTTTAAGATTTTTTATCATGGTTTAAGAAAAGCTGAAATCAAACGAGGGTTAGAATTAGTTGAAGTAATTTCCCAGATTGTCCGAAGCTCAATACCTGCTGTATCGGGTACAGTCCAATCAACTTTAAACTGTTGCCCAAAAGCAGTAGTATCTTGTTGGATAACTTCACCTTCAATGGCTGCTTTTTGAATAAGCTCTCGCAAAACCTCTGCATTATTAGCCGTGATTCCCAAAACCGATGCAAAGACTCTGGCTTTGTGTTTCCCACTAGAATGCTCTTGATTTAAGCAGTAACCGACTAGCTTTTGCAGAGAAATTTCAGCCTGATTGCCATTGGGTAGTTTCATTATAACTCCTCATCACCCCTTAATTAGTCTTAACTTTTCTTGTAACGGAGATGGTGGACTATTGCGCTTTAATTCTTCCACAAGAGTTCTACTTTCAGCAGTGCGACGATCGATTTCTTTTCGATGATCGTAATAATAGGTCATTGCTGCATGAACCGACGCAAGTGGCAAATCATACTTACCCGCGATTTCTTCTACAGAAATTCCCATTTTCAGATACATTTCAGCGATGTGTGCTACAGAAATTCGATGACCCGCAATGCGTGGCTTACCACCCAGCACCCCAGGTGTAATTTCAATATGTTCTGTGATGACTGATTCCTTAGACATTTTAGTTAAAGGCTCTTAATTGGTCATGTTTAAACTACTTAATGTTAGCATAAACAGATTATGCGCGTAGGCGTAGCCAGCACTTCGACACCTTTCGGCTTCGCTCAAGGCAAGAAGCTCAGTGACCACCGCAGGCATCGCGCCTCTCCCACCCCCAATCTCAAAACGCGATCGCCATTTCAAATCCTTATCAATATCGGACTCAAATATTTACAGCTACAATGTTAAAATATAAGTTATCAGAGTCAGAAAGGAGGAATTATGCCCGTAAACTGGAGAGAACATATCGTCAGTACCCCCGATGTATTGCGAGGTAAACCAAGAATCAAAGGAACTAGAATTCCCGTTAGTCTCATTTTAGGTTATTTAGCATCAAGTAATACTGTCGAACACATTATTTCCGAGTTTCCCGATCTAGTTAAAGAACAGATAGATGCTTGCCTGGATTATGCCCGCGATTTGTCAGATTTTGAAACAGTTGCCTAATGAGTTTAAGATTGTTCATCGATCAATGTGTTCCTAACTCTATTATTCAAATTCTTCGTGATGCCGAACATGAAGTTTTTGTTTTGAGAGATTACATCCCTATTGAATCTCCAGATATTATTGTCATTGCCAAAGCTCAGGAATTAAATGCCATACTTGTTTCTCTCAATGGAGATTTCGCTGATATTGTGACTTATCCACCAAGCGCATATCAGGGAATTATCTCTATTAAACTGAGAAATCACCCGGAAATTATACCTCAATTGATGACAAGGTTAACAGAATATTTCTCGTTGTATAATAGCGCTGAACATTACCGAGGTAAATTACTGCTCGTAGAAGTCTACAGAATTCGCATTCGAGAGTAATAATTGTCGCGATCGCCCTTCCCACCCCAAACCTCAAAGAGCGATCGACCCTTTTTTCCCAAAGCGCGATCGCCCTTTCTTCCAAAAACGCGATCGCTTTGCTCATAGGTTACAATAAGCCAAATCACAACTTCATAAAAAAATGACAACACCACTACTAGAACTAGAGGGAACATGGGAAGAAATTCTTGCCCATGCTTCAGAATTCGCCGGCCAAAGAGTTCGCATCATCGTTATTTCTGACAGCGAACCATTGAAGTCAGCAGAAGAGTGTTTTCGTCAAGGATGGCACGAAGCAATGACAGGACAGACAATACCACTTTCTGAGCTTTGGGAAGGAATTGATGCAGAATGAACCTACTTCAATAGAGATTAAAGCGACGCGGGAATTCCAACGTGACTTACGAGCCCTATCCAAAAAGTATCGCCATATCCGCTCAGATGTTCAGGCTATTATTGAACTGCTACAAGCTGGAGAATTGCTTGGCGACAAGATACCAGGGACTGGTTACGAGGTTTTTAAGATTCGTGTCAAAAACAGCGATATTAAAAAAGGAAAAAGCGCTAGATATCGACTTATTTACTATATTAAAACACAGACAATCATCATCTTAATTGCCATTTATTCAAAATCAGAACAATCAGACATAGCCGCCCAACGAATTAAAGAAATTGTCACAGAATTTAATAACTTGCTCCTAACAAAAGATAAAACACAAGATACAGAAATTAACGGATTGAATCAACCTGAAGATGAAATAATAGATTAGTTAAGAGCGATCGCATCATTTGTTGTATTGCGCCGCAATGCCAGCGACCAAACGGAACTATCAACAAGAACATTCATAAGGTTTGTCGCTGTTGCTTGTAGTTATAATCTTCGGCGTAGTCAATAGTACCAAACAATTCCAATACTTTGAGTTGTTTTCGACGTTGGATGTACTCGCGTAAAGCTGCTTCGATTAATGTAGTAGGTGTTAGATGGTTACTCAAATCAAGGGCTTCTTGAAGGAGAGTTTTATCAATTTCGAGCGTAGTTACCATGTATTTTCCTCGTGCAAGTAGAGTATGACGCAATTGCCACCGAAAAATGCTGTAATTTTAGTGTAACACTGAAAATCTATCAATGGGCGATCGCTTCCCTGGCGCGTGAAACGCAGCTATCCCGTAGGGAATCGCACCTCTCCCACCCCAATCACAAAGTGCGATCGCCCTTTCTTTTTCCACAAATGCGTTCGCGTAGCGTGCCGTAGGCATATCGCGTAGCTTGGCGTAGCCGTATCGCTCCTCGATGCGTAGCATTATCGTTGTTGACATTTCATCCCATTCTCAACTAATATTAAGTGGGGTAGGTAATATCTACTCCATTTCAAGAAAGCGATCGCTTACAGATAAATGTGCTACCCCCTTATTTTACATTGGTGAAGTAAATTATGAAAGGTTACATCCAAGGAAAAACGATTATTCTCTTAGAAACTTTGCCGGAAAACATCAAAGAAGGTGATGAAGTAGATATTTCAATTACTCCAACAACCAAAGAAAATTATCCTTTTCCGACTTTTGAATTAGGAGTTAAAGACGAATATATCAGGAGAGAAAAAATTTATGAACAAACACAGAATATTCTTTGATACAAATGTTTTAGTTTACGCCCACGATCGTTCTGCAACTTATCATATAGATGCCGCCGAACTGCTGAAAATGGCAGTAGAAAATAAGATTCAAGGAGTGTTGGCAGAACAAAATATTATTGAATTATATAGGATTTTAACTAATCCTACCGCCATGAAAGGAAGACCTTTAACGCCTGTGCAAGCCAATAATTTAATTAAAGATACTTATTTGAGAGGTACTTTTGAAATTGTTTATCCTGTTAGTTTAACCATAGATAGAGTCTTGCAGTTAGCGGTTACTAATAATGTCACCTCAGCCAAGATTTTCGATATTCGTCTTGCGGCATTGATTTTAGAATCAAATATTGATTACTTTGCTACTTACAACATTATTCATTTTCAGGGTATACCAGATATAAATCCCTTAACACCCCCAGAAATTATCAACATAATCCAATTGATTACACTTTAACATAACCTAATTTTCACTTTTCAATTGTTAAGCTTATTTTACTATTTCGTCGCGATCGCCCCTCTACCTTCCTCAATCTCAAAGCGCGATCGCACTCTCACCCCCCATCCCAAAAGCGATCGCACTCACTCTCGTCACAAGTGCGATCGCCCTTACTATCGCAATGAGTGCGATTTCTTGTCTGCGAACTGGTTATGCTATACCCCATAGCTGCTAAGTTAGGAAACTCGTCTTCTTGATATTTTTCCAACCTACCATCTATAGCCATTTTCTTTACCCCATTGCAGCCATGCTTGTGCCATTTCTTTTAAGAAGCCACGTTGTTCTGATTTAACAGGATTAGCACCTGTAATCGCTTGCAATGCCCAAAACCAATGGTCGGGATCTTTTTCCAGATCGCGTAGAATCAGGGGAATAACGGGTTGACCCATGCCAATAATTCTTTGATAAGCTGGGTGCATTGACATTTTCGAGACTATCGACTTCATACCTGTATCGCGCCGCCATTGTTCTGCTAGTTCTAAAAATGTTTCTTCTAAATCCGCTGTATCTAAAATCGGGTAAGCAAAACAAGAATTGACTCCAGAAATTCTATATGGTTGTTCCATTTTACTTTCACTTTATTTGGGTTTCGTCGCCGCAGTCCTCTTTTAGTGGTATAACCTCAGCTACGATCGCTAATGCCATAAGCAAATTGTCCTGTTTGTCTCAATAGTAGCAACATAATGAAGCAACCGCCTTTCTCCCTCCCCAAAGAACGATCGCACTTTCCTCCCCCCATCCCAAAAGAACTCGCACTCACTCTTCCCACAAATGCGATCGCGACAGCGATGCGTAGCATTATCGCCCTCCCATCTCCTATCGCCAACCTCAAAGAGCGATCGCCCTTTCATCAATCAAAACTTCTAGGCTTGTTTAACTACAAATCTAAACGTGATAAGCAGTAATAGCAACGGTTCCATCAGCACTATAAATAGCTTCAATACGTCTAAAGGTAGAATGACTCCACCACACTTTCAGGCGATTTCCCTGAGCCGGAGCCGTACCAATTTTACCGTAACCGGCTCCCACTAGAAGTAACTCAAATTCTGTAGATGGCAAAGTTTTTGCAGTAATTTGAGAAATCCCGTCAAGCTTATGCTTATCAAGGGTCATAGCTACCTTGATAAGTGCTGTAGATGCGGTAACCAGGGAATACTAAAGCAATGCCAATTGGACTGTGAATTGTCCCCGGATAGCTTTCTTCTGGTAAGCTACCCCCAATCCGAATTTTGAACGCCCCCAGCCAAATGTAGAACCCTGGAATTAAAGTATCTAAACTGTAGGCGATCGCCCGCATTTCAAGATCGGCGGGATTAATCGGTTTTAAAGACTGCGGCTTTTCAGGTTTGGAAATGGACATGGCACTGATTCCCGTGCAGTATGGTTCAAAAGCGGTCTTATTGATTACACTTTAACATAACCTAATTTTCGCTTTTCAATTATTCAGCTTATTTTACTATTTGGTCGCGATCGCTCCTTCCTACCCCCATCCCAAAAGATCTCGCACTCACTCTCCCCTAATTGTGCGATCGCCCTCTCATCCCCCAAACCCAAGAGAACTCGCACTCACACTCCCCACAAATGCGATCGCCCTCGCACTATCAACATCAAACTCAACTACTCCCCGCTACAATACTAAATTTATCTGCCATTTCTACCTTATTTATTGTATCGTTTTTTGGCAATTTTTCACGCTTCAAAAAATCCTCAAATAACTCAAAAAATCGCTTCAGTGCATCTGTTTCATCTTCAGAATAAAAAATAATAATCCGACTCCAAGATTGAGTATTTGCTTGCTTAAACCGATGTTCTATCCATTCTTGAAATTCCTCAAAATCTTTTTCTTGGGCGGTGATTGGGATGCCAATTTGACGGCAGGCAAAGGTATAGCCATCTATGAAAACATGGAGGTGACTGAGCGATCGCTTTCCCAAATATAAAGATGGTCTTTGCTTAATTTTCGCTAGCAAATCGTACAAATCTAACATCCTGCTATCTCCTTTTAATTAAAATTCAATCTCTGTAATCTCAAATTGACCGCCCAGATCGAGCGCCAAACAATAAAACTTTCCCAGCCAATCTTGTTTAGGAATTCCTGCTTGATGGATATTATCAAAAATTAACTCTATCCCATCTATTTCGACTGCAATTCCTTCATGGTGTCCATTCGTGGCAATATTCTGTCCCAGGTCATCATGGTATATATTACCATATTTTCCGCTAGCGTTGCCTGTGTAAAGTTTTACTTGTTTCCCAGCAATACCCCTTTGAATTAAAAACTCTTGGATAGCCAAAGCGCAGGCATTACATTCAAAAAACTTAAAGCCAGTAGCTATTTGTGAAATTTGTTGTCTTAAATCGCGATCGACTATTTCCAATTATTTAACCATCGTTAGGTAAAAGAAAACGTCTTTCTATTCACAGCGATCGCAGCGCTTCTTCAAACTCTCGTAGCGCAACGCTAGAACCAATTTGCCAGCCACGATCGATGTATTGAGGAATTAAGGTTTTGAGATCGTAACCGGGAAACCATCGGCTAATTTGAGACTCTCGATACTGCTGTGAATCAAACTGATAGATGGATAATTGACTTTGACGGTAAACCCAGAGTTCCAAAGGTGCGATCGCTTGATAATCTTCTGGTTTAGTGGTACAAGTCAGGTCAATTTCGATCGCTAAATCTGGGGCTGGATCTGTTTCTAAATCAATGCGTTCTTTCCCTAAAATGCGATCGCGATTGTCTATGTAAAAACAGTAATCTGGTTCAATTCCCTGTTGATTAATGCGCTTCAGCGTAATAGGGGTAAAAGATTGCCAGTCTTTCCCGACCTGTCGCAGTAAAGCTTTGACAAAATCTGCTAATAGGTCGGCTTGATTGCCGTGTCTGGGCAATGGTGACATAATTCTAATTTCTTGAGTTTTACTGTTGTAGCGAATTCTCAATCCAGCTTTATCCTCTCGACGGGTTAGCAATGCCTCGTAATCTTGCCAAGTTCTAAATCGCAGGATGAGTTCGTCCCCTGGTGTGAGGGAAATTGTATCTTCAGTAATTGTGGGTAATACCATATTTTAATTATCTACAAAGCTCGCGTTTTCCTAATCATAGCAAGGTTAGAGCTAAAAGGGCGCTCGCCCCTCCATAAATGCACTACAAACCTGCAATTTGTTGTGCAAACCACATCGCCGCCATCCCATTTCCTTGACCCAAAATTTTTAAAGTTTCCGATAACAGAGAAATTGGCAACCCCTCAAGGGCTCCTGAAAAATCGCATTCCTGATATTTTCCATTATCTTGCAACCGGAATGCCAAAATCCTTTCACCTTTAATATCTACAACCCAATATTCGGGAATTTTTAAAGCTGCATACAATCGTTTCTTTTCATCTAAATCATTTGCCAAAGTCGTATCGGCAATTTCACACACTAAATCGGGGACTCGCCAATTATCAAGATTAATTCGACGCGGTTCCCCTTCTTGCCATTGAGGAAAACCTTCACCGATATATAAAACTCGATCGGGCGCTCCTGCACCCACCTTTGGCTTCTCAATTACGCAACCGCCGAGGTCATCGAAAGCTTGTCCTCCTTTGCTAGCAAACCACAACACAAATACCATTGTCAACAAGGCGTTGAATCTAGCGTGGTTAATTCCTTCGTTACCCATGTCAATCAAAAGATAGCCTTCATAAAAAAATATCCTGGCTGACTCCAAAGTTGGATCTTCGCAGGCAGCTATATAATCTTCCCATGTAACGGGTTGCCATTGGGGAATTGGGGTATTATTTAATAACCTAATGGTGGATGAAGTTAGGGTAGTCATAATTGGTGAAGCCAGCTAGGATAGTAGGAGATTTATCGCGGTTGCCAAAATGCGGGAGCAAAACTGAGCGAGATAACAATACAGTTTCAGTCTAACACTATTTGTTTTATGAAACAGTTAAAACTCTACCAAGAATAGCGATCGCACGAGCTTATAACGGCATTCGCCCACTATCTTGCTGCCAATGCGATCGCATCTTAGACAATCTATTGTAAGTTTAGGGTAAGTGATGAAAAAACTAACAACATCTCAGTTATGACGAACTTTGATAGAGATGATGGGCCATCGCCCAGCCATCACTCGGTTTATGTCCGCAATATGGAAATTGATGACCTTGCACCCGTGTACCACTTGGGGGAAGATGTATTTACCAGCGATTTGTACCCCTATTTATATCGAACCTGGGATGAATGGGAGGTGATAGGACTTTACAATACCGACCCCGAATACTGTCTGGTTGCGGAAATAGACGATCGACTGGCAGGTTTCATCTTGGGAACTATCATCAGCAAGCCATCCTGGACTTACGGATACATTATCTGGCTGGGAGTTAATCCAAACTTTCAGCGTCGAGGCGTAGGCGACAAACTGGTTGATAAACTGGTCGAACGGATGATCGAAGATGGCGTGCGTTTTATGCTGGTAGATACCGATCCTGCTAATATCCCGGCGGTAAAGTTTTTTAGCCGCAAAGGTTTTGGCAATACCCGTCAGCACATTTTCTTATCCATGAACTTGAGCAAGCATGACTATTATGGGAGATTGATTGCCTACGAGCGAGAAAAAGTTGAGAGAGCTGCATATAAGCGATCGCGTTGCCGTCCTACCGCAAACCCCCAAGAAATTGTCAGCGAAGCCGCTACCAAAGTAATGGGAACAGAAACCCCAACACCATCGCTCGACGAGCCAATGACAAATGACTAATGACCAACTTCAATGGCAAATTCAGCCAACAATTCAGCCGCCAGAGTGGTTCATTCAAGAAGTTAGACAGCACGCTGGAACTTCTGGACATTATGCTGCCCAACTGCTATGGCAGCGGGGAATTCGCGATACCGAACAGCTAGGAGGATTTTTGAATCCTGTCCTGTTCAAACCGGCGAGTCCGTTTGCATTCGGTCAGGAAATGTGGTGGGCGATCGAAAGATTGCAGCAAGCCAGAAATGCTGGCGAAATTGTGGCTATTTGGGGAGATTTTGACGCCGATGGCATCACATCAACCGCTGTTTTGTGGGATGGATTAGGACAATTTTTTCTTCAAAATACTCACTTAATCTACCACATTCCCAATCGCCTGACCGAATCCCACGGACTCAACAACCAGGGAATTGAAGCTCTAGCCCAACAAGGAGTAAAACTGATAGTTACCTGCGACACTGGCAGCACGAATATAAGCGAAATTGAATTGGCAAAGCAATTGGGAATCGATGTAATTGTCACCGATCACCATACGCTACTGCCAGAACGCCCACAAGTAAATGCTATTATCAACCCCCGCTATTTGTCGGCAGATCACCAGTTATTTCATCTTTCGGGAGTTGCTGTTGCTTACAAGTTGGTAGAGGCACTTTATGAAACGTTGCCGAATATTCCCAAACAACCTTTAGAGGATTTATGGGATTTAGTAGCAATTGGGTTAATTGCCGATCTAGTGAAATTGAGCGGTGATTGTCGCTACTTAGCACAATTGGGAATTGAAAAACTGCAAGAAGATTCACAGAAACCACCAGCAATGAGGCGGCGTCCGGGGGTAGGGCGTCTGCTGGAATTTTGCAAGAAAAGTGGCGATCGGCCCACCGATATTTCCTTCGGAATTGGCCCCCGAATTAACGCCGTCAGTCGCATTCAAGGGGATGCCCGTTTCTGCGTGGAATTGCTGACCAGTCGCGATATCAAGCACGTTGAAAAGTTAGCTCGCGAAACCGAATTAGCTAACGCCCGCCGCAAGTCATTACAGAAAGATGTGGAACAGCAAGCTGCCCAAAAATTAGCACAATTAGACTTATCAACAACTGGCGTTATTGTACTTACAGAAATTGGTTGGCCTGTGGGCGTTTTGGGTTTAGTCGCCGGTCAAGTCGCCCAACAAACTGGTCGTCCTACAATTTTATTAAGTGTAGAAGAAGCAGAAGAGCAGGAAAGCAGAGGGGCAGAGGAGCAGAGGGGCAGAGGAGCAGAGCAAGATAATTATTCCTTCCCCCCCTCCCCCACTCCCCCCCTCCCCCACTCCCCTTTGGCTAGGGGTTCTGCCCGTTCGGTAAATCAAATTGACCTTTATGAATTGGTGAGCGATCAAGCACACCTTTTACATCGCTTTGGCGGTCATCCTTTCGCCGCTGGTTTGAGTATTCCGGTTGAGAATATTCCCTTATTTACCGAAGCGATAAATCAACGATTGCGGCAACAAATAGAGGGTGATAACAATAAATTAGGAACGCTAATAATATCAGTTGATTTAACTGTGACAGTAGCGGAATTAGGGATAAATTTGTTCCGGGAATTGAAACTATTGGAACCCTGCGGTATGGGGAATCCAGTTCCGCAATTGCTGATTAAAAATTGCTGGTTTGAAAATATCTCGAATCGCAATATTCAGGATGCTGGTGGAAAGAAGGTTCAATATATTAAAACCGAGTTTCAAATTGGCGATGATTCTGCCCAAATAGGGTTTCCCGGTATTTGGTGGGGACACTATAAAGAAGAAATCCCTCAAGGACGATGCGATGCAATTGTGGAACTCGACTTCAACACCTACAAAAAACGCTACGAAGTGCGCGTCGTTGCGGTCCGATCGCTCCTGTCAAATCTCGCCCCTATCCAGCACTGGTTGACTCAAACAGATTGGATTTTAGACTGGCGAAATGGAGCAGAGGAGCGGGGGAGTGGGGGAGCGCGAGAGGGGGGGAGTGGGGGAGCGGGAGAGTGGGGGAGTGGGGGAGCAGAGGAGCTTTTTAACTCAAAACTCAGTAAGGGCGAAGCATTTGCGGAGAAAGACTTTGCATCTGACCAACAAATTATCGCCGCAAATGCTTGGCCCCTACAAAATTCAAAACTCTCTGAGTCCCCAATCCCCAGTTCCCAACCCCTAATAATTAGAGAATGTCCAACCAACTGGGATGATTTGCAATTGTGGTTTCGGCGAGCTTTGCAGACAAAACAGAAATTAGCGATCGCCTATCCACTCCCACAACCAGTCCCACCCAGTCAGATTTGGCAACAGTTAGTAGGAATTGCTAAATATCTTAGCCGTACTGGTAAAACAGCTACACAAGCTCAACTACAACAAAAAGTGGGTATTGGCGATGCTTGCTTGCAACTGGGATTACAAACATTAACTAAATTGGGTTTTCAGGTGAAAAACGGAGACGGATACTATCAAATTACCAAACATCCAGAATTAGAACCGCCGAATTTGGATGCAGAAATCACCCGCGACATCGAGCAATTTTTAGCCGCCGTGCGAGAAGAACAATTCCGTCGCCAGTATTTCTATGAAATTCCCCTTTCCACCATTCGATCGGTAGCCTATCAAACCACTTTTTCTCACAATAATGTCATTAGTCATTAGTCAGATTATGTCCGGTCGATTAGCCATCATGAAATATTTGGTATGTTGTTGCGATTCAGCGGTGACTAGAACAGGGATTTAGTAATGCCAGAAACCCGGTTCCTTTGGTTTGAAGCAACGAAATATCGACCTTGACAACCAAAGAAACCCGGTTTCTCATCTCCGATCGATTTAAAATATCAACCCCGCTGACTGGCGACAAATTGCTTGCGCTTATTACGTAAACTGAGATACTCGCGTGCTTCTTGGTAGAGGCGACGGCGTTCTTTGGCATCGAAAATCGCTTTTTTAACAATGCGGGCAACAATGCGCGGACGGAAGTAGTACTGGTCGTAGAAGTATTCGACCGCTTCCATCATCTTAGCCCGCGACAAACCTGGATACTCAATGTGAGGTAGCTGATGACCAGTTTCATCGGTCATCTCAACATCAGAACGCAAGAAATTGTTGGTTTCGACATAGTTGTAAAGTTCAGTGCCGGGGAAAGCATGGGCGATGGAAACTTGGATGGTGTCGCAGTCGAGTTCTTTGGCAAATTGAAGTGTTTCCTGAATGGTGTCTGGTGTTTCTCCAGGCAAACCAAGAATGAAGTCGCCGTGAACGACGATGCCAACTTTTTTGCAGTTTTTCATGAACTCGCGAGCTTGTTCAACTGTTGCTCCTTTCTTGATGTTCTTGAGGATCTGAGGATTACCCGATTCAAACCCGACAATAAATAGGCGACAACCAGCTGCCCGCATTGCTGTTAAGGTTTCCAGATCGACATGAACTCGCGAAGTACAAGACCAAGTAAAGTTGAGAGGTTTGAATTTTTCGCAGAGGGCTAGTACGCGCTGTTTACCGATCGTGAAAGTATCATCGTCAAAGAAGATTTCTTTGACATCTGGGAATAGTTCCAGCGCCTGTTTTACTTCCTTAGCTACATCATCGACCGATCGCTGCCGCCACGTATGACCGTCGAAAGTTTGCGGCCACAAACAAAATGTACACTTAGCAGGACAGCCCCGCGTGGTGTAAAACGAGATGTAAGGATGGAGAAGGAAGGGCACGTTGTAGCGGGTCACGTCTATGTCGCGCTTGTAGATAGGCGTCACCCAGCGCATCCAGATTTTCGATCGGCAAGCGTTGTTTGGTATGGACAATTTTGCCGTCTTTGCGGAAACTGACACCCTCGATCTCTTCGAGGGGCGATCCTGAAGCGAATTCTGTGACCGTGTAATCAAACTCTTTGTGGGTAACAAAGTCGATCGCTTTCGACGCCATCAAGCTTTCTTCCGGTTTGGTAGTGACGTGAGGCCCAACAAAGGCGATTTTCAATGACGGTTTTGCTGCCTTCATCATCTCTGCCAATCGCACATCACTCTGGAATCCCGGCGTGCTGGTGAATAGAACTACAAAATCATAATCGGTGGCAAATCTGGACTGTTTCTGCTGGCGAAACTCCGTGAGGTGGCGCATCGAGTACCCGACTTTCGGGAATCATTGCAGCGGGATAACCTAGCCAGACGGGATACCAGTAGGATTCTATTTCGCGAGTTGCGGGCCAGCGAGAACTAGCTCCTCCATCAAATCCTTCAAAGGACGGCGGGTTCAGCAACAAAGTTTTCATCATAAGTTAGTCCTTTGTCAGCGATCGGCAAACTGGATATTTCTGGATAAGTTTTGAGTTTTGAATTAAGAAATTTTTAACTCAAAACTTAGTACGGGCGGGTTTATCAGATATACCTGTGGGAAACCAGATCTCACAAAAAAACCCGCCCCTACAAACTCAAAACTATTTAGAGCCTGTTACCTGGGAAATCAGCGCCATAACAGCACTGCGGCTGAGTTTTTTCTCGCCATGAGCCATCACGTCGAGAGTAGCATGGGCTAAGGTGAGCGGAATTTGGCAAAAGCCCAAAGCTGGGCCGACAGGAAGCGATCGCGTGTAGGCGTCGGCAAGTTTGAGATTGCGACGCGCATACAACTGCATATCGTTTGCTGTCCAGCCATCTGGATAGAAATCCACCCCACGCAAAAGATCCTCATTGTGGTTACGCAAAATGTTGACAGCTTGTAAACCCCGCCCAAAGCCGATCGCCTGGGTTCGGTTCGTCTGCGTCCCATCGTACCAAGCCCATAAGTCAGACAGTAACAATCCCACAGCACCCGCCACCCCAAAAGTGTAACGATCGAGATCTGCCTCTGTACGAATTGCCCAGTTGTTAATTGCCCAGTAAGCCATGCGATCGGCCATTGCCGCCGTCGCATCCCAAATGCGAGGCGCAATGCTTGCAGGTGCCAGTACAGCCCATTCCCCAATCCGAATCGACACTTCCGGTAGGGGATAGTGGGTATGCAATCCTAGCGAAAAGTCATCTACCTTGAAGCCATCAACCCCTGCCTGTAAAGTCAGGCTAATATTCCGCAACAACTTTGCCTTAGTAGGGTTATCCAAATCTGGATCGTCTTCAATTTCATCGATCGCACGCATACACAGATATGCCGACGCCACCGCTGCTTGCAGTTCCAGTGGCAAAAGACTTATGGGGATATAGAAAGTCCGACTGGTTTGTTTAAGAATCTCCAAGGCATCTCGACGCAAATCCATCTGTTCACTCCTCTGAATCTGTATGGAGTTTAAACTAATGCCGAAAATTTACGCACCCCAAAGGAGTACAGTTACCAAAGAGGCACGTGATGCAATCTGCCTGCGATCCCCCCAAAACCTATTAGGGACTAGAAAAGTCAAAAGTCAAAAGTCAAAAGTCAAAAAAAATTCTTCCCCTTTCCCCTCTTCCCCTCTTCCCCTCTTCCCCTCTTCCCCTCTTCCCTAGCCCCTAGCCCCTAGCCCCTCTTCTAGTGTTCGATCGCTTTGAGATATTCTCGATCGAATTCAGCCAGCAAACTTTCTGCGCCTGAGTAAGGGCTAGGAGTATAAGCGCGGGAAGAAACGCCTGTCTGCATCAATTCGCACACTTGCCAGTCTTGTCGGTTGGTAATATCCCAAAATTCCACTGCGTCCCTTGGATCTGCCAAAAAAACAAAAAAATTGCCCCCATCAGGCAACCCTTAATATTGTAGTTATCAGATAGCCATTATCTCCGCTTCTGCAACTCTTCGATAAAAGCTTGATGTTCTGGTGTTGTTAAACCCATCTGTAATACGGATTGAACCTCAGCCAAATTCCCAGCTAATAAAGCCGTTACAGACAACCATAAACCAGGAAAAACTTCACTTCTAATTAATTATAAGCGCTTACGCACAAGCTTCGCCAAAGCTACCGTTCTCCAATAGACCTCTCCAGAAATTAAAGGTGCGTTACCTGTAACCCTTGTAGAGACGTTGCATGCAACGTCTCTACATTCTTTTTTGGAGACGTCTAATGACATCATAGAAAGCTACTTGGTATCAGATCGACAAATGACTAATGACTCCGAATGGCTAAATTTATTTGTTCCCGGACGACTTTGCCTGTTTGGCGAACATTCCGACTGGGCTGGCTCAATTAGTCGCTTTGCAGCTACACCGGGCTACTGCATTGCTGTTGGTACAAATCAGGGAATTTACGCCCGCGTCCGCAAAGGAGATGGAATTATAATAGCTCGCTCTCATCTTCCTAATGTAGAACCGCTTTGTATTTCTCCAGACTTCGCAGAACTTCTTTCATTAGCACAAACTGGTGGTTTTTGGAGTTATGTTGCGGGTACTTTGCACGAAGTTTTGCAAAGCTACTCAATTCCAGGATTAGAAATAGAGTGCGATCGCATGAATTTGCCACTCAAAAAGGGCTTATCCTCTTCAGCAGCAGTTTGCGTTTTAGTGGCGAGAGCGTGCAATGAGTTATATAAGTTGGGTCTTGACAAACGCGACGAAATGGAATTAGCTTACCGTGGCGAAACCCTTACCCCTTCGCGCTGCGGTCGTATGGATCAAATTTGTGCCTACGGTCAAGTGCCAACTTTTCTCACCTTCGATGGTGAAGATTTGGCAATAGAAAAGATTCCTTTGGGTGGCGAGTTTTACTATTTAATTGTGGATTTGCAGGGAAACAAAGACACCGTTACTATCTTGCGCGATTTGAATAACCAATTTACTAACACAGAAGGTGCGATCGCCACAGGAGTTCGTCGCGCCCTTGGCCCTTTAAACCAACAAATAGTATACCAAGCTCGTGATGCGTTAATTTCTGGAGATGTATGCCGAGTCGGTGAGTTAATGGTGGAAGCGCAGAAGATATTCGATCGCTTCGTCGCACCCGCTTGTCCCTCCCAATTAGGCGCACCCAAGCTGCATCACCTGCTTGAGTACTCTCCCTTACAAGAGTTAATCTGGGGTAGCAAAGGCGTCGGTTCCCAAGGGGACGGAACTGCACAACTGCTCACTCGTGGCCCAGAAGAACGGCTGCTTGCTAAAGCGATCGTCGAAAACGATTTGGGTTTGCCATGCTTGAGTTTAACGCTCAAACCCTCCTAGAGGGGAAAAGCCGGGGAATGAGAGAAATTACCAACTATGACCAATGACAGATTATTAAAGGAGCGCAAGCCCACCGCATGGACGGGGTGGGTAAGCGGAAGCACCTAATGGTGCATTGAATCCAATTTGTGCTACAATTGGAAATGTCAGTACAAGACATTAAAACCTGCCCTCGGACTGAGGGGAAGTTACGCTTGAGGAGCTTGCTGAAAGGCAAGGATAGCAGACCGCCATTTTTGGCAAAAGGATTGCGCCCAAGAACCCTAGTAATAGGGGTATTAAGAGGGAAATCTCTTAAGAATCCCACATCCTTGATTGTGTGGGAGTGTCAAAAAAAATGAAACCAACACGCGCTGTTATACCGTTAGCTGGTCTTGCTTCTCGCCTCTACCCGGCCACAAAAGTTATCCCCAAGGCTTTATTGCCAGTTCCGGGACAAGATGGTTCCCTGCGTCCGGCGGTAGATTGGATTGTGCGGGAAGCTTTAGCTGGAGGTGTAGATGAAGTAGTGTTAATCGTATCTCCCCGCGACGGTGAATTAATTCGCGCTTACTTCGACGAACCGCCAGCGGGTATTCTGGAAGGCGTTTCTGGCAAACGGATTTTTGATGCTTGGAACGAGCTTAAACCGCTTTCGGAACACTTGCGCTATGTCTATCAGTTAGAAGCAAGGGGTTTTGGCGATGCGGTGCTTCAATGTCGCCAAGTTGTGGGTGACGAGCCTTTTGTATTACTTTTGGGCGATCATCTTTACAAGTCTAGCTCCACCGTTCCTTGCGTGCGTCAAGTGCTGGATATTGGAGCCCAATTCGGCAAAGGTGTGTTGGGTGTCACTAGGCGCGACGAAAGCGAGATCGGCCAACTAGGTGTGGTGGGAGTCCGTATAATGCCCGATCGATCTTCTGTTTTTGAGTTGACCGATATGCGCGAGAAACCTTCGCCCAGCGACGCACAAGCGACTCTCCGCATCCCCGGAAGTCACATGAGGGAATACTTCTGCATCTTCGGTATTTATTTGCTTCCCGGTCATTTTATGGAATACCTCCAAACTGTTAGGGAACAGCATCAGGGGGAACTGGATTTATCAGCTTCTCTGCGCCGCTGGATAAGCACAGATGGAGGTCTTGCTTATGAAGTGGAGGGCGATTTTTTGGATATCGGTACGCCCAGAAATTATTGCGATACGATCGCCCAAATGCACCAAGCCCGACCCGATTCGGTAGGATGAGCATAGGTTTACTCTAACTAACGCAAGTTGCTAGTTATATAATTGAGGCTGGTATTAGGTATGTTGTTGCGATGCCGCGCTCTTATCCAAGTTGGTATAAGAGCGCGGCATCGCAACAACGTACCCAGAGTGCAAGTAACTAGCAACTTGAGTTAACTACAGCAGCTATGGTTAAAACACCTTCCCCAGGTTTGACAATTCCCTTCCTGGAAAATGGCGATCGCTTAAACCGTTACGAATTTGAGCTACGCTACAACGCTATGCCAAACCTGAAAAAAGCCGAACTGATCGAAGGAATTGTCTATATGCCCGCTGCACTGCGCTTTAAGAGCCACAGTCAACCCCACAGTTGGGCGATCGTATGGCTAGGAACTTACGAAGCTATGACACCCGGCGTTGCTGTAGGAGATGCTCCAACTGTACGGCTCGATATCGACAATGAACCTCAACCGGATGTTGTTCTGCTCATACTTCCAGAAGCAGGCGGTCAAGCGCAACTGAGTGACGATGATTATGTCGAAGGCGCACCAGAGTTAATCGTTGAAATTGCGGCTAGCAGCGTCGCGATCGACCTTCATGCCAAAAAGCAAGCTTATCGCCGTAATGGTGTAAAGGAATATATTGTTTGGCAAGTCCTCGATCGCAAAATTAGCTGGCTGTATCTAGAAAAGGGTGAATATCTGGATTTACTCGCCGATTCCGATGGGATTGTGCGGAGTCGAGTCTTTCCGGGGTTGTGGTTAGCGGTTGCAGAGTTATTATCTGGGAATATGTCGGGCGTGTTGGCGGTTTTACAAGCGGGGGTAAAATCTCCCGAACACGCCGCATTTGTCCAGAAATTAGCCAGCAACTAATCTTAATTGTGCGATCGCTACTCATAAATTCTAGAGCCAAAACCCAAGTAGGTGAGCGGACGCTATTCCTAAAGGTAAATATTTTACATAACTCTGTCTTTAGTTGGATGCCTTGCAGCAGATTTATTAACTATAAAATACATCTTTAGAACTGACTAGATATATATTTGAATTCTCTCATTTGGCTGATGAAGGAGCGTATATAAATTTGGTTTACTGGAAAAGTGTAAAACTAAGGAGTCTTAAAGGATGCGCCCGTTAAATATAGGTTTATCCCAAGAGCAGCGTCAAGGTGTAATCGATTTGTTGAATTGCGACTTGTCCGATGCCTATCTGCTGTTGATCAAAACCAAGAAGTACCACTGGGATGTAGTGGGGCCGCAATTCCGTTCGCTGCACCAAATGTGGGAAGAACATTACAACGCTTTGACGGAAAACATTGATGCGATGGCGGAGCGGGTTCGCACCTTGGGTGGCTACCCTATCGGTACTGCTGAAGGCTTCCTGAAGTATGCCACTATCAAAGAAGATGCTGGAACTCTCCCCAATGCAGAGGGCATGGTAGAAAACCTAGTGGCAGATCACGAGCAAGTTATCCGCAATATGCGCGATCATATCGATCGATGCTCTGAAAATTTCCACGATCAAGGTACTGCCGATTTCCTGACTGGACTGATGGAGCAGCATGAGCAAATCGCTTGGATGTTGCGTTCGTTTATTGAAGGCGAACAAATTAAACCAGACGGTCAACTTTCGTCAGACCTCAAGGTTCCCGTCAAGATGAAATAATCAACCGATTTTAGATTTATGTCAGTGACAAGGGACGATCCACGAATCATAAAAATCTAAAATCGGCATTCTTTAATCTAGAATTGGTTCGGTCAATTGAGCTTTAACCGCACCATAATCTTGACACTCCCACCCCTAAAGGAGGTGGGATTCTTAAGACATTTCAGTCTTAATATCCCTATTGCTAGGGTTCTTGGGCGCAATCCTTTTGCCATAAGGCGGTCTGCTATCCTTGCCTTTCAGCAAGCTCCTCAAGCGTGACTTCCCCTCAGTCCGAGGGCAGGTTTTAATGTCTTATACTGACATTTTTAATTGTAGCACAAATTGGATTCACTACAATGCACCATTAGGTGCTTCCGCTTACCCACCCCGTCCATCTGGTGGGCTTGCGCTCCTTTAATAATCTGTCATTTTAGGTGCTGTAATTTGCTGATGTTATCGAGTGCCATTTGGTAATCATCAGTTATTCCTTGTTCTTCATAGAGTTGCGCGGCTTTCTGAAAATCCGCAATGATGGCGGGATAATCTTCAAAGGCGCAGCGGCATAAAGCCCGGTTATAGTAGGCATCGGCATAGTATGGATTGATTGCAATCGCTTTGTTATAATCTGCGATCGCTTCCTGGCAATCTGTCATTTCTGCCCAAAGAATACCTCGGTTGTTGTAGGCTTCAGCATAGTAGGGATTGATTTCAATGGCGTGGGAAAAATCTGCTATAGCACCTGTTTGCTCTCCCAGTCGATAGCGGAGAATACCTCGGTTGTAGTAGGCTTGGGTATCGTTGGGATTGATTTCTATGACTTGGTTGTAATCTGCTCTAGCACTTTCACAGTCTCCGAGTAGAGCTAGAACATTGCCGCGATTGTTATACGCCGAGGCATACTTGGGATTGATGCGAATCGCCTCATTGTAATCTGCGATCGCGTCTTGGGCACTCTTGGCGAGATTACTCTGGTTTTGGCCTAAGTAATATAGGACAGCCCCCCTGCTGTTGTAAGCTACGGCATTATTCGGGTCTAGCTGAATTGCTCGGTTGTAATCTGCCAGTGCTATCTCATACTGTTGCAACCTCATGTTGGCAGCACCTCGGTTGTGATAAGCACCCGCATTATTCGGGTCGAGCTGAATTGCCCGGTTGTAATCTGCCAGTGCTGCCTCATAGTTTCCCAATGCTATGTTGGCCGCACCTCGGTTGTGGTAGGCACCTGTATTGTTCGGGTCGAGTTCAATGGCCCGGTGGGAATCCGCCAATGCTGCTTCATAGTCTTCCAGCTGAACGCGGACAATGCACTGGATGCGGTCAGCACTAACACTGCAATCGTCCAGGCGAATTGCTTGAATGTCAATTGTTTTGGGCTGATCTTGTGGTTGATAATCCATGACTTGAGTGAAAATTGGTGTTTGAGCAGCTCTCAATTTTAGAGAACTCAGTGCGTTGCTCCTTCCGAGTATGCTAATTGAGGAGTTATTTCCACAGAGAGTTTTACCTTGGCAATTTTGTCAGTCAAGCTTTTGAGCATGGCTAATCACCCTGAGTACTTGAGATTAGTATGCCCTAAAGGTATCCTGTCTGAACGATTTATGCGATCGCGCGAAAACCCGCTGCGTTGCCCTTGGCCCATTGCAGCGGGTTTTCGCTAGTGTTCTCTTTCACCAATTCCCTGAATTACCAGGCTTTCTGGCGCAACTTAATAAGCGCCAGTACGATCGAGAATCACATAAATTGTTTTGAAAATAATGGCTAGGTCATACCAAGGAGTCCACAGAGTCTGGTAGCGCAGGTCTAGTTCGACCACAGCATCAAAATCCTTGACCGCTGACCGTCCGCTGACCTGCCATTCCCCGGTAAGTCCCGGCTTAACATCTAACCGTCGCCAGTGATGTTCGCTGTATTGGCTGACTTCATCTAAGGTGGGCGGGCGAGTTCCTACCAAGCTCATCTGCCCGATCAGCACATTCCAAAACTGGGGCAGTTCATCCAAGCTGGTTCGCCGCAAAAAACTACCTACGCGAGTCACGCGGGGGTCTTTATGATTCTTGAAGATGGCTCCCTTGGCTTCGTTGGACACCAAAGCTTTTAAGGCATCCGCATTCTGTACCATTGAGCGAAACTTGCGAATGACGATCGTTTGTCCGTGGAGTCCACAGCGCTGTTGGGCGTAGAAAATTGGCCCCCGACTATCTAGCTTGATCGCGATCGCTAGAGGCACAAACAAAACCGCTAGGATGACTAGCCCCACCAAACTGCCCACAATATCGAGCAGACGCTTGAAAATTGAGCGAGTCGAGCGGTGAAGCATCGGTAAGGGTAAAGAAACGGTTTTGATAACCGATTCGGTAACAGGGGCTGAAGTGAGTGCGTTCATATTGATTCTCAACCTTTTTACTTAGTACAAGTGAAGCCGCTAATTAACTTTTGTATGCAGGTGACGAACTAATTATTGTCAAAGTAATTAGTGCGCTTCGACAGTCAAAAGGTGAGTTTTTTGACTGCATTGACAAAACAATTTCTTGCCATTATTTTGTTTAGACTTACCTAGAAAATTCTTGTTCCTTAAAACATTTTTGTTTTATTTAATTATTAACTGATAAGCAGCAAACCTAATTTCTCCTTAAGTTAAATCATGCTCTCCGGTAGATGAAAAATTCGCATTCTTCATCTGCGTTTATCTGCGTTTATCTGTCTTCATCTGCGGTAAAAATTTAACCAACGATGACAACAGACAATTTCAGGATATCGCTTACGTACTACTAAAGTTAAGTTGGCATTGCCGGAGTTGGCCGGATCAGGAAATTCCGCAGTCGGCGTCGGGTATCTGGCGGAAGCAGCCACATACCCAAGAACAAACCTAAGTCAGCTGGACGGGGCGAACCTCGCCGGATGGCTTCCCAGAGAAGCAGCCAAAATGCTTTCCAATCACCGGCGTAAGCTGCTCGCGAACTGACTTCTGCCAATAGGAACGATGAATAAGCTCGGCGTGTTACTAAACTTCGTTGTGCTTGAATCCAGTTGAACGAATACTGCCAATCGTAGGCGTTACTCAAAGTTTGACGTTGTTCCCCTAAATACCAGATGGACAGCGGTTCGGCGACAAATTCAATCCCTACTCCTTCAATAGCGATCGCACGCAGAAGCCAGTCCCAATCATCATGTTTTTGCGAATTGCTTCTGTAGGGAACTTTTTGTAATAACTCTTTTGCTGTCAAAATTGTTGAACCTTGGATCAATCCTTCTCCCTGGAACAAACTATTGCGAACAAACAGATATTCGCTGAGCGGTTCTGAGTGTTTGGGGGCTCTTCTAGGCCAAATTGCCTCTCCGTTGGGCGATCGCACGACCAGATAGCAGGTGGCGATCGGTAAAGTATACTGCGATCGCTTGACTGCTTCCAGTTGCAGTTCTAGCTTTTGGGGCATCCATTCGTCATCATCGTCTAGATGAGCGATCCATTTACTCCTAGCGTGAGAGACAGCCGTATTGCGAGCTTCAGATACACCTTGATTAGTTGGAAGTTCTATCACCCTTAATCGAGGGTCATCTATCTGTGCAAGCACCTCACGAGTCCGCTCATCTGGCCCATCCATCACCACGATGACTTCAATTTGATCGATCGTCTGATTGAGGGCGCTTTGCACTGCTCGTTTAACTAATAGTGGCCTGCGATAGGTGGGGATCGCTACACTTACTAAGGGTTCCAAGGAAATGACCTCCTGATGATTGGTGGGTTTGCATTTGCCGTTAGCATCGCTCGATTGAAAAAAATTTGCTAAAACTGCTTAAACAGTGTTTGTTTTTCCAACTTTCTCCCGCGACATTAGCATATTTTTTCGCTCTAACATATCTAAAATGTTGCTATCTAGAGCAACCTCAAATTTCCTAGCAAAATGGGCATTACTTTCAACCAATGCCGAATAATCATTCGTCGTGAGAATGCCAGGACGACCGTTGCGAGTCTTAGAAAAATCAAAGTAGCGCTTGCAGTCATTACACAGCTTAAACAATCCACTGTTAACCAATACTGTTTGGATAAAAGATTCGTCCGATACATCTACGGCTCTATAGTAATCTACAACATCCTGATTCGCTTTGTAAAAATCATCCAGATATTGAACGCACTTTCTGGAAAGAGTGCAGAAAAAAGAACCCCCATAGCAGATAAACTTTTCATTAAACGGAGTTGAAGTTCTAACTCCCACTGCCACACCATAGGAGAAGTTAAGCCTGAAAAATGGCTGGACATAATTAATTGCTTTTAAAGGCTTCAATAGTTCCTTTTGCCATTCAGGTAAGTTCTTCAAAAATTGCTCATATCTGTAACAATAACGGCTGCGCCCCTTAGCCATACTCCAGTGGCTCTGTTTTGAGAAAACCTCAAAGTACTCCAGGAAGCCATCATAACTCGTTTCGGCAAGTTCTTTTTCAATTTGTGATATTGATTGAATTGGATAATCTTGACCTGTGAGATTTATGAGCCAATCAAAATCAATGTTTCGCTTCAAAAGCCAGTCCACAACATCTAGATAACCTTCAATGATCGAAAAATCTCCTCGTCCTCCTTTGCCAGAAAGCACCCAAACGCCTGAAAAAGTTTCCAGCGCCGATACATCCAAATTGCAACTAGAAAAATCGTGACTGATGATTACTTGAGAATCAGCACTGGTTTTTTTTATAGTGCGAACCAGGCGATAAATTTGCTCTGGATTCTTATGGGTTTGGATCAAGTAACAAACTTTCATGGTTGGTTCTCAGTAAATTGCCTTTTAACTTAGTCGAAACCACTTACAGAAATAATATCAATTCCGGTAGTAGGGGCGGGTTTAGCAGATAACCCCTCTGTCAAATAAACAATTTCTCGGCAAAACCCGCCCCTACCATACAATACCGATCCAAACGGACACGATATCATTTATTAGGTAGACAAAAATTGTCTTCTTTGAACGTATCTATCAGGGAAAATCACTTTTTTCATGAAATATTCAATGGTTTCTTGTTTGATCGACAACAGGAGAATGCCTTGCTCAAAGTGGTTGAACAAATCGCTTTTCTAGCTGCTCCCCTATACGCATTATTCTTTTTAGTGATTGACAAACAGGTAATCTCGTTGGTGTTTGGAGCGAACTGGATACCTTCCTGCGTAGTAATTCCTTGGTTACTTGTTTTTGCATATTTTCGTCTGATCAACACTCCACTGATTTGTATGCTATCTGCAAAAGGCCGACCAGGTGTTAATGCCAAAGTTAACTTAACTATTGCTCCATTAGCTGTAGTTAGTTTTCTGATTGGCGCTTGGAATGGAGGAATTCTTGGGGTTAGTATTGCGGTTACTTTAGTGTTGGGAATAGTGTGGACGGAATACTGGTGGTGGGTAGGTTGTCGCGAACTGGGTTGGCAATTTAGGAAGTTTTTAATTCCCTGCTTAAAACCGCCTGCGATCGCACTCGTAGCAATCTTCATTTGTCTGGGTGTACCTATAATGCTGAAACCATTTTTATTCATTGCTATGTATCTAGTTTTTGTTCGCTTATTGGCTGAAAAACAATTCTTTTTGTATCATTCTCTAGTAGGCAAAGTGGCCAATCGACTGGTGCTGGAAGTACGCAATAGGTAGGTGGGCGTAAATAAAGTAAACTCCCAGAAACTGAACTCCCAGAAACCGGGTTTCTTAAGGGCCTAAATAAAAGGTTAGATATCTATGCTTAATTTTGGTTTTGCGATCGAACATAGATTGGGACACATCACCCATTACCAGAACCTGGCACGTTGGGTGACGGAAGACCCCGACATCCGACCGACCTGGATGCCGATTGAAACCAGCAAAAACGACATTTGGGAGCTAGTGCCGGTGATTCGCAATAATTGGTCGCTCCAAGCAAGTTTGCGAACCCGCGACGCGCTCAAAGCCGCTCTTTCCGTTCAACCTTTGGACGCCATTTTTCTGCATACGCAGACACTAGCTTTGTTCGCCATTCCTTTCATGCGAAAAATACCAACGATCGTTTCCACAGACGCCACACCGCTCAACTATGACATCGTAGGCGCAGGTTACAACCATAAAGTAAGCGGCAATCACCTATTAGAACGCCGCAAATTTCTGTGGAATCGCAGCACATATCACGCTGCTGCTGCTCTTGTGACGTGGTGCCAATGGGCTAAAAATTCCTTGGTTGCTGACTACGGCGTCCCTGCCGAAAAAGTGACAGTAATTCCACCAGGCGTAGACATGGAACAGTGGCATTTCGGGCGAAACAAAGCTGCACGTTTAACTACAGAAAAAGTGCGGTTGTTGTTCGTGGCGGGTGATTTCGCACGCAAAGGTGGCTACACCCTAATTGAGGCATTTCGCAACGGATTAGCCCGCGATTGTACGCTGGACATTGTGACCAAAGACACAAATATTCAGCGGGAACTGGCGGGAATGGAAGGCGTGCTAGTACATTGCGGTTTGGCTGCCAACAGCTCGCCGCTCAAGGAATTGTACGCGAAAGCCGATATTTTTGTGTTTCCGACGCAAGGCGACTGCTTGCCACTTGCGGTCATGGAAGCGATGGCGGCGGGATTGCCGGTGATCGCTACCGATGTGGGTGCGTTGCGCGAGGAAGTGGAAGACGGAGTGAATGGCTTAATTGTGCCACCATCCGATGCGGGTGCAGTCGTTACCGCCGTGCGATCGCTTTGCGCCGATGAAACGAAACGCAGCGCGATGGCAGCTGCCACGCGCCGCATAGCCGAAGAACGCTTTGACGCACGCCGCAACTACGGCGCAATTCTTTCCCTGCTCAAAAAACAAATCGACAACACTACCAGTCCTTTAGTTAAGGTTTCTCAAATAAAATGCCAACCATCTCTGTAATCATTCCCGCCTACAATGCTGAAAAAACGATTTTGGAAACAATTTCGTCAGTTCAGCAACAAACTTTTTCAGACTTTGAACTTATCGTCATTAACGATGGTTCAACAGACCGAACCTTAGAACTGCTAAATACAGTTAAAGATGCTCGTCTCCAGATTTTTGACTATCCCAATGGTGGGCTAGCTGTAGTACGCAATCGCGGCCTTACTCACGCCACTGGAGACTTCATAGCATTTCTCGACGCCGACGACTTATGGACGCCAGACAAATTGGAACTGCAACTAGCAGCTTTACAACAAAATCCAGAAGCTGGAGTCAGCTATAGCTGGGCTTATTACATGGACGAAAAAGGAGAATCTATTCATGCCGACGCGCCCATTTTTTTTGCAGGTAATGTCTATGCTCAATTGCTGGTGAGGGATTTTATTGTGAGTGGATCGAACTGTCTTATCCGCAGACAAGCCGTTGAATCTGTTGGAGAATTCGATACTGAAGTATCCGGTTCCGATGATTGGGATTATTGGATACGGTTGGCACAGAATTGGCCTTTCGCGGTTGTTCCAGAATTGCAAATTTTCTATCGTCAAACTTCAGGATCGATATCATCAAAAGTAGAGGTGATGGAAAAAAATAATCTTAGAGTGATCGAGAAGGGATTTCAAGCCGCCCCACCGGAAATGCAATCCTTAAAAAAACAAAGCCTTGCCAACACATACAGGTTTTCAACTCACCTGTACTTGACGCGGATTGCAACTGCCGACGCCGCTAAGCAGGCTGCTCAGAAGTTATGGACGGCAATTCGTCTGTATCCTCCGATTTTAAGAGATAGCTGGACTCGCAATCTGTTAATAAAGGTACTGCTGCTCCGACTTGTTCCACAAAAAATAAGTAGCTCTTTAATCGAGCTCTTTAGCAAACTTCGCACTACTCGTAACACCAAACTGCAACAATCACAAATTTGATATCATGTCCGGTAGCATCGGTTACCTAAAAAAATCGCGTGATTATTCTTATCTGCGTTTATCTGCGTTCATCTATCTTCATCTGCGGTAAAAATTTAACCAACGATGACAACAGACAATTTGACGATATCACTCATCTACTAACGATGCAACCGGACATTCAGCGCTATCTTAAAGAGCGCTGAAGCGCAACTACATACCTAATATTTAACTTACATTCTGGAATGGTTGAATGTTAAAAGTATCATCTAGGACGCCAGATTCAAATACCAGAGATTTCCAACTAGGTGACCTGTCATTTTCAGAACGGGTAATTTATTGGACTATTGTGCTGACGCCTCTGTGGTGGCTGTTAGGTATACAGACTCTTTTGTACCCAGCTATTGCTGTTTATTTGCTGGTAATTAACTTTGACCTCGACAAGGTTATTAGGCTTTCAATACCAGCGTGTGTATGGGCTTGGTTGGCAATGGCGCTGGTGATGATGTGGACGGCTACTTTTGGCCTCAGTAGCGTAGGATTTGGCTTTCGAGAAACTGCTGGTATAGCAGTCACTTTCTTAAAAAGCTATTTCTTAATATTTGCCTGTTTAATATTACCTTTTTGGGAGCGAATCAGGGTGCGTGTGGTTACCCGTGCTGTTGCTTGGATGACAACAGGCTACTTGGTGACGATCGCAATTGAAATGGTAATGCTTGTTCTGAGGATTGGCCAAGCTGGTTTCCTACCGCCACTAACTCGTCTGTTACCTGGAGATAAGCTCAGTTTACGGGTGACATTTGCGAATATGCTAATAGAAGCAGGCGATTCCCCAATGACCGATCGCATATAATCAATTACCTATAACCATTGGTATTTGTTTCATGAGGAAAGTAGCGGCAATTATAACTAGGCATTGGAAATGGTTACTGGGTTTGAATTTGTTTGTGCTGGGAGCTACGGCAGCAGTAGTTGCCACTTCTCCGAGAGTTTGGACTGCTAACACAAAGTTGATTCTGCCCAATGCAACCAGCCATATAGATGCCAATTTGGGAACTCTTGGTTCGTTCAAAAATGGCGATACGGATTTCTCTTCTACTCAGGTCAATCCTTTGAAGGTGCAAGCGTCTATCCTGACGAGCGATGCTTTGCTGGAGCGGGTGCGAACTGCCGATCCTGAAAAAGATAAGTTTCCCAGGTTGGTTAGCTATGCACAGTTGTTTAACGTCTCTCCTCAAGAACAGTCTACGATCGTTTCCTTGGCTGTCAACGGTTCTAGTCCGGAGTTGGCCCGATCGCGGGCTTTAGCTCTGATCCAAGCGTATCAGCAGCGCCTGAATGAATTGCGTCAAGCCAATAGTGCTGCCAGAGAGCAGTATAGCCAAAAGGAACTAGAGATCAGATCGACTTTAATCGCTCTCCCGGCGCTTCAGGGGCGGCTGCTGGAATTACAGCGGCAATATAATGTCGCCGAGGGAATCTACAAAGGTTTGATTGCCCAAATAAAGCAGTCTAATATTGACGCTTTTGATGCTTATCCAAACGTACAAGTATTAGATGCTCCTACAGTTGACTCCAAGCCCTCCAGTCCCAAGAACTCCTTAGCGGCGCTCAATGCCCAATTGGTGGCTTTAGCCATCAATGGTATGGAAACTCCAGCCAGACCTTATTCCTATCGATCTAATGGTTCTTTAGTGGCATCGTAAGCTATGCGACGCAGAGATTTACTTATGCTGACAAAAAATGAAGCGCAAGCCCATCGCCTTTAGGCATGGGTTAGCGAAAGCGTCTTTAGGCGCAATCAAGTTGTGTTAAAAAATTTAATCTGTGTTATACTGGTAATATCGAAAGTAAGACTTTGTTGGTTGAGAAACCAAAAGTTAAACTCAAGAGATTCAAAAACATTCTTTTTCTAAATAGTACGGGTGGACTGCTCGAAACTTCTTGGTTTTTCCAAGTAAACGCTTGTCAGATAATACATCGCACTTCGACAACGCTCAGTGCAAACGGTGTGTGGGCAAGAACCCTAGCGATAGGGATATTAAGATCGAAATGTCTTAAGAATCCCACATCCTTGATTGTGTGGGAGTGTCAAGGGATCTAGCGCCGCGATCGCAACCCTGTTACAGGTGGCCTATAAACAGGGGAGCGGGGGAGTGGGGGAGAATTCTTATTCAGCAATTCTCAGTTCCCAAGCTTCAATTGCCAGTAAGGTAATTGTGGATTGGGAAACGGAGCAAGCTAAGACTACACCCTTCACGTTTGGCTCCAACGACTACGAAATCACTATCCCGGAAAAAGCCGCAGATCCTGTCTACCAAAGTCATCTGGCTAAACTGGGAATTGGTTTAATTCGGGTTTGCCATGCTGGATTGTCCGATCGCTGGAGTGACCCAGCTACTAAAACTTGGGACAAAACCAAGATTAAAGCAGGCTACGATGCCTCTTATCCCCAACGACCCACCATCATCCAGAATATTTCTGGCTGGCCTCAGTGGATGAAACAAGATGGGGACGGTTTGCTTGACCCTTCTGAGTACGATCGCTATTACTGATCAATAAATCAGCCAATCCGATCGAACTGAGCCTTCAGGGAACGCCAGTTGGTTCTGAGTCTGATACTATACCGGCGTTTTATTTGGACGCCGATGGTGTTAAGAATAGTACCCTGGCAACGGCAGAACTAAAACAGCAAGGGCTGATTTTAAATCCTTACTCTCTCATTTTACTGCGTTTTGGATAATATCATGTCCTTAAGCATCAGTTACCTAAAAAACGCTTCTTCTTATTCTTATCTGCGTTCATCTGCGTACCCTTCGGGAAGGCTTCGCCTACATCTGTCTTCATCTGCGGTAAAAATATAACCAACGATGACAACAGACAACTCGACGATCTCATTCATGTACTAAAGATGCAACCGGACACGATATAAACTGTACAATCTTGTCAACTAACCTAAAGGAATAAAAAGATGTTAGCTACAATTCTTCAAGATATCCGCGTCAAAATCTCCCTCTTTAATAGAGAAAGAAAATTTAATACATTTATGGATTTTGTCAAACCAACTCCTCAAACAACAATTCTGGATGTGGGTTTCACAGCTTTTGAATCTGCCGAATCGTATAACTTTTTAGAAAAAAATTACCCCTATCCGCACAACATCACTGCTTTAGGGCTTGACGATCCAACAGATTTTATGAAGCACTATCCACAAGTGAAAGCAGTGCAATACGATGGGGGAAGATTTCCGTTTGAGGATAAAGCGTTCGATGTTTGTTGGTCAAATGCCGTACTGGAGCACGTTGGCAATAAAGATAAGCAGAAAATGTTTTTAGAAGAAATAAACCGAGTCAGCAAGTTAGCTTTTGTGACGACACCGGATAAACATTTTCCGATTGAAGTTCATACGAATGTGTTTTTGTTACATTCTTTTCTATCCAAAGAAAATTTTGATAAATATCTTCGTTTTGTTGGTAAAGAGTGGGGAACAGGGGATTGGCTGAATCTGTTGTCGGAAAAAGACATAAAGGAACTGTTAGCATCAATGGGGATCGAGCGGTATGAAATCATCAAGAATAAGCTGGGGTTGTTTACGTTAGATTTTGTGATTATTTGGGATGATTTGGAATCAAGATTAACGCCAAATCATGGTGAAAAAGCAGCAGCGCTTTATAGCGTTGGCTCTCCCGTCTGACCGATTGCCGATTTCAAATTTAAAATTGTCAAGTCAAGCAGGAATTTGAAATCGGCAATGCTTCAATTTGAAATTTACCAATATCCAATGCAGAAGCTAAATCATCCATTTCTAAAAGTTCTAGCCGATCGCTATTTTGAGGTCAAGCGCCTGTATTACCAGTGGCGATACCCGAATGTAAAACTTGCCAAGGGGGTGATAATCAAAGATGCCTTCACAGTTAACGGTAGCGTCAGAGTGACGATCGGCCCAGGCACTCGCTTGATTAAAGGTGTGCTGATTTATGGTTCGGGTGAAGTCACAATCGGCAGCAACGTGCTGCTGAACGGGCCGTGGATTGGCTGCGAGCGATCGATTACGATTGAGGATGATTGCCTGATTTCTGATTGTGCCATTGCCGATAGCGATTATCACAATATCGAACCCCACCTGCGTCACAGTCCCCCAGGCCCAAAAGTCTCAGGGCCGATCGTGATTGAGCGCAATGTCTGGATTGGAGCCAGAGCTACAGTGATGAAGGGGGTACGCATTGGACAAGATAGCGTGATAGGCTTGGGAAGCGTGATCCGCAAGTCTGTGCCTGCTGGTGTTGTTGCGATCGGCAACCCTCAGCAAATTGTCAAGCATTTCTACTCAGAACAACAGTCAAAAACAAATAAAGAAGAACCTGAGCAAGTAACAGATGCCGAGAGCAGAATTTCAATTGCCCATTAACTAATTCGCAATTATGGATAATTCCATTGGCAATGGGTAAGTTGTTGCGCTTTAGCGCTCTTTTAGCGCTAAAGCGCAACAACTTACCTGATATAGCAAAACATTGATTACTGTTCGGGGATGCAGGTAAAATACGGCTGTTTCCAAATCTCTGCTCTGCAAAACAAATGGGAAGAACCACAAGTCATTTGATTGGAAATCGCTTTTTTCTAGATGTTTCCAATATTGCTAAACGTAATAATTGGATCGGAATTGCCCTTGGTTCATTGGGATTTTGGTTATTTCCCACAGTCTTAACCGCAGATGAAGTTGGTATGACGAACAAGGACAAAGATTGCTGACACCGGAAGAACGCGCTGTGGAAGCGGAACAACGGCGTTTGGAAGCTGAACGACGCGCTCAAAGGTTGGCGGCACAATTGCGATCGCTTGGAATAGAACCGGATTTGTAATATTGGCGATCGCCTAACGCTTGCGAACAGCTTCCTGTAGTGTAGCGATCGCACTGTCTTCCGATCACCTAACAAATTGGTGAAAACACTGTTTAATTATTCATCCAAAGGGAGTAGACTTAAACCAATGGTTAAAGTCCTCACCTCTGCCAATTATGACTCAGCCGAATCTTCTGGAACTTGCCAAGCAGGGCGATGTGAATGCGATCGCAACCCTGATGAACCGCAAGCTACAACCCAAAGGCATCATTGCAAAAGCTGGGATGAAGAATGATTGCCTACAGATCGTGCTGTCAGCGGCTGAGGTGCCAGCGCTAGTGCAGCAATGATCTATGCACTGGGATATGGAGCTTGTCGTTTCTACGAAGCCAAGAACGAGCCATTGACTATGGAAGCCATACTTGAAGCTTCTCTGGTAGAAAGTGAAAACTATTTAGAAGGTGCGATCGTTCAAGAAGCAGTCATGGATCAAATTTTGGTTCATGTTATTTTAGCTGGCAATCCGGAGAAAACTTGGTCAGAGATTTTGCCAGAACTACAAACGTTGAATCTCAGCCCTGCTTCAATGGATGCGATCGCTGCCAACATCAACTCGCCACCAGCTTTAGAAACCTTGCTGGAGCAAATCAATAGCGACTTTGCTGTACCGCTTCTGGCTCAATGCGAAAAACTTGCACAGCTAGATGGAGTTATTACTCTTGAAGAAGCGAAGGTAATTGAGACTATTACCAAAAACTTTGGTATCGAAATTAATTCGCTCGTTAAATAAAAGTGGGAAATATAGATTAATTATGGCACAATCTAATTTTTGGGAATCAATCACAGAAACAGCCGCCAATGCCGGAAAAGCTATTGGCAATGCGGCATCACAAGCTACTAAAGCCGCAGCAGAAACAGCCGCCAATGCTGGTACATCTGTTAGCACCGCTGCATTTCAGGCAACTCTAGCAGCCACAGATATGCTAAAAAAAGGTGAAAACTCAAACCCACAGCAACCCTTAGATTTGGCACAAGTACCGGAGAGCGATCGCATTTATTTCTACGGTGCTTTATTTGCCATTGCAACAGCCGATGGTTCCCTCGATAAAGAGGAAATGGATCTAATTTTTGGCATCATGGATTTAGAAGGAATGTCTGAATCTGCCAAACGCAAAGTACAATCTTATATGATCGAACCACCGCCTTTAGAGGAATGCTTAGAAGCGCTATCAACAGCAGATGAAAAATTGCGCTTTGGCTTAATGGTTAATTTGATAGATACAGCTTTGGCAAATGGTGAAATCGATCCTAATGAAAAAAAAGCGATTAAGTTAGCGCAAGTGGAATTAGGTGTAACAACTCAACAGGTAGAAGCGATTAAAAAATTTGTCATAGAAATGCGGAGAATTCGCGATCGCGGTTTAGATGATAACCAAGCTGCCGATGCTGCTAAAACTGCTGCTGCTGGACTTTCTACGGTTGGTGTTCCCATTGCAGCCGTTTATTTTTCTGGTTCCGTGATAGGATTGAGTGCAGCCGGAATTACATCAGGATTAGCAGCACTTGGATTAGGTTTTGGGATGGTTCCCGGTATTGGCGTTGCCGTTCTTTTAGGTGCAGGTATTTTTTGGGGAGTATCCCAACTTTTAGATACCGGAGATACACGCGCCAAAGATGAAGAAATGCGGAAAAGAGAACGGAAAGCACAACTGGTAATTCAAAATCTGCAAGGCGCACTCAATCAGTTAATAGAAAGAATTGATAATTTGCAAAAAGCTGCTGCTGATGCCGAAACTAATCGAGAAGCTATTCGCATTTTAACTGAAAAAATGCGATATCTCCAACAGTTACTTGCAAAACGGAAACAAGCACAAGTTTGACTAATGGGTACGTTGTTGCGCTTTAGCGCTAAAGCGCAACAACATACTCAGAGGAGTTTAAAATGATTTCCGATCGCTTTGTTGCCGAACTAAGATCTGTACTGCAAACACAGCATCATATCCTGCGCCAGCTTGATGTTACAGTCACAGATATAGAAGTAAAACTAGCAGATGTTTCCCAACAATCTCAAGATATTCAAGAACTTGAGAAAATGATGGCAGAATTAGAAGCATCTGTCAATTTTCTTGATGCAGATGACTTCAGCGATTTTGATGCAGATGAGATTTTACAATTGTACGATCGCCGTCGTGCTGCTGTCAATCGAGAGTTAGTAAAAATTGGTTTCCAAGATTGGGATAGCTTTGTCAGACAATGCCAAATTTACGCACTTCACCAACAACTCGATCCGCTTGCACCTTACGAAGCTTTTTTAACAGATGCAGACTTGAATAAGCTGCAAAATGAATCTTATGATGCACAGTACGCCTGGGATAAATGGGATTATATTTTTGTTGGCGCTAGTGGCGTTTTAGCAGCATTAACTGATTTCATGTTAGTTAGAATTCCCGCCACGATGACTAGCGGCGAATATAGCGGACAAATCGGCAGTCCTCTCACCGCATGGCTAAAACAATACAATATTAAAAAAGCCGATGATTGGTTTGCACAATGGGCGAGATATCTGGAAGAAGTCTGCAAAGTTCCATACGATAATCAGAAACTTATTGGGGGAATGTATCCCAAATCTCATCGCTTTCAATCATTAGGACACGATCCCGTTTTGGGATTTATTTTTGGTGTCCTTGACATTATCCGAGGAAGCGTTACTGGTTTTTCCTACGAAACGCTTACTGGGATGCACAATTTAGAGATTAAATTTGTGCCAAATAGCCAACCTGTCGGACTAATTGAAGCTATTTTAAAACATATCGGCCATTTAATTTCTGATGTAGCAACGCCGATGGGATTACCAGCGCCATTTATGACTTTACTGCAAGGAATAAATGCTGGTAGCTTTGGTGAAAATAATCGAACTTTGGCAGAATTATCGCGTTGGATGTATTTGAATGGCTACGATTTTCGGCATTTTCTAGTATCGGGAATTACACCAGCGGTAATAGAAATCGTGCTGAGAGCTTATATAATGTTAAGGCACTATTCCGAACATGGGGAAACTAAATTTACTTTAAACGACCATCCCAAATATCGGTCAATGTTGCTGGTAGCGCATAGTATTGCTGCTTTGGGAAATGCAGGTAAAATTGCACTCATGCAAGGTAATCCGTTAGCTTTCAATTTAGCAGAATGGATGGCTTTGATTCGGTATCTTTTACCCAGCGTTAAGTATTGGGTGTTTGACGAACATCGCCTGCGGCTAGAACACATGGAGCGAATTAACGAAGCTGGCTGGGATGAACTATTGCAAAATAGTGAAAAAATTGTGGAAATTGTGGCTAAAACTGAATGTCCTTCAATCACTCTTGGACGCTTGCCAATTTTGTGTTAGAGTTAGACTAGAGAGAAATGCGATCGCACTCCCACCACCATCTCAAAAACCCATCATCTAAGTAACTGTGGATTACCCGTAATAATCGTCAAATCTTCACCCTGAAAATCAGCATCGTGCGTCACCAACTTCAGCCCTTTTGTCCGGCACAATTGGGCTAATATCTGGTCATTAAAATCCTTCTCACCAGTCGCGTAATCGCTCATTATTGGGAGCAAATCCACTGATTCAAAACCAGTTTCTATTCGCTCAGCCTTTTCCAAAATCCTTCGAGAGTATTTGGCAATATCTTCTGCTATCGGCTTGAAATCAGCACTATTGCGGAAAGTTTTAAATTCGGCTGGCTTTGTAGCTGATGGCAAGTTGTTGTAAACGAATCGAGAGTAGGCATTAATAAATTCAGAAAGCACAAGTACGTCGATAAACACCCGAATATTCGCACTGCGAATCCTCCTAAACGCCAAGGTATATGTGCTTCTGAGGCGCGGATATAACTGACGCTGCGGCCCATAAATGTACAGCCAGATATTGGCATCAAACAACAGAGCATCAGTCTCGCTAAATGTATATGATTCGATGCGGTAGACTTGCTTACTCATCCTCATCACCCAAAAACTCTTGTGCAGCTTCCCTGAACCGCTGGGGGTCTTTTAAATACTCTTTTTTCCAGTAAACTGCATTTTTAATATCGTCCGCAGCATTAGCATCAATATCGATCGCACTCAGTCCTGCTTCGATCTGCTCTTCAGTAAAATGTTCGTACAACTGACCAATAGCAGTGTCCATGAAAGCTGGGACAGTTTCGGTAACGTTTCCAAAAGAAAGAATCACATTTTTACCTTCTTTAAAAGCGGCTGCAATCTGCTCGTAAACTTTCTGTCCGTCCTCTGAAGCTATACAGAGGTTATCGGAGATAACTTCCGTTACCACAATTTTGACGGTATTCTCCGTTTGGGGATGGGAGTAAATTAAGGAATTCATATTAAACTAGGGTGAGTAGATTTTCAAGATAATTTTAGCTTAAAATTAGCGATCGCACTCACTGGGGCTTACACAATAAGGAGAGTTTTTATATTTTAGACCGCGTAGGCGGTCTTTGTTTGTGTAGCCGCGACTTTACAGCGCTTTGCAACTGAGTGAAGTACAGATTGTAGGGGCGAACGCGAGTGCTTAGCCTGCGCTATCGCGCATAGCGTGCCGTAGGCATTAGCATTGCGGAATAAACGTTTCTGTCTTAAGTTAAACCACATTCCGCAATGCAACGCCTGAGTACCTCATTCGCCTGCAAGCCGCTTTATATCATGTCCGGTTGAATACTTGTAATAAATTTTATTGCCGTAGGTTGGGTTGAACAGAGTGAAACCCAACTTTAGCTTTAAGTTCGGGTTGGGTTTCGTTCCTCAACCCAACCTACAGATATCATAAGTGATTAACCGGACATGATATTAAGCAGCAACCAAACCGTTATGCCTCAGCAAAGCTACCACACTCGGTTCCCTTCCTCGGAAAGCTTTAAACACTTCCATCGGGTGCAAACTACCACCAGAAGCTAACACCGTATCCCGGAATCGCAAACCAGTATTAGTTAAAGCTTTCTCATCTTCCAAACCTGCTTCTTCAAAAGCAGCAAAAGCATCTGCACTCAGTACTTCCGCCCACTTGTAACTGTAATAACCAGCTGCATAACCGCCAGCAAAGATATGCCCAAACGCACATAAGAAAGCGTCTTCTGGCAAAGGTGGCAAAATAGTAGTGGTTTTGGCAAGGCGGTTACGCACATCAGCGGGAGTTTCATCGCCACCAGGTTGATAGCGATGGTGCAATTCTATGTCAAGGCTGCTAAAGTGAATTTGCCGCAAAGTTGCACTGCCACTCATGTAATTGCGTGCAGCCAATAGCTTTTGATAATACTCTTCTGGCAGGGTTTCACCAGTTTCGTAATGCTTCGCCATGCCGAACAGTGTTTCCTGGTGATAGCACCAGTTTTCCATAAACTGGCTGGGCAATTCGACCGCATCCCACTCTATATTATTGATGCCTGATGCTCCGGGATAATCCACTTTGGTCAGCATATGTTGCAAGCCGTGACCGAATTCGTGGAACAATGTTTCCACTTCGCCAAAAGTCATTAGGCTAGGCTTATCATCGATCGGAGGAGTTTGGTTGCACACCAAATATGCTACTGGTAAGCGAGTAGTGGATGTGCCATCTTCGATGATTTTGGCGCGGACTATGCACTCATCCATCCAAGCACCGCCGCGTTTTTCGGCTGGACGACTGAAAGGATCTAAATAGAAGTATGCAATTGGTGTACCAGTTTCATCAGCAATTTGAAAATAACGCACATCTTCATGCCACACTGGCGCAGTACCATCGGCTGCGGTGATAGTGACGCCAAACAACCTTTTTGCTAATGAGAACAACCCATCTAAAACTTGGGGTAAGGGAAAATAAGGGCGCAATTCTTCTGCATTGAAGGCAAATTTTTCTTCCCGTTGGCGTTCTGACCAAAAGCTAACATCCCAGTGCTTCAAATCGCTACTTTCTTCAACACCTTTAGCAGCAGCAAAGGCTTTCAATTCTTCCAAATCTTTTGCAGCAGCATCGTAACTAACACGGCGCAGTTCTTCTAGCAAAGCTTCTACTGCTTCAACAGAAGGAGCCATTTTGCGGGCTAAGCTTAATTCAGCATAACTGTTAAAGCCGAGTAGTGCTGCTTTTTCTTTACGCAATTGTAAGATGCGATCGATCGACGGTTTGTTATCCAATTCCCCACTAGAAGCGCGGCTGATGAAAGCTTTATACAGCTTTTCGCGCAAATCGCGACGGGTGCTGTGCTGCATGAAAGGGCCATAACTGGGGAAATCTAAGGTGATCCGCCAAGGGCCATTCTCAGGGGTGGCGTTCTCTTCACCGGCTGCACGCGCCGATTGTGCTGCTAAACTCAGTAAGCTTGGGGGTAATCCTTCAACTTCCTCAAAGCTTGTCAGGGTAAGGCTAAAGGCTTTGGTGGCGTCGAGTACGTGGTTGGAAAATTTGGTGGAAAGTTCTGCTAGTTCCAGTTGAATGGCATTGAAACGCTCTTTCTGTTCGCCTGACAAACCTACGCCAGAAAGTTCTGCGTCTTTGATGGCAGTTTCCACAATGCGCTGTTGTGCTGGTTCTAGAGTATCCCAGCGATCGCTCCCACGCAATGCCTTAAAAGCGTCGTAGATAGGTTTGCTTTGGCTGAGCTTGTTGTAAAACTGCACCAGTTTTGGCTGCACAGTTTCGTGGGCAAGGCGCAGTTCGGGGCTATTCTTGACGCCCATCAAATGGCTCACCGCGCCCCAACTCCAGTTTAGGGGATCTTTCAGGCGATCTAGTGGCTCTACCAAACCGCTCCAAGTCGGCTCTAACTGAGCTGACAAGCTGTCCAGATCGGCGTCTAGTTTAGCCAGCAGCTGTTCAAAAGCAGGCACCACATACTCTGGCTTAATGGCTTCAAACGGGGGCAATCCTTTGCCAATTAGCAAGGGATTTTCAGTAATAGTAGCGTTTTCACTCATGTGTAGTTTTTCGGCGCGGTACTTCAGGATTCGTTCGAGATAAAAATAGTAGCTATTACTTATTATGGTCAATTGCGAGGACGCTGTGGAAATTCCATAGCCAGCCAAAAGCGATCTGGCGATCGCCTCTCTGGTTTCACGCGATCGCACTCTTCGATCTGAGCGATATTTTTTTAGACCCCAAGGCGCTGCATTATAATATAATTTTATTTTTCTGCAAGCTCGGCGGTCTTCTGATTTAGCTGACGAATGGGAATCTTAATAACGAACTCTGTGCCTTGTCCTATTTCGGAATTACACTCCAATTTACCGCCGTGTCTTTCGACTATAATCTGATAACTAATTGACAAACCCAAACCTGTACCTTTACCCACTTGTTTTGTTGTAAAAAATGGATCGAATATCTTTTGTTTTACTTCTGACTTCATTCCTGTCCCGTTGTCAGCAATCTTAATGACCGCGTAATCCCTATCTATTACTTCGGTGCGAATGCTAATCTTACTAACATTGTTTTGCATCTCTTGGGATGAACACTTTTTGTGGTAATCATCCATAGCATCGATCGCATTGCTGAGAATATTCATGAATACTTGGTTCATCGGGCCTGGATAACACTCCACTTTAGGCAGATCGCCGTATTTTTTGACAACTTCAATATTAGGCTGTCCCGGCTTAAATTTGAGGCGATTTTGCAAAATCAGCAGAGTGCTATCAATGCCTTCGTGGATATTAACAGGTTTCATCTCCGCTTCGTCAAGGCGCGAGAAATTCCGCAGCGATAAGACAATCTGACAAATCCGCTCAACACCAACTTTCATTGAAGACAGTATTTTCGGTAAATCCTCAACCAGAAAATCGAGTTCAATGGCGTCCATTTTCTCTTGAATCTGCGCGACTGGGTTAGGATAGTGTTGGTCGAAGAGTTTTAGCAACTCTAACAAGTCTTGAGTGTATTGATTGACGTAATTCAGGTTACCGTTGATAAAATTTACGGGGTTATTAATTTCGTGAGCGATGCCAGCAACCAGTAATCCCAAACTGGACATTTTTTCACTATGGACGAGTTGAGTATGGGTGCGCTGCAACTCATTTAAAGTTTGTTCTAATTTTGATGCTTGTTCTCTAAATCGAGTTTCCGATCGCCGCAATGCTTCCTCCGCCTGCTTGCGATCGGTAATGTTCTGAGTCATTACCATGCCAGCAAAAATTTCGTCGCGATCGTTTCTCAGCGGCAAAACGTGAGTATCGTAGATATAGTCGCCCCAAGGCAATTCGCAGACAGTTGTTGTTCCAGCTAATGCTCCCCGATACATTGGCTCTATTATTTCACAGAACTCAGGCGATAAACTCTCCCAAATTCTCTTCCCTTCCAATAACTCTTTAGAAATTCCTACGGCTCCTAAATCTGTACCTTCAACAAGGGTGTAGCGTAAGTCTCGATCGAACAAAAACACCGCGCCATTGGGTAAATTACGAGCAAGAGTGCGATATAATTCTTCGCTGTTTCGCAGTGCTTCTTCCACCTGTTTGCGTTCGGTGATGTCGGTTTGCACTCCGATGTAATGAGTCAATTTGCCAGTGCTTGAGCGCACCGGAGAAATTGCCAAATCGTTCCAAAAAACGCTGCCATCTTTACGGTAATTCTTAATCACAACCCGACATTCGCTTTCAGTACATAAAGCTTGACGAATTTTCTCCACAGCACCTTCTTCCGTATCGTCACCCTGCAAAAATCGACAGTTACGCCCAAGCACTTCATTCCGCGAATAGCCTGTCATCGTTTCAAAGGCAGGATTGCAGTGAACGATCGGATTGTCCGGTTTGGTTGCATCAATAATCAGGATGCCGGAACCAGCCGCTTCCATAGCTCGACTGTACAGCCTCAGCATCTCTTCTGTCTTTCTGCGATCGGTAATATCGCGCAAGGAAACCAGATAGGCTACTTCCCCTTCCCATTCTGTTTCCACCACCCGCATTTCTGCCACAAGTTTTTCTTGGTCTTTGCGAATAACTTCTACTTGTGTTTGGACTACACAAATTCCCTGTGTAGCTGTTTCTCCAACTCCCGGAATAATTTCAGTGTCCATCTCGCAAACTATCCCTTCAACCACAAGGCATCCGAAAAATTCTTTACCTAAAATTTCCTCCTCATCGCCGTTAAAAAGAGATTGAGCGCATGGGTTTACAAAACAGACAATGCCTTTTTGGTTGACTATCACTATGCCATCCGCACTCTTAGCGATCGCATTATGAAAGCGGGCTTCGCTGGCTTGCAACTCTCGCTCTAGCTTCTCTAGTTTTATTTGCATATCGTGCAGACTCCTCTCCTTAGAGCAAGAATAATCTATCTGTCCCGAAGTAGAACCCTCTCTATCTTTATAAGTCCTATATACTCGCAAGTAACTTTCTATGGATTTTTTAGATAGATAACCTTGCGATTGTTGACTTTTTGTTTTAGGTGCCATTTTTTTTGCTTGCTTGAGTCTTATGGTATCATTTTTTTTATTATCGGATATAAATATGCTTTATTAGCCTTAATAAAGAATGTCTTAACGATTTATACTAAAAAATAGTGTATATTTATGTTAAAAATGTAATAAATAAACATTCTAGGCGATTTAGATAAATTTGGCTCAAAAAAGTTGCATCTCCCAAAACCAAGCGCTATTAGGATCTTAACTAAGAAATGTGAAAAACTGGTGAAATTAAGCTACGCAAGGCGAGCCAGCAAACCTAGAGGCTGGCTTAGGCTTAAGCGCGGGGCAAGAAAACCGTCTGGTGCAGCCAAAAAAACCCGGTTTCTAACTCCACTGGCAACTTCTCAAACACCCTTTATGCTTCCTTAAAAAACAATATTTAAATTTTACGCAAGAAGTATTATATTATACCTACATCTGGTACACCTTTTGATATACCAGATGAGGAGCAGTTACTCTCAGAGCTTTCGACTAGCTCAGTTATCTCGATTACACACGAAACTGTTCTACTGCTGCTCTAAAATGGATCGGCAAAACAGTATCGACATTTTCATGGGGGCGAGCAATAACATGGTAAGAGAGCAATAGCTTCTCTTCGGTATTGACTCGCCCTACGGACTCTACCCCAGCAGCAACAGAGGCTTGCACCTCAGAGACATCCCCTCGCACGATGACTGTGTAGCGAGCGCTACTAACCTTTTCTACATAGACCAGTGTCACGTTGGCCGCTTTAACCATCGCGTCTGCCACCGCTAGAGCGGGAGGAAGACCCTTCACTTCAACCATACCGACCGCTACGCCCATCCTTAATCTCCTGCAAGAATCCATTCGTGACACTAATTCTAGAATCTTACCCTTTTTTACAACAGAACCCGCCCAGCTTCCTTCCTGGGCGGTGTTTGTAAAGTATTGCTATTTTATGTAACATCAGTCACGATCCAATTTTGTACCTAAAGTAAGAGCGATCTGTTTCGGTAGTTAACCTATTTTTGACTTAGTGTTTACCGGAGGGAACGCATCATGGCGCTAGAGGACATTTTTAAAGGATTTAAAGATAGTGGAGTATACCTATTCAGAAAGAAACTTTAGCAGAACTCGTCACGCGGAGAACAGACTCTTGGTGAAAATCCTGCTTATACTTAGCGATAATCTCTTCAATTAACTGATTTTTAACTTCGCTGTTTTGGTACAGCAAAATAACTAACTTAGTTTTCTCTTTATTCAATTGGCCTTTTTTATTGAGATACTGTCCGTAGGCATCCAGCACAGTTAGTCCTTCCGGAAAGTGAGGTGTGATTACCCGCTGCAAAAACATCTGCCATTCAGCCTCGGAAATCTTTGCTCCTCCTGGTTTTGATAAGCCAAAATACAACTCATCGCGAGTAAGGATATTGCCGCCAGAGTCGGCTGTTGGCGTTTTGGGAGATTGAGGGCGAACATTTGGATGAGCGCTGGCAGGAATTAGCAAAAGTAGACCCACCAGCAAAAGACCGTTGAGACTTTTTGGCATTTGGGAATTGGTAAAGGCGCAAAACACCCCCCTCTCCACAGGCAAAGAGGGGGGTTGGGAGGTTAAACAATGAGGAATATCATTTTGATTAGTCTGGTTGTTTCAGTTCTTTGGTGTATGATTTTTTGACCTGACGGGACTCCAACCAGATGGGCACGAAAATCCAGGCAATTGCTAGCAGTAAAGCTACAACGGCAAATTCAGCGACCCAAGCGACTAATTTCTCTAGGGGAACGACTTGCCCAGCAAAAAATGATAAGGTTACCATCACCAATGCCCATGCGGTTGCCCCAGCAAAGTTATAAACCATAAACTTGAGGAAAGGCATTTCTGCAATTCCGGCCAATGGGCTGGCGAAAATCCGCAGCAGGGCAATGAATCGAGCGATAAAGACGGTTTTTCCGGAATTTTCGCTGAATTGCTGCTTAAGTTCTAAGAGTTTCTCTTCGCGCATCCGGAAGATTTTTCCTACACTCAATAGCAAAGGCCAGCCGCCATATCGGCCAATCCAATAGCCGCAGTTACCGCCGAGAAATGCACCTGCGATCGCACTACCCAATACAATCCAGTAGTTTAGCTTACCGCTCCCTGCCAAAAACCCCCCTGCTAGAGTAATCGTTTCCCCCGGCAAGGGAATTCCCAGATTTTCTAGCAAAATTCCCAGGAATACCGCCCAGTAGCCGTATTGATGGGCAATTTCCTGGATATTCTCTACGGATATAACTTCCAAAGACATTTACACCAGCCTTTACAAAGTTTAATACTTATTCTAATCTTGACGTAATTATGGTAATGTTGTCAACGAACTTAGTTAGTAGTCAGTAGTCAGTAGTCAGTAGTCAGTAGTCAGTAGTCAGTAGTCAGTAGTCAGTAGTCAGTAGTCAGTAGTCAGTAGTCAGTAGTCCCAGAAGGTACGATCGCGAGGTCGAACAGGGGCCGATCGGTCAAGCAGTGCCAATGGCAGGCGAACAGATCGGGTGATTGGACGCCCTGACTTGCTAGAGCAGGTGCGGCTGGAAAAGGCCAAAGTCGGTCAAAGCAAATATCTTCGCCTTGAAAACCAAATTGCACCAAGTAGGTTGCTGGTGGTGCTGCGAGTAATTGCAGTAGTCGGTGAGCTAGTTTGTAGATTCTCTGTCGCTTAGCATCACACAGATGTATCGGTTGAGAGTAACTCAAGCAAAGGGTAGAATCACGATCGCCCAAAGACCCATCAGTTGTTTGCTCGCGCAGACCGATCGCTTCACCATAGAGAGGCCCTTTCCCCGTCAGCACCACTGGTAGCCAAAAGCAACCATCTCCGATTGCGTATCCCAATTGCCGATCGACCAGATGTCGCAAACCCACCACATCGCGACAAGCTTGATAGATTTCCTGATGGGGAAATGAAAAAGTAGTTGGAAGATTTAGCGTCAAAGGACACAGGATAATTTCAGTTTCATCCCGGCTTTCCACCAAATTGCCACCGTAGAGATAGCTTGAGTATAAATTATCCAGATCGCCAGAGCTAACTACTCGCGCTACAGCACTTCTGACCGGATAAGTTGCCATAGCTTCTTTCAGAGCCTCCACCATAGCAGAGGTAGTAGGAGATGAAACAACCGCTTTGTCGATCGCATTCACCTCCGCCTCAACTACGAGCCAGACTTCAAGCATTCCCGAAGCTAGGCAGACTGGCCCGACCGGAACCCAGCCGTGGGAAGCTAGGCAGATCGAGTTTGCCATCAGTGTTGCGGTTTTTCACAGCCAGACGATAGCTTACAGTTTGCAGTTCTGCGTGCAGTTGTCGGTTTTCCCGTTGTAGCTGAGCCAGTTTCTCTTTGACTGGAACTAGGCGTTCGGCAAACTTCTGGCGATAAATTTGAGGTAGTTCCTGTATTACCTGTTCCAACATCCGGCTGCGGTCTGTCAATTCTTGGACAGTTTGGCGCAGGTGATAAATTTCTCCATCGCGATCGGAAATCTGCTCTTGGTAAAAGGTCACCTGCTGCTCGACGCCTTGCAGTTGTTCCCGCAAGGCTAGCATTTGAGACTGATTGCGATCGGAAACTTCCGGAGTGGGAAGGAAAGTTGTATTTCCTTTTACCAGGCGGAACAGTTCTTGGGATAACTGTTGAACCAGTTGGTCTCGCAGCTGCAACTCTTCGTGCAGGTGAGATACCTCTGATTGTAGGGCTTGTTGGGTATAGGTGTCAGTTTGGCTCACAAGGGCTCACAACTCCTCTGCGACGATCTTGCCGGTGGTGGTGGCAACACAGGCCAATTGTGTTGCCAAATATGGCTAATTCTACCATGCCCAGCGGGAAGTAGGCATTTTAGATTTTAGATTTTAGATTTCAGATTTTATTTGAAACCTGAAATCTTCCCCGCTTCCCTTTTGACTTTTGACTTTTGACTTTTGACTTTCCTAGCCCCTAGCCCCTTCCTATTAGGCTTCTGCTTCTACAGGCTCTGGTGTTACTGAGGGTTCTTCCTGCTTGAGAGTCAGGTAGCGAATCACCTCATCGCTCAGACGCATAGACCGTTCCAAGGGAGCTACAAAGATGCCATTACCCTTGTAGTTCATCTGGATGTAGACGCCATCCCGCTGTCTTTTGATTTCGTAAGCCAGACGGTGCTTGCCACGATTCTGGATTTCAATTTCTTGGGCTCCTTGCTCGCGCAGCAGATTTTGATATTTCTCGATCGCCTGATTAACCTGTTCTTCTCCCAAATCGGGACGCAAGATATACATTGTTTCGTAGATATTCATCTCAATCTTCTCCTTATGGACAATAAGGCTACTTTCAGCTCGTTTCGGCATGGGGCATCGGCAAGAATGCAGTCAATGACCGATGACCTGTTGACCAATTTGGTAAACAGTCATGCAAATGAGGCTAAAGTAGCAAGGATTTTCTATTGTATCAGTAATGGGTATTTTATAGATGAATGGCACGCTTGTTAAGCAAAACTTGCTGCCCAGATCCCCGACTTCTTGAAGAAGTCGGTGAGCTAGATCCAGCTTCTAGCGTCAGCGTGGCGCTGGTGTATCGTTCCTAACGTTGGCATTTTCAGAAAGCTCTGAACCTGTAGAGGCTCTAGCTTGGGGTTCGCCGGAAGCAAGCACTAAAGGTTCCCTGTCAAAGGGGTTGTGAAAGAAAGATCCTGTCTGAGGTGGTAGAGTCGGCTCAAACACAATTTCCGCAACGCTTTTCACCACACCTGTCATCGGAATGGCCAGAATGACCCCCAACAGTCCTCCCACTTTGGCACCTAACAGCAGAGAAACGAATATAATTACAGGCGACAAACCAGTTAGATTGCCCATGAGTCGGGGAGCTAACAAATTATCTTTGACTTGCTGAATTGCGATCGCCACCGCCAACACTTGCAGCGCCTGCCACCAGTTAATAAAAGCTACCACAATTACTACCGCCCCAATCCCTAAACTCGCCCCCACAAAAGGAATCACTTCCATAACGCCGATAAACACGGCAAATACTAGAAAAAAGGAAACCCGCAGCAACCAAAATGCCAGACTCAGAGTCACCGCCATAAACAAACCCAACAGCAATTGACCGGAAACAAACCGCTGGAGATTGCGTTGTAGGGATTCCGTCAACCCTGCTTGGATTGGTGCCGAGAAAATACTGGTTAGACTTCGCCAAACTCTCTCGCCATCAATGAGCATATAAAACGAGATCACGACAATTAGAATTAAGTCCAGAAACCAGTTAAACGTACCTAATACCAAGCCAAAGCCTTTGGCTGCGATCGCTTCTGCTTGAGTTTGTACTCGCGCCAACTGTTGCGAAGCTAAAGTCCGCACATCAAACGGCAAATTATGGTCGAAACTCCAGATTTGAAAGTTGTCTAATTGCTGCTGAGCCGACTGCACCAGAGACGGTAAATTCGTCAGCAATTGCCGCGCTTGGTTAAACACTGGCGGCACCAGGGTCAGGGCAATAAATACCACCGCTATGGCTGCTACTAAATATACCAGACCTGCTGCCAAAGTACGGGGCAAAAAGGGTTTCAGCACTTTGACAGGATAGTTGAGTAGAAATGCAATCAACCCCGCTGTCAGCAAAATACTGATCTGCTCGCCTATGTAGGCGATCGCGCACCAAGTAGCCCAACCTGCGCTTAGGATCAGCAGCCAAGTGATCAAGAACTGTTGGAAAGGTGTAAATATAGTTACAGGTTTCATAGACAAATATCACACTTGCCTGGTACAACCGTTTTGTAAGGTGTGACCCTTACCGATGCTAAATGCCTTTTGATTGGTAGGGACATTAATTCAGTGGTCGGAAAGTTTTTCTGTTTCATTGCGCGATCGCAAGTCTTGGTAAAATCAGAAGTTATGCGAAGAAAGCGTATGGGGCAATCATATGGCAGTTTATCAAATCAGGCTGGTGAATCCGGCTATAGGGCTAGACCGCACGATCGCAGTTCCAGACTCGGAGTATATTCTAGATATAGCTGAGGCTACTGGTATTAGATTACCATCTGGTTGCAAGCAAGGAGATTGTTCCGCCTGTGTCGCCAAGCTAGTCAGCGGTGAGGTAGATATGAGCGAGCAAAAGTTCCTGCGCCAGCACGAGATAGAAGCTGGCTACACCATTACCTGTGTAGCTTACCCTTTGTCTGATTGCACTCTCCTCACTCATCAAGAACAATTTTTATATCAATCGGCCCTTTATTTTTCGTCCCATCCAGAATCTTAGAGCAATTTTAATTATCTCGCTTATCAGTCAACCCCCAATCCAAAATCTAAAATCCAAAATCCCAAATCGATATGAGTCGGTTACTCTACGAAAAGTCGGTTGCCTACAAAGGACATCTTATCATCCCATTTGTTTTTGGGATAGTTGACGGTCAACAGATTTACTCTTATCATTTACTATCTGAATTAGGAAGTAAAGGTAAGTTTCAAAAGGCACAAAATCCGGCTGGCATTTATTCAAGTAGCATTAATACCATAATTGATGTGGCTAAAGAACATCTTGATGAGTATTCCGATGTTGTATATCCTCTAGAGATTTTCAAGTCTAGATATACTTATCGCGACAATCTGATTATGATTTACGGAATGTCTACAAGATTTTTTTACGATCATTACCCGCCGGAAGAATTAAGAAATATTGCCGCCCCTAAATTATTCAAATCGGAAATAGATTGTATGAACTGGGTGAAACAGGGACTCGATCGGGCCGCCAACGGACAAGAAGTTCAGTAGGGTCAATGGTCAGTTGTCAATGGTCAGTTGTCAGTTGTCAGTGGTCAGTGGTCAGTGGTCAGTTGTCAGTTGTCAGTTGTCAGTGGTCAGTTGTCAGTTGTCAGTTGTCAATGGTCAGTTGTCAGTTGTCAAGAAAATTGCCCCTCTGCCCCTCTGCCCCTCTGCCCCTCTGCCCCTCTGCCCCTCTTCTAGTGTCCAGCCATGCGTTGACCGATGGTAGCGAAATCGGCGTCTTTTATCTCACTTTCATAAACAAATTTACCTTCGCTGATGACAAGGATGCGATCGCTCAATTTCAATATTTCATCCAAATCTTCACTCACTAGCAACACCGCCACGCCTCGATTTCTGGCTTCCACAATCTGACCGTGAATAAACTCAACAGCCGAAAAATCCAGACCGAAACAGGGATTCGCAGCGATCAACAATTTCACTGTAGCCGATGAAAGTTCCCGTGCCAAAACCGTTCGCTGCACATTACCGCCGGAAAGGTTACCAACTGGTGTGTCTGCGGAAGGTGTTTTGATGGAAAACTGATTAATTAAAACCTGGGCTACTTGACGGATGATGTTTTGGAGGAGGAACACGCCGCCTTTAGCTTGGGGTGCGCGATCGAATGTGCGTAATGCCAGATTTTCTGCCACACTCATATAAGGTACGCAGGCATTTTTGAGCGGTTCCTCCGGCAGCGAGAAAATTTGATGTTTGTACATCTGCGATCGCGTTGCCTTATAAACTTCCCCATTTACCAGAATTTCCCCAGCCGTGGCGGGACGCTGACCTGCTAATACTTCTACCAGTTCCCGCTGACCGTTACCAGAGACGCCTGCAATTCCCACAATCTCGCCAGCGTGTACGGTGAGGTTAACACCGCAAACTGCTTCCAATCCATTATCCTTATTGGCGTGAAGGTCTTTGGCTTCCAGGACGGCGATATCTGAGGGAGGTGCAGTCTTCTCAACTGGTTTTGCTTCGCGCCTCTCACCCAGCATCATCTGCGCCATGTCTGCGACCGTGAGATTTTTTACCAAGCCGTTACCGGCAAACTTACCTTTACGCAGTACGGTGACTTCATCCACAAAAGCCATTACTTCGCGGAATTTGTGGCTGATCATCAATACGCTTAACTTTCCGGCGGTTACTTCTTGGCGCAATAATCCTAAAACTTCATCGGCTTCTTGCGGGGTAAGTACTGAGGTAGGCTCATCCAAAATTAGAACCCGACTTTTGAGATAAAGTTGTTTGAGGATTTCCAGTTTCTGCTTTTGTCCGGCAGCCAATTGTGCGACGGGAGTATGTAAATCTACCTGAAAAGGAGCCGATTTCATAAACAGGGTGAGGCGATCGTACTCTTCATCCCACTTAATTATATTGGCACTGTCGAAGCGGGACAGCACCAAATTTTCTGCTACGGTCATGGCAGGCACTGAGGTGAAATGCTGATAAACCATGCCAATGCCGTATTTGTGAGCATCGCGGGGACTGCTAATGTCGCGAGATTGCTGGTCAATCAAAACTTCCCCGCTGTCAGCAGTATAAAAACCCATCACGCACTTGACAAGGGTACTTTTGCCAGCCCCATTCTCGCCCAGCAGTGCGTGGAATGTCCCCGGTTTCAGTGTCATTGAGACGTTATCCAGCGCTGTCATCGTGCCAAACCGCTTGGTCATGTTCACCACCTCTAGTTCTGGTGGCTTGGTTATCTCTACCGTTTTGCTGTTTGTAGTTGCAGTCATCGGCTCACCTCGATCGGGGACACTTTTAGCCAAATATCTCATTATGCGTTAAATTAAAATGTTCGGCTAGAACGTTTCTAAGTGTCCCCATCAGATTCAGTAATCGCTCCGTTAAATTTGGTATCTTTTACTTTTATTAGAAGCTAGGTTTTGATAGCCTATTCTGAATATGGCGTAGTTTTGCAAAGTCACAAGTTAACAATACTTAAAAACTTTTAACAACTTTTTATGGTCAGTTGTTTATTTCCTAGTGACTGACCGCTGTAGGCAAGGGTTTACCCCGCGCCTACGCGACTGCATCAGATGTGACTTTTGGATTGAGGGATGGTGAGGGAAGAAAGATGAAGCATTACGCTGAAGAATGGATCTCGGAATGGTGCCAAGAAAATGGCTGGACTGATTTAGTTGTCGCGGGTTATGACACCTACTGGGCTTTTCCGCCGGGAGCGGTAATGCCGGAGCCAATACCTAGTAAAGCGCTCAGATTAATTAAAGCACAAAAAGGATTAAGTGCTGAGGAAAGATTGTGGGCGATCGCATCTGTGGTTGGGGCGATGGTAGCCGCAATTATAAGCTATGTCATGAAGTGTCCGATGCCAATGGTTGCGGCTTTTGGTTTTTGCGCCGTTACGGTAGGTCAACTTGAGGTAGAGGATTTTTGATGGGGACTGGGGATTGTCCCTAAGAACGGGGATCGAGACTATCGCGCAAACCATCGCCTAAAAGATTGAAAGCTAAGACACTCAGGGTAATAAATAAACCGGGGAAAATTGTAGTCCAAGGTGAAGAAAGAGAATAACCACTTTTAAAAGCATCAGATAGCATCGTTCCTAACTCTGGTGTAGGAGGTTGTGCGCCTAAACCCAAAAAACCCAATCCTGCCGCTTCTAGGGTAGCAGTACCTATAGAAAGAGTGGCTTGTACAACTAAAGGTGATAGAGTGCTGGGCAAAATGTGATTGAAAATAATGCGCGTTGGGTCAGCACCAAGCGCCTTAGTTGCTATTACAAATTCTTGTTCTCTGAGGGATAGTACCATGCTGCGCGTAAGTCTGATATAAATCGGGATTTGTACTACTCCCACGGCGATCATAACACTTTGCAAATTGGGGCCACTAACGGTGACGATCGCGATCGCTAATAGTATAGAAGGAAAAGCTAACAAAATATCAGTTAACCAGCCAATTACTGTTTCGAGATAACCTCGGAAATACCCAGCAATTAGTCCCAAAATTAATCCTACCATCAGTCCCAATCCTACCGAGATCAGTCCGACAGTGAGAGAAGTTCGCATTCCGTACCACACCAGAACTAAAATATCTCGCCCTAATCCGTCGGTGCCAAACCAATGTTCGGAATTCGGAGGTTTCAACCGCAACAGATAGTTTCTGTCAGTCGCGGGGTCGTAGGGATGGAGGATTGGCGCTAAAAGGGAAATAAGGAGGATAGAGATGGTTAGGATTAGGCCAATTTTCCCAGAAGTGGATTGTAAAAACCGTTTAAGTGGATTCATTGCTAATTGCTAAGCTGCTACGCAGCTAAATTTTACAGTCAATTTAATGAAATTCTTGTGGGATGGGCATCTTGCCCGTCCCTAACTACAATTTAGATGCGTGAGAGCTTATTTGTATTGAATTCTTGGATCGAACAAAGCATAAGATATATCAACTAACAAATTAATTAGCACAAAATTCACAGATACAAACACCACTCCACCTTGCACAACCGGGTAATCTCGCGCCAGAATTCCCTCGTATATCCAAGAACCAATTCCCGGCCAAGAAAAGATTGTTTCAGTGAGAATAGCTCCACCAAGAAGGTTACCGAATTGCAAACCGATAGTGGTACTAATTGGCAATAAAGCATTTTTCAGCGCGTGTTGGAATATAATTAAGTATCCGGGAACGCCTTTTGCTCTAGCAGTGCGTATATAATCTTGCAATAGCACTTCCAGCATGGCGCTGCGCGTAATCCGAGCGATAATTGCTAGAGGGATAGTGCCTAATGTTAGTGCTGGTAAAATAAGGTGAGATAGCACATCTTTCAGGGTTGCTATATCAAATCTGAACAAAGCATCCAGCACATAAAAGTTTGTCATCGGTTTGAAATTGAAACCTGTTTCAACACTAATTCGCCCGCTGGGAGGTAGGAGTTGTAGGTTGACTGCAAATAAGTAAATTAGCAATAATCCTAACCAGTATACTGGTAGAGAAACGCCGATCAAAGAGCCGCTCATTAATAGATTATCCAGCCAGCTATTTTTGCGAACAGCGGCGAAAATTCCAGATGGGATTCCGAGAGCGATCGCTATTAACATCGCTGCGACGGATAACTCAAATGTAGCAGGCCAGCGATTTTTTATCTCATCGGCAATTGGAATACCGCTGATAATACTGGTGCCAAAGTCGAAGCGAATTAGCTTTTCTAGAAATGCGAGATATTGTAGGGGTAAAGGCCGATCTAAACCTAACTGCTGTCTGAGTGCTTCCACTTGTTCTGGTGTGGCTCTTTCTCCTGATAGTACCACGGCTGGATCGCCCGGTATTAGATGCAACAATAGGAATACTAAAAGGGTGATTCCCAATAGAACGGGTAACAAGCTGAGTAGGCGTTTGGCGATGTATTTGCACATGAATTACTGCTAAAATGCTCACTTTTTCTCAATTTGCTCAAAAGACTCGCTACCTAAAGGACTGGGAATCCAACCTTCAATGTTTTTGCGCTTAGCTAAAAGCGGCTGTGAATGTACGATCGGCAAACGCACTGCTTCGTTATGCAATATTTCATCGACTTCAGCGTAAATTTTACCTCTAGCGGCTTTATCCCCAGTTGCTCTACCTCGATCTAAAAGTTGGGTAACTTTATCATTTTTCCAGTTACCGATATCATCGGTGGCACCAGGACTAAAGTGGGGATAATAGAAGCTGTCGGGGTCGCCGTAGTCGGGTGTCCAGCCTAACATGAAAGCTTGAAAGCCAGGGGGTTTTCTGCGATCGCTCAAGTAAGCGGCCCAATCTTTGGTATTCAGTTTGACACGAATGCCGATCGCACTCAAGTCGGCAGCAAAAGCTTCAGCAATTGGCTTGGGAGTAGGAAAATAAGGTCGCGAAACGGGCATATACCAAAGTTCTAAGTCAAAGCCAGTGGGATAGCCAGCTTGAGCTAGTAATTGCTTGGCTTTTTGCGGGTTATACTTGTATTCCGTAATTTTACTTGATTGCGCCCAATTTAAAGACGGCGGCGTAAAATGGCTGTCGTGTTTGCCTAAATTGCCCCAGAAGGCTTGTACGATTTGGTCGTTGTTGATGGCAAGGGCGATCGCCTGCCGCACTTTCGCATCCCCAAGCGGCTTGTAGCTGGGATTCAGCGCCAAATAACCTACATTAAAGGAAGGACGAGGAATGGCGACTAAATTGGCATCGCTCTCCACTTCTTTGCGCTGATCTGGCGCTAAATCAACGGTAAAATCAATCTGACCGGCTCTGAGTTGCGCTAATCTAGCTGCTGGATCGGTGATAAAACGGATTACCAATTGGTTGATTTTGGGGTCGCCTTTTTTCCAGTAATTGGGGTTTTTTTCGAGGAGAATGCGATCGCCTGTACGCCATTCTTTAAAAATAAATGGCCCCGTTCCCACTGCCAACGAACCCGGAGTCCCGTAACTAGCGGCAGCTTTCTTAATAGCAGCAGGACTAGCAATGCCGAAGTAACCCGAACCAATGGCGGCAGGAAAAGCAGCAAACGGCTGTTTGAGCTTAAACTGAATTGTAGAATTATCCACCACCACAACATCTTGCAGCAGGGACTCCGATTTCCCTTTAAAACCGCCGAAAAGTTGCTGCCAAATTTCATAAGATTTGCCAGCATTGCGGTAACCGTTGGGATGTTGGGGGTTCCACCAGCGTTCCACATTAAACTTAACCGCCTCGGCATTAAAATCGCTACCGTCGTGAAATTTAACACCAGGACGAAGTTTAAATGTCCAGACTTTACCATCCGCAGAAACAGACCAGGAAGTAGCTAGACTGGGTTGAAACTCGGTAGTACCGGGCTTAAATTCAATCAAGCGATTGTAGATTTGTTGCTGCACAATGATTGAATTGCCGTCGGTGATATTCCCCGGTTCCAGGTTTACGGGTTGTCCGCCGGAACCGTAGACTAGCACTCCTTGTTGGGTTGCTGCTGGAGTTGTGGGGTTTTCAGATTGGTTGTTATTAGTGGGGTTGCCACAGTTCGATAGTATGATGGCAAAGGCACAAACTGCCGCCAACAGAGGGAAGCGCCATCTTTTATGGTTCATTAGGCGTTTTTGAGTAAAGTTGCGATCGAACGATTAACATTTTTACCTATTAAACACTGTTTAAGGGTATAGCTACTGAACATTTACCCAAAAATCAGTTGTGACAACTTTTCCATTCCGATTGAACTGTCCCCAGAGTTTATATTTTCCGGGTTGAGGGAACTTAGTCATAAAATGAACTTCTCCCCCAGAGTCATGTTTCATTGCATGAGCGTGAATATAATCTGCTTTGGTCAAGTTTGATGATTGTTTTACAATGACTAAATGCCCTCGTTCTCCTAAATAAGGCTGCAAGTTTGTAACTGGTTGATTGTTAGAAGTATTTTTGAGGTTAAAGATCGTGTGTACTTCTTCACCAGCTTTGAGTTTTGGTTTTGAAAATGTGATATTCACCTTGGTATCTCCAAAAGTCTTAGCAGTATTCAGGTCAATTGCTGGGGCAGATGGAGTGGCTCCGGGGACTCCTTTTTTCAATACCGAGACTTGTTCTTTTTGCCCAGATGGTTTGTAATCGGCGAAAAAAGTATATTGGCCCGATCGGGGGAAATTAGCCGTTACTTCAAAACGTCCATTTTGTTTATAAGTGGGATGAAGGTGATTGAAAAACTGAAGATCGTCGCTGACAAGAATCAGGTGCATGATTTTTTCCTGAAAGGTGTCAAACTTGGTAATTGCCTTCCCCTTAGAGTCTTGAATATTAATACCAAGCACAACAGGCTGATTCGGTTGGATATTTTTGCGATCGCTGAATAACGCCTTCGCTTGCGCTGAATTATTCGCCTGCTCCATATTATTGTGCATCGAATGTCCGGCATGAGGATCGGATGCAACAACAGGTGTTTCGCCTTTATCCATTAAATGACCCTGATGCTGCTTTATTGCAATAGAGTCAGATGTTTCTCCAGATTTAACTGCTTCTCCAGATTTAACCGTTGACGAACAACCTTGTGCAAGCAGAAGGGTTGAAATTATACCAAATGTTGTGACTAAGTGTTTCATAGACCGTTTCCCAATCTCCCAAAATTACCGATCGAAGGTAAAGCGAGCGTTCACCTTTGCACCATTAATATCAGAAAGTATAACAACTTTGTAGTCTACTGGTGCTTTTTCAGGTAAGACACTTAGTAGTCAGTAGGTACGTTGTTGCGCTTTAGCGCTCTTATTACAACTGAGATAAGAGCGCTAAAGCGCAACAACATACCTAGAAAGCAAGTAACTAGGAACTTGAATTAGTACTAATTTTAGTTTAAACTAAAATTGCGATCGATAAATTACAATTTGTTTCCACTTTTGTGTTAGGCTTAAAAAAGTTGATGAAAAGCCGTAAGAAATAAATGGTAAAAGTAGCGATCAGCCCAGCAAATCGCTAACTGATGGCATGGAATTAATAATTTATGTCAACCATTATGACTAAGTGCTGTAGTCACTACGATTCACTTTGCTGTATTATTACAGAAATTTACTTAAATTAAAAAAACTTGAGGAAAAGAAATAGTGGCATTGATTTTAATCGTAGAAGATGCAGCTTTGATCCGCAAGATGCTCCAGAAAATCCTGAAAGCAGAAGGCCATACCATCCTGGAAGCGCAGAACGGACTACAAGGTCTACAGATGATTCGCACCCACAACCCAGAGTGTATAGTGTTAGACCTCTTAATGCCGGAAATGGGCGGGCGACAAGTGCTTATGGCGATGCGGGAGGAAGGTTTGCAGATTCCGACAATTGTAGTGACGGCAGATGTTCAGCAAACCACTCGCGCTGAATGCTTAGAACTGGGAGCCTTAACAGTTCTCAACAAGATCCCCAAACCAGACGAACTGCGCCATTGGGTCAAAAAAGCGATCGGGGTTGCCACCCAGGAAGGGATATATGAACCTAACAGTTGACCAGGTAGATGTTTTGCAGGAGTTGGTGAATATTGGCGTGGGGAGAGCCGCTGGCGTGCTAAATGAAATGATCGGCTCCCCGATTTGCCTGCGTATCCCTTATATAAAGGTGCTTTCCCCACAAGAGTTGCAACCAGACCTCGAAATACGATTCAATGGGGATATACTTTCCACAGTAGGCTTGAGCTTCTCAGGCTCGTTTGCTGGCACTGCCGAGTTAATTTTCCCCACGGAAAGTGCATCTACCCTGGTGGAAGTTCTCACAGGTGAAACTGCGGGCACTCCTGACCTTGATTCTGTGAAAATAGGAACCTTGCTTGAAGTAGGCAATATTGTTCTCAACGGCATTATGGGTTCCTTGAGTAATGTGTTAGCACAACACCTGGAATATTCACTGCCCACTTATGTAGAAGGTAGGATTGACAAGTTGGTCAATTCAAAGCAGCTTGATGCCAAGGCCAGCGTTTTCTTGGCACATACCCGTTTTATCATCGAGCAACTGCAAATTGCTGGAGATATTGTTGTAATTTTTAAAGTGGGTTCCTTCGACGCCATGCTAAAGGCCATTGACCTAGCTTTTGAGGGTGATAATGAACGAGATCCAGGCAGCCCAGAAAGAGTTTGGCATTCTTGATCGGGTTCCCGAAGGAGTTTGCGTTCTCCGAGAAGATTTTAGTGTTCTTTTTTGGAACCGATGTCTGGAAGACTGGACGGGAATTTCTAGAAGCGAAATTCTCTTAAAGGATATTGGCATCTATTTTCCTCATCTGCATCAGCCTAAGTACGCCCATAGACTGAAGCAGATTTTTGAAGGAGGACCTCCAACTATTTTTTCTTCTCAGCTTCACAAGTCGATTATTCCCGCTCAGATGGCGGATGGACGGTGGCGCATCCAGCACACAACTGTAACTACTGTACCTGCACCCGATTTTAGATTTCGCGAGTTGCTAAGCAGAGCCTGCGAATGCGATTTTCGTTTGGGCAATGCTGCTTGTGAGTCAGATATTGTCGAATCCCACCAACAACTTAATAATCCAAAATCGTTCTATGCGCTTTTCGTAATCGAGGATGTTACGGATCTGACTTATCGTATCCAAGATTACCGCGCCATGAGAGATCGGGCTTTGGAAGAGATTAAGGAACGCACAAAGGTAGAGGAGGCACTCCGAGAAAGTCAGCATTTTATCCAAACAATTGCCGATGCCACGCCTTGTCTTATATACATCTATGACTTGATAGAAAAGCGGAATATCTATATCAATCGCCAAGTGGATTTATTGCTGGGTTATACAGTTGAAGAAATTCAACAGATGGGGTCGCAGTTATTTCCTAACTTGATGTATCCAGAAGATTTATGGCAAGTCTCTGCACACCAGGAAAAGTTCACCACTGCACAAGATGGTGATATTTTTGAGAGGGAGTATCGGATCGAGCATCGATCGGGTGAATGGTGCTGGTTTCACAGCCGGGAAATCGTTTTCGCTAGAACGGCTGAGGGTTTGCCCAAACAAATTCTGGGAACAGCTCAAGATATCACCAAACGCAAGTGGACGGAAGAAGCAATGCGGCTGCAAACTGAACGGGAGCGGCTGATGGGGGTAATTACTCAGCACATCCGCCAGTCGCTAAATCTCAGTGAAGTTCTCAACACTGCGGTGACGCAAGTGCGACAGTTTCTAGGGACCGATCGCGCGATCATTTTCCGCTTCATGCCCAATACGCACAAAGACAGCAATGTCGTCAAGATAGGCAATGTGACGGTAGAATCTCTAGCCTCTAACTGCACATCTATACTGGGAGCGAACATCCCAGAGTGTTGCCTCAGAGAGGGTAATTTTTCTTATTATCAGCAGGGTAACATTCGAGCTATAGAAGATGTTTCTACTGCCGCCAATTTTCCCAAGTGCCACATCGAATTATTAAAAAAGTGGGGCGTAAAAGCCAACTTGGAGGTTCCTATTCTGCAAGGAGAACAGTTGTGGGGACTGTTGATGGTTCAGCAGTGTGGGACAGTCAGGGCATGGCAGCCTTTGGAGATTGAGTTAATGAAGCAGCTGGCGAATCAGTTAGCGATCGCCATTCAACAAGCGGAACTTTATCAACAGTTGCAAGCCGCAAACGAACAGTTGCAGCGCTTAGCAAGTTCAGATGGTTTAACTCATCTAGCTAATAGGCGCAGGTTTGATGAGTATTTGCTACAACAATTGCTAATTTTAGCTCGCGAGAAACAACCCCTGTCTCTAATCTTGTGCGATATCGATTTTTTCAAATCCTATAATGATACCTACGGTCATCAAGCGGGGGATGAATGTTTGCGGCTGGTTGCTAAAGCTATCCAGCGGGCAGTAAAGCGTCCTGCTGATTTAGTTGCCCGTTATGGAGGAGAAGAATTTGCGGTGATTTTGCCCAACACCGATCTCAAAGGGGCATTGCGAGTGGCAAAGGAAATCCAAATCAGAGTCAAAGATTTGCAGATTCCCCATTTCGCTTCAGAAGTGAGCGATTGTATTACCCTAAGCGCCGGGGTGGCTTGTCTGATTCCGACTGCTGACATTTCCTCAAAGGAATTGATTGCTGGGGCCGATCGGGCACTTTATCAGGCTAAAAACTTAGGACGCGATCGCATTGTAATGTGCAGCGAATCGTCGTGCCTCAGTCAAGTGTAATAGGGGCTAGAAAAGTCAAAAATCAAAAGTCAAAAGTCAAAATAAAAAAAGGGGGTAGGAAATTCGTTTATTCGGCTAACCTAGCATTATTTATTCCTAAATTTAACTTAAATAATTGTAATTGATTTGCAATCTAGTTTCCTGAGCTTAGGAACTAGGAAAGCTTAACTACTTTTATATCTTAACTCAACAGCATCATTCCCCGGTGAATGATGCTGTTGTTGGCGAATCGATTGTAATTTAATTGTACACAAAGCCACTGACTTCGCTTGTGGCCCGCCAGCGATTCAAATCGCTGGCTAATAGCTTAAGTCCACTCAAGTGGACTTAATACTAATCTTCCAGTCCATTTTAATGGACTTTCGCTATTAGCTGGGGACTTGAGTCCCCAGCGGGTGAGCGGCTCATCACTGATTGATTCGCCAACAGCATCATCATCAATTCCCTTGCAGGTGAGAATGTTAGTCCAATATCCGAGATTCATAGCACAGAGAATCAAATTCTACATCATTCCTCGTTTTTTCAGCTTGACAAGCGCATCTTCAGCAGCAGACTTTTCGGCATCTTTTTTACGGCGACCTTTGCCTTCTCCATACTTTCGCTCGCCAACACGAACTTCAACAGTAAACTCTTTAGCATTATCTGGGCCTACCTCCTTGATTGTGACATATTTAGGGAGGGTTGTACCATTTGTCAGTGCCCACTGTTGAAACAAATTTTTAGAGTCTACCAAAATGCTAGAGTCTACATCGGATTGGTAAGAAACAAAATCTTCAGCTACCGAAATAAATAACTCTTCGACAAAATTACGAACTGCCTCCATGCCAGAATCAAGAAAGTAAGCACCGATAATAGCTTCAAAAGTATTACTAAGCAACAAAGAATTGCTACGTCCTCCATCTGCTATAGTACCCTTGCCTAAACGCATCCATTTGCCTATATCCAGATCGTTAGCAAACTTTGCTAACTGCTTCTCATCAACTAACTCGGAGCGAAGACGAGTCAGTTGAGCTTCATTCATTTCTGGGTAAGAACTATAAAGAAATTCGCTGCTTAGAAAACCCAGCACCGCATCACCAAAAAACTCCAGTCGCTCGTTATCATCCCTTACTTCTTTCGGGTTTTCGTAAAGGTATGAACGGTGAGTAAGTGCGTGATTTAGAAGAGAAGCATCCTGAAAGGGTATTCGTTTTAGTAATTCAGCTAATCTTTCTCTAATGCGAGATTCTTCAGATGAAATACGGCGATTTTGTTGACGAAATTCTTCTTGAGATAGAATTCGTAATATTTCTTGCTTCTGTTTTTCTACATCAATTGTCTCTAATGCAGAAACAGCTTTGAGGAGTCGGGAAATACTATCAAGAGCGCGATAGGTGTCATCTGTGGAAAAGGTATTTTTGTGCGCCCACTTATTACGAACTTCGCTCAATTCATTCACCAAAGCGCGTTCAGCACGACCTAGCTTTTTTTTGAAGACTTCTTCCCACTGCTTTGACATTACTGTCAATAAGGCAGAAACATCCTCACGCAAAATGTCTGCTGAATTTCGTTTCAAAGTTTGCTCTTTGGCTAGATAGGATGTGGCGACTATCAGCCAGCGCTCCCGGTGAATTGCCTGCATTTCCTGCTCGATATAAGGATATAATCCCTTACATAGACTGGTTAAAGCTTTGCCAACTTGTTCGTGATTGCTAATAGCCATTTTAAAACTTTAGATTTGACTATAAACTATTATGGCATTCTGAAGACTTGGGTGTCATCGGTAGAATCAACATGAAAGTCGAAATTTATTTTTTCGATCTCTGCCCCCAGAAACCCGGTTTCTTTCCACCTTCCAGTTAGCCATTTCTTTGTAGGTTGTGCCCTTGTGAAGCGAAACCCAACGCAATTGCCCTAGTTTCGTGCCTCAACTGCCGCCAGAAACCGGGTTTCTTTCCACCTTCCAGTTAGTTTAAGCGTTCAGTTTGGGCGGAAATACTCTACTTAAATCCAAAGACAAATCAGGAAAACAAGGCAAAGCTATTACCTGATTTGGCAAAACAATTCGCCTATTTTTATATCCAAATTTCCCTTTATTATCCTGATAAGGTTCACTGCAAGCTTCCAGTTGATTATTGAATAAATTAAAGATCCAATAGTCAGAGATACCCGCCTCAGCATAGAGGGGTATTTTAACATTTTTGTCATAATCGATAGAAGAATCTGCTACTTCCATCACCAGCAACACATCACCTGGACTTGGGTGAGCCGATAAATAATTATCCTCTCGGTTTTGGAGAATAGCAAAATCCGGTTCTGGTTCGCTATCATCGGGTAAAATAATCGGAGCCTGAGATTGCAAAGTTCCTCTATCTCCTACCAGTCTTGGTAGTTCCCGCAACAAGTTTCTCAGACAAGTTTCGTGAGCCGTACCTTTTGCTGCCATTTCGATAATTTCTCCTTTAATTAACTCAATTCGATCGTCTTCATGGAAAAATCCCAATTCTGTCAGTCTGTGGTATTCATCCAGCGTAAAGCGCTTAGCTTGAGTAATAGTCATTTCTTTCTCCTGACAAACACGCATCGCCATTATTTTGATTTTACAATTATAATTTAGGACTTTTGCTTTCTGTGGGTAAACTTGTGGGTTTGCAGACGTTTGGGATTGCTCCTACTCCAGATTTAGACTAAAATTTCATCCAGTTGGGTGAACCAAGAGAAGGAAGTGGGAAGCTTCTAAGACGACTCAATATAGTAGCGTGGGTAAATCAGACATTAGTGGCGATACCCAAAAACTAGGCTATAAGGCATAATATACTTACCACTAAAGGCGCTAGCGCCTGTTATTCACTGGTTGATAGTGACAAAAAAGATGATTACTATGACTCTCGCTAACCTATTTATTCCCTCTTTGCTGGCTATAACGACTTTCTGGACTTATATGCACACAAACGTAGAACGACCGACCGGAGAAATTCTGGGTGCATTCACCGTTACGATCGTTGCTATTAGTATCGTTTGGTTTTTGGTTTCGGCTCCTTGGTTTTTAAATCTGGGTATTGCGATCGCACTCACGATAAATAATAGGTATTAGCTGTTATTTCTGCCAATACCTACTACCTAGAGTTATTTAAGATCATCAACCAGACTTGATATCCAAAGGCAATAATTCCAGCTAGGAACTAACTTTTTGATAGGTTGTCGGAGTCGTAACTGGCGAAACTATATCCGGCGTTTCTAGGTTGCTTTGCTGGATAACTTCTGGCTCAACTATCATGATATGTCGCTCTAAAAGCTCCAAGTTGCGGATATTGGACTTGTAATAGGCATCGAACAAGTCACCCACCAGAGGTACTGCACCTACTACAGCTTCTAGACCGATATTTAATATCATTTTGTACATGACTTGCGGCGGCAAGCCAAAACGAGCAGCCAAAAAGATAATGTAAGCGGAAAAGGCTGTACTTACAAGATCTCCGGCACCTGGAATTAAACCGATAATTGGGTCTAATCCAAAGCGAAAGCCTATCACTGGGATGCGGAAAGCGCTATCCATCAAGCGGCTGAATTTACGGATGCGATTTAGGGTAACAAGGCGTTCGGCAGTGTTCATGTATTAGATGATGGCACGAGAAGCCGTTTTTAGTCTTATACCGAAAGAAGGATTTTATTCACTATTTAAAACTTCCTAAAAGTTAGATTTTGCGTAACAGCCAACAATAACCAATTAGCAATTAGCCAATATCTGTTGCTGTTAGCGGTTCGCTGAGAGAAGATGGCTTAGTGCCTTGGAAGGCTTCTAACATAATTGGAGGAATAGCTTTTGGGCGCATTGTCGCCAAATTCACCCACACCCACAAAACTTCTGCTTTCACCACTAACTCTTCTTTTCCTAAAATACGAAGTTCGTAACGACGGATGGCACGGGAACCGCGAAGTTCTTGTAACCAAGTAGTGATTTCCAGAATATCGCCTGCCACTGCCGGACGCAGATAATCAATTTCCAAACGTCGCATCACGAACACTCCGCCTAATTCATGGTAGCGATCGACTGTAAAACCCATGTGTTCGGAATGTTCAATCCCCGCTTGTTCTAAATAATGTTGATAAACGGCGTTATTAACGTGACCCAGGGCATCCATTTCGTAATGCCGCACTTTTAATTGTGTGATGAATTTTTGCATAATTTACCTTCAATATGCTCCTGTTCAGCCTACTACTTCACTCATTCTATCCCCTCTAGGATGCCAAGCAAAACGATCGACCAGAAACCCGGTTTTTTGAAAAACCCGGGTTTCTTTGCCATCCCAAGTATCCCAATATAGACATAACCCATTATTATTGATTGTGATGTGGCAGTCAATCTATAATGAAAAAATTACACCTGGGAAAATACTTGACTCTTGAGGAGTTTTGTACTTGTACCAATACTTATCAGAAGTACGCCGAGCAAATCAATCCCTTTCCGGAAAACTTAGTCGAAACTTTGCCTGCACTCCAAGATTTAAACGGATTTATTCTAGAGCCAATTATTGATTTTTTCGGAATTGATAAGTTTCGGCTGACTTATGGGTTTTGCTCGAAGGATTTGAAGAGATATCTGGACAAGAAAGATCTGGAGACGGGACAAAAAAATGGTCGTGTTGCTCCTGATATTGACCAGCATATAGCGCATGAGGTGAATAAGAACGGTAAGTATTATTGCCAAAGACTAGGCGCTTCCTGCGATTTTTCGATTGAGGGGGAGGGGAGCGATCGCGTAATTGATTGGATTTTATCACAAAAGTTACCTTTCGATTCTCTATACTATTATGGTGCCGATCGACCAATTCATATTAGTTATGGCCCGCAACACAAAAGAGAGATTTGGACTTTCAATTCATCGGGACAACCGACGCAAAAAGGAATTGCACATTGGGTGGAATTAGCCAAAGAATTAAAAATTTAAAAGTAAAATAGAAGCAACTTTTGGGCAATTTTTATTCGCTATTTTTTACACAGCGATTGATGAACTAGCTATCATCGGGAAACCAGTTTGACTCTAAAATTTGTTCCAAAGAGCCAATTGGTGTTACCGAAAATGTATCGATCGAAAGTTTTGAACGATCGCTTGCTTCTGCTCTTGCTTCTTCGTAGCACTCGTCAAAAATTTCTAGGATGTAAGGCTTCAGGCTGGGACTATCTTTCAGTCGATCTTTAATTTCTCTCCGAAATGTTCGGATCTCACCTTTCCAGTGACCTTCATTACGTTCTCGTTCGGCATCCCAGTATTTAAGTTTCAGAAGTTTGGAAAAGTGCGATCGCACTTCACTCAAGTCCGCCAGCCCGCCTGCGATTCAAATCGCTTTTCTTATAGCTAAAGTCCACAAAGCGTGGACTGAATACTGAATACTAATCTGACAGTCCATTTTAATGGACTTGGGCTATTAGCCTGGGATTTGAATCCCAGGCGGGTGAGTACGTAGTGCAAGATCTCAGTTGAGCGCAAATTTGGAAGAGATCGCATTATTGCACACCACAACCGGGCGTACTATTCCTTGGACTACTAACCGTTCCCCGATCATTCGCCACCAGTTCCACTTCACCATTAGCATTCTTCTGCCATCCCGTCGCCTCGATAATAGGGGAATGGGGAATGGCGTAAGGTAAACGAGAAATTCCGACCCTCTGCCCCTCTGCCCCTCTGCCCCTCTGCCCCTCTGCCGCTCCTACCGCAGACACTCGTGCTGTGTTATACCAACCGTTGAGAGCTTCGTAAGGAGTGACGGGTAAACCGCCGCGTCCGGTAATGGCAAAGCGATTATCTCTAGTATTGGCACAACTTTGGGCAATGCTCGCGGTCAAATCCTCGAAATTTGCTGATAACTCTACTAAACCAGAACTGGGGTCAACATCCGGTGTGTTGATTTCTACAGTCCCATTGAACTGCGGCCCAAGATCAGAAGTAGCAGTAATATCGCTTTGTGGGGTTAAGCTATCCCGAAATTGAGTGCCAAAAATACCTTGTGCGGTGATACTTATCCTGCCTCCACTACCTTGTACTGCATTAGCAGTAATATCGCTATTTGCCAGGGCTGCCAGAGTATCGGTGCTAATGGTAATATTTCCGCCATTAGCATTACCCGCATTGGTACTGATTTGGCTGTTTTGGCGCAATTGGATGTTTTGTGTCTGGAGATTAATATTTGCTCCTGCACCCGATGCCGTTCTGCCATCAATGCTACCTTGGTTATCGAGAACTAGAACATCACCTACAACATTAATATTTCCAGCCCTTCCCGTTCCTAAAGACTGAACACTAACCGTTGCGCCATCCCGGACAATTAATCGATCGACATTCAAATTCAACGAACCCGCATTCCCCGTAGCATTGGGATTGACAACAGTAGAAGCACGGCCAGCCGAAGCCTCAATTCTACTGCTGAACCCATTGTTGTTCCCGATACCTTGCACTTCTATGCTAGAGGCATTAATTGTAATATCTCCCGCATCGGCTGCACTCAAAGAATCCGCAGAAATAATCCCTCCATCCCGCACAGTCAGCATCGGTGTAGAAATGCGGATATCGCCACCCCGACTGGCGGTTGTGGTTTGAGCCGACAGAAAGCTAGGAAACGGCTCTCCATCATCTAACATCTCAGAGGCACCCGCCACTTCTACCGACTCAGCAGCGCTAATTGTGAGATTGCCTCCAGGCCCGCCTGTTGCAGAAGACACCGTGTTACCAATCACTGTACCGCTCGCTGAG